>Ga0315288_10013163_pt1 | contig 10363 bp, 9 predicted proteins | sample YL17G11_20_MG_FD_203454 | JGI IMG/M metagenome (GOLD analysis project Ga0315288, IMG submission 203454) | Sediment microbial communities from Yellowstone Lake, YNP, Wyoming, USA - YL17G11_20 | ecosystem: Environmental > Aquatic > Freshwater > Lake > Sediment | place: USA: Wyoming | collected...
TCTTCTGGGCCATCGCCGCCCTGGCTTCCGGGTCGGCGAGCAGCCGGACGAGTTCGGCACGGAGGGATTCGACCGAATTGGACTCGAAATAGGCCGCTGCGTCGCCGCCGACCTCAGGCAGGCTTGACGTGTTGCTTGCCAGCACCGGCGTGCCGCACGCCATCGCCTGAAGCACGGGCAGGCCAAAACCCTCATAGAGCGAAGGTTGAACCAGAAGCAGCGCGCCGTTGTAGAGCGCTACGAGGTCGTCCAGTGAAACGTAGTCGAGCAGGCTCACGCGCGAGCCCAGTCCCAGCCTCCGCAGTTCGCGAATGGCTTCTCGGAACTTCCAGCCTTGCCCGCCGGCAATCATCAGCGGCGGGCAGTCCGGCAGCCCCGCCAGCGCCCTGAAAAGCAGGGGATAGTTCTTCCTTGGTTCCAGTGTGCCGACGGCGAGAATGTAGTCGCCTCGAATGCCGATTGCCTCAAGCCGGGCACGCACGCTCTTGGGTTTCAGAGGGCGGAATTCTTCGTCAACACCGCGGTAAACAGCCGTGACTTTGGACGGTTCGACACGAAAGCGCCTGATGAGGTCCTGCCGAGTCTGCCGGGATACGGTGATGACCGCGTCCGCCCGTCGGACCGACCTTGCGAAGTAGCACGAAAGAACAAGCGTGTTGTAACGTGCGACGTATTGCGGATAGAGTGGGTACACGAGGTCATGAACAGTCAGCACGCTTCGAATTCCAGAATGCAGGCCCAGAGGGAGGACGTGGCCTGGACTCCAGAAGCAATCCAGCTTGTCCTGCAGGGCAAGCCGCGGGCCTCGGAGCTGCATCCAGAAAGTACCGGGCAGTCTGGAGTTCGCGGTTCGAACAGTGATGTTGGATTGGCCGAACTTGACGCCAAGCGGCCGTGCCGCGTAGAGGTAGAACGTACTCTCGGGGGCAAGCAACGCCATCTGCCCAAGAAATCCCCTGAGATACACGCCGATGCCGGTAAGAGAACCGCACAGCGAGCCAGCGTCAACGCCGATGTTCATGATTCAACAACCTGTCCGATGTGAAGCCGGTTCATGAGTTTGGGGCGGTACGTGCGCGTCCTATTCGCGGCGGGCGCCTGCGTGCTGCGCGGCACACTCATTGAAGATCCTCAGGAGTTCTCGCGCACTCTCTGTCCACGAGAAACGCAAGACGTTGCGGAAGCCTCGGGCGCGGAGTTCGTCGGCTCGCGCCCGGTCCAGCAGGATTGTCCGGCACGCCTCGGCGATCTCCCCGGGGCTGAGCGGGTTAATCAGAATCGCGGCATCACCGCAGATTTCCGGCAGGGACGAGACCCGCGATGCGACGACCGGCGTGCCGCACGCCATGGCTTCGAGGACGGGCAGTCCGAAGCCCTCGTATAGTGAGGGGAAGATCATCGCCTTCGCCAAGCCGTAGACCGCCGGCATGTCCGATTCAGCGATGGAGCCGGTGAAGACCACCGAATCCTGCAAGCCGAGTTCAGAGATGGCCTGGAATACCTCTCGGTTTCGGGCGTCGTGCTTCGTGCTGCCGCCAACCACCAGACTGACCGCAGTCTCGGGACGCTGCCCCAAGAGGGCCAGGGCCCGAACCGCGGCAATCACGTTCTTTTTCGGTTCCATGACCCCGACCGTGAAGAGGAAGGATTCCGGCAGATGATACCTTTGCCGGACCTGACCAAGGAGTTGCGAGTCCGTAACCGGACCGTAGTTCGACGTCACGCCGCCGGAATACACCTTTGACACTTTCTCCTTTGGCACGCCAAGCAGCCGGATGACGTCGTCGCGGGCGGATTCGGAGCCGACGATGACGCGCGTGGCGATGCGGGATGAGCGGCACAGGGCCTGGTGATAGTAGGTGCGCTTGGCCCAGGTGTATTCCTGCGCACGGACGACTGTAGCAAGGTCGTGGATGGTGACAACCTTGACGCAGGATCCGCCGGTCGGGAGCCAGCCGTTTGTGCCCCAGAAGAGGTCAACCCCCGGGGCACGCAAGTCCCGGCGCAGAGTCTCCTCGCGCACTGCAACCCGCAAGACCTGTGCCAATTCGCCCCTCAGACACCTGATGCGCGGGAGAAGCCGCAGGCGCACGCGGTCGACCGGAAAGCCGGTAAACAAGTCCGCAGCCTCTCGCCGGGCATAGACGACGAACCGGTTATCCGGTTCTGTGCGGACCAGCTCAACAAGCGTCGTCAGTGAATAGCGGGCCATGCCGTGCCCGGCCAGTTTCACCGACGAAGCGTCGACCGCAATCAGCATGGAGAAGTAGTCGGGGTCAACTGCCTTTTTGCGGGACGTTCCGGAAGGCACGCAAGCGTCGGCGACCGGACGCCTTGTCGACCCGGGTGGTTCTGAGTGCGGGGCATCCGACGCAATATCATCCGGTCCCCTTCTGAAGCGAAGGGCGGCAGTCAGCGCTCGGCGACGCCAGACCGTTACCCCGGAATACCGCAAGTGTCGCGCGGGCCGTTTTGCTCCAGTCAAACTCCCGGGCCCGCTCCAGTCCGGCTTGGCGGAGGGCCTGGCGGCGCGCTTCACTGCTGAGCAGACTCCGCAATTCCGTAACCAGCGAGTCCGCTGACCCGGACTCGAAGTAGGCGACCGCGTCGCCGCCGACCTCTGGCAGGCTAGAAGTGTTGCTTGCCAGCACCGGCGTACCGCACGCCATAGCCTGAACCAGCGGGAAGCCGAAGCCTTCGTAAAGCGAAGGCTGGACTACCACCAGCGCGCCGTTATAGAGTGCTACCAGGTCTTCGTCTGACACGTAGTCGAGCAGGCGGACGCGCGACTGAAGCCCGAGCCGGTTGAGCTGCTGCAGGATTGTCCGGTACTTCCAGCCCCTGCCGCCGGCAATGGCCAGCGGCGGGCATTCGGGCATTCGGGCAATTGCCTGGAAGAGCAAAGGGTAGTTCTTCCTGGGCTCGAGCGTGCCGACCGCGAAAAGATAGTCCGCGGGGATACCCAGTGCATTCAGACGTGAGCGTACGGTGTCCCGCTCCAGTGGACGAAACACTTCATCCACCCCGAGATGGATTGCGAAGACCCTTGAGGGCTCAACATGGAGATGCTCAATGATGTCCTGTCTCGTGCGTTCCGCATCAGTGATGATGGCGTCCGCCTGCCGGACCGACCGGGCGAACAGGCATCGGTGAACCAGCGCATTGAGGCGCGTCATATGCTGAGGGTAGAATACGCAAACCAGGTCGTGGACGGTCATCACCGTGCGGACCTGCTTTGAAAGTCCGACGGGCAGGATGTGTGCCGGACCCCAGAAGCAATCCAGCCCGTCGTGGACGGCAAGTCGTCGGCCGACCGTCTGCATCCACGGTGTCGCGGGCACCCGGAGGTTTCGGGAGCCGACGCGTTCGTGAATGCGGTCGCACTCATACCGTGTCGGGAGCGGACGCGCGGTGTACAGACTGAGTTGAACCGACGCGTCGCCGCGGCAGAACTCAGTCAGCATCCGGTGCAAGTACCAGCCGATTCCGGTTAGCCGCGCATCAAGCAGGGCGGTGGCGTCGATACCGATTTTCATGTTTCTGACTGACCGGACTCGCGGGCGCTGCCATGAGCAGGGGTGCACTTGGTCTCACGTCGGTGATAGTCTAGCCGGTTGGTCGCCTAAGTCAAGGAAGGCCAATCCGGCGCACTTGACAGTCATTCTTGTCCGTCTACAATTCCCTGTGAACTCATACTCAGCGGAGGTTTCCGGCGAAGCCGCCGGTTCCATGACCGTCCTCGTTCTGGCTGGAGGACTGGGTACCCGGCTGCGAGCAGTGCTGGCGGATGAGCCTAAGGTCTTGGCGCCCGTGGCCGGCAGACCGTTTCTCGCCTGTCTGCTAGACCAGTTGCACGATGCCGGCTTCGGCCGTGCGATTCTGTGCACTGGCCATATGGGAGAACGGGTGCAGGCGGCGTTCGGAAACGCCTACCGGGGCATGGAGCTCAGCTATTCCCGGGAAACAACCCCGCTCGGCACCGCCGGCGCACTTCGGCTGGCGCTACCACTCGTGCAGTCGGAAACGGTAATGGTGACTAACGGTGATTCTTTCTGCGGCGTGGACCCGGGTTTGGTGTGGGAATGGCACGTCGAGCACGGGACGGAAACGACCGTCGTGCTGGTCGAAGTGAGCGACACGACGCGGTACGGGAAGGTGAGCACCGGGACGGACGGCCGGATCACGGCTTTTGACGAGAAGGGAACCGGGCGCGGCGCAGGATGGATAAACGCGGGCATCTACGTGATTGCGCGCGAACGGCTCAAGTCGATACCTGAGGGTCGGGCAGTCTCCCTCGAACGGGAGATGCTCCCGCGGTGGATTGAGCAAGGAGTGCACGGCTATCGCACGGCTCCGGACACGCGATTCCTGGATATCGGAATTCCGGAAGCATATGCCGAGGCAGAGCAATTCTTCAGCAAGAAGGTGGACCGTGGCTAGGCGAAGATTCGTGCTGCTGGACCGGGATGGGACGATTATCGTTGAGCGAAACTACCTGTCGGCGCCGGAACAGGTAGAGCTCCTGCCGGGCGCGGCCGAAGGCATGCGCCTGCTACAGAGGCTCGGACTGGGGCTGGTCATGGTCAGCAACCAGTCCGCAATCGGACGGGGTCTCTTCGATGAAGCGCGGCTCGAGACGATTCACCGGCGCCTGCGCGAGCTGCTCAAGGCCGAGGGCGTTGTGCTTGACGCAATCTATGTCTGTCCGCATCGGCCGGATGCCGGGTGTCCGTGCCGCAAACCTGAGACAGGACTTGTGCAACAGGCCGCGCGCGAGTATGATTTTAACCCGGCGCAGAGTTTCGTTGTCGGCGACAAAGAGTGCGACATCGAACTGGGCCGGCGAATCGGCGCGGTGACAATACTGGTGCAGACCGGGTATGGCGCCGAGGTCGCTGAACGGAACGCGGCGAAGCCTGACTATGTCGAGAATGACCTGCGGGCGGCAGCGGTCCGGATTGAGCATTTGCTGAACGGAAAGGAACGAACAGGATGAAACTCAGCGCACAAGCGCAACGGCTGCGGGTTGCGCAACACCTGCACGCGACCGCGGAGTCGGCGGAGCGCGCGGTTGAAGCGTGCAGTGGCGACATCGTCCGCGCAGCGGACCTGATTACGCGGTCCTTCCGGCGCGGGGGCAAAGTGCTGCTCTGCGGCAACGGCGGGAGCGCCGCGGACTGTCAGCACATGGCGGCCGAGTTCGTGGGTCGGTTGACAAAGGACCTCGACCGGCCGGGGCTGCCCGCGATTGCCTTGACCACCGATACATCGCTGCTCACCGCCTACGCGAATGACGTGGGCTTTGACGGAGTGTTCGAGCGTCAGGTCCGGGCACTGGGGAGGCGGGGCGACGTGCTGGTCGCGATCAGCACCAGCGGCGAATCCGCGAATCTGCTGCGCGCGGCAGTTGCGGCGCGGGAGCGGGGACTGTCGGTTTTCACCCTGACCGGGGCAAAGGGAAAGCTGCGAAAGCGCGCAACGGTCGCGGTCGCGGTGCCGGCGACCGATACGCAGCATATTCAGGAGCTGCACATCGCGATTGAACATATCATCTGCGGGCTGGTCGAGCAGGGGCTGTTCGGCACGGCAAAGCGGACCGGCAAGCGATGATCATCAGCCGCACGCCGTTCCGGATTTCGCTGTTCGGCGGGGGGACCGATTATCCGGCGTGGTTCCGTCGTAGCGGAGGCGAGGTTCTAGCTACGACAATCAACAAGTACTGCTACCTGACCTGCCGGTACCTGCCGCCGTTCTTTGAGCACCGGATTCGACTTGTCTACTCCAAGATCGAGGACTGCCACTCAGTCGAGGATATCCGGCATCCGGCGGTCAAGGCCGTGCTGCAGTATCTGAAGTTCGAGCGGGGGCTAGAGTTGCACCATGACGCGGACCTGCCGGCCCGGAGCGGGATGGGTTCGAGTTCGGCGTTCACGGTCGGTCTGCTGCACGCGCTCTATGCGCTGACCGGGAAGGTAGCCGGCAAGCAGGAACTGGCGAGCCAGAGCATCCACGTCGAACAGGAGCTGCTGAAGGAGACGGTGGGTTGCCAGGACCAGATTCAGGCCGCCTACGGCGGGCTGAATCACATCGAGTTTCTCACGAGCGGTGATTTCGTCGTGCGCCCGATGACCCTGCCGGCGGAACGGGTTCGCGAGCTGGAGTCGCACCTGATGCTGTTCTACACCGGTATCAAGCGCACTGCCGCTGATATCGCGGGCAGCTTCGTGCCTGAGATTGAGCAATGCGAACTGCAACTCCGGGCGTTGCGCGAGCTGGTCAGAGCCGGAATCACAGTACTGAACGCCAATGACGATATCGCGCGTATCGGTATGTTGCTGCACGATGCCTGGCAGGCAAAGCGGACGCTGAGCGCGACCGTGACCAACCCCGACGTGGATGCGATCTACACGGATGCGCGGGCGGCCGGGGCAATCGGCGGCAAGGTGACCGGCGCGGGCGGCGGCGGATTCATGCTGCTATTCGTGCCGCCCGGCGAGCAGAACGTCGTTCGCGAGCGTTTGAACCGCCTGATTTGTGTTCCCTTGAAGTTCGAGTCACAGGGCAGCCAGATTATTTTCTCGGACCCGGAGGAGGACCATGCCGACGCCGAAGCGGCGCGGCGCGGCCAGGTGGTCCGCGGTTTTCGTGAGTGGACCGACGTCGAATAGCCCTGCTACGGCGACAGATGCGTCGGAGGCCGGAAAGAACTTGACTCACTCTGAGAGGAACATCCGAGTCGGGTTCAATGCTGTGTTCTATACCGGCAGCAGAGTGGGTGTGGACGTTTACGTTGAGAACCTCGTCCGAGAGCTCGCCGCCACCTGGCGCCTGACGGTCTATACTTCTGAACTGGCGGCTTTTAAGCCGATGGGGGTCGAGACGAGACTTATTCCTCACTGGACTCGCGATTACCGCGGCCGGTTCCTGTGGGTGCATACAATGCTGCCGCGCCTGCTCATCCGCGACCGGGTGGACGTCGTATTGTCACCTTTTGTTGAATCGCCGACTGCCCGGATTCCCTCAATCGCGGTCGTTCACGACCTGACGCCGCTGGTATTGCCCGGTTCGTGCCCGCCGGTCTACACGGCGCTCTTCCGCATTTCCCTGAATCGCCTGAATCGGGCATCCGCGATTGTCGTGGATTCCGAATGTACGCGGCGGGACATCGAGCAGTCGCGGCTGCTCGGCGACCGCAGGGTTGTCGTGATACCCAGCGGGACGAACATCGCCGACCTCCGGGTCGCCGAGTCGCAGACGCACGTCGCAGTGCCACTGGAGGGGCCATTCCTTCTTTCCGTGGGCGGCTTTCTGCCGCACAAGAACCTGCCGTTGCTGCTCGAGGCGTTCTCGGAGTTGAAGTCGAGGATTCCGCATCGGCTGGTGCTGGTGGGTGCGTACAACGAGTTCACGCTGCCTCCGCTCGTTCGTCGGATTGAGGAGCTCGGGCTGCAGAGTCGAGTTACGGTGTTGACGGATGTAACTACTGAGAGACTGGCCAACCTGTACCGTCACTGCGAACTGTTCGTCTTTCCGTCGCGTTACGAGGGGTTCGGACTGCCGGTTCTCGAGGCAATGGCCTGTGGCGCTCCGGTGTTGTGCAGCAACTCCTCGTCGCTGCCGGAAGTCGGGGGAGACGCGGTCCGCTACTTCGCCCCGGATGCCCGCACCGAACTGGTCACGGGTATCATAGAGTTGTTGACCGACGTCAATGCGCGCTCTCGACTCTCGGCACTGGGCAGGGCGCGGGCGCAGGAGTTCACCTGGCGCCGGACCGCGGACTGCTACTCAGCGCTGATACGCAGTCTCCTGCCAAACGACATCCGCTGATACCCGGGCCGGGCACAGCGTGTCCGGAGATGAACCGGCGGGCAAACTGCCCCGGCTCACCGCGGACCGTCGGTCGACCGGTGCAGTTCCTCTCTTCGCAGTTCTTCTTCGATGACCGATAGCAGGAGGTCGACCCGGCGCGACCATGAGTTTGCCCGGGCGTGCTCGACGCGCCCGGCGGTCAACTCAGGGTTCTTCTCAGCGAGCGCCTGCCGAATGCACTGAGCGAACTGCTCGGGACTATCGGCAACATATGCCAGCGGGTGCAGCTTTGCCATCTCGCGGATTCGCGTCGTCACCACCGGTTTGCCAAGGGCGAAATAGTCGTAGACCTTGACCGGGTCAACAGCTTGCCCGACGTCGTCGGTCTTGAACGGGCAGATACAGACGTCAAAAGCGGCCACGTAGGCCGCGACTCCGGAATACGGCTTGACGCCCAAATGATGGAAATTGGCGAGTTCGGTCAAGGCCGCCAATCGCTGCCAGTTCTCGACCGGTCCGATGAACACGAAGCTGACCTCAGGCATGGATTTCATGACTTGGGCCATCAAGTTGAAGTCGAGCCAGCGGAAGATTGCCCCGACGAATCCAACACGCGGGCCCGGAACTGCGGCGATGTCGGCGGGTACGGGAAGAGTTGCTGCCTGGTGGCGGAAGAACTCGGCGTCGCCGGCATTGGGCAGGCTGACCATGCGAGCTTGTGTCCGCGAAGCGGCGTACTCCCGCAAGCTTTCCGCCGAGTAGAAGACCACGTTGCTCATTTTGAGCAGTTCGTGCTCCCAGACCTCGAATCGGCGGTAGTCGAATTTGCCTGAGAATACTTCAAAGTGGTCCATCAGATCATAGCAGACGAGCCGGTAATGGTCGAGTTTGACGAACGGTCGCCACCACGGATTGTCGACTAGTGCCACGTGACATCTCTCCGGTTCGAGGCGAAACGGCAGCTCAATGCGCGGGCGGAGCACTCGCCGCAGGCGCATCCGTTCGATGCGCCGGGTCAGTCCGGTCAGCTTGAACGCCGGGGCCGCGATGGGGGCCGGAATCAAGGTCGGGTTCTGGTTCGGGTCGAATCGCGGGCGAAGTGGTACCGGCAGCGAGCAGAGTTCGCGGAGTCGACGCGATACGAGACTGCGGAGCCTGACCGGCGGGTAGTCGTAGTAGAATACCCGGTGTCCGCGTCGGGTCAGTTCATTAACCAGACCGCCGTTGCGCCCGGGTATGGGCGGGAGGAACGTGCCGCACGCAAAGAAACTGAAGCAGATTCCTCGCACTTCGCCCGGGGGGCGAACCCCGACGGCATCGGATACAGGAGGAGTCATGGTGCGACCGAGTCGCGTCTCACGCGGGCCGAAATCCGCGCCAGGGATTGAAGGGCAGTACGGATTACGCTGTGCAACTCGGTCTTGGCCGGCAGGAGGAGATATCCGGCAAGGCCTGACGCACTGAGCAGGCCGAACTCCAAGCCGACCATCAGAACGCCGTGCGTTCGGAGGTATGTCAGCGGCGACAGCACGGTCACGGCGATGGAGATTCCGCATAGACAAAGTGCGTAGCCGAGCGGCAGACGGGCCTTGAACCTCAAGTAGAACATCACTACCGCAGTTTCCACCAAATAGGCAGTCCACCAGGAGTAGGCGAGACCCAGTTCGCCGTGGGAACGGACCAGGAGTAGACTGGAGCCGACGATGGCGACGAACCACACCGCATTGAACAGCAGTCCGACCCATGCCCGTCCGGTACCAAGAACATAGTTGCCGGCGATCAAACCCAGGCTGCAGGGAAAGGCCGCGCCCGACATGATGGCGACGGCGTGCCAGCTCGATGCAAACTGCAGACCATAGAGGACTTGAACAATCAGCGGCGCGAGAGCCGTAACCAGACACGTGGTCACCAGAACCAGAAACCCGACGACGTCCAGCGCCACCGACGTGAGGCGTTGCAGACGTTCCTTTGCACCGGCGTGAATCTCGGCGATTATCGGCACCAGTGGCATGCCCACGGCGACCGGAACGAACAGCACGAACGAGAACATCGTGAGCGCGACGCTGAACAGCCCGGTTTTCGCGCTGCCCTCGGTTTGAAAGAGTAGGTTAGTCGTGATGAGCACTGCCGGAGTCATCGCCAGTAAGGACAGGAAGGACGGCAGAGCCAGGCTGACGAGCTCGGGCAGGAAAGTCCGGTCAAACCGCCACGCGGAAATCGGGGGGAGCGCGCGAGAGAAGCGAAAGAGGACGAATGAGACGACCGCGAGGCCAGCAACGACCAGAATCAGTTGCCCGATTACCGCGCCGGCAATGCGCGCCACGACCGTGAGGAGAATCACCGCCGGTACGCCGATGGCGAAGGTGAGAATATCGGCCAATGACCTCTCCCGGATTGCCTTCATGCCCTGCAATATGCCTAGGCCGAATGCGTACAGTGACTGGACCGCAAAGATGACCGCGGCCAGGCGGAATAGTATCGCGTACTGCCGGTCGTGGTAGAAACCCTGGGCGAGCAGGGGGGCAAAAACGAAAAGCAACACGCAGGCGACGAC
>Ga0315288_10013167_pt1 | contig 10362 bp, 4 predicted proteins | sample YL17G11_20_MG_FD_203454 | JGI IMG/M metagenome (GOLD analysis project Ga0315288, IMG submission 203454) | Sediment microbial communities from Yellowstone Lake, YNP, Wyoming, USA - YL17G11_20 | ecosystem: Environmental > Aquatic > Freshwater > Lake > Sediment | place: USA: Wyoming | collected...
CCGCGCGAAATGATCACCTCTTTGCGGAACGCCAGGGTGTTGAGGATGATGAACAAGGCCGCGGCATTATTGTTGACGATCGTGCCGCCTCCCGTTTCACACAGAAGCGCCAGGAGTCGTTCCACCAAGATGCCGCGCTTGCCGCGCGAACCCTCGGCCAGGTCAAACTCCAGATTGCAGTACCCGCAAATCATCTCCAGGGCATTGGCCATCATGGTTTCCGAAATCGGCGCCCGGCCCAGATTGGTATGGATGATGATGCCGGCGCCGTTGATCACCGGCTCCAGGTTGAGCAGCCGCAATCGTTTCAGCTCAGCCACAACCGTTCCCACCAGGTCATCCTGCGTGACGGCCTTTTTCTCCGTCCGGAACCTTTCCTTGAACGCGGCGACGACCGTCTTGACCGTTTCCACCACCAGCGGCCGCGTCAACGTCGCCATATATGGCGCAAACGCGGGATGACCGGAGAGGATTTCCACCGCCGGGAAATCCCGTAAACTTGAAATCGAAGCCTTGGTCATGTCACGTCCCATAAATAATGTCCACCAGCACCCTTCCGACCGCCAGAAGCGAGGCGGCATCGCATTTGTCCGGGGTATCGGCGTGCGTGTGCCAAGAGGGATAATCAAAGTCGATAATGTCGATCGCCGGAATTCCGGCGGAAATCAAGGGCAGATGGTCATCGAGAATTTCGTGTTTGACGCTGTCGACAAACTGCCCGACGCCAAGCCGGGCCGCCGCCGCCCAGACCTTGTCATTGATCTCCTTGGCGTACCGCTCCGAGAAAAATTCGCGGTAGATTCTAAGGTCGCGGTCCCCGATCATATCGATGACAATGCCGAACCGATAGGCGGGCTTGGGCCGCGATGCAAAATGCGTCGATCCCAACAGGTATTGATTATTCCGTCCCGCCGGGCCGTAATCCTCGCCGTCAAAAAAGACCAAATCAACCCCTATCGGCGGCGCCGCCGCCTTCATCAGCTCAGCCAGATGCATCAGCACCGCCGCGCCCGAGGCGCCGTCGTTGGCGCCCGAGATCGGCTCATTTCGCCGGGTCGCATCCGGATCATAGTCGGCGCGCGGCCGGCTGTCATAGTGCGCCCCGATCAGAATCCGGTCGCTTGACGAGGGGTTTATCCGCACGATCCAGTTGACAAATGTCACGGTGTCGCCGTTCAAGTAATCGGGGTAGGCAAACGTTTGGGTATCGGCGTCGATCCCGAGCGAATCAAAATACGATTTCATCATGTCCTGAAACCGCGCCCAACCCGGCGATCCTGGGCTGCGAGGGCCCATTTCCGTCTGCCGGACGAGGAGGGCAAACGCCCGCGCGCCGTCGAATATGGGCGCCGGCCGTTCGCCCCGGCAGCACCACGCCGCCAGACTCACCGTGATCATGATGACCAATCCGAGGAAGTGAACCGTCGGGCGCGGGGGAGGCATCATCATGGTTGCCAAGATAGCCCCCATCTCTGATTTGTCAAACGGTTTTTGGTTAGAAGCGCAGCTCGACCCAAAACCCCAGTTCACGGGTATGACGCGTCTCCCGCTGACGTTTGTCGAAATCATCCTGCCAACGTCCCCGGACACCGCCCTTGACCGTCGATGAAAAACTGTACGATGCCGTGGGCACTACGGCAAAATTGGTTTTGTCGCTGCTGACATCAAACTTCATGTCGGACTTGGCCGACTCGTCCATACTTCGGCGAAGCGAGACCTCGGTCGAAACCGACAAGTTGGATTCGAACTTGATCCGTCCCAATATCGGCAACTTGACACCCGTCGGACTGCGGAAGGAAAACGACCAGCTGACCGAGAGACCCTGAGAGGTCTGCCTGCTGACGTTCTGAATCTGACCGGTATTCTCATTGTATTGAATGGTCTGGGACTTTGACATGTCGGCACGGAACGTTGTCCGCATCGAACGCAGGGGGTTGAGCGTAAAGGAAATCAACGGCGCAAACGCTTCCCTGGTGCGAACCTCATAGGGATCAGGCGCACTCAGACGGCGGTTGGTTTCGGTGGACTTGGTGTACTTGACCGACGGCGCCAGAGCGTTGAGAACCTTGCCCACGTACCACAACCCCTTGACCGATCGAAGATCCAGGCTCAAATCCGGCCAGCTCTCGGCGATTGTCTTGGACGCCTGGTTTACATATGATTCCCGCGTGTTTCGGCTGTAAGCGGCATCGACGCCGATCCCGGCAAAAAGCGATATCCCCGAATTAGCCGAGAAAGATTTGGCGATGGATTTGTTCTCCCGGATGTTTCCGCCGGTCGTCGCCACTTGTTGCGCCCCGGGGTTTTCGGTTAGTCCGAACCGATAGGCAAACGATGCCTTGTCCGCCAAAGCGAATGACTGCGACAGGCCGGTCCCGAATTTCCCCGACACCGGCTTGATGGCATCGGTCACGTAACGAATACCTATAAGCGGAAGGCCCAGCACACCGAACGCTGATCCCCCCGATTTCTCTCTCTGCGGGCGAACCTGGTCGCCCTTGTCGTCCTGGCCCCCCTTACCGTCCTTGCCGCCTTTTCCGTCCTTGCCACCCTTGCCATTCTTGTCGTCTTTGCCGCCCGGGCGGCCGCGATCAGTCGAACGCCCCGGTTTGTTGCTGCCGATGATTGACTGATGCTTGAAGCTGAAACTGACATCTATGTTGACGCTGGATTCCGCACCGTGAACAAAGGCCGTGTCACGGCCGACGTTCCGATACGTGTCATTATAGCGGGCGGAATAATCGAATCGGTGCGTTAGGAAACTGAAAATGACCGGCGAATAGTTAAGATTGAACTGCTGGTTGTAATTGCGCTCCATCCCCAGTCGGAACTTTTTGGGATTGAGCGTAACGTTGACTTTTTTGGGATCCCGAAGGTCACGATCGGTGGTAAAACTGAACGACCCTTTGAGGTTATCAAAGATGTTGAAATTGGTGTTCACCCCGCCGCGAAAATCCAGCTTGCTGGAGGTCGGATTGGTGCTGTTCTGATTGACGGAATTGGAGTAGGACCCATCCAGATTAGCGCTGAAGTCGACTCTGGTCGGGTATAAATACAGCCGCGTTTTCGGCAGCCCGAACGGCGCTTTGAGATAGGCCAGCCATGCCAGCAGCGCTATCGACGGCGGCTTCCGCACGCTCATGTCGAACGATCCCTTGGCATTGTACCGCTCACTCATGAACATCGGCTGCGCGGCAGAATGACCCTTGGTGGTATTGTAGCTGAACGAAGTCGACAGACGGTTTAAGAACAACGTATACAACGGATTCTTGGTATTCTTGTTGAACTTCTGCGAGACCTGGATGCTCCGATTAACGGTGACGTCCGTCTCCTGCTTCTTGAATTCCTCAGGCAAGGTGATGTCGGTCCCCGAGCGGAGAAGCGGCTTTTGGACGTTCTGCGTCCATGACACCCGGAGTGGAAGCTGAAGCTCCAGCGACCTGGGGAAGAATTTGTCCAACCGGACCGACCCGCTGAAACTGTAGTTGGTTCTGGTTTGCCCCGAACCCAGGTTGTCGGCCGCGCCCCCCTTAGTCGCCGCCGATACCCCGCGATAATACGCGTCCTGGGTCGCGTAGCTGAAGCTGTAGTTGCCAAAGTCGGAAAGGTTGCCATTGACGGCTAACTTGCCCGCCATACCGACGTCGTTCTTGACGTCGGTCAGCCTCAGCTCATCGACCCATACCTCGCCGGCGGCGACCTTGTCGGGATCGAGGTTGACGACGCCCATGGCAAAATACTGAATCCGGGTCAGGGTCGGATCCTGGCTGGGTGGTTTGATCTTGACGGCATACTTGCCTTCGACGCGCAAGGTCGCGGAATCCAGGCCCTTCGTATAGTCGGCGAGGAGCCGCGCCTTGAGCCCCGTGATCTCACTGAAGTCAATCAGGACATGATTCTGAGGATCCCACCCCGGCTTGAGAATCGTTCGGTATTCATAATAGGCGTCCTTATCGTACCCCAGCCGGAAGAAGAACATTACCGAATCGCTGTGTCTGCCGGTGGTGTCGTGTACTCCTCCCCAAACATAGGCCTGCAGCTTTCCGTACCCCATCAGATTATTTGCCCGGTAAAACCTGCGCACGGCCAAACCGGTGTCGGCGGCCAGGATGAGGCCCGAATCCGGCGCGTACACGTCCACCTGGGCATTGAGGTTTTCGAACGTCAACAGAAGCGACTGCTCGGTCTCGGTTTTGTCGAGCGACGGATCATAATAACCGGCCACCGGCGGTTGATAGTTGCCGTCAACCTCGTCGTTGATGACCGCCACGTTGAAATTGGCGCCGCCGCTGAATAAGGAATCGGCAACATAAAAGGAGTCGGCCCAGGTGGTGGACAGCAGTTCAAGCGAGGCGATATTGATGACGACGGGATTGATGATATTCGGACTCGACGCCGAGTCAAACCAGATCCGGGCAAACAAAATGTTGTTCCACGCCGGTTGCCCAATGGTGGTGTCGACCACCCCCGCCTCGCGCAACGGCACACGGATCGTCTTCCAGCCGTAATCGTTCTTTGTTCCCGGAACGACAAACGAATTCTCGCTTGAGTCATCTCCCAGATCGATACGGTACGAGAAATATTCGTCGAGGCGTTCCAGGTTATTGTAATTCGGGTCTTCCGTATCCGGCAGGTACCCGCCGTCCGGATCGGACGCGTTCCCTTCCGTGCCGTTGATTCGCCAGATATTGGTGAAGGTGGAGTCGAAGTTATCCCCGGCCGGATCGAAAACGCCGTTGGCCGGATTGTAGCCGAATTCAGAGTTGTCCGGCAGGCCGTCCAGACCGACGTCTTCACCTTCGTCGAGAATCCGCAGCCCGTCCAAGTCCTCGTTTTGCAGTTTTTCGTCGCCGTTGATGTCCTCGTTGATCCGCCCCAGGTCGACGTGCATGATACCCCGATCGCCTTTGACCCGCATTTCAAGCAACTGGGCGTTCTCGATCTGGAGCGCCGCCCCCTGCGATATGTTGCGCATGAATCCGTCCCAAGATCTCTCCGGTTCGATCGGCAGGCTGACCGAATCGATGATCTTGTTGACCGTATCCCGCACGAACTTGTGATCGACCGGTTTGAACTGGATCGTCAGGGTGGTGACCAGCCCGGTCTCTCCGGTCCCGATGTTCTCGTCTTTTCGGTTCCAGACCTCGGCCGCCGACACCTGGGTTTCCGGATTGTACCACGCGACGTGCCCCCGTTCGGACACGGCCGTGTCGATCAACGCCGGCCGGGAGGCGTGCCGCCATATCGTGCGCTGAATCCCCAGCGAGTAGCTATCCTTGGCGCCTTCGAAATCGTCGATATAGACCTCGCCGTCGACGTTGGGATTGGGCCGCGACTGGGCCACCTCGGCCGACATTTGCACAAACGATTCCGCCGAAGTCGACAGAAAGGGAATCGCATCCACCAGGCTCGTCACGAGCGGCAGCTTGAAATTGTAGCTGAAATCCGCGTCCCAGACGAGCATGTTTGACGTTTCCTCGCCGATCTTCGGTTTTCGATTCGTCGACTTGTCCGACTTGTAGAGGAGCGTCGTCCCAAGGTTGAGGTCGCGACTGGGATTGTACTCCAGCCGGGTCCCCAAAAGGGTTTTCCGTTCCAGGGAGAAAAAGGGCGCCCGCTCAAACATGATCGACAGGTTCGAGGTAATATCCGTCAAATCCTCCCGCAACAGCGTCAGTCGCCCGAAATCATAGTCAATCGAGTAGTCTCTATCCCGCACCAACAATTCGTCGCCGTTCTTGACGACTTCCGACCCCTCGATGATATTGGTCGCGTTCAGCTGAATGATCGCCGACCCCCCTTCCTGCGACGTCACCGCAATGTAGTAATGCGAGGATTGTGTTATTACCGAGGGATTGCTACTCAGATAAATCTCAGGCACCGAATCCGATATATAAACCGGTTGGCCGGTAGTGTTGGTGACATAAAACGTATCCTGGTCGAAGGGGTGTCGGTTCGGGAAATACAACAGCCCCAGTTGCCGGTCGAGGTACTTCTCCCGGTCGATCTCCCCGTCGGGGGCGCCGGTGCCGTTGTCGTCCCCCCGGTCCAATCCGAGGACCTCGATGTACTTTTTCCCGTCCGAGTTGTGATCCAGGTCGTCCGGGTCCACCCGTTCGTTGTTGATCGGCGCCCCTTTATAGATGGCCACGTCAAAACTACGGATGTCAATATTGGTGCGCCCCAAATAATAAACGTTTCGCCACTCGTATTCCCAGATATGATGATTGACATCGTTGTATGCCTGAGGCTTGATCAGCTTTAGCCGCAGCGTATCCCGGGAGATGTCGCCGATAGTGTCGATAGAGGTTACGCCGTTCCGACGGCGAAGAACTTCCATGTAAACCGCCACTACATCATTGCTGCCGATCACCGGCCTCAGGAACAGCATGTAGTAATTCTCCGGACTCAGGTAGACGTCCGCGGCATCGATAACCTCAAAATACCCCGTGGTCCGGTATAGTTGCTGCGGGTCGTCGGACGTCGTATCCTGCGGGTCGATATAGCAGATACCAATGGGACGCACCAGGCGCCGCGCCTGATCGCTGGTATTGTCGTCCCGATACACAATCAATTTCTGTATGTAGTCGCCCAGTTGAATCGAATCGTTGGGGTTGCCCGGCTGAAAATCGTACTTCGCCGGCTCCGGTTTGTTATCCGACCGGGCTCGCTTCAGGGGCAGGCGGCCCAGGTCATAGACGCGGCGCTCCTGGTAATCGATATCCCGGATGACGTAAGTCGCCGTGGAGGACGTGCTGGAACTCAATTGAACCGTCTCGGTGGAGCCTTTCTCCTGCGAGGCGATGGCCGTGAGCGACACGTCGGCCAATTGGGCCGAGGCTTTGATCCCGAACAACCCCTGCACCCGGGTCGAATACGCCAAGAACTGAGTCGAGGGCAGATCCAGGGTCGTGTTTCCCGCCTCAACCGACTGCAACACGTCGTCTTCGGCGCCTTTATAGCGCAGAATCAGGCGGTTGGCCAAAGGAATATCGTTGCGCGAATCCTGGCTGACCTTGACGCTGATTTTTGAGCCAATCGTCCCCTCAATATCAAACCGGTACTCCTGTTCCATCTGGAGGGCGGGGAATTTCGACTGCCGATTGAAAACCGTCTGTGGTTTATCGGACCAGTTGGAACGCCCGGTGAAGGAAATCCGGCGATACCCGGATACCTTTAGTCCCGCTCCCCCCTCACCGAAGATCGACTCGAACGCCCGCGACGGAATGGGGATGGTGAACTGGAACAGCCCGCCGGCCTTGTTCTTCTGTTCCCTGACCAGCGACTCTTTGCCCGTCGTGTAGGCCAACTGCTGCATGCTGAGAGCGATCCGCCTGTTGATAAAGACGTCAAAAGCGCTGGTAACCGGAACCATGTAGATGTCGTTCTTGATCCTCCGGCTGTACGCGATCGAAGATTTGGGATAATCATAGGTCAGGTTATACAGCTGCGCCGGTGTGGTCTTAACCAGCGGCGCGATTTCCTGGGGTGTAATGCTGGAAATAAACGGGGGATCAAACGCCGGGAACGGCGAAAAAGAGCGGGATATATATTTCCATTGGGGGTTGAATTGAGGCGGAGCCGCAGAAAGCGGCAATGGCAGGCATACCACCGTTGCCAGCAGCACTAGAACACTTAGGAATGTCGCGCGCCTTTTGGTCATGACCACCATAATAGGCATTAAAGTCATTCGTTAGAAATGCGCGATAAGACCTCCTTTGCTAAAACTCACCCAAACTTATGACTTCTTCCTGCAGCTCAATGCTGAATCGCTGCCTGACCTTCTCTTTCAATATATCGGCCAAACGCCGGATATCTTTCGAGCTGGCGGCGCCGGTATTGACGATAATATTGGCGTGCTCCGCAAATACCGCCGCTCCGCCGACCCGCATCGCCTTGGCGCCGACCTCATCAAGGAGCTTGCCCGCCGGAAGCTTGCCGTGCGGCTGCGTCGCATCCTCGACGTTTTTGAAAAAACAGCCGGCCGAACACGGCGTCACCGGGTGCCTGCGGCTTCTCAGGCCGCGAATCTCCTCCGTCCGACGCTCAATATCACGCCGATTACCGGGCTGAAGCTCAAAACACGCCAGCGTGACAATTTCGCCGGTCTCCTTGAGAACCGAATGGCGGTACGAAAACCGGAAATAGTCCCGCGCTTCCGTTCGCACCTTGCCGTCGCGATCAACCACCTCGGCGGACTTGAGAACCGAACCGATCTGGCTGCCGAATGCGCCGGCGTTGCCGTAGACGGCTCCACCGATGGTTCCCCAGATTCCGGCGGCGAATTCCAAACCTGTCAAAGAACGCTCGGTGGCAAAATCCACCACCCCATCCAGCGATTCCCCGGCGCCGGCGGTTATCACATTTCCTTGTACGTCCCGGCGCAGAATCGAGTTCCTGATGATCAGACCCCGGTAACCGTCGTCGCTTACCAGCAGGTTACTTCCCCCGCCGATAACGAAGAACGGAATCGTTAGTTCCTGTGACAGCGTGACAACCCGCGACAGCGAATCCGCGTCCGTCGCGTCTACGAAAAGATCTGCCGCGCCGCCGGTACGGAAAGTAGTATATGCGGACAACGGTTCGGTTCGTCTTACGCCGCCGCCGAACCGTTCGATAAACCTACTATACCGGGTGTCCAGACCCATCAATCATTATCCTAATAAAGATAACCTGAAGAAGCCGAAAAAGCAAGTATTTTCTATCCAATATATCCATATAACCATATGCCGAACAAGCGGTTGCTATTTTCCCGGCGGCGGCGAAGAGGTCCCCGCCTCGTCAGGTCGATTTTTTGCGTCTCCGGGGCCGTCTTCGGCCGCTGCGGCATGTTTCTCCCGTTCCACCTCATCGAGATAATTCATTTGTAGAGTATATATAGTATTATCCAGTATCTTCTTTTCATCGTCGGATAAATTGCCCTTGGTCTTCTCTTGGAGCATGACCAGCAGGTCAATGGCGTTCTCAGCCTGTGTCAGGTCCCGATCGATCTTGCCCGTGATCGGCGACACGACCTTACCCATCTGGTACCATGCCGCCGATTGCAGCGACAAAACCAGCTGGATGAAGAATGGATTGATGCTGTCCTGGCCTTGTGTCATTCTTATGCTCCTTTCCGCGCCCGAATTATCCGCAGATCATGCATACCGGTCGCCCGCAGCTCTATGCAACGTCGATCAAATCGGCCTGTAAGTTAGAATACAAGGCCGCATGGTTCAACAAAAATCGCGCCTTGTCGGCATTGCGGGCATAGTCGTCATATAGGCGCTCCGCCCAGGCGCGGGCCTTCACTAGGACGTCCTGGTCGGCGATCGGATTGGCGATCCGAAACTCCGGCAGACCGTGCTGGCGGACGCCGAAAAACTCCCCCGGGCCGCGCAGTTCCAGATCGGCCTCGGCGATTTTGAACCCATCGGTGGTCGACGCAAAATACTCCAGACGTCGTCGCCCCAGTTCCGAAATCGGCTGATAGGCCACCGCCACCGCCAATCCGCGACGGTCTCCGCGTCCCACCCGGCCGCGCATCTGATGCAGCTGCGACAATCCGAATCGCTCGGCGTGTTGAATAATGAGGATGCTGGCGTTGGGGATATCAATGCCGACCTCGATCACCGTCGTGGCCACCAGGAGGTCAAGCTCCCCGGCAAGGAACCTCTTGAGGGTCGCTTCTCTCTCTTCCGCCTTGATCCGACCGTGCACCAGGCCGACCCGGCGATGCGGCAGCAACGTCTCCGACAATTCCCGAAACCCCTCTTCGGCCGCCAGCAAATCCATCTTCTCTGATTTTTCCACCAGCGGATAAATGACAAACGCCTGGCTGCCCCTGCCGATTTCGCCGTCGATGTACTTGTATATATCCCCCAGCGCCGATGACAACCGCCAGACGGTCTTGACCGGCTTTCGCCCCGGCGGAAGCTCGCGGATGGTCGAGATATCCAGATCGCCGTAGAGCGTCAGCGCCAACGTCCGCGGTATCGGCGTCGCCGTCATGACCAGCCGGTCGGGAAGGTCGCCCTTCTCGGCCAGCCGACTGCGCTGCATGACGCCGAACCGATGCTGTTCGTCGATGACGATGAACCGGAGATCCTTGAACGTCACCCCTTCGCTGATGATGGCGTGGGTGCCGAACACAACGGCGATATTCCCCGATGCGATTCCCTCGACAACCTCCTTCTTCTCTTTTCCCTTGACCGACCCGAGCAACAGCGCCGATGATATCCCCGCCTCCGCCAGCCGATCATGCCAGTTCCGGAAATGCTGTTCGCCCAGAATTTCCGTAGGCACCATGATCGCCGCCTGGCCGCCGTTTTCCACCGCCAAAACCGCGCCCAACACCGCCACGACCGTCTTCCCCGACCCAAC
>Ga0315288_10013169_pt1 | contig 10360 bp, 6 predicted proteins | sample YL17G11_20_MG_FD_203454 | JGI IMG/M metagenome (GOLD analysis project Ga0315288, IMG submission 203454) | Sediment microbial communities from Yellowstone Lake, YNP, Wyoming, USA - YL17G11_20 | ecosystem: Environmental > Aquatic > Freshwater > Lake > Sediment | place: USA: Wyoming | collected...
TCCAATGCCTTGGCCACAATCTGCTGAAACGCATCGGGAATATCCGAGCGAAAACCGGCGAGAGAGGGCGGGTCTTGATTGAGAATCATATAGATCACTGCTTGCTCGTGCTCTCCCTTGAAAGGTAAATGCCCGGTTACCATCTCATACAGCACGACGCCCAGGGACCAGATGTCCGTGCGGTGATCGACGTCTTCGCCGCGCGCTTGCTCCGGCGACATGTATGCCGCCGTCCCCATCGTCGTGCCGGTCCTTGTCACCCCCGTCACGCCCGCGAGTTTGGCGAGGCCAAAGTCCAGGATCTTCACCACCCCGTCTTTCGTCACCATGACGTTCGCCGGTTTGATGTCCCGGTGGACGATCCCCGATTCGTGCGCTTTCGCCAGACCCTCCGCCACCTGGGTCACGAGATCGATCGCTTCATCAACCGGCAGAGCGCCGCGTGCGACCTTCTCCTTGAGCGTCGCCCCCTCATAGTAGTCCATACAGATGAAAAGCCGTCCATCACGTGTCTCGTCGACCTCGTGAATCGTGCAGATGTTGTGGTGTTGAAGAGCGGAGGTTGCCTGGGCTTCGTGGATGAACCGTTCCTTGGCGCCGGCGTCACGGGTGAGTTCGGGAGGAAGGAACTTCAGAGCGACAGGGCGTCTGAGCTTGGTGTCCTCGGCCTTGTACACCACACCCATCCCGCCTTCGCCGAGCTTCGAGAGGATCTTGTAGTGAGTGATCGTTTGGCCGATCATGTCCATCGGATCTACTTTCCTTCCACAAGCCGGCGAAATCTCGGATGGGTCCGGATCGGATCCCATATCGGGTCGATGCGGAGCAGGCCCACCGACAGAAACGAAGGTGCTGACAAAGCAGTTTCGATCTGATCGATGGCCGCTTCGTGCTCACCACACATCACATAGATCTCCGCAAGGAACTTGACGAGTACACCCCCCACAACGGCGTCTTTGGATATCGGCATCATGCGGACGGCTTCTTCTCCTTCGCGGATCCCGTCGTCCTTGCGCCCAAGCCCGGCATACGCAAGCCCCAAGGCTCCGTGGTAGAAGCAAACATAAGCCGACTGAGGATTGGACCGGATAATACGTTCATAATAGACCCTCGCCGAGTCATACCGTGCACTTGCCGAGCGATGGTCGTCCTTTGCTTCATAGACCACCGCCCGGACGAGATGGGTCGTGGCGACCGCCGCCGGTTGCATACGGCGAAACCGTTCGATGGGCCCCGATTCAAATGCATCGAACACCTCGGTGTAAATCTCCGGGAAAACTCGGTACTCCGTGAAGGAAGAGGTCACCCCTGCGACCTCCGACACCGCTACGTCGGCTGCGTTTACGCGACGTGACATCTCGGACATGACCTCTTTCGCCGCATCCACGTTACCATCTCGCGCCAGAAGGACGTGTGCTTTTCCGATGTAGCCATAGGGGATCTGAGGTGCCAGCGAGATCGTTTGATTGAAGTCCTGTTCGGCATCGTCAAAGCGGCGCAGACATGTGCTCGTGATACCGAGACCGTCAGCATAAATGGAGTAATCACGAGGGATCAGCCTACGTGCATCCTCGAAATGATTCAATGCGTCCTGCCATTTCCCCATGCGTCTCAATGTGAAGCCAACGGCTTGCGCGGCATCTCCGCTCGGCCGCAGGCGCTGGGCGATCTCATAGTGCGTGAGCGCTTTGTCGAACTCGCGATGGGCGTAGGCGACGGATCCGAGCGCGAGATGGGTCTCCGGAAGATCAGGCGCCAGTTCTTCCGCCTGTTTCGCCGCCTCTGTCTCGAGGGTGAGCGTTCCTGGCCGGTCAAAACCCCAGTAGAGAGCGTGGTACGCCATCGAAAGTCCCGCCCACGCCTCGGCAAACCGCGGGTCCGTCGAAACGGCTCTCTGTAACAGCTGGACGGACAGTTCCGTGCCGGACAAGTCCACGCTGTTGTAGTAGTTCTTCCCGCGCAGGTAGTCTTCGTACGCGGCGAGGTTCTCCGTGGGCCTCTTCTCGATCGCCCGGCGCTCGGGCTCCAACAACGCGACGTCCAACTGCGCCGCGACTCGCTCGGCGATATCCGACTGGACACGGAACACCTCGGTCATGTTTTCATCATACGTTTCCGCCCAGACGTTCGTGTCATTGGCGACGCGGATGAGCTGGGGAATCACACGAACCCGGCTCGCCGGATCCCCGGGCTTCTCCCGCTGGACCGTGCCCTCGAGGATATAGTCCACACCCAGCTCGGCGCCGATCTGTCTGATGGATTTCGTGGTCTTCTTGTATTGCATGGCGCTCTGACGTGAAATCACAGCAAGCCCGCTCACGCCGGCCAGACGCGCAGTGATCGCATCGGTGATCCCGTTGGCAAAATACTCGTCGTCCGGTGATCCCAGGTTCTCGAAAGGCAGGACGACGAGCATCTTTTGCCCGCCTGGGGCAAGCGGTTCTCGGAGCTGTGTGCTTGGTCTGAACAAGCGGGGGACAATTGCGATGGCGAGAGCGATAACCGCGACAATACCGACTGCGGATCCCGCGATCACGACCTTGTTTCTCGCGCGTTTCGCCGCGGTCTTCTGAGGAATCCCGTGGCTCTGTGTCGCCGACCGAAGCGCCCGAAGGTCGACCAGCATGTCGTCTACATGCGGATAACGCTCCGACGAGTTCTTCGCGAGCGCCTTCCCCACGATCCGCTCCAGCTCCATCGGCACCTGGCTCCGACGCGCCGTTACCGGCTCCGGGTTATCGTGCAAGATCGAATACACCACCGCCGGCTCGTATTCCCCCGTGAAGGGCCTCACCCCCGTCACCATCTCGTAGAGCACGACCCCGACGGACCAAATATCGGTGCGGCCGTCCACATCTTTGCCCGACGCTTGCTCCGGTGACATGTACGCCGCCGTCCCCAGTGTTGTGTCCGTCTTCGTAATCTTCGTTTGAGTCCCTAGCCGGGCCAGCCCGAAGTCCAGGATCTTGACCACGCCGTCGCCGGTCACCATGATGTTGGCGGGCTTGATGTCCCGGTGGACGATCCCCTTCTCGTGGGCCTTCTGAAGACCTTCTCCAATCTGGATCGTGAGGGAGAGCAAATCATCGATCGGGAGCGGCCCTTTCTGAATCCGGTCCTTGAGACTTACTCCTTCGATGAACTCCATCGCGATGAACGACTGACCGTCGTGCTCGTCGATTTCGTAGATCGTGCAGATATGGGGATGGTTGAGCGCGGCCGCCGCCTGGGCTTCGTGTATGAAACGGGTCTTGGCCTCCTCGTCACGCGTGAGATCGGGATGGAGGAACTTGAGCGCGACCGTGCGCTTGAGCTTCGTGTCCTCGGCTTTGTACACTACCCCCATCCCACCCTCGCCGAGCTTGGAAAGGATCTTATAGTGGGAGATCGTTTGGCCGATCATGACAAAACGCACCTCACTGCGCCGTCGACGCGAGTACCGAATCTATCTAAGGCCGACCTTTACCAACAGCGCATCGACATCCGGCCCGCCGAGCCGGATCTGGGGAGGCAACACATTGTTGAAAAAATCGAGGAAGCAATCCCGTTCTTGTATGGCGCGCTCCACGTGAGCCAACGCGACCTTCGGCTCTCCGCGCGCGACGCAGATGCACGCGAAAAACAGCGGCGGCACATACGTCTGCTTCGCCCGTTCGTTCAGACGTTCTAAGAGCCGATCAGCCTCGCCGTTTTTCCCCATCACATAGTAAGTGGCGGCAAGAAAAGCGAGCGCGGCCGAAGCGCCCCCCGAGAGATCGACGGCTTTCTCCAGCGCAGCCCCAGCGTCCTTCTCGCGCGATGCGTGGAGATAGGCGAAACCGAGATGCAGGTACAGCTGCCAGTGACCCGAATCCAAGGTGATCGCTTTGAGACTGGTGTCGATCGCCTCCTCGACTTCGCCCGCACCATAGAGAGCACCAGACGACCACGCGGCGACGAGACTCGAGAGCGGGTCGAGCTTGAGACTGAGTCTCGCCTCCCTGACCGCCTCTTCTTTTCGTCCCCGACAGGCGAGGAATAGAGCGTAGTTGGTCCGACCCAACGCCGAGCCAGGGTCCAGCTCGAACGCTCTTTTGAATTCCCGTTCTGCGGCACGGAAATCCCAGTCGGAGAACCAAAAGACCCAGGCGAGATCGCCGTGAGCGAGACCGAGGTTGTCGTCGAGCTCGAGCGCCCTTTGGGCGGCGGCTCGGACTTTGGGCACCACTTCCTTCGGCGCCACATCCCCCCAGAAGGCTTGGCTCCCGTAGTGGGTCGACAACCAGGCGTGGGCGAGAGCAAACGACGGATCGAGCTCGATGGCCCTCTGATACAGCTCGAAACTCTTCGCCCAGCCTTCCGGTGTGAGACTGTTCCAGTAGTAACGTCCCTTGAGAAACGCGCTGTACGCCTCCAGGTTCTCCGTGCAGCACGACACCAGGGTCTGGTCTTTCGGGCCGACGAGTTCGATCCTCAATCGATCGACGATCGCGCGAGTGATCTCATCCTGAATGTCGAAGATGTCATGCATCTCGCGATCGAAGCGTTCTGACCAGATGTGGTATCCGTCCTCGATGTTGATGAGCTGAGCGGTGATCCGCAGACGGTTCCCCGCTTTGCGGACGCTCCCCTCGAGCACGGTTCCAACGTTGAGCTTTTCCCCGATTTCGCGTATGTCAACGTCGCCCCCGCGGAAGCGAAACGCGGAAGTTCGCGCCGCCACGCGCACCCCTTTGATCTGGGCAAGGGCGTTGATGAGTTCCTCAGCGAGCCCGTCGCCGAAGTACTGGTTTTCCGGATCCGGGCTCATGTTCGTGAACGGCAGGACGGCGATCGAGGGAATCCCCTTCGCATCATCATGGCCGGCGTCTACTGTTTTGGATTCGGCTCGTCTCTTGAGTAGCTGCAGAGCGCCGAGCAACTCGGTCGCTTTCTGGTACCGTTCGTTCGGATCCTTGGAGAGCGCTTTTTCGATGAGGCGTTCCACTTCGACGGGCACATCGGGACGAAGACTCCGAGCCGGTTTTGGAGCTTCGTTCACAATGGAATAGCTCATTGCCTGCTCGTAGTCGCCTCTGAACGGCGTCTCACCGGTGATCATCTCGTACAAGACGACGCCCAGGGCCCAGATGTCCGAGCGGTGATCGACGTCCGCACCCTTGAGCTGCTCGGGTGACATGTAGCTCGCCGTTCCCGCCGTTGTTCCCGTTCTCGTCAGCTTCGTCCGCCCGGTGAGCTTGGCGAGTCCGAAGTCAACGATCTTCACGAGCCCGTCGCCCGTCGTGATGATGTTCCCCGGTTTGATGTCCCGGTGGACGATCCCCTTCTCGTGGGCTTTCGATAAACCCGACGCCACCTGGATCGCAATGTCCAGCGCCTCGTTGAGTTTCAAGGGGCCGCGCTCGATCTTGGTCGCGAGCGACTCCCCCTCGTAACAGGGCATCACGATGAACATCTGCCCTTCGGGGGTCTCATCGATCTCGTGGATCGAGCAGATATTCGGATGTTCTAGCGAGGACGCCGACTGGGCTTCGTGGACGAATCGTTCTCTCGTCTGGTCGTCACTCGCCGAGTGAGGAAGAAACTTGAGGGCGACAAAACGGTGGAGCTTGAGGTCCTCGGCCTTGTACACCACCCCCATCCCGCCTTCGCCAAGCTTGGAGAGGATCTTGTAGTGGGAAACCGTCTTGCCGATCATCGCTCCCCCGCTCAAAAGGGACGGAGTCCGCGGCTGCCGGTGCTCGGGTGTATTTCACGGACTTGGAAAAGATTGTAGCAAGAGCGGCGGCGGCCGTCAAACGGCGGTGTCAGGCGATTCCACCGCCCGGCGGGTCAACGTGACGACCGTTTCGACGTGCGCGGTCTGGGGGAAAAGGTCGAACGCCCGGCACGCGTCCAGCGCAAAGCCGGCCGAGAGGTTTTTGAGATCGCGGGCGAGGGTGGCGGGGTCGCAGCTCACATAAACGATCCGGGCGGGCGGTTTACGCAGGAGAGCATCGACCACTTCGGGGGCCACGCCGCTCCGCGGCGGGTTGAGGATGACGATGTCCGCGGGGAGCTCCTTCGAGAGAACGCTCTCGACGCGTTCGGCGATAAAACCGACCGTGAGTCCCCTCTCGGCCCCGATCACCATGGCCGCGCGGATCGCGTGGCGGTTGGTGTCGATCCCGGTGACGTTCGCTCCTCCGCGCGAGAGCTCGAACGCCCTCAGACCAAAGCCGCAATAGGCGTCGATGACGCGGGCCCCCGGCGTCACCGCGCATTGCCCGTAGAAGTAGTCATCGAGTCTTGCCGCCGCGTCGCGGTTCACCTGGACGAACGCCGTCCCGGCAAGCGGGATCTCGTAGACCCCCCAGCGTTCACCAAGCGTTTCCGCTCCGGCGTGCGCGATGATCCGGCCTTTTTCGTTGACCATCCACACCGCGACGAGACCTCGTGCGATGAGTTCGGCAAGCAACGACCGGTCGATGTCCGACGGGTGTTCGACCCCTTCGATGGCGAGCCCGACATCCCCTTCGGAGCTCACACGAAACGTGAGCCGCCACTCGGCGTCTCGGGTGACGCCCTCTCCGATCTTCCGCACCGTCGCCGACGTTGCGGACAACACGTCGTTGACAGCGTCCTCGGCGAGCGGGCAGCGATCGACGGCGATCAACCGCGCGGGATCATCGAGCGCGTGGTACCCGAAAACGATCTCGCTCCGGTGCCGCCGGAGAACGAGGGTGATCCGATTCCGATAGGCGAACTCGCGGGAGGACGGTGTGATTTCCAATGTCTGGATGTCGAACCGGCCGATACGGCGAAGCGAATCGGCGACGATCGAAGTCTTGACGGAAAGCTGGGTCTCGTACTGAAGGTGCTGGAGCTGGCACCCACCGCACTCCCCGTAGCAGGGGCACGGCGCCTCACGGCGGAAAGGACTCGGTTCGACCACTCGAACAAGACGCGCCCGTAGCCACTGGCGGCGCTCCACCGTGTACTCGACCTCGACCTCCTCGCCGGGCGCCGTCCGCGGGACGAAAACGACGCGACCGTCGCTATGGCGGGCGATCCCGTCTCCTCCGGTGACGATCCTTTCAATCTTCAACACGCTGGATCACTCTCGCGGGCATCGGGGCCCGCCGCCAACGGGGAATCGCGCTCACTCGAGGCCTTTGATCCGATCGATGTCCTCGGTCCGGCCCAACATGATCATCACGTCGCTGTCCTTCAAGACGAAGTCCGCCGGCGGGACGAACACGAAATTCTCGGGGACGGTCTCCTGGACTGCGACGACGAACACGTTGTACCTCGCGCGGAGGTTCAGCTCTCTCAAGCTCCTACCGATGAACTCCCTCGGCGGGCCGATCTCGACGAGCTCGAACCCCTCGGCCAGCGGGATGAAATCGAGCAGGTTGGGTTTCGACAGACCCCGGGCCACGCGGTACGCGATGTCGCGCTCCGGGTGGATGATCTCCGTGGCGCCGACTCTCTTGAGTATCTTTTCGTGGTCCTCATCGATCGCCTTGGCGAGGATCCGTTTGACGCCCATTTCCTGGAGGTAAAGACATATCAGGAGGCTGTTGCTAATATTCGTACCCGTGGCCACGACCACGCCGTCCATGTTCTCGAGCCCCAGCGTTCTCAGGGCCGCCTTGTCGGTGGCGTCGAGGACGATCGCTTCGGTCGCGTAGGAGCCGATCGCCTGAACAACGGTCTTGTCCCTGTCGACGGCGATGACCTCGTTCCCGTCCTCGTACAGCGCCTTTGCCGTGTGAAAGCCGAAACTACCGAGCCCGATGACAGCAAACCTTTTCATGACGATCTCCAATCATCCAATCATGACGCCTTCCTCGGCGTACTCGATCCCTCTCGTCGGCGCAGCGCCGACGATGACATACGAAAAAGCAAGAACCCCGACGCGCCCGATGATCATCATGGCAATGATCCACGCCTTACTCCACGTCGTCAAATCCGCCGTGACACCCATGGACAATCCCACCGTGCCGAACGCCGAGACGGTTTCGAAGAGATAAGCGAGGAAAGGCCGGTGGTACCCGGTTGCGCCGAGCTGGCTCGCCGCGTTCGAGAGGAGGATCATGAACAACACGACCATGATGATACCGATCGATATCAGTATCAAGGAGGCGCTTCTTACAACCGTTTCATCCGGTATTGTCTTCTTGAATATGTTGACCCGCCGGCTTCTCTTGAGACGGCTCAGCGTAAAAGCCGAAATGACGGCGAGCGTCGTAGTTTTTACTCCGCCGCCCGTGGACCCCGGCGACGCGCCGACGAACATGAGAAAAATCATCAAGAAAAGAGTGGCGTCACCGAGCACCCCGATGTCGACGGTGTTGAAACCCGCCGTCCGGCAGGTGATCGATTGGAATAGGGGAGTCAGCACCCGGTGCGCAGTCGATCCGCTTGCTGCGAGGGCCTCGCGCTCCAAGAGCGCGAAGATCAGGGCGCCGCCGAAGATGAGCACACCGGTCGTCGCGAGGACCGTTTTCGTCTGAACGGCAAGCTTGCCGCGTTTACCCTTCCTGTGTCTAAACTGCAAATAGAGGTCGTGAAGAACCGGGAATCCGATCCCGCCTACGACGATCAAGGCGCATATCGAAAAATTGAGCAGGAAGCTCCCGCTGTACTGCATGAAGTTGTCGGGGAAGAGCGCGAACCCCGCGTTGCAGAACGCGGAGACCGAATGAAAGACGCCGAGGTATACGGACCGCGCGAACGAGAACTCGCCGGCCCAGTGGAGGGTGAGGATGGCCGCGCCGGCCAACTCCACCAGAAGTGTAAAGAAGAACATGTGTTTGACGAGCTTCAGGATGTCTTCGCGGGGAGTATGGGCGAACACGTCCTGCATCGCCATCCGCTGCCGGAAAGGAACTGACTTTCCGATCAACCGGAACAGGGCGACGGAGACGGTCATGACCCCCAATCCGCCGATCTGTATCAAGAACAACATCACCCATTGCCCGAACGCCGTGTAGTAGGTGCCCGGATCGACGACCGTCAAACCCGTCACGCAAACGGCCGAGGTCGCCGTGAACAGAGCGTCGATCAAGGGAATGGATCCGGTTTGGGTCGACACGGGGAGCATCAAGAGCAGCGTCCCCGCGGCGATAACTGCCAAGAAACTCGATAGTATCAGCGTCGCCGGCTGCATATTGAGGAGCCTTCTGGGTAGTGGCATTTGTCGATTGAGCATCGGGGACAACACCTGTTTTTCCAAAGCGCCGCGTTATCTGAAACCGACGGTACGACGCGGACGATTCTAGCCTTTTCACCGGCACACCGAAAGGCGATTTTTTCGCCCCTATTTTTTCGCGCCGAACGGGAGCGAATCGCGCCGTCAGCTCGCCGCGGTCCGGTGGATTCTCAAGACGGGCGCCGTGCTCACCTGCCGCTCGAGGACATCGCGCGCCTCCGTCGGCGCCGCCTCCTCCGAAGGAAGGTACGCGACGAGCCGCGCGCGCCGTGTGGCGGGCGTCGCCTTTACCTCGGCCCAGAAGAGGACCCAACCGTCGAGATCGAAACGGACATCGAAAGGAGGTTTCTCCATGCGAGGGAGTCTACCATAACCGCCCCGCGGTGCGGCGCGCTTCTTCCCCGCCCCGCGCGATGCGTACAACCGGTCTTTCCGCTCGAGCGGCCTGTTTTCTTTACATCGTTTTCACCAGCCGCTATACTCGACGATGTTTCGCGCACACCGGAGGTGCAGTCGTGGATCTCGACGTCCTTCTCCTTTCCCGCTTTCAGTTCGCGCTCACCATCATGTTTCACTACATATTTCCGCCGCTGACTATCGGTCTGGGGGCCGCCCTCGTTGTCATGGAGACGACGTACATGGTGACCAAGGACCCCCAGTACCGCGCGATGGCGAAGTTCTGGACCAAGATCTTTGCCATCAACTTCGCGCTGGGGGTTGCGACGGGGATCGTGATGGAATTTCAGTTCGGGACGAACTGGGCGACATACTCCCGCTACGTGGGAGACGTTTTCGGATCGGCGCTCGCCGCCGAGGGGATCTTTGCGTTCTTTCTCGAGTCCGGTTTTCTCGCCGTTCTCGTTTTCGGCTGGGACCGCGTGTCCGACCGGATGCACTTTTTCTCGACGATCATGGTCGCCATCGGGGCGACTTTTTCGGCCGTTTGGATCGTCGTCGCCAACTCCTGGCAGCAGACCCCGGCGGGTTTCCACATCGTCGGCGAGGGGCTCTTCGCACGGGCCGAGATCACCGACTTCTGGGCGATGGTATTCAACCCTTCGAGCGTCCACCGGCTCGTTCATACGCTCATCGGTGCCTACATCCTCGGCGGATTCCTCCTCATGAGCATCTCCGCTTACTACATGCTCAAGGACCGTCACGTCGCCTTCGGACGGAAGACGTTTT
>Ga0315288_10013170_pt1 | contig 10360 bp, 4 predicted proteins | sample YL17G11_20_MG_FD_203454 | JGI IMG/M metagenome (GOLD analysis project Ga0315288, IMG submission 203454) | Sediment microbial communities from Yellowstone Lake, YNP, Wyoming, USA - YL17G11_20 | ecosystem: Environmental > Aquatic > Freshwater > Lake > Sediment | place: USA: Wyoming | collected...
GTGCGAATGAAGGTCGGATTATTCGGGTCCTGTTCGACCTTGTTCCGCACCGTAGTGACAATGGCGTCAACGTCTCGTAAAGTGATGAAGTGGCAATAGCCCCACACGGCATCGCGTATTTCACTGCGGCTCAGGGCGCATCCGGCCTTTCGAAGGAAGAGATGCAGCATTTTGAATTCCCGGGGCGTAAGCTCGACTTCTTTCCCGTCGCGTCTGAGTGCGCAGCCGGCGACATCAAGCCGGCAATTGCCGAATTCATAAGACGCAGGCTCATCCCTTCTTCTGCGCCGCATGGTCGCTTCGGCGCGGGCCAGAAGCTCGTTTACGCTGAACGGCTTGGAGACATAGTCATCCGCGCCCAAATTCAGGCCCAATATCACATCCGATTCTTCACCTTTAGCGGTGAGCATAATTATCGGCACATCAAGGTTCTTCCTGCGAATGTTACTGCATACTTCATAACCGTTCATTTTGGGCAGCATAATATCGAGTATGACCAGGTCAGGGTCCTCGGCCAGCGCCGCGTTGAGGCCCCATTCGCCGTCTCGGGCGGTCTTGACGCGATACCCCTTGAACTCAAAGTTGTCCTTCAAGGCCCGCAGCATAGCCGAATCATCTTCAATTATCAGAACGGTATCCATACGACCTCGTTTCAACCGGGCGCCGGCAGCTTTACGGTGAAGGTGCTTCCTTTGCCTGGTTTGCTTTCGACGGTAATTGTTCCCTTGTGCGCATCGACGATGAATTTGGCGATGGACAAGCCCAGCCCACAGCCTTCGGCCCGCCGCGACAGGCTGCGGTCGGCCTGGTAAAACCGGTCAAATATCTTTCTTATCTGTCTGCGGGTCATTCCTATCCCGTTATCATTCACCGAGAAGCAAACAGAACCATCTTCCGCGAACGCCTTCAATTCAATTTGCTTGTCATCATAGGAGTATTTGCAGGCGTTATCCAGCAGGTTGACGAGCACCGTCGCCATAGCATCCCGGTCGGCCAGGACATCGGGCAAATCCTCGGCAATTTCAATTCGAAGATGGCATCCGTATTGGGCGAATTTCGTTTTTACCGCGTCGGCGGCGGCGCGGGCAATATCAGCAGGGCTTGTCGGCGACATATCGAACGCCCGCTTATTCCGTTCCATCCTTGAGAACGTCAGGAAATTATCAATCAGGCCGCTGAGCCTCCTGTTCTCCTTGCAGATTAGCTCCAGGTATTCCTTCGCCTGCTGCTGGTCTTTGTAGTTGCCGTCGAGCAGGGTATCGGCTAAGACGCGCATCGAGGCGAGCGGCGTCTTGAGCTCGTGCGAGACGGTCGCAATAAAATCGTTCTTCAGCCTGTTGAGCTTCATCTGCCTGCCGAGGGCCTGGGCCGCAAATCCGCCGGCTGCAAGGATCAGGACGATAACCAATACGCCCGCCCAGATGTAGATCGCCGCCTGCCTGCTCGCCGCTTTCTCAAAAACATCGGCATCCCGGAAGTACAGCCGGACCTGCCATCCGGGAAAACGCGATCCCGGCGAAGCCCGGACAAAAGGTTCACCCGTCGGGTGCTCGCGCCCGGTGAGCAGACGGCCGGCGTCGTCGAGCACTTCGAAGGCCACATCCGAGCCGGTGAACTTATCGTCAAAAGCGCCAAAATCCTTCTCCACTCTGTCGGCGGACCAAAGCAGCAAAAAGCCTCTATTCGCCGCCTGCCGATACGACCCGTATATGTCCCCGGAGACATCCAGCCGATGCACACTCTCGGGCGCCCATTGCCGCAGCGATGCAGCCTCACTATAGCGATGAGCGGCCTCGGCGGAGAGTCTCTCTGCCGCCAACAGCTTCTTTGTCTTTTCAATCAGAGGCCGCAGTTCTCGCACGTTCGGGTCCGGGCTTTCTTTGGCCAATTGTACGGCTTTGGTCTGGATGAATATCCGAGTCCCCGAGTCCATCGGCAGAAAGTATGTCGAGGTCGAGTCATGCTCATAGTTGATTGCCGTATCGACCAGGCGAGACAAAGCCAGCGAGCGAGCCGGCTCGTCTTTGAGCATCTCGGCCAGCATTACTCTCGCCTTGGCAGCCAAAGAAACCGAGGCAGCGGACATCCCGTGCGATAATCCGTCGTAGCCCGCGGCCTCACAGTGTATCCTTGCCATCTCATTTTCAGACAGGCCGCGTTTTCTGTAACATCTCGCGGCTCCGAGCCGGGTCTTTCGCCGCAAGTAATCATCCTCGGTCGCCGCGGCCAAATTCATATAAACGTTCGCCGCCTCGGCGAAATTGCCCTCCGCAAATTCCAGCTCCCAGGCCTCGGTGAACTCTTCAGGCGGCTCAGGCTCGAACGAGCTTGAGTCGAGAATTGGGTATGCAAGCTCGCCCGAGCCGTCATAAACAAGGACCCCTTCCGCAGTCGGCTCATCAAGCACTAATGATGCGAATGCTTCGACAGCGTTGGAATCGGCGCGCGTTTCAATGCCCATCGTCCGCTTGGCCCAGGCCTCGTTAACAGCCGCGCCCACGTCCGCAACACGCCTGCCGTACTCGTCTATGAGTATCTGGCGCGCCGCCATCCGCACATTCTCCACCGCCTGGGTCATAAACCACAATAGGCACACGGTGGGCAATATCACCGCTATTGCGAGCAGCAATATCACCCACCGCAACTGGCCCGACGAATTTTTGCTGAACCCGTTCATTTATTTCTGTTCGGTGTCTTTTAGCTCTGTCAGCATCGTAATCGCCGCCTGAGCGTTGTTCTTCACCAGTGGGTCCTTGTCCTGGAGCGCCTTCTCCAGGACAGGCACAGCCTTTTTGTCGCCATACAATCCGAGCGCGTATGCTGCGCACCTTCTTACATAGCCGTCGCTGTCGTTTGCTGTCTTATCTGCCAGGATTTCGTAGGCGGCGGCAACTTTGGCCGTACCGAGAGCGAGCAGAGACATCCCCCTGGTGAAGTTCTCTTCGTGATCGCAGAGTTTTATGAGTTTTTCTTCCGCAGGAGCGATATCCTTGAATCCGCCTCGCCACAGAATAAAAATCGCCGCGCGCCTTACATTTGCCGTATCTGATTCGAGGTATTTGCACAGCTCATTGATTGCCGGTGCGTCTTTGAACGGTTTTAGGCTATCGAGCGATTCTGCAACCCTCGGGTCGGACTCCGCACACGTGGAAATTGTCAGCACGGCTTTTCGCACTATTTCCGCAAGCTGCTCGTGTGATACTCCAAGAATCACATCGACTTTGTGGTCTGTATTAGGCGGCACTTCCTTCGACCAGTAATAGATATCAAAACCGCCCACAGTGTCTTTTGCCGTAAAGTCCTCGGTCCGGCTGATGATGCTTGTGTTCACCGGGACTACGAGGAAGAAAGTCTCAATGACGCGCTCGCCGAAGTGGTTCTGCATGGTCAGCTTGTACTGTCCGGGACCCGCTGCCGCCTGCAGCGTTCTCGACTGGTCATTGCTCCAGCCGTAATAGAACATCTGGCCGGGCGGTATCGCCTCGGACGGCGTCCAGTAAATGTGATAGAAGCCGGAGCGCACCTTGTCCTGCACTATCTCGATGTTCATTTGTCTGCCGGCAACGTCGTAGAGAGTCTGGTTCGGGCTGCTTGTTCCGGACAGCCTGACTCTCTCAGTGCGAGCCTCGTTCGACCCGTTGCGATAGTAGCCCATTCCTCCTTTGAGCAGCATCCAGTCAGATGTCACGCAGTAGATATGGGAATTGGAGTACAAGTCCTTTGCCGCGGCCTCGGACGAAATGCCGCCGTACTTGCCGCCGATGTGCATGAGCACCTCATTGGGCAGGCGCTCGTAGAGATTGGTCTTTGTCTCAGCGGGGCCGTGGCCCGCAAGAACCACTTCGACCTGATGGTTGGCATCTTCGGCCACTTCCTTCGAGAACCAGTACACATCGAAACCGGCGATCGTGTCTTTGGCCGTGTAGTCTTCAGTCCGGCTGATGATGCTTGTGTTCACGGGGACTACAAGGAAGAAAGTCTCAATGACGCGGTTGCCGAACTGGTTCTGCATCGTCAGCTTGTATTGGGCGGAGCCCGACGCCGGGTCCTGAGCGGATGCCGGACGCAGTTGCTTAGCCTTGTCAATGCACCACCCATAGTAAAACATCTCTCCCGCGGGCACCGGCTGATGCGGAGTCCAGTAAATATGATAGAAGTCTGAGCTGATTTTGTCCGGCACAATCTCGGTATTCATTTCTCGGCCTGCAATGTCGTAGTGAGTCTGGTTTGGTTCGCTGGTCCCGGCGAGGCGAATCTTGTTGAACAACGCCTTGTCCGAGAGATTGTGATAGTACCCCATTCCCCCTTTTAACAGCACAAAATCCGATGTGACGTAATAGACGTGGGAATTTGAATACAGTTCCTTCGCTCTGGCCTCGGCGCAGATGCTGCCATACTTGTTGCCTACAAACTGAATTACCTCCGGAGGCAATTGCATATACAGGTTGGCTTCGGCCGGAGTCCCCAGCTTGTTGAGCTGCTCTTTTGCCCTGGCGACCAACTGCTCATTTTTGCGGTATTCTCTTACGATTCTCTGGAAATGCTCTGCAGCCTTTGCCTTGTCGCCTTTTTTCAAAAAACACATGCCGATTCGGTAGGTCGCCTGGGCGGCTGCCTGTTCAATGTCCTTTGCCTCTGCGAGCACCTGCTCGTAGATTTTGATTGCCCCGTCGAGGTCGCCTTCAATCTCCTCAGCGTAGAGGCCTTCCTGCAACAGCACACTTGCAGACGCCCCCGCCGAGGGGCCTTGGGGCCTGGCGGCAGGCTCTCCCACAACGGGCCGGGCAATCAGAATTACACTCAGCAACAAGCCGATTGTTGCGATTCTTGGAGTTTCCATAATCGTGCTCCTTTCAAAATAGGTTACCAAAACTTCCTTACTATCGACAGACATAATTTTGGCATACGCACGTTACGGTTTTATTACGGCTGTGTCCTTTTTCTGTGATTTTTTGGAGGATTTGAGCGCTCTTCATGGGTAGGACGAGCAGAGGCGATAAAAAAGCTATTTTTGTTGCGTCAACCTGTTCGCAGTCGTAAAATGGGATTATTGAGGACGAAAGTGGAAGTATGGTGCCGGCTCGTTGATAAGCAGGGTAACGGTCGCTGGTTTTTTCAATGAAGGAGGACAATAGTCATGCAAAAGGTCGAATACTATCTTCTGTGTGAATGCATTGAATCACTGAAGGATGTTTGGGAGGGTATGCGAGCCACTACAATAGACAAGCTGAGAGAAAAAGCTGACAGCGGGAAGAAAGACTCACTGTATCTTGACACCCTCCCAGAATACATCATTCACAATAGACTGGAAGAATATGACCGACACATAGTTTTGGTTACTGAAGAAAAAGGCAAATTCAATTACGAAGAGATCAACGAGGCTGAAGTGGTCGTGTTTTCCGATCCCACAGACCGGTCAAAATACTTCCAGAAATTCCTGGAAGAATTCGCGTTGGACAAGGGGGTCAGAAATCTGAAATTGGGACGGGTTTTGGACTCCAAAGAGACCGTTGGAAAATGGAGTGAGTTTGTGGGAGTCCCAGCCGTATTGTCCGGCGCATGTTGCTCGATCACCGTCGTAAAAAGAGGTAGAGTACTCTTTTCACTCATCCTTAACTACATAACTCAGGAGTTGTTCGTTGCTTGTGACGAGCTTGTTGGGCGCCATTCAATGCGAAAGACCATGCTAACACACGGAACCTGTACTTATTCGAATTGGGCCAAGATTACATTTCCGAAGCCGAAAAAGAAAAAGACGACGTCTTATGTCGCCTTTCTTGGAAAGAACTACAAGGAACGTCTTGATGAGTCGCATCTCTTGGGAGAATCGTTTAGCCCTCAGGAAGAGGAACCTGGTGGCCCGGCGAGGATACTCTACTTGTCAAACATGAGCCAGAATCCCGCTGGTTTCATACTGGCAAACGGCGAGAAGATCGGCGAATGGATTAACTGGCTGGCGTTCTGCAAATATAGTTGCGAATTAGTGGCATACTCTGTTTACCCAGGCACTTTTTTTGCAAAGGATGACGTGTTGATGGCACCATCGCCGCTGTATAGTATTCTGGAAGTCAAAGATGATGTTCTATGTCTAAACTACGACAAGCTGAAGTACTTTGAGAACCCGAGCAGATACCGTGAGATGATACTCATATGCCACAAAAGTAATAACCTGATTCGCCCTATAATAGAATCCAACCGATCCCGGCGTCTCCCGATGTAACAACAGGCTGTTCGAGGAAACACCAGCCAGGTGGAACGCTGTGATGCGCGTCTGCTTCCCACAGGGTGATTCCACCCAACCGCAGAACACCCAGGCTTGAACGTGTCCTTTGTCTGTTGTTTTTTCGGAGTTGGATGTTCTTTCTCTTCCCTTTACACGGTCGGGCAAGTTTTGGCTTTGACGGGGAACGGGGGTAGGGTTAATGTATGTGCCGGCAGTATTGGGGCAACTGTGGTTCTTTGGGTCAGAACCTGCGGTAAAACCGCAGGCTAAATATATAAGGAGAATATGCTATGAGACGACGTGAATTTCTAACGGCTGTTAGTGTTGCGGGTATTGCGGGCTTGGGTGCGGCTTCGCCGGCCGCCGCGGCAGAAAAAGACGAACGCCAGTACTTTGAGTTGCGGCGGTACCGAACCCACGTCGGGCCGAAGAAGAATCTTCTCGGCGATTTCCTGCGAGACGTTGGCATACCGGCAATGAACAGGGTGGGAATCGAGCCGGTCGGCGTCTTTAACGCCAAGTATGGGCCGAGCGACCCGACGCTTTATGTTCTGCTTGTGCATAAGTCGCTGGAGTCGGTGGCCACCGCATCGGCACGGCTGCTCGCGGACGACCAGTTCGCCAAGAGCGACTTTGTCAACGCACCTTTGTCGGACCCGGGATACGTGCGGGTGGAAAGCTCGCTGATGGCCGCATTCAAGGATATGCCGAAGCTCGAAGCGCCCCCAAAAAAGCCGCGAATCTTTGAGCTTCGCATATACGAGAGCCACAGCATCAAGGCGGCCAAGAAGAAAGTAGAAATGTTTAATGAAGGCGGCGAGATAGCGATCTTCAAGAAGACGGGCCTTACGCCGGTATTCTTCGGCGAGACGATCGTCGGCCCTATGATGCCGAACCTGAACTATATGCTGGCTTTCGACGACATGACGGACCGCGACAAGAGATGGGGCGTGTTCGGCGGCAGTCCGGAGTGGAAGAAGCTCAGTTCCGACCCACAGTACAAGGACACGGTCTCCAACATCACGGACATTATCCTTCAGCCGACGGGGTATTCGCAGATATGATCTCGCTCTGTTGAAACGTCCAAAATTAGGTCATTCCGAGCGGAGGCCCATAGGGCCGAAGTCGAGGAATCTATTGAAAAACAGATTTCTCGGCTCGCCTTTGGCTCGCTCGAAATGACAGTTCACAATGTCTTCAACAGGGCAATGTGACCTCTCACAGGCTGTTCTCGCCAGAGAATCTATTTTGGCTCGATTGGTCTGCCGATGACATCAAGGGCGCCTTGGATGAAGGGCAGCGGCTTTTTTACCACCTGCGGGTCGTAGAAATCGCCGGTGACCTTGATTTTCACAACGGCCTGCCCAAGTCCTTCGGCAAGCGAGCCGAGAACAGATGGGTCGGCTGTGGCGAGACGCCGGCCCCTGGCGATAAGATCCAAATCGACTTGGCGCGTCTGGAGGTCCATTGAGCCGGAACCGTAAAAGGCGGCGGATTGGCCCGACAAATCGATCTTCCTGACAAGAAAGTCGTTGCGCTTGACGTAAGCATCAACGAACATCCGGTCAAATGCAAACTCCGTCGGCTCGGAGAAACTCAGAACCGCCAGCAGCTTGACTAACGGCGAGAGTCTGCCGACCTGCATATCGGCGATTGACAGCTTGCACGTCCCGATACGGGAGGAGCTGTCGCCGATGCGGGCGCTGATGTTCAGCGAGCCTTCCATCTTCCCGGCGGTGCGGTCCTGCTCTTGGTCCGATTTCATCTTAGTGTCGCAGAGGAATTTCTTGAGGTCAACGTTTTCAAAGCCCGTTTGTAGGACGTACTCGATCCCGGAATCGGCAGACTGTCTTAATTCCAGCCCGCCGGCCAGCTTGCCGCCGTAACAATCGGCTTTCAGGTTATCGCTGGTCCATTTGTGCAGGTCTTTGTCGTAATCGATGTCGGCTGTGACGTTTGTGAACGATTTGCCCAGGATGCCAAACCTTCGCCCGTCCAGAGCAGCGCGGCAATTCTCAAAACCCCGCCCCGCCTTGTACAAGCCGTCTATGTTCAATTCCGCGTCCAGCTCGGCCTTCGCCCCGGATACCTGCAGGGAACAATTCTCAAGCCGCAGCAGACCCTTGATGTCATAGACTTTGCCGCCGTCATCGGCCACAGAAATCCTCAGCTCGTCAAAATCAAGGTCAAACCTGCTCGGCGGCAACAGGTTGTCGTAGAACGGGCGAATCCAGGCGGGCAGAGCTGCCCCGATACGCCGGTCAAAAAAAATGTCCCCGGCGTCAACATTCAGCACCGCGCCGCTGAAGGCGTTGTCGGCTAACGTCACAATGCCATTGAGCTTCACGTATGACGTATTCAGCGTTATCCACACGGCGTCACCCGGAGCGGCGTTGACGTCGTGGAATTCTATGGCCTGCGGTGTTATCGTTAGGGTGCCGGTGATATCCTTGAGCGGGTATGAGAACTGCGGAAGAGTGACGCTGTTGCCCAGGCAAACAACGTCTATCCTGTAATCGGGGCGATCGTTTGCATCGGACTTGTTGAGATTGGCGGTAAGGTCTATTTCGCCCTGCGGTCTGAACTCGGCGACGGTTTTCTTTGCCGATTCCGGCAGGAGATCGAAAAGATCATCGTTCATCGGCGTATTCTCGAAGGCCAGCGAGAGGTTGTATGTGGACGGCTGGTCCTTCCGCCCGGGGCGGATCTGGCCGGACAAAGACACCGGGCTGCCGCCATACAAACCGCAGAAATTCCCGACTCTCACCAAATCATCGGTGAACACGGCGCTTGCCGCGATGTCGGTGACAGGAAGAGGCAGTTGCTCGGACTTCAAAGAGCCTCCCTTAAACGATAAATCAGCGGTAAACGTCGCAGGGCCGGCAGCCTGCTCGGCCTTTGAAAGCCTTATCTCGCCGTCGGCCAGGCCGGTCGGACTGAATTGGCTGTACAAATCCTTTTGTCTGTCCGGCAGAGAGGCCGCAAGCGTCGCATCCAACGGGACATTGTTTACCTTGATCAAGATATCATACCCCGGCTGTTCGCCGCCCCGGCCCGTCACTTTGCCGTCCAGCACGATCTGACGCTCCTCGACCCGCGAGACTACATTTGAAATTGTCACGTCGTCTGCGTCGAAAAAGAGCTTGCCCGTTAGATTTTTCAACGGGTAAGGAAAGCTCCGATACACGGCTTCGACGCCCCGCAGCTCAACGGTGAGATTCTTTGCTCTGGTCTCGGGCGAGCTTCGAATGAAACGGTAGTCGATGGCCGACGAGCCGCTCGGTGAAAAGGCCGACCAGAACTCCTTCTGCCCCTCGCTCAGCGCATTATAGAGGTCGTCGTCGAGAGCCATATTGTCACTCGTGACGCGGATGTCGTACTTCCAATCCGGTGCGAAGCCCCGTGTCCATCCGTTGAAGAAGAGGTTCACGCCGCCGTGGCTGCCCGACAGATTATTCAGCGTCACTGTGTCCCTGGTGAAGTCTATTCGGCCTTTGAGATGCTCGACGGGATACTCGAATTTGTAGTAGGAGATCCCAACGTCCTTGCAGTTGACGCCGCCCGTTAATGTGCTCTCGCCCAGCCGCTTGAGGTTTCCCGACGCCTGAAAGTCAATATCAACCAGCCCTCGCGGACTATAACGGCTGAAAAACCTGCGCAGAGCGGCAAATGGCGCGGACCTTTCGAGAAAACTCTGGCCCATCAGGGCGAATCTCTCAAGGGCCGGACTGAGCTTGGAGTGCAAATCTCCGATGGTCAGTTTCAGTGAAAACTCATCATTCGGGTCATACTTCAGCTCCGCAGCCATAGTGTCTATCGTCCAGGCCATTTCAAGCTCGGGCACATCAGCCGATGCGATTCCCCCGGCAATCGTAACCAGACCCGGCCACCAGAAGCCGGCCAGGTGGCTCTTGCCGAATCCGCTCGACAGCGTAGCCGTGGTCAGTTCGAAGCTGTAACCCTCTCCACGCCCCCAGGGCCCCTGGCGGGGATGGCGGGTGTCATTTTGTCCGCCGCTCGCCCCAGGACCCACGGGCGTGGCGGACTGATCGAACCCGAATTTGGCGCTCAGCGGCGCCGAAGCGGCGACTTTGACCTGTTTGCCTGAGACCTTTGTGTACCGAAGCGTTCCCCTTT
>Ga0315288_10013173_pt1 | contig 10358 bp, 8 predicted proteins | sample YL17G11_20_MG_FD_203454 | JGI IMG/M metagenome (GOLD analysis project Ga0315288, IMG submission 203454) | Sediment microbial communities from Yellowstone Lake, YNP, Wyoming, USA - YL17G11_20 | ecosystem: Environmental > Aquatic > Freshwater > Lake > Sediment | place: USA: Wyoming | collected...
CCGGACCGGATGGGAGCAGGCCAGATCTCGTCGGCAGGCAGCAATGCCGGCTGGTAGCTCCCGGCCTCGTCGCATGAGCGTCGGGCATAGGCGAGCACGCCCGTCTGGGAGTCAACGAGGATCAGGTAGGAACGCTCCGCCCCAAGGCAAGCGACCAGTCCGTCGACGGCAAGGCGAGTCACTTCGTTTACACTCAGCGAGCCGCTCAGGTCGGCGCTGACCGAGCAGAGGCCGTTGAGATGCTGCACGCGCCCGTCAAGCTTGCCAACCGTCGCGTGCAGTTCGCCCAGGAGCCGGCGATTCGTGTACCGCTGCTCTCGCTCCTTTCCGACCAGATAGAGAATGGAGCACAGCAGCAGCACCGCCAGGCCGGTGGTAAGCACTACTTCGTCGTAGCTCATCCCAAGCGCCAATGGCGGATAGCCGAAGACCATCACCACCGCCAGCCAGATGGCCAGAATCACGACGAAGCTAATCGCCGTCCACAGAATCTCCTTCCGTTTCTCGTCGGGGTCCGGGTTGTCGCGAAACGAGATCAAAGGCACTTGCGCCTCTCCTCCGTAGATCTCGGCTGCTCATCAGTCAGCCTACAAGTAGTGCTCTTCCCAGGAGAACTGAGCCCATTGCGTCTTTCCCTTGCCAGGCAGGGGGAGACCGCTCCAGACGTCCCGGTAGTGCACCGTGATTCCGCCGTTGGTGGTGACCACGTCCGCCACGATCGCGCCGTTGATGTCGACGTTGCCACCAATGGTTGCGGTCGCGTCCTGAGTGACGTTGTGGGAGTAAATCAGCCCATCGATCGTCGCGTTACCCGAGATCTTCACTGACTTGGTGGTGATGATCGCAATGGCACTCGTATCGGGGTTGCTCGTCGTGACACTGCCCGTGATCTTGACATTACCGGTGGCCACGATGAGTGCATTGCCAGTGTATGTGCCCGATATGCTGACATCACCATTCACGAAGATCACGCCAGTAAGCCCGACCATGTTCGCAGTGTTGAATGTCTTGCCAGAGCTGCCGGGTGTGTAGACAGTCGTGGCGATGCTCCGATAGTAGTCGAGATCGATTACCGGCATGGGAACTGGAGCGATATTCTGGTAGACGGAGGTGGCGGGCACCTCCGATGGCACCCAGTTTGTCGTCCCGGTGGTGTAGATCGCCCCCTCGTCGGCCATGGTGAAAGAGGTGCCCTTGAACGTAATGTCGCCCTTGGCGTAGATCTGGCCGCCTTCGCCGCTCGCGTCGGGGTAGACCGCACCCGACCCGTTCAGGGTCAGTGGGCTGTTGGAGAAGATGGCGCCCTCGAACACGCGGCTGACGTCTCGCCGATAGGACGCAATCACCCTGACCTGTACGTGCTTGTTCGTCCAGCTCGTCGCGTCCGAGACGATCAGGCAGGTGTCGGCAATGCCGTTGTAGGGAGCGGTGACGGTGTAGCTGGCGGTTCCCTGGGGAAGCGCCACGGTGCTGGTGTAGGCGTTGCCGGCTTCCAGCGTCTCATTGATGTTGTCATAGCCATCATAGAGCTTGCATAGGGCCATATCAACGCCCGACTCGGCAAGGTTCGCCGCCTCCTGCTTGCGCAGGTCCTTCGACGCCCTGCTGAGCCCTTGCACCGCGCTGTCGACCAGCGATGTGCCAAGGATCATGAGAGTGATCAGCGCCACCATGGCCAGCAGAAAGACGCTGCCCTGAACCTGCCCTTTTCGCTGTATCCGCCTGTAAAGTGTCATCTCTCAGAGCCTCCTAGTGCAGGCAGGCCTGTCGCCCGACCTTGTCCGGTCGGATCGATCGCACCCGCTCTGCCGCGCGGCTCTCCCTCCGAAAGGCTGCGCTGATTCCTGTCGCCCTAAGGCCGATTCGATCACCGGTTGCGAAGTGCCAGCTCCCCGGTCATAGTGGTGCTCGACTTCTTGCTGCCGGCCTTCTCCTGAATCGTCACGGTGACCTCAACGCTACTCAGCCGATACACATCCGGCCAGTAACGGAAATTGGTCCTTGGCTCGCCGGTGGCGGGGTCGGTCGGGTTGTCTATCACGTTGTCTGCGATCTCGTACTGCTTGAGCACTTCACCGGCTGGGGACACCAGTCTGCGCCAGATCTTGGCGCCATGCAGATCCAGGTTCCCCTCAGCGTCGCCTCGGTAGAAGACGGCGAAGTTGCCTGGAACCAGATATGGCTCCCCGAGCCCGTTCACGTCGATATGATTGCGGTATGTCTGATTGGTGCTGTCGTAGGTCTTGTCCGGGAGCCTGATGGCGATGTAGCAGGAGTCGAAGGGAGCGGTGCCAGGGGTGACTGAGATCCCCTCCCGCAAGTCCGGGGCCATCCGCTGGACTACCCAGGACGCCTTCTGTTGCGACAGGTTCTCCGATGTGCCTCGGTACCAGGCGCGAAGAGAGCCGGTGTAGATCTGAGAGACGCTTCCGATCACTACCGAGAGGATCATCGCCGCCGTAAGCACCTCGGCTAGCGTGAAGCCCATCCTTGCCTGTCGTATGGTTCGCCTCATTCCAGACTCCTCGGTTCGTCGCCTCAAGGCCGGTTCGCGATGAGCGTACGCAAGACCGTCCTGCCGGCCGTCGGCCCCCCTCCGGTCCAGGTCACGGTGACGGTGATGTCTTTCAGATTCGGGTAGATGCCGGCGCCGCTGTCGTAGTGCGCGATGTCGATGGTGCCATGACCGTTGGGCAGGCCGGACACATCGAAGCTCACCTGACCGGTCGCGTCGGTGTTCTGAGTGACGATGGTATACCCGTCGGTAGAGCTGAAGACGTCTTCGTCGATGATGCAGCCGGAGAAGCCAGCGCTTCGCAGCCGTTCCATCTGCCTCTGGGCGGCATCCGCGGCGGTGTTCATGCGGCGAGACTTGCTGCTGGAGATGGTGCCGGCGACAAAGAGCATGCTGACGCTAGCAAGCCCAACGCCGAGGATGAAGACAACCGCCAGCAGTTCGATTAGGCTGAACCCTCGGATGCTTCGTCTCACGGTCGTCTCGCTTTCCAGCTTTGCGCGGGGATAGCAGAAGTCGCCTTGGTGGGTTCCTTCTGCTATCCCCGGAGAGTGTGCAGCCCAGTCGGTGCTGCGGTGTCCGTTGTCTACCAGTCGATGTAGGCAGTGCCGTCGAGGGCGGTCAGCGTGCTCGCGCTGTTAACCGAGGCAGTGCCCGCAGTTGCGTCAGTCACATACGTCCAGTCCGCAGCGTTCGTGAACGGATCCTTCGGCAGGCCGCCGCTCAGGTACGGGCCCTGATAGCCAGCGCTATCGAGGTCCAGGCCGGTTCCGCCCACCCCGGACGGAGCAGCACTCTTGTCCGCGACGAGCTGATCCAGGGACGCTGGATAGTCGCCCAAGTCGGCCTCGAACTGCTGAATCGCATTGCGGAGCTGATGCAAGTCGCCGCGAAGGGCCGCTTCCTTGGCCTTGCGGCCGGCACCCAGCAATCGCGGAATGACGATCAGCGCCAGGATGGCGATCACCACGATCACGATCAACATTTCGATCAGGGTGAAGCCTTTGTGCTTCCGGTTTGCCATTCGGCTCATCATCGTTCCTCTTCACCTCCCTTGGTGAATGTACAGCTGTGTTGTTTACTCGAATCCTCCCGGTGACTTCAGGCCACCCGGGGATCGTGTACCTGCTGGTTATTCCACAGGAGGTGGGGGGTTATGAGATGGGAAAACGCCCCGCCTGAGATAGGCGGGGCGCGGCATCTTCCAGCGCTGTCCCAGGGCCCAGGAGGGCTAGCCGGCTGGCGCAGGCGCCCTTCCATCGCTCTTGGGAGCCGCCTGAGAGCGAGCAAACCGGTTTCCGCCCTGGCGGGAGGCGTCTCCGAGCGCTTCCTCGGCGGCCGCGAGCAGTTCCTCGCTGGACCTACCGTTCACCGGGAACGTTGCCACACCGGCGCTGACCGTGAGCGGCTTTCCCTCGGCCTGCAATCGGGACGAGATGGTTCTCACAATTCTCTCGGCGAGTACGCCGGACTCACGCCCGGTGTGGGGGAGGAGCAGGCCGAAGCGAGTGCCCCGCAGCCCCGCCACCAGGTCGATGCTGCGGACATTGCTCCGCAGGAGCTTGGCAAGCGACACGAGATCGTCGCTGGGCAGCTCCTGCCTATCGGGTGCGAGAACAAGGATGGAGAACTGCTGGGGGTAGCGCTGCGCCCGCTCCACCTCTGACCCCAGGCGTTCCACGAAGTGCTCCTCAGAGGCAAGCTTGGTGGTCGGGTCCATCGGCGCGGGCCTCAGCGAAAGCGAGTAGGAAGCCGGCGCGACTCTCGAAGGCAGCTCCGTCCCCATGGTCTCGGCGGCCGCCTCTTCCTGCGCCTCCACGGCCTTTCGCAGCTTCGCCACCGCGCCGCGCAGCAGATACGACGCGTAGTTCACCGAGATGCCAAGTTTCCTCGCGATTTCAGTCTGGTTGAGATCGAGATAGTAGAAATGATGCACCACTTTTCGTTCGAGAGTCTTCAGTCGCGACATTGCGTCGCGCAAGAAGATGCGGTCCTCTATCGGTATATGCGCGTCGTCGTTCTGCTCGCTCAACTTCTCGGGGTCAATCGCTGGCAACTGACCCTCTTCATCACTGCCGGCTGCATCCAGCGAGGCAACCTTGCTGCGCTCCCGTGCGTCCAGCATGCGCCCGATGGTCTCCTCTGTCGACCCTACGTGCTCCGCGATCTCGGCCAGAGTGGGAGCACGGTCGAACTCCTGGGTGAGGGCATCAGTGGCTTTCACAATCTTCGTGGTTAGCTCCTGGACCCAGGCCGGCTGCTTGATCAACTTGCCTTTATCCCGGAGGTAGTGGCGGATCTGGCCCTCTACCAGATGGGTCGCGTAGGTGGAAAACTGCACGCCCCGTGCGGGGTCGTAGAGGTCGACGGCGTTGATCAGGCCCATGGCGCCTTCTTGCAGCAGGTCGTCGTTGGACTCGCCCAGTCCCGCGAACTTCCTCGCCACGGTCTGAACCAGGTAGAGGTGCTGTGAGATTAGCTGGTCTCTGAGGACCTTGTCGCCAGTTTGGCGATACGCTCGTACCAGCGTATCGGCCTCTTGGCGAACCGGCGCCTTGCGTTTCTCCTTTGCCATGTCGCCGCGCGACCCGCTCCGCCTCTGGCGGATCGGGTCTCCCGCCTCCTTTCGGAATACTGACCATCGAGCTAGGGAGGGATCGCTTCGCGGGTGCGCCGCTAGGCACGTGCATACCTCGCGGCGCACGTGCCCCTGCTGGAGACACGCCGGGCAAGTCTGGCGGAAGGCCACGTCCTGCCGGGCCGGCTCTATGCGGAGATCACCGTCTCCCCGGTCACTTGCCCAGAGAGCCCACGAGAGAGTAGATCGGCGAGATCACGGAGATCGCGATAAAGCCGACGATACCACCTAGCCCAACGATCATAAGCGGCTCGATCAAGGATGTCAACGCTTTTAGTGTGGCATCGACTTCCTCGTCGTAAAAGTTCGCCACCTTGACCAGCATCTGATCCAGGCGCCCCGTCTCTTCCCCAACGGCGATCATCTGCGTCACCATCACGGGGAACACCTTGCTGGTGAAGAGAGGGGTGCTGATCTTGTCGCCTTCCTTGATGCTTTGGCGGGCGCGCGCGACGGTCTCCGAAACTACCAGGTTGCCGGCGGTGTCGGAGACGATTTCCAGGGCGCGGAGCACGGGCACACCACTGGTGATCAGGGTGCCGAAGGTGCGGGCGAAGCGAGAGACCGCCGTCTTCAGCATCAGGTCGCCGAACACCGGGAGTTTCAGCTTCGCGGCATCGATGGCATACTTCCCCTTCTCCGTACGGGATGCCACTCTGATGAACACCACCGAGCCGACCATGAGCACCAGCGCGATATACCAGTATTGCTGGAAGTAGGTCGATGAGTTCAGCATGATCTTCGTCGACAGGGGCAGTTCGAGCCCCATGGCCTCGAAGATCCCCTTGAACTTCGGAAGCACGAAGAACATCAGGCCGAGCAACATCAGCATGGAGAAGGCGAAGACCACGGCCGGGTACGCCATGGCCGACTTGATCTTGGTCCGCGTCTCCTGCTCTTTCTCGAGGAAGGAGGAAAGGCGGTCCAGCACGGTGTCGAGAATACCGCCGGCCTCCGCCGACCGGATCATGTTCACGTAAAGCGGTGTGAACACCTTGGGGTGTCTCTGCACCGCCTCGGTCAGGCTGGTGCCACCGGCCACGTCGTGCTTCACCTGCCCGATGACATCCTTCAGGCGCGGGTTGCGGCACTGCTTCTGGAGGATGTCCAGGCACTTCACCACGCTCAGGCCGGCGTCGATCATAGTGGCGAACTGCCGGCTGAAGACGACCAGGTCGCGGAGCTTGACCTTCTGCATCCCATTCAGCATGTCCTGGATGCTGGCTTTCGCCCGGCTCTGCCTGATGCTGAGCACGTGATATTTCAGGTCGGCAAGCTTGCCGCGGACCAACTCGACGCTTTCCGCCTCGAGCGTGCCCGCGACAGTGCGGCCACTCTGATCCATTGCGTTGTATTTGTAGGTCGGCACAATGCTTCTCCTTCGTCAGCCTGACGCGTCAACAGCCGCCGCTAGCACAGGCCAGGCGGTGGTGTAGCGCAGTACATCTATTCCGTATTTTCCCGATCACCGCACAAGGTTGTTCAACCATCGCTTGTAGTTGTCCCGATCCACGGCCCTGGGGGCGGCCTCATCCTCCGCGACGATCCCGGAGCGCACCAGGGAGGCCAGCGCGCGGTCCATAGTCTGCATGCCCACGTCAGCGCCGGTTTCCATCAGAGAGTAGATCTGGTGAGTCTTGCCTTCTCGGATCAGATTTCTCACTCCCGAGGTGGCGACCATCACCTCGACCGCGGCTACCCGACCTGTCTGCCCGATCCTCGGCAGCAACTGCTGAGCGACCACCGCTTCGAGAGTGTTTGCCAGCAGCACCCGAATCTGCTCCTGGTGGTGAGGCGGGAAAACGTCGACGAGGCGGTCAACGCTCTGGGGAGCGTTGCGGGTGTGAAGCGTCGCCAGCACCAGGTGACCGGTCTCGGCGATCTTGAGCGCCGCGTCGATCGTCTCCAGATCACGCATCTCGCCGATCAGCACTATGTCGGGGTCCTCGCGAACTACGGCCCGCAAGGCGCCAAACATGTCGTAGGTGTCGCTCCCCAGCTCACGCTGATTGACCATCGCGCGCTTGTGATAGTGCAAGTACTCGATCGGGTCCTCGATGCTCATAATGTGGCAGGCACGGAGGCTGTTGATGTGGTCGATCATCGCGGCCAGGGTAGTGGACTTGCCGCTTCCCGCCCGTCCCGTGACGAGGATCAGACCGCTGGTACGATTGGTGAGCGCGCTGATTGCGCCCGGCAGACCCAGCTCGTCGAACGAGGGAATGCGACGCGGGATGAGGCGGAACGCAGCTCCGACGGATCCGCGCTGCACGTAGACATTGACGCGGAACCGCGCCGTCTTGGCGATGCCGTGCGAGAAGTCGAGTTCGTGCTTGCTCTCGAACGTGCTGATCTGGTGATCGTCGAGAATGCTATAGACCAAGCGCTGGCACTCGATGGGGGTGAGGTTGTCGAATGGCATCGGCGACAGACGGCCGTCGATGCGCAGCATCGGCGGTATCCCTGCCGTCAAGTGCAGGTCCGATGCCTGGCGCGACACGGCCATAGAGAGCAACTCCTCCAGACCGTAGTCGTCGATCTTGTACTTCGCTTGCGGCTTAGCCAGTGTAGACAACTCGGAGTGCCTCCTCCATTGTGGTCACCCCCTCCAGCGTCTTCTGCATGGCGTCCTGCTGGAGTGTGATCATTCCGCTATCGAGCGCATGTTGCCGGATCTCGTGGGTGGGAGCTCTCCGTAGGATCAGCTCTCTGGTGACATCCGAGACGGGCATGAGTTCGAAGATGCCGATGCGTCCCCGGTATCCTGTATGGCGGCAGCGGTCGCAGCCGCGCCCGCGATAGAAGGTGACGGTGTCCGTGTCGACGGACAGATTAAGCCTGCGGAACGCCTCGACCGGGGGCGCGTACGATTCCTTGCACTCAGGGCAGATCACGCGCACGAGACGTTGTGCCAGCACGCCGATGACGGAGGATGCGATCAGGAAGGGCTCGACGCCCATCTCGATCATACGGGCGATCGCCGTCGGGGCGTCGTTGGTGTGGAGGGTGCTGAACACGAGGTGCCCGGTGAGCGCCGCCTCGGTGGCGATCAGGGCCGTCTCGGGGTCACGCATCTCTCCTACCAGGATAATGTCCGGGTCCTGGCGCAGGAAGGTCCGCAGGGCGGTGGCGAAGGTTACACCCGCCCGGGCATTCACCGCTGTCTGCGTCAGTCCGGGTAGTTGGTACTCGACCGGGTCCTCGATGGTCAGGATGTTCTTCTCCGGGCTGTTGATCGTATTGAGCACCGAGTACAGCGTCGTTGACTTGCCCGACCCCGTCGGCCCAGTGACCGCGACAATCCCGTAGCTGCGGTTGATCAGGTTATCGAAGTCATCCATCATGGTGGCGGGTATGCCGAGCTGGTGAAGCTGTACCTGGATACCGCGCTTGTCCAGGACACGCATGACCACTTTCTCGCCGTTGACTCCTGGATTGGTGGAGACGCGGAAGTCGAACTCGCGCCCCGCCACTCGCAGCGAGATGCGGCCATCCTGGGCAGCGCGCTTCTCCGCGATGTCGAGATCGGCCATCACCTTGATGCGGGAGACTAGCGGCGCTTGAACTTTCTTCGGAACGGTCATGACGTCATGGAGTATGCCGTCTATGCGGAACCGGATCCGCACCCGGTTGGCCTCAGGCTGAATGTGAATGTCGCTCGCCTTCTCACGGATCGCCTGGCGGACGATTAGATTTGCCAGCCTGACCACAGGAGCATCGTCCAGCATTTCGCGAAGCTGGTCGACGCTGACCTCTTCCTCTTGCTTGCTTGCCTCGAACTGGACGTCGCTGCTGTCGCCGCCGATCTCGTCCTTCATCTCCTCCAGCGCGGCGCCGATTTCCTCGCGGGCCGAGAGCGACTGCCCAAGGGCCGCGTTGATATCGTCCGCGGTGGCGATGACCGACTCGATATCACAGCCTGCAACCAGACGCATCTGGTCGATGGCGTAGACATCCAGCGGGTTGACCATGGCGACGACGAGGCGATTGCCGTTTCTGTCGATCGGCGCGGCCCTCCATCGCTGGAGCAGGTGGTGCGGGATGAGCTTGAGCAGGTCCTTGTCAACCTGGCGCTCGCCGAGATCGACAAACGGAACGCCCCACTGCCGGCCCAGGACTCTGGCCTTCTCCTTCTCGGTGATGGCCCCCATGTTGACCAGCACCTGGGCCAGGGGCTCGCGCGTCTCTTTCTGCACCTCCAAGGCCTGTCGGAGCTGCTCGGGGGATACCTTGCTTACTTCCTTGACGATGTCCGCAACGGTTCTCGTTTCCATTACGCGCAAGCTCCGGCAAACCGGCGGGAACCCTGGGATAGCAGCGTCTGCTGTGCGACGTGAAAGGCGCGCGGCCCGCTAGGCCACGGGTGGGCCATGCGACCGTGGGCCGACTCAGAAGCACACCGGAGTCTCATCCGTCAGTCCCCTTCGTCCTATGCCGGCGCCGGAACGGCCGGCAGGCCGCCGCCTGGAACCCCTCTCGCGTAGTGAGCGGCCCTCACCTACTATCTTCCACAAAAGGGGGCGCGGTAGGGGAGGACGTTAGAGGGACATGCGTCGATTGGCCGGCACGATTCCCTGGGGGCCCGAATCAGTCACCCGGGGCGGGGGAGCAGATAAGAAGAGGGCCTGCTCGGGTGAGCAGGCCCTCTTCTGAAACGGGCGGATGCGCCCTCGACGGCTGGGCCCTGCCGATGCAGGCAGCAGCCCGACGCCGTACTACGTTTCCAGGATCGTCGGAGTCACGAAAACCATGATCTCCGTGTGCTGAGGTTTCCTCTCCACGTGCCGGAACAGCTGGCCCACAATCGGCACGTCGCCCAGGAACGGGATCTTCTTGGTGGTGACCTGTTCCTGATCGGTCACGAGACCGGCCAACACCGCCGTTTCGCCGCTCTTGATGCGGACGGTCGTGATCACGGTGCGGGTGGCGACGATCGGCAGTAGATCCGGGGTGTAGCCGACAATGGACGACACGGTCGGGGATACGGTGAGCGTGACCTCGTTGTTCTCGTTCACGCGCGGGTTGACCGAAAGCAATACCCCCACGTCGATCGTCCTGGTGTCTGAGAGCCCGGTACCGGTCGACCCGGCCAAGGCGACGGTGACCTTGTAGTAGATCGTCTGGCCCGTGTGCAGCGACGTCTGACGCCCATCCAGCGTCGTCACACTGGGGTTGGAAAGGATGCGCGCGCGCCCTGTCTGCTCC
>Ga0315288_10013174_pt1 | contig 10357 bp, 10 predicted proteins | sample YL17G11_20_MG_FD_203454 | JGI IMG/M metagenome (GOLD analysis project Ga0315288, IMG submission 203454) | Sediment microbial communities from Yellowstone Lake, YNP, Wyoming, USA - YL17G11_20 | ecosystem: Environmental > Aquatic > Freshwater > Lake > Sediment | place: USA: Wyoming | collected...
GGATGTTAAGGAATTGATCGAGACAACGACTTCTGGCCATCCCTCTGCCTTTATCGCTGAACCTATCCAGGGGGTTGGAGGATTCATCACTCCACCCAAAGAATATTTCAAAGAGGTTGTCTCCATTATTAAAAGTTATGGAGGCCTCTTCATCTGTGATGAGGTCCAAACGGGTTGGGGAAGAACAGGAGGCAAGATGTTCGGAATCGAACACTGGGGTGTGGAGCCCGACATCATGGTGATGGCAAAGGGAGCAGCCAACGGCGCCCCTGTTGGTATTACGATTGCAACGCCAGAGGTTGGAGATGCTCTCAAAGGGTTGCACCTGTCGACCTTTGGTGGGAATCCAGTCACAGCCACCGCTGTCATGGCTACGATCGATGTGATCGAGAAGAAGAAACTTCCCCAAAATGCGGAAAAGATGGGTTTCTATTTAAGAGACCAATTGGATGGCTTAAAGGAAAAATACCGCATCATTGGTGAGGTTCGTGGGATGGGTCTGATTCAGGGCATCGAGATCGTCAAGGCAAAGAAAGAACCTGCATCCGATTTCGTCTTAGAGATATTAGAAAGGACGAAGGAAGCAGGACTCCTCATTGGGAAAGGCGGCTTCTATGGAAACGTCATCCGTATGACTCCGCCGCTGACGATCCAAAAGGAAGAAATTGACCGTGCGATCGAGATCATGGACTGGACATTTGAGAAAATTTCGGCATCCCATGGAGTTTGACAAGTAGAATTTATTCAGATAGTATCTCGAAAAACTAATCTCTTCCTCTCTCTTTTTGAGACTGTGTCACAATGAGAGAAATTCTATGTCTGTCATTCTGAACTCTTCACCATGTGTCACCCTGAGCCCTTCTCCTGTCATCCTGAGCGGAGCGAAGGATCTGGTTTTTTTGCTCAGGGTAAACTCCGCGAAGGGTCTCGGTTTTCAACTCAGGGTAAACCCTATGAAGAGTCTCATAGAATCAATAAGTTAGAAAACAGAGATTCTTCGGCTAACGCCTCAGAATGACATTGTGAGACAGCCTCTTTCACGAAGGGGGGGTGAGGGGAAATAGAGGAGGGTGTTGAGATGAGAAAAATTTTTTTAATAGGGTTGATCTGTTTAACGGTTACTTTTTTAACTCCGTTCGCCCATGCCCAGAAGCCAATCTATGGAGGATCGATCACCATCGCGCAAGGAGTGGAACCCCCAGGGTTGGATCCTACTGCTGCCACCTCTACAGCCATCCCAAGGGTTGTTTATAGCAATGTATTGGAAGGCCTGGTCAAGATCGATCGGAACGGAAAGATTGCGCCGGCATTGGCCAGGGATTTAAAGATTTCAAAGGATGGAAAGGAATATACCTTCGTCCTAAAGAGAGGAGTCAAGTTCCATGATGGGAAGTCCTTTGATGCAGAGGATGTGAAGTTTACCTTTGAGAGGTTGATGGACGAGAAGACCGGTACGGCTCATCGAGAATACTATAAAGATATTGATTCAGTCCAAGTGGTGAATAGCCATACGGTGAAGATCAAACTGAAGAATGTTAATTCGATGTTCCTTTTTAACCTTGCTCGGCCAGACTCGATTATAGTTAATAAACAGGCCGTGGATAAAATGAAAAGTGTCCCTGTTGGAACAGGACCGTTCAAGTTTGTGGAATGGATGCCAGGTGATCACATTACTTTGACCAAATTTGGAGACTACCACAGAAAAGGTATCCCCTACCTCGACAAGGTCACATTCAAATTTATTGGAGATCCGAGCGCCCAGATTGCCAGCCTTAAGGCCGGTGACATTGATGCCATTGCCTATGATGTCAGCCCGGAAAATGCCCTTCTCCTCGAGAAGGACCCAAAGTTCAAGGTTCTCAATGGTTATACTACGACCAAAGTCATTCTCTCAACCAACAATTCGAGGAAGCCTTTTAACGATGTCCGCATCCGCAAAGCAATGGCTCATGCCATCGATCGAAGCGCCTTGATCAAAGGAGCGATGTCAGGTTATGGAGTCCCCATCGGAAGCCATATGGATCCTGGCAATCCTTATTATATCAATCTAACATCGGCCTATCCCTATGATCCTCAAAAAGCAAAACAACTCCTCACGGAGGCAGGTTACCCAAATGGCTTTGAGGCGGTCATCAAGCTCCCCGAGCGTTATGCCTATGCCCGACGCACCGGAGAGATCATGACAGATATGCTCTCTCAGGTAGAGATCAAATTGAAGATTGAGTTGACTGAATGGGGACAGTGGATTGATCGGGTCTTCAAGAATGCCGATTACGATCTAACCGTCATCGGCCATGCAGAGCCATTTGACATCAACATCTATGCGAACCCGACCTATTATTTCCGTTACGACAGCCCAAAGTTTCAGGAGACACTGAAAAAGGCCGAGATGGTCGCGGATCCAAAAATTCGAAAAGAACGCTACATTGCCTGCCAGAAGATCATTACAGAGGATGCTGTGAATGGGTTTTTATATGTATTGCCCAGTCTTCCCACCATGAAGAAAGAAGTCATGAACTGGTGGAAGGATTATCCGATGACTGCCGTCGATGTGACAGAGGTCTGGATTCAGAAATAGAAGATGATGGTTTATGTTCTCAAACGGACTTTCGTTCTACTCTTAACGCTTATCCTTGTCTCGATGGTCATCTTCGCTGTCCTCATGGTCATACCGGGGGACCCCGCCCAGATCATTTTGGGCATTCATGCAACCCCAGAAACACTTCATGCATTAAGGCATCAATTAGGTTTGGATCGACCTGTGGTCGTTCAATATCTCAGCTATATGAAAAATCTAAGTATAGGAGATATGGGGCGATCTATTCGTTATGATATACCGGTTCGCTCATTAATACTCTCCAGGCTTCAGGTGACTATTCCTCTTGCGATCCTGTCGATCCTGTTTGCCGTCTTCCTATCTATTCCCATGGGGACTTACTCTTCATTGCATCGGAATCGAATCGGTGATTACGGCATCATGGTCTTTTCGCAGATCGGTCTGGCCGTTCCTGCTTTCTGGGCAGGCATCCTTCTGATTCTCCTCTTTGCGGTGACCCTCCATTGGTTCCCGGCAGGAGGATTCCAGCCTTGGCTGACGGACCCATTGAGGGCGTTACAATCCCTTCTTCTTCCAGCACTCTCTCTAGGGCTGGTCAGGGCAGCCGTTCTTACCCGGATGACCCGATCCTCCATGCTTGAGGTCTTGGGGGAGGATTATATTCGGACGGCCAGGAGCAAGGGGATGCCGGAACGAATCGTGGTCTACAAACATGCCTTTCGAAACGCCATCATCCCTGTGGTAACAATCATCGGTCTTCAGGCAGGGGATCTTCTTGCGGGTGCGATCATCATTGAAAATGTATTTCATCTACCAGGGATTGGAAGGTTGGTTTTTGAAGCGATTGGTCAGAGGGATCTTCCAGCCGTCCAAGGGATCGTTCTTTTTATCACCACGATCATCGTTTTCATCAACTTCATGATCGATATTGTCTATCGGTATCTGGATCCACGGATTCGATATGAATAATCACCCCCTCACCCTTCCCCTCTCCCCTTAGGGGAGAGGGATGGGGTGAGGGGAGAAGCGAAATGGTCAAATGAGCCTTCGACGGTTATTTCGAAACATCAACTTCGATATCGGTTTTACTATTACACTGACCATTCTTCTCACCGCTCTTCTCAGCCTCCATTATACCCCTTATGATCCGAATCGGATGAACCTCTCCGAAAGATTTCAGTCCCCCAATGGAACTCACTGGTTGGGAACCGACCAATATGGAAGAGATATCTTCAGTCGGGTGATGAAGGGATCGGCCAATTCCATTCTCGTCGGTCTGGTGGCTGTCTCCATTGGTATGAGTTTCGGGATCCTCCTCGGTTCCTTGGCTGCCTTTTATAAGAGGTGGGTGGATGAGGCCGTGATGAGGATCTCAGATGTGCTCTATGGGTTCCCCGCTGTCCTGAGTGCTATTCTCATTACTTCTATCCTAGGCCCTGGGATTATGAATAGTATGATGGCTATCGGGATCTTCAACATCCCCATCTTTGCGAGGTTGACCCGGGCTACCTCTCTCTCCATATGGGAACGAGATTATGTCACCTCTGCCAAGGCCATTGGGAGAAATGATGTGGGGATTGTCTGGAATTATGTCCTTCCCAATATCCTCTCCTCTCTTATCGTTCAAGGAACCGTCCAATTCGCCATCGCCATCTTAGCTGAGGCTGGTCTGAGCTATTTGGGTTTAGGGACCCAGCCTCCCCATGCCAGCTGGGGAAGGATGCTCAATGAGGCTCAGACCTTTATGGGGACTTCTTCCTGGTTGGCCATCTTTCCCGGGTGTGCCATTGCTTTAGCCGTATTGGGATTCAATCTCCTTGGAGATGGATTAAGAGATATTCTTGATCCAAAGCTTGCGCGTATTCAAGGACGAATATAAAAGATAAAACCGCAGAGAGCATGGCGCAGAGAGCATAGAGTTTTGTATCTCAGGGCTTCAGCCCTGAAAGGTCAGCCATGAATGGCTGAGTTACACGCTTTGCGCTATGCTCCATGCCCTATGTGGGACTTGCAGTTATTAAGGGGAAGGAGAAGCACCTTGAAGATCGATTACGTTTTGAAGGAGATAAAAAAAGCAGAGTTAGTCCAGCTCACCCAGGATCTCATTCGCATTCCCAGTGTCAGGCGTCAAGGGCTCCAAGGAGGTGAAGAAGAGGTAGCCCTTTTTCTCGCTCATCTTTTAGAGGAGATGGGACTCAATGTGGTCGTTGAGGAAGTTGAACCCTGTTCTCTGAATGTCATCGGTGTGCTTGAGGGACAAGAGGAAGGCCCTTGTCTGATGTTTGAATGTCACACGGATGTTGTCACCGAGGGCGATGCCTCTGAATGGAAATACGGACCCTATGAAGGGAGACTCGTAGGTGATCGAATCTATGGGAGAGGGGCTTGCGACACCAAAGGAAATTTAGCGGCAGCTGTAAAGGCTATTCAGGCAATCAATCAATCGGCCATCTCCTTTAAAGGGAAGATCCTTTTAGGCATACTGGTTGATGAGGAAGGGATGATGAGTGGAGTAAAACATTTTATTCGTCAGGGGTGGGCCAACAAGGTCAATGCAGCCATTATCTGCGAGCCTGTGGATAACCATCTCTGCATCACCCAGAAAGGAGCCCTCAGGGCAGAATTGATGACAAGTGGAAAGATGGGTCATGGAGCCATGCCCCTCGTCGGTTTCAATCCCATTCCTCCGATGGTATCGATCTTAGAAAAGATGAAGCAGTTGGAGGAAGAAGAGATTGGAAGATTGGGAAGGGATACCTTTTTGGGATACCCAAGCATCACGCCCACCGTGCTCCAGGCTCCTGTGAAAGGTGAACCCCAGCTCAATGTGATTCCCCAACAGTGCAGAGCATTATTGGACATCCGAACCATTCCAGGTCAGTCCCATGAAGCCCTGAAGAAAGAATTGGAGAATATTGTCCTCGAGGAGGAGAGCTCAATCCGTGCCAGCCTCGAATCCGGTCCCTTAAAGGAGATCCGAGAGGAATTCCAAAAAGGTTTGTCGAAGGGGATTTCATTTCAGGTCAAACTCCATGTCTTTGAAGATAGGCCCTGGACCAAAACCTCTCGGGATGAGCCGATTGTCCAGGCGGTTTCGAGAGCCTATCGATCCATTACTGGACAGGAACCGATTTATGACGGCGTCCCGGGTGCAACAGATGGAACCTTTCTTTCTGCCTGGGCAGGAATCCCGATCATCACTCTGGGTGCAGGGAAATGGATGATTCCCCATCAAAAGGACGAATGGGTATCCGTTGAGGATCTCTGCCTCACAGCGAAAATCTATGCAGCCAGCGCACTCGAATTTTTAAAAGGAACGGATTGACTTATCTTTCTTTGAGCTTTCACCTTTGAGCTTTGAGCCTTGCGCCATGCGATTTTAATTATAAGCCTTTTCATAAATGATTTTCTATCACCCTATCTCCCTATCCCCTCATCTCCCCATCTTTATTTTAAAGAAAAGGGCCAACTTTTTTAGGATGGCACCGAATTTTTGAATAATTAGTTTGTACCTATTTGTTTTTAAAATAGAATACGAGAACCGGTCCTAATCATTTTCTTTTCTTCGGAGAGACTGTGTACCCAATCTGAGGTTCCTGGACCTCGATCTGATCAGCAGGGATACGAACCACTTTGCCGTTGCGCCAGATGGCAATCGGAACTCCGTTGCGGCGATGTTCGGCGATAGCCTCAGCCACAGCCTTCCTTAGGGCTTCATGAGCTTGGTGCACCCATAGAGAAGACGATCTCTTTATTTTTTCCATTGCTTCTCCTTATATCTCAATAATAGAGTAAAACGATCTGAATCGACAATTTCCAGCTTTCCTGATTCTTCAAAGGCGGTCACCTCAGGAACATCTCCCGAATTGTCAAAAATGATCCATCTGTCTACAATGGGTTGATAAAATTGAAAGAAATTAGAAAGTCCTCTATCGAAACGACGACGCACTACGGCTTCCGGGATGTTATGTCCTCCTTGCCGCACTCGTAATTCAATCCGTTCCAAAGCGAGCTTCACGCTGGCTATCCATAGGAAAAAAAGATGAATGCGGTAGCCTTTCTTTTGCTTCAATTCATTTATGAGCCTGACGTATGACTTGCCGGATAATGTTGTTTCGAAACCGAAATCGTGACCCTGATTGCCTAAGGAATGGATTTGCTCAAGCATAATCCTTCCTGCGCGAAGGGCCGCCTTTTCTGGCGCAAATGGAGATACCCCCGTAGCAATCAGATCAGCATTCACGAATTCCAGACATTCCACATACTGTGGAAGAAACTTACGAGCAAAGGTCGTCTTCCCTGCCCCGTTTGGACCAGCAATGATATAAAGATTTGGTCCTCGTTGTTTATTCTTCAAATGATCCCCTCATTCAATGACTGCCTCGCTTTGAGCTTTTTTTCTCTGAATGACCCAATAACCCAATGACCTAATAACTTATCTTTCTTCGAGCTTTGAGCCTTGAGCTTTCAGCCCTGCCCCTACAGCCCTCTTTTTACTAAAATCTGAAATTTGAAATTGAAAATGGGCCAAACTTTTTTATGGATGACACAGAGGCTCCGAGGGGTATCACAATTTCCTACCAATCATAGTTTGAATACATCATCTTATAATTCTCTATTTTTTTCAAAGCAATTTGAAAGACTTTTTGAGGTTTTAATCTGGTGGTATCGATCGTTATGTCCGAAGGTACTTTTTTGAATTCCTTGTATAATTTGCGGACAAATTCAAATTTGTCAGGATAATCTGTACTGAAGGTCCACTCACTTCCCCGTTCTACCCTCCTCTTCTTTCCAATCCTTCCATAAAGAACTTTTCTTTGGGCATTCAGTTTTACTATCACCCTTTGTGGGAATGGTAGTGCCACCTTGAGGAAGGTCTCCCTTGCATTAAGGCCTGTCGTCTCAAGAATGCAATTTTTCCATTTCTTTTTAGACAGATCCCGGAACAAAGCTACCCATGCATCCGCCTCTCCAATCGGTGACGATGAGAACATTGCCCGGTATTCTCCAATTGGAAAAATCGGAAAGCCTAATGCTTTGTTCAGTTTTTTGGCCAGAGTGGTCTTCCCAGAACCTGGTAGCCCAATAATGTGAATAATTGGGTAAAGAGACCTCATATAAGTAATCCATTTTACTCGATATCTAAAGAGAGTCAAGAATCCGACCAAAAGACTTGACTGAAAAATTCAGTCAGAGAGGAGAAGACTATGAAGAATAGAGGCAAGCCTCTATTTTTGGGCAACTATCCTCATAATCTCCATCTACCTTATCTTTCAGGACGCGGAAGGTTTCGCCAGGGGAAATAGAATTTTATGAATTTTTAGGCTTCCCAAATCTTTTTCGATTTTGAGAAAGGACAAAATTACAGGTGGAACATTCTTTTTAGAATTGACTTGAGTGCATCTATTTCCTTTGTCTCTACCGCTCCTAACCTTTTTATAATAAATCGCTTTTCTATCGTTGCCTGTTTGCCAAGTCGAATATATGACTCAGCAAGAAGACCACTTTTTTGCCAATCCAGGATTTTATAATCAGCTTCAGTTGTGTATTCTTGAGTGGTGATCCTTGCGAGAAGGACATCTTGGTCACCGGAATCGTACAAGACAATCGCCGGCCTCTTTGAAATTCCCTGTTGATCCGTATGTGGAAATCCAATGAGGACAATATCCCCAAGGTTATAGCTTATCATAGATGGCGTCTCTTTCTGAGTATCCCTTCAAAAATTGGGACATAGTTAGGTTACCCCATGCTTTTTCATCCTCATCAAGCAGAAGCATGACTCTTATCTTAGAATCTGTTTTTAGTTTCTCTTTTAGATCTTCAGGAAGAGATAGATGTCCATCCGGCAGAACCTCGCCATAATACTCGTACGCTTTCATCAATTACCTCCAAATCAATTTTGACCTAATTATATCACATTTCTGCATTTTTTGTAAAAAACCCTTTGTCCCTTCTAATAAAATATGGAAGGTGTCCTCTGTGTGAACCATTTGTAACCCATCCCATGCTTCTAAAACCAGGTGGCGGGTGTGGTATTCAACGTACTGCTTCTCCTCTTTTTTTTGAGGACGCGGAAGGTTTCGCCGGGGAATTATAGTCTATTAAGAATTTGACTGAAAAATGGAAGCACCTAAAAAATTGCGCTTCCCAGAGAGGTTAACCCCGTTAGAAATTCCAGCGGGGCACTCGCCGCGCTGTCGCGCAGGCGCAGCGGGTTAAACCTCGCCGGAATTATTATAAAACCTGACTCCGCTGCAGCCGCCGGCCCAGAGGGCCTCTGGCCCGGAGGGAGCAGCGAGGCATTATTTCTAACGGGGTAAATATCACCTCCTATCGTGCGCTCGGCAGTGCCCCTTGCCGGCCAGTCAGGCGTAACTGCCTTGCTTTGAGCCTTGAGCTTTGAACCCTGTGACCCATTAACTCATTGACGCGTTTACTCATTCACCCCATTCACTCATTTACTTTCAGCTTTCAGCTTTGAGCTTAATAACTCAATCACCCTATCTCCCTATCCCCTCATCTCCCCATCTTTATTTTAAAGAAAAGGGTCAACTTTTCTATGGATGACACCAAATCATAGCCGCTTCTGTCAAGTTTCAAGGCCTGACACCCTGTCTTCTTACAATTTCTTAGCTGAATTGCCTGAAAAAGGGGGATTTACCCATCCATTTTTATTAAAGGTTTCATCCTCAATATCAACCATACTGATAGGCCACTAAACCCACAAAAAACAAGCCATATAAGATGATAGCTTCTCAGAGTATCAAATACCCACCCAGCTAAGGTAGGACCTATAATCCCTCCAATAGATGCGAATCCCATGATGATCCCAAGTATTTTGCCAAAGGAATCTCTTCCAAAATATTCCCTCTGAATAGTTCTTGTTAGGATCATACTCCCCCAACACCCTGGAGAGAAAAGGAGGAGGAAGATGAGAATAAACCATCCCTGCTGCACATAACAGAAAGCCAACAGTCCCATACCCATAAGGCATAGTGCCACAGCCATCATGTATCTTTTGTCAAAGATATCTCCGAACCACCCGAACCCAAACCTTCCAACGATGCTAAACAGAGGAATAGCTGCTGCCACCATCCCAGCAGTTGGTCTTGGTATCCCCATACTACTAAAGTAAGGCATGACATGGATGATAACCGCTGAAACGATTGTATGCCGTATTACCTCCACAATCATCAAATACAAGAAAGCTTTTTGCTTAAGCGCTTCCTTAAAACCGATTTTACTTCCTTTATCTTTATTTTTAAGGTGAAGCATTGGATCATGAAGTAACTCTCCATCTGGAAGATAGCCGTATTGTTCCGGCTTGTCACGGATGACAAAGGACAAAGGTATTCCAAGGATCCACATCCCTAATCCAAGGATGATCAATGTGGTCCTCCAATGATAAAGATCGATAAGCCGAACAACGAGGGGAACAATTAATCCACCAGCACCAAATCCGCAAGTTATTACGGCAATTGCTTTCCCCACGTTTTTACTAAACCAGTTAGCAGCAGTACTCATGAAAACTATGGAGGCACATCCACCAGCTCCAAAGCAAATGAGCAAAAAAGAGCCGTAGAACATGGCAAGAGATTGGGTAATACTTAGAAGGATGAGTCCAAAGCCGACCGTGATGGTTCCACAGAAGATTAGCTTTCTTGAACCAAAGCGATCGACGAGGAACCCGAGGAGAGGGGCGAAGATCGACATCTCCAAACCACGGAGGCTCATGGCGAATGAGATCTGAGTATAACTCCAGCCAAATTCCTCTATCAGTGGTTCAAAGAAGGCCGTAAA
>Ga0315288_10013175_pt1 | contig 10357 bp, 6 predicted proteins | sample YL17G11_20_MG_FD_203454 | JGI IMG/M metagenome (GOLD analysis project Ga0315288, IMG submission 203454) | Sediment microbial communities from Yellowstone Lake, YNP, Wyoming, USA - YL17G11_20 | ecosystem: Environmental > Aquatic > Freshwater > Lake > Sediment | place: USA: Wyoming | collected...
AGGTAGGCGTGCTCACTGTCGCGGATGCAGCCCCCGACGCGGTCGGTATCGAGAGTGTCGTACATGGTGCGCTGCGAACCCAGCACCAGGTTCAGCCCCTTCTGAGCCGGCGCGCTCCGGTAGAGCTCTTTGGCCGACTCAGTCACCTTCGGGCTCATGACATCGTGCGACGCAATCGCCTGTGCAAGCGTCAGACCGTCGACGCGAACAACACTTCCGTCAAGCAGTCCGGCCCGCAGAAGTTCGCCCATGATCGCCATGATGCCGCCTGCACGATTGACATCTTCGAGGTGATGCGAGGAGCTCGGCGCCACCTTGCAGAGAACCGGAACCTTGCGCGAGAGTGCGTCGATGTCCTTCATGGCGAAGCGAACTCCGGCAGCATGTGCCACGGCAAGCAGATGCAGCACCGTGTTGGTGGAACCTCCCATGGCAATATCAAGCGACATGGCGTTGAGGAATGCCTCCCGCGTCGCAATCGAGCGCGGCAGCACCGACTCATCGTCGTTTCGGTAGTACGTATGGGCCATCTCGACAATGCGTGTGGCAGCCTTTTCAAAGAGTCGGAGCCGGTGTGCGTGGGTTGCGACGATGGTGCCATTGCCGGGAAGTGCCATGCCAATGGCCTCGCACAGGCAGTTCATGGAGTTTGCCGTGAACATGCCGGAGCATGATCCGCACGTTGGGCAGGCCACGCGCTCGACAGCTTCGACATCTGCGTCGGTCACATTCTTGTCGGAGCCCATGACCATGGCGTCGATCAGGTCGTACCGCTTCTCCCCACGCACACCAGCCTCCATAGGCCCACCGGAGACGAAGATTGCGGGAATGTTGAGGCGCATTGCCGCCATGAGCATACCGGGGGTGATCTTGTCGCAATTGCTGATGCACACCATGGCATCGGCGCAGTGGGCGTTGCACATGTACTCCACGCTGTCGGCGATGAGCTCGCGCGAGGGCAGGGAGTAGAGCATGCCATTGTGGCCCATGGCTATGCCGTCGTCGATGGCGATGGTATTGAACTCGGCGGCGAAGCAGCCCTGTTTCTCGACGAGGTGCTTGACGTGTTGTCCGATTTCGTGGAGGTGCACGTGCCCGGGAACGAACTGGGTGAATGAGTTGACAATCGCAATCACCGGTTTGCCGATCTGCTCTTCCGTCATTCCGTTGGCGCGCCACAGGCTTCGCGCCCCGGCCATGCGCCGTCCCTTGGTGGTTGTGTCGCTTCGAAGTGCTCGCGGCATGGTGTGTCCTTGGTTCAGAGTGTTGAGGGGTTCCGTCCTCAAAAAAATACACTCGGCACGTATCCATCCTGCCGAAACCGGAAGGTGGGATTCCGAGCGGCCTGTTTTCGCTTGCGTGGAGCCCCCAGTCCCGCTATAATGTAAGTGCGTCAGGCAACAAGCGGACCGGACGACGACGCCAGGTCGTCGCAGTGTTCCTCTGACAGACCGATCGCGTCCGTGAGTCCTGCTCACCGCACCCTGACCGCAACTGGAGGTACCCCGGATGCCTGAAATGCTCCACGTTCGATTCGGCAGGCTGGCGATCTGGACGATCCTGCTGCTCAGCGTACTTGCCTCAACGGCTGTGGATGCAGCCCCGGCAGGGGTGATCATCGATTCGGTTGCCGGCGAAGTCTCGGTACAGAGCGCCGGGAAGAACACGTGGGTGCCGGTCAGGATGTATCTTGTTGATGCGTCGACACATACAATAATCATGAGCAGCGATTTTTCGGCAGAATCCACGGGGCCGAACACTCCTCAGAACGCGCCTGCCGGTGTGGAGAAACTGCCGTTTGATCTGGCGAACAAGGCGTTTGCGGGCACGGATCTGGGCAAGGCGCTCCGGAGCGTCTCAGACCAGGTCGCCACTGAGATTACTCGATATATCGCAGTTGCTAAGTAACCACTGAGGAGGTCTCCCATGTTGATTCGTTCGGTTTCGTCAATGCTCTTGTGTGTCTGCCTGCTGGCCGGATACGCCCTTGCAGAGTCATCTGTCGCGGTCGACTCGCTCAAAGGAATGATCGAGGTTCGTCGCGCCGGTCAGGAGAAGTGGATGGGGTTGACCAAGCCTGCAAAGCTCTACAACAACGACCTTCTTCGCCTGGGCGACAGCTCCACGGCCCGTCTAAAATGGTCGGACGGCAATGTGGCGTATGTACGAGCCAACTCTCAGATGCTGATCAACAACTTCGAGAACACCGAGGCGAAAAGCCTCACGCAACACTTCACGGTCTTCTATGGTGCAGCGTTCTTTCTTATCAAGAAGGTGCTTCCAGAACAGTTCTTCGGGCGCGAAGACACCAAGGTGTATACTCCGACCATGCTCATTGCCATTCGCGGCACCTCCTTTGACGTAGATGTGCAGCCCAAGACCGGCCTCAGCCGGGTTCGCGTGCTGAGCGGAACGGTTCTCGTGCGCAACATCCTGCGCAATGTGTCGACGTTCGTGCGCTCAGGCCTGCAATCGACGGTCGCCATCAACGACGATCCGGTCACGCCCACCGCATTCCTTGACAAAGACATCGAGGGGCTCAGAGCATGGGTACCGTCACAAACCATCACCGAGGAGATGGCAGTGCAGATCGCCAAAGGGCGCGAGGAGAAGCTGGCCGCCACTGTGGTGGCTGCGGGCAAGACCAAACTGGTGGTCATGCCCTTCACCAATGCATCGACGTACAAGGGCGCCTGGCAAATCGGTCAGGGGCTTGGGTCCATGGCAACCGCCCAGATATCTCAAACAACAAAGGAACTTTCCACCGCGCTCAAGGGACCTGCAGAAATGGATCCGCTCAAGCTTGGTGCTCAGGAAGGAGCTCGATTCGTGCTCAGGGGAACGGTGGAGGACTTCGACATCATCCAGCGAGCCAAAATAACCGCACGGGCCGACGAATACATCGAGTACAACACGGCAACGGTTCGTCTGCGCCTGCAACTGGTTGACATCCCCAACAACAAGCTCGTGTTCGACAACGTGTTCACAGGCGAGGTCTCCGACAAGTACATTCCTGCCAACAGTTGGCAGACGATCTCCAAGCTACCCTTCGACCTGCAGAACGCCCAGTTCAAGCAGTCGATTGTGGGAAAGGCCGTACAACAAGCGCTTGAGCAGGGCGGCCAGGATCTGGGCCGGTATCTGCGCGATGGGTTCTGATGACGATACAGTACTCGCTGGGTCAACGGTGCGTGAGTGAGGCTGAGCCCGATCTGGGCCTGGGAACGATTACCGCGTGCAGCCCGCGCACCGTTGAGATCACCTTTGCCACCCACGCCACCGTGCGCACCTATGCGGCCCGCTCTGCGCCCCTCACCCGTATCGTGTTCAAACCAGGACAGCGAATCCGCGACGGCGCAGGCCGAGATATAGTTGTTTCGTCGGCAAAGACCGACGAGGTCTCGGGGCTTGTCACCTACATCGGTAAGGATGGATACGCCCTTCGCGAAGACCAGGTTGGCGACACGGTTGACGTCTCCGCACCGGAGCAGCGACTCCTGCACGGACTGGTGGACCGCAGCGAAGACTTTGACATGCGCGCCGAGATCCTCCAACTGCAGGCGCGCATCCAGAGTTCGGAGGTGCGGGGGTTTGCGGGCGGTCGCATCGATCTGCTCCCCCACCAGCTCTTCATAGCATGCACAGTGGCCGGTCGCAGGATCCCCCGGGTGCTGCTCTCCGACGAGACCGGATTGGGAAAGACCATCGAGGCGTGCCTCATTGTCCATCGCCTCATACTCACCGGACGCGCGTCGCGAGTTCTGATCCTCGTGCCCGACTCACTGGTGCACCAGTGGTTTGTGGAACTGCTCCGTCGGTTCAACCTGAACTTCCGTATCTTCTCACCCGAGTTCTGCGCCGACGCCGGGAACGCAAACCCGTTTCTCGCCGACCAGCAGGGCATTTGCAGCATCAACCACCTGTGCAGCGAAAAAGGGCTGAGTCTCCGCGCTGTTGAGGCCGGCTGGGATATGGTGGTGGTGGACGAGGCGCACCATCTGCATGCGGACACTCCGGGATACGCACTGGTCAAGGAGCTTTCGGAGCACACCGCAGGCATCATGCTGCTCACCGCCACTCCGGAGCAGTTGGGCCGTCGAAGCCACTTTGCGCGGCTCAAGCTGCTCGATCCGCACCGGTACTCCAACTACGAGCGCTACGAGGCTGAGTCGCGACGGCTGCGGAATCTGTCTCAGCGTATTGACCAGACACTGGTTGAGCTGGGCGTCGACTCCGCGACTCTGGACCCGGACGCGGTCATCATGCCCGCGCATGCCACGCAACTGGCCGGTTTCGATGGCGCGTCGAACCAGGGGGCACTCCCGCTCAGTCAATTCATCGACCGGTACGGCATGAGTCGCGTGATCTTCCGCAACACGCGCCGCGTGATCTCGGGGTTCCCCAGCCGCATCGTGCACATGGAGCCGATCGACGCGGACGAAGCTGCGCGAACACGGGTACGGGAGGAGCACCTCCGCGACAGGGCGCCCGGGCCGCTCCCGGCGCTCAAACCCATGGCGGCCCAGGATCCCCGCATCGGGTGGCTCATCGGTCTTGTCAGGCAACTGCGGGCAGAGAAGGCGCTTGTCATGTGCACCACGCAGGAAAAGGTGCTGGGTGTGCAACAGGCGGTGCAGTCCAACATCAAGCTGGATATTGCCGTGTTCCACGAGGGCATGACGCTCATCCAGCGAGACCGCAATGCCGCCTGGTTTGCCGAGAATGCAGGCGCGCCCATGCTTGTCTGCAGCGAAACGGGCAGCGAGGGACGCAATTTTCAGTTCTGCCATCACCTGGTACTCTTCGACGTGCCCTGCGAGCCGGAGTTGCTCGAACAGCGGATCGGACGTCTCGATCGCATTGGGCAGCACTCCGCAATTCACATTCATGTTCCCTACGTCAAGGGGAGCGCGCAGGAGGTTGTGTGTCGCTGGTACCATGAGGGGCTGGGTGCATTCGCGGTGCATGTGCCCTCGGCGGGGCGAGTGTACGAGGTGGTACGCAGTCGGCTGGATGAGCTGGCCGCCAATCCGCCCCGGGAGCCTCGGAGCGATGAACGTCTCGACTCGCTTCTACGACACTCCCGATCGCTGTGCATGCGCTTTTCCGAAAGGCTGCTTGCCGCCCGCGACCGACTGCTCGAGCTCTCATCGTTCCAGCCACGCGCGGCCGAACGAGTCGTGCAGAGCATCGCAGCCGCCGATCGCGACGACGCAGTACCTCGCGTGATGGCGCGACTCTTCAAGCACTACGGCATTGCCATGGAGGATGGAGGACCGGGCCGGCTCATTCTTCTCACCGAGTACGTGACCACCCCCGCATTCCCTCTGCCGCGACGCGAGCGCCCAACCGTCACCTACGATCGGGGCGTAGCGCTGGCTCGTGAGGACATCGAGTTTCTCACCATCGACCATCCTACGGTGTGGGGAGCGCTGGAACTCCACCTCTCCTCAGACAACGGAACCAGCGCATTTGCCGTGTGGGAAGACCGCGGGGCCCGAGAGCTCATCTGTGAGGCGGTGTATGTTGTCGAATGCGTGGCGCCGGCACGACTCTTTGCGTCGCGATTTCTGCCCTCCACCCCGATCCGCGTTGCGGTCAACCACGCGGGACTCGACGTGACGCCACTTCTGCAGCGGATGCCCCCGCTCTCCAACGCACCCATCGATCGTCTTTTGTCAAACCACAAGCTGAGCCACGAGACCATCCCCGCCATGTTGGGAAAGGCGCAGGTGATCGCCCAGGCTCGCGCAGAGGCCACCGTGGAGGCTGCCATGGCGGCGATGCGCGCGCTGCTTGACAAGGAGATCGCCCGACTGACCGACCTGGAGGGTCGAGGAGGCGACGCACGCTCGGTGAAAGCCGAGATAGGCCTGTGCACCACCGAGCGCGAGGAGCTGGCCACGCACATTGGTGCGGCGCGGCTCCGGCTCGATTCGATCAGGGTGATCTGGCGGGGAGCTCCGCCGCAGGCATAGCGGTCGGTGCGTGGGGTGGACTCGTCGCCGGTCCAGACGAAGCAGAGACCGCGGGCTCACCGGCGCACTGTCACATACTCAACGTGCACGCGGGAGACAAGCCCGGCCAGTGCGGTGAGCTGCTCTCCAGTATCGTCAATCATGAGCGGGATGCGGTCGCGAGCCGCAGGGAAGACTCCCAGTGCGGGATCGGCAAAGATCCACCCACCGGCGTACGCCATGACCCACGCATGGTACAAATAGGCTTTGCGCTCGGGCATATACACCAGGCCGTACACCACGCGTGCCGGAATGCCCGAGGCACGCAGAAGCGCGGCAAGCAGCACAGCGTGCTCTCCGCAATCGCCGAAGCCGGCGTGCAGCGTCTCCAGCGCGCTGGAGAATGTGGCCGTGTTTCTTTTGACAAGAGTCGCGAACACGTACCGATTCATCTCGCGAATCACACGGCACGCATCGGACTGATTCCCGCTGAGTTCCCGGGCAAGTTTGGAGATATCGGGGTGTGCCGACTGGATGGTGACCGTGGGACGAACCCATCGCAGCAGCGAGTCGGGAACGGCCTGGAGCATGGGCACGCGGCACACGCGCGCTTGCGGCTGCAGCTGCCACCGCCCCCTCTCCCGCGTATACAGCGATCGTACGGACGCGTGCAGTACACTGGGGGTATCGACAGCAATGCTGATGGCCTCGCCAGACCGCGCCACTCGTCGAGCGGGAACTTTGCACAGGTCGAAGAAGTCAACGATCCTGGCACTCCCATCGCCACCAGGCACTGGTGCGCGTGCCGAGTGATCTGTGCGCCGGGCAGTGAATACAGGGGCAACGTCCTGAGCGACCTTGGCGCCGGTTGTGTCGGCTTCCCAGCGCTCCTTCCAGCCAATGCTCTGGATTGAGTTTTCCAGCACCCAGTGCCAGCCGTTGGACGAATCGGGCGTGGCCAGACAGGTGGTGACCATGCCCATCACTGCACCCGATGTCAGATCGAATGCCGAGTCTGCGATCACATCGCCGGGCTGCAGAGCAGACGCCTTGATAGACCGCATAAGCGCGCGCGACGAACGCAGATTGTCACCAATCCCCTCTACAGTCCGCGCAGTCACCTGCCCACCGGCCTTGACCGAGAGCGTCCACCGCTGAGCCTCGCGCGACAGCTCCCAGGTGTTGCCGCCTGCCGAACTGACCAGGCTCTGTCGGGCGCTCAGCAGGGAACCGTCGTGGATGGCATATCGACGCACCTCGACAACAACCATCGAGCCCATGCCCAGTACGTTGCCGGGTGGAGAGATCTCCATGTAGGTGCTATCGGTGATCAGCCGCCGCACACTGTCAACATGCAGTACCTCCCGCAACGTGCCAACGGGCGTCTGCTGCAGGGAAATGGTCAGCGTATCGGAGGATTCCAGCACCGACCAATCGCAGGTGTCGGCCAGGACGGTGGCGCGCGCGTCCATCCGCCCGACAACCAGAGACAGCCCCACCAGCCATGCCAGGACGCGTAGAGACGGCCATGGTGGTACAGGGAGCCATCCGCCGCGCATCGACCGAAGCAGCCCGGGGGATCGTGTGCGGGCAGGTGTGCGTTGATTGGTCATGAAGCTCATGCAGCCACCGTCTGCTCAGGACGCGCGAGTCCGCTCGACTGCGCGCAGATAGTCAACGAATGTGGTAGCGGTTATGCGTTCGAACACCGGAAGAAACTTGTCCATGGTTCCGTATCCCGCCTCAACAGCAACCACGGCAGGATCGGCGTCAGCATCTTTGTCCATGATGATGCGGGCACGGTTGACGCGCACCTGATCGATGAACTCGTCAAGCGACATGCCCAGTTCTTTCTCAAAGAGCGTTTCGAGAAACGCACGCCCCGTCACCAAGGCCGCACACACCGTATCCGGGGACAAATCCGGATTCTTGTAGAACTTCTCGACGTGTCGACACGCAAGCTGGACCTCTTTGTCCATGATGGAGAGACGCGTGTTCGTCATGAATCGCCTTCCCTCGGCGCGGCGTCGCAGGAAGATGAGGGTTGCCACGATCACCGCAATTGACGCGAGCAGCGCCAGTAGCCGGAGTCCGGGAAGCAGCAGACCCGAAGTGCCAGGGCGACGCGACCTGTCGTGTCCGGACCGGGTTGGTGTGGACCCAATCGAAGCTGAGGCGCGGGTACGTGCCGAATCGCGAACTGCCCGCACGATCGAACCGGCACCGGTACTGTCCTGACGCCCACGAGTCGGGTCGTAGAGCCCGACAAGTATGCTGCGCATGGTGTCGGCGCGTGTGGCTGAGTCGCGAGCCGCAGGCTTGGGCGGTGCCGCAGTATCACGCGTAGTGCGAGCGATCAGCGTGTCTGGCGTGCCTCGCGCCTTCGCGGAATCGGCGCCAGAACGGGAACGTGACGAGGAGAGTGAATCTCCCGCGCACACCTGCCAAAGCGTTGCCAGGACAAGCAGTGCAGCCAGGAAGCTGACGGATCTGGAAATGGGCACGGGCAGTGACATGAATGGTGCTATGGGGCCAATCCGAAGCGCGACATTGCGTGCGGTCGACCATTTCGACAAAATGAATTGCGCCGACCGTTGCTGCGGGGCTACGTGGCCGAGTAGCGCTCCATCTGTTCCTTCAGCATGGTGCGATAGTTCTTGCCCAGATTCGCTATCTTGGCCCGGAGCCGGTTGCAGAACCTCCGCACGTCGTCGTATCGCCGCTCTTTCAGGTCTTCGGCAAGATTCTTGAGCGTCTTCTCATTCACGATCTCGTTGGTCGAGATCTCGAAGTGCAGATGGGCATTGCCGCAGATGCGCTTCTGGGAGTCAAGCACCACCTGCTGCGCTTCGGAGAAGGCCTCGGCACTGAACTCGCGAACAAGCTGATCGACTTTGCGCGTGAGCTGCTCTCCGAGGAAGAGACTATGGTAGACGTAATTGCGCTTGTTCTTGTATACTTTGGGATCGTAGAAGTACTCGCCAATGACGGTTCCACCGGTGGTCTTGACCACTGACTTGGGATAGGTCTCGACCTCGGGACTCTCTACCTGCTGGTACAGAGCGTGAAAATCCTCGGGCGTCGCATCCGCTCCACCAACCTCGGCCACCGCTTCGAGTATGTCGGGATGCCCCGCGACCGACAGTGGATCCTCAGCCAGCGGCACCGCTTCGGAGACAGTCTTCTCGATCTGCTCCTCGGGCTCTTCGGCGGCGCCCGGATGGTCGGCGGTGTCATCATCGGCCGCAGCCTCACCGACTGGCTGGCCGCTCCCCTCGGAGGCTTCGGAACCATCCTCTGGCTGTGCATCGGCGTCGTGGGGCGAGAAGATAATTTCGTAGAGCCCGTTCACCACCTCGTTCTCGTTGAAATCGAGTTCCTTCTTGAGCTGAGTGTCGATGAGCGCCAACTCCTGCTCTTTCACCGTGGCCTTGTGCAGCTTGTCGTTGAGCCGTTGCAGTTCCAGATTGACATCCTCGAGTTCCTGCTTGACAGTGGCAATCTCCATGTCTTTCTGACGTTTGTCCTCCAGCAGGCTGCGCGAGTCCTTGCCGATCTTCTTGATACGTTCTTCTTTTGAGCGCAACACGTCGAGTTTGTTCTGGTAGTACTGGATGATCAAATCAACAGTGCCGGTATCCTGGCCCTGCAAGTTCTTCTTGAGTGCCCACAAACGCTCCAGCGCGCTCTTGGCATTGTCTTTCTCGTTGACAACGATCTTCTCCGCAATGTCAAACGTGGTCTCGGAGACGGCCGATGCGCGTGCGTCGAGGAGTATCGAGTACAGACGATTGGAGTCGACCGAACTCTTGCCCGCGCCCACAGTGAAACTCTCGTTGAGGCTGATGCGTGCCATGGCAGCTCCCTTCTTCGACGTGTCGACGAACATGGACTCCTCCACTGTAAGAGTATATCACATGGAATGGATGATGTCAACCGCAACTTCAGACCGACCAAGCAGTTACACTCGAAACCTTGAGTGAAACGTCAGGTTTTGTCGGGTATGCTCCTTGCCGATGAGGGGGATGCGCTTGTTGCAGCGAATTTCTCCCACGAATCGCTCAGATGCGCTGCCGCACCTGCCGTGCGAATCCGACGCAGCACAGGATCATCGTCGATCAATGTGATGTCGCTGAACCCGCCCTCCAATGCCTTGAGCAGACACTCCTCAGCCTCAGCATCGTCGCCGCACGCACCACGAATGCGGGCCAGATAGTACCAGCACTCGAAACAGTCCGGGTGCTCCCGTAGATACTCACGGGCCGACTGCTCGGCCGGCTTCCATTCCTGCTTCGCTATGAGCGAAATCCAGAGCATCCGCATGGTGGACAGGTCGCGGTTCTGCGCCTTGGAGGCGTAGAGAGCCGTCTTGTCGAAGTCTTTCTGCTCCAGATAGAACT
>Ga0315288_10013176_pt1 | contig 10356 bp, 7 predicted proteins | sample YL17G11_20_MG_FD_203454 | JGI IMG/M metagenome (GOLD analysis project Ga0315288, IMG submission 203454) | Sediment microbial communities from Yellowstone Lake, YNP, Wyoming, USA - YL17G11_20 | ecosystem: Environmental > Aquatic > Freshwater > Lake > Sediment | place: USA: Wyoming | collected...
CGACGGATCGGCGGTTTGATTCGTCGTGGGCGCGTCGGCGGGGAAACCCAAAGACCCACGACGAGGAAAAACACTCATCGTGGCTACCGGCTTACCGACTTGGGTGTGCACCCTCGTGGCTCAGCGCCTCGCCGTTCCGGAGCGTTCCGCGGCCTCAATGAACCGCTCGGTGCCTGGAGTGTGGCAAATTGGGACAGTAAGAAACCTAGGGCTGCAGGCCAGGGTCGTCGGGGGGCGGTGGGTGTTTGGTCTCTAACTTACTGAATCAAAAGTGGCAAAAGCTTGAGACGGACAAATTGTCCACACGCTCTGTTTGCCCCCTCGCGCTCAGTGAGAATGATAAGACTAGTGAGACTGTCGGAAAGTGGGATCCACGACTGCTCGGCCATCCGTCGTGGGCCTTGCCCGAATCCTGGACAGGGTTGAGGCCAACCCCGTGCGCGCGGGGCTCAGGACTTCAAGGTTCCGCTGGCCGCGTCCCAGAACATCTTTTTCCCAGAACGGTATGACAGGTTCACCATGTGGCCGGCGGCTGCGGCGTAGTGACCGACCTGCGCGTTCTCCGAGCACTGCTGGCGCGAGCGCACGCACTCAAAGAACTCCGCCATGTGCAGCGCTGTGGCATCCGGCCCCTCGGCGCGGTAGCTGACGGTGCCCTCCACGCGCAGCGGTGGGTTCGCTTCCTCGCGATGGTTGTCCTGGTTCATGAACTCTTCTTGGAGCTTGAGCGGCCAGCTATCGATGGAGTACTTGTAACCCTCGCGCGGATTCTCCGCCGCCACGCTCAAGCTGCCTCCGAGCAGCGTGAGCGAGCCTTGTGTTCCCAGGAACACCATGCCCTGCTCGGGCGTCGAGGCATTGTTGAAGGTGGAGCCCATGTTGACGTTGAAGCCTTCGGGATACTCGAAGAGCGCATCGAGCGTGTCGGGCACCTCGCGGCCGTCTTTGCGATAGAGGATCCCGCCCGAGGCCACCACACTCGCGGGCACCTTCGCGTCCATGATGAAGTGAATGGAAGTGATGAGGTGCACGAAGAGATCGGTGGAGATGCCGCCCGAATAGTCCCAGTACTTGCGATAGCGGAAGACACGTTCGGCATCGTAAGCGTGCTGGGGCGCTGGTCCCAGCCACTCTTCCCAGTTGAAGTTGACGCCGTTCTTCAGATCCAGCGGGATGGGATAGTTCCAGGCGCCGGTCGAGCTGTTGCGATTGTAGGAGGCGACGATTTTGGTCACCTTGCCGATCTGGCCCGAGGCCACAAGCTCGCGCGCCTTCTTCTGCAACGCCGAGCTGCGTCCCTGGCTGCCCACCTGCACCACGCGGTTGTAGCGCTTGGCAGCCTCGATGATCTTCGGGCCTTCTTCCACCAGCCGGGTCATGGGCTTCTCGATATAGACGTCCTTGCCAGCGGAGAGGGCATCGAGCACGATGGGCAGATGCCAGTGGTCGGGTGTAGCGATGACCACAGCCTCCACATCCTTGCGCTCCAGGACTTTCTTATACTGCGCGTAGTTGGTCTCGATCTTGCCTTCCGTGCGCTCCTTGGCGCGGTCCAGATGGCCCTGGTAACAATCGCTGGCCACCACCAGGTTGGCCAAGCCCGTCTGCTTCGCCGCGTCCATCAAGATGTGGCCGCGGATGCCCGCGCCGATGAAACCCACATTGACTCGATCGGCAGGGCTGGCAGGCTTCGGCAGCACTTGCGACGCCTCCAGCGGCACCCACTTGCCGTTCAAGAGAAACCCCAGGCCGGCGAATCCTGCGGCGCTGCGGCGCATGAAGTCGCGGCGGGTCAGATCACGAAATGAAGGCATGTCCTCTTCCTCCTTGCCGGCCGGCAAATGGCAGGGAATCCGGGACGAAAATCCCCCTCCGTCCTCCCTGGGTGCTGGGCCAGCATGCACTCTATTCTTAACCCGCCCGCCGGCTGGAATTCAACCAGAATCGTGTGCACCCCAACGCGATTTGTGGCCCCAAAGCTGTTCCTGTCTGGTATTCTTTTTTTGCCAGTTCTCACTGTCCGCCTTGAGGAGCCTATGCTTGACGAGCAGAAACCGCACCCCGCGATGCATCAGCACCCACAACTTGCCTATCAAGACAGTCGCTTCCTGGAGAGTGCCGACGCGCGCACGCTGCGCATGATGGCTGAGTATCTGGAGCCGCAAACCCGTCTGCGGCGGGCGGGAGTTCAGAACACCGTAGTGTTTTTCGGCTCGGCGCGCATACTGCCCCGCGAGGAAGCGGTCAAACACCTGCGCGAGCTGGAGGGCCGGGGGAAGGATGGCCGAGCGCCGGCCAGCGCCCAGCAACTGCGCGCCGCACGCACGGCCGTGCAGATGTCCCGCTACTACGAGGATGCTCGCGAGCTGGCGCGCCTGATTACCCGTTGGTCGCGTTCCCTCAGGAACGGCAGCCACTTTCTTGTGGTCTGCTCCGGCGGAGGCCCCGGCATCATGGAAGCCGCCAACCGTGGCGCCGCCGAGGCGGGTGGCAAATCCATCGGCTTCAACATCAAGCTGCCCATGGAACAGAAGCCCAACCCGTATATCACCCCGGAGTTGAGTTTCCTGTTCCGCTACTTCTTCATGCGCAAGCTCTGGTTCGCGCAGCCTGCCAAGGCCCTCATCGTCTTCCCCGGCGGCTACGGGACCATGGACGAGATGTGGGAATTTCTCACCCTGGTGCAAACTCACAAGCTCGGCCATCGTGCCACCATCCTGCTCTACGGCTCGAAATTCTGGAAGAAGGCCATTAACTTCGACTGGCTCCTCGAGGCGGGAACCATCCTGCCGGAAGACTTGCGCTTGATCCGCTTTGTTGACAGCCCCCAGGAAGCCTTCGCCCTCCTGAGAAAGCAACTGAGCCGCGACCGCGCCCTGCGCATCGCCCTGCGCCACCCGTTTGTGTAACGGGGACAGCAGGAGCTTGTGTGCGCGGCAGTTGCCGAAGGCCCACGGCCGGCAGGGAGTAGAGCATTCTCAGCTTTAGCCGTGACTGGTGCGCCTTCACGGCTCCTCAAGCCTTTCCACTTCTTCAACAAAGCAAATGGCTGCGCGGGATCGTCAAGCGCCTTGTAGGGCGCGTTCCCCTCATGTGGGCTGGCGGCTACACAAGAGAACTACGCAGCCGGTTGATATTCTCGGCCGAGAGTGCGAAAGTTATGCGGCGTCGAGCCACACCTAGACTTCAGATCGCGGCTTGTCCAGGCCTGAGGGGGACCAAGCGCGAAAGTCGGGTTCCGTTCCGGGAGGGACTTATGCGGCGACTATTCTTTCTCATCGTTGCCCTGCTTCTCGTCGTGGGAAATACCGGGCGCACCGATAGGCTCATCCTGGCACTTGGTGGCACGTCCACGCAGGCAGCGCCTCAGCAGGCTGCTACGGATGCCACCCCGCTCAAGATCGAAAAGGCCACGCCGGAAAACGCAAAGCTCACGATGGTTCCGGGAAAAGGGCCCGGTGGCCAGCAGGCCTGGAAGATCGAATTCGCCCCCGCAAAAAGAGCGCGCCTACATTTTTCCGCCGGTGAGAAGGCCTGGGATTGGCGCGCCTACGGCGCCTTGGCTTTTGATTTGACCAATCCCTCGGACGAGGAAATCAGTTTTGGCATACGCATTGACGACGCCCTCACCGCCGATGACACGCACCACAGCGTGCTTGGCCACTCGACGATTGGGCCTCGCCTTTCCGTAAGCTATTCCTACCCGCTGGGCCCGACGCTGCCCATGGAGAACGGCATGCGCGGCGGCCCACCCTTCCCGGGCGTTGAACCCATCATCTACGGCTCTTTCAAGCGCGTGGACGAGAGCCACGTGACGGCCTTTCAGATCTTTCTCGACCGGCTCCCGGCCGCGCGCACGCTCATCCTGGACAACCTCCGGCTCCTGCCCCCCGTTTCTTATGAGGGAATTGTGGATGCCTTAGGCCAATACACTCGCGCCGACTGGCCGGGAAAGATCAAGGACGCCAGCGCTTTCGCCCGCCAGCGCGCCGAGGAAGAAAACCAGATCCAGGCCGCGCCCACACTGCCCGATCGCGACGAGTATGGCGGCTGGGCCTCCGGCCCGCAGATTCAACCCACTGGTTTCTTCACCACGGTCAAGCGAGATGGCAAATGGTGGCTGGTGACTCCGAGCGGGCATCTATTCCTTTCCTTCGGCGTCGATACCATCGGGCTGACCGAAGGCCCCACGATGGTTACCGGGCGCGAGAGAATGTTCACGCGGTTGCCGGCCGCGGACGACCCTCTGTCCAAGCATTTCGCCGACACCACCGAAGTTCTCTACGGGCCGACCAAGAAGGGCAGGACTTTCAACTTTTACTCCGCCAACCTGGAACGCAAATACGGGCCGGAGTGGCTGCCCAAGTTTCGCTCGTTCGCGCTCGACCGGTTGCGCGCCTGGGGATTCAATACCATCGCCAACTGGTCGGACCCTGCTCTCTACGACCTGAAGCGCGTTCCTTACACAGCCACCATTGATCTCGGCGGCGATTACGCGCGGGTGGCCAGCGGCCAGGATTATTGGGGCAAGATGCACGACCCCTTCGACCCCAAGTTCGCCGCTGCCGTGGACAAGAATATCCGCGACACCGTCCAGCGCTATCGCGACGATCCCTGGTGCCTCGGCTATTTCATCGACAACGAGATTTCCTGGGGCGCGGGCGACAGTGACCGCGGCCATTACGGGCTGGCGTACGGAACGCTCGCCGCAGGCAAAGATTCACCCGCCAAGCAGGCCTTCGTGGAGCAACTGAAGCTGCACTACGACAAGGTCAGTCAATTGAACAGAGCCTGGGGCACGACATTCTCGTCCTGGGTGGCTTTGCTCAATCAACCTTTCAAGCCCGAAGGCGCGCTGACTCCCCAGATGCGGCAGGACTTTGCCAGTTACCTCAAGCGATTCGCGCAGCAGTATTTCAACGTCGTCCGCGACGCGCTGCGAAAATACGACCCGAACCACCTCTACCTGGGCTGCCGCTTCGCCTGGCGCACGCCGGAAGCTGTGGCGGCTGCAGCGGAATACTGCGACGTGGTGAGCTTCAACATCTACCGGTCGCACGTTGATGCGAAAGAGTGGGAGTTCACGAAGACACTCAATAAGCCGGTCATCATTGGTGAATTTCACTTCGGAGCTTTGGACCGGGGCATCTTCCACACCGGATTGGTCTCCGCTCCCAACCAGCAGGCGCGCGCCGCGATGTACCGCGACTACATTCACAGCGTCGTTGATCATCCAGCGTTCGTGGGGTGCGCGTGGTTTGAGTACGTTGACGAACCGCTGACCGGGCGAGCCTACGACGGCGAGAACTACAACATCGGGTTCGTCACCATCACCGACACGCCCTACCCGGAAATGGTGGAGGCGGCGAAGTCCGTGCACGCCGAGGCCTACGCGCGGCGCCTGGGGCGGTAAGCCTCGCGAAGACGCCTATCGCTTAGGCTGGAAAAGAAGCGCCCGCTTGAGTTCCAGCGCCAGGTAGGTCCCCTTTCGAAGGGTCAGAGCATCCCTGGCGATTGCCGCGCCAGCGACTCCGCCGGCCCCGGCGCACAAGGACCGATCCACTACGACTCGCAAGGTGATCGCCTAATGCGTTGCGGCTGCTTTGACGGGCTTGCCGTGCTTGGCCTGCAAAGCCTCGTTTTCAGCCTTCAAGCCTTCGTAGTCATGTTGCAGGGTGCCGTTGGCTGCCGTGAGTTGGTCGAGGCGGATGTTGAGGTCCGTCTTTTCCCGCTCTAGCGTCGTCACCTGCTCCTGCAGAGTGCGATTTTCATCTGAGGCCTTAGAGAAACGATAGCCGAAGACCCCAGCAAGTACGGCACAAACGACAGCAATAATCACTACGGCAGTGAATTTGTTCTCCATGGGCTAGCTCCTTTTCTGGCGGGGCAAAGCCCCGCCATTAGACAGATCCTCTCTGGGAGGCCTTACATTTTGACAACTTTCCGCGCAACTCCAAAACTAAGCACTCGGCGCCTTCGTCGCAACTGGTTTAGCGGCTTCGGTTGGCTTTGGTCCGCCGACCGTTTGCGCTGGCGCGGGCTGAGCTGCCTGCTTAATCTCTGGTTTAGCGGCTTCGGTTGGCTTTGGTCCGCCGACCGTTTGCACCGGCGCGGGCTGAGCCGCCTGTTTAATCTGTGGTGGCACCGCTGTGTGCCTTGTGGTCCTACTGTGGGCTGTCGAACAAAACACCCGGCCATTTCGAACAATCTTCCGAAACTCGGGAACCTCAACTCCGCATTCAAAACAGTAAACTGCCATTTTTCGTTCCTCCTCTTGGATTTCGGAGGACCAGCATCAGTTCCCAGTAAGAATTGCTAAGGCATCAGCCGGCCTGTCCGATCTTTTGCCGCGTCTGTTCGCGTGAATATTTCTTTCACGGTGCGACCAGAAAACGTCTTCCACTGACTGTTGGCCCGGGGACCGATGTGAAGTCGTCGCAACAGCCTTTTTACTTTTTCAGACGAACTGACAGAGAGCCTTTGCGATGTCTCCACAATCTTCATCAGAGGCCATAATCTCGGCCACGAGGGCGGCATGGCGAAGCTACCTGTGGAAAGCGCCTTACCGAAAAAGCGGGCTTCTTCGTTGGGCGTCAAGAGAAGTACGACGATTAGCGCTCCCCCGAACGACACCACAACGGCCAGAACGATAACCGCGAGATACTCTTCCAGGACGAACATCTAAGGCCTTTCCCGCTTTCCCCTCAGAATCCGCCTCAGCGAATCCATTGGGCTCCGTGCATCGAATCTCTGGTTAACGGCCCACGGGAACAGTCAAGGAGGTCTCCAAGTCGTCTACCTCGGGATGTAGTTTCCCTTTGCCCCGCCCGCGAGTCGTGCCTGGACCTGAACGCTTTTCATTTTCTGCCATCTCCCCGGTGTGCGCGTCGCGGGAGGAATGGAATCTCTGCCCGTTCACCTCAAACTCCAGCCTGCCCTCCAGAAATTCCGTCAGCGCGACGTTGATCAGCCCAGAGAACAGCGCTACGCGCTGTCCATTTGCTAGCTGTTTGGTGCGTCAAGCCAGCAGATTGCATAGGAGAAAGGGACTCGTTTTGGAACTATCGACTCTGCTCAACAGTTCGACGCGACTGGACATCACTCCTCCAGTTCGTTCTACTAAGGGGTTGCAGAGACCGGTCGGCCACGCCTTCAACCCAGGCTCGCGCCGCCTCTATGCTGAGCCTTTTGTTGCGGATGAAGTGCAACACACCTTTTAGGCGGTAAAAATCCTGAGATGAATAGTAGGTGCGCCCGTTTTTCGCGACGCGCCGAATCACACCCCTCGCTTCGAAGTCGGACAGCTCCTTCTGCGACAAGCCCAGCTTCGCCGCGAAATGCTCCGCGAGAAAGTAGTCTGCCATCGGTTGACTGCCTCCCTTACCGTCTTAAGAACTAGTCTCCTTATGCGGGATTCCGGGAAGACTGCTTGTTGCACCCTGCTCCGCCCGGAGAATCTTGACATTTGTGGCCCGCAATCTCTCGAAGCCGTATTGAAGCTCGTATTCAACCCACCGTCCTACCGAGAGACCGGCGATCTCCGATGCGTTGATCCCTGAACGATCGAAATAGACCTCGCATCCATCTTCGCCCAGAATGAATCCACAGCCCTGCTTTCTGAGAAGTCTTGTGATTGATCCTCGCATCATCTATGCCTTTCTGAGGTGCTCCTGACCCGCAGCGGAGTTTCTCTGGTTCGTCATTGAGCATCACTAGCGGGCGGGGCTAAGCCCCGCAACGAAAATTCGGGCCCTCCGATTCATTTCTTGACAATTCGGCGTTGGCGACTCACAAATGGGTTCAGCCTTCTCCCAGCCCTTCACTCCCACAATCTGAGCCGAATCAAGGCCGGCTTCCAGGAGGAATTGTTTCACTGCGGCCCCGCGTTGCTCCGCGAGCTGGTGCGTGCACTCCTCCGATCCCAGTGGGTCACAAAATCCAGCAACAAGAATGCGAACTTCGAGGTGTTTGCGGAGCCAGCCGGCATCTACCAAAAGGTTTCTCGCGCTCTCGGACGTCAACACTGGGCTCTTGGGCTGGAACAGGAGACTTCGCAACAAGAAGTCCGGCATCGGCCGACCCTGGGCTTGCTTGGTATTGCGTCTGGCAGGTCCTACCGCACGTTTCCCGAACTGGCTACAGCCAACTGCGAGGATTGCCAGGCCTGCCTGGCTTTTCCAGTCTGCACATTTTCGGCTCCCATCAGGCAGGCGCACGAATCGAAAGTTAGAAAATGCTCCGGCCATGAGTTCGCTCAGGACTTCGCTTCCGCGCGAGTGGAAGGAAGAATTTGCCAGTAGACCAAGATACACGCATATCAAAATATGTGCATAGACCATCGAAAAAATATATGCGCTCTTCTCACCCAGTGGCCGTGCTCTCCAACTGAGACAGAAGGTCTTTCACATCTATAAGATGATTGTTGAAAATCTCTCTTGCCACATCCAGCAGCCGGAAAATCGCTGGGTCGTGCACCGAGTAGTACACACTGCTGCCGTCCTTCCTGCCGATGACAATATTCCGGTTCCGGAGAACGCCAAGTTGCTGGGAAACTGTAGTCTGTTCCGCACCTAAGCGAACGCACAGCTCGTTGACGCTGACCTCCCCGCCACGAAGCGCGTCCAACATTCTTATGCGCAGCGGATGAGCTAGCGCTTTGAAAAACTCAGCTTTGAATTGGCTTATCTGGGGCATCGATAGCGCGATCTCTTTTCGTTCGCTCCAGGAATAGGTTTGCATATTCAAATTTGCTTGTCAATGGGAAATTTCGGTTCGCCAAAAACGCCCCTTCATCAGCGCAGAGCTAAAACCACTCTCTTTTACCAAGAAGACCTACCGAGGACCCCACTCCCCTTGATAACTCGAAGCATCTAGAACGAAGAACCCATCGACAGCCACAACCCACTCGACCTAACTTGGCCCTGAAACTATCGCGGCGTCTGTGGCTTTCGCGGTTGGCACGCTTGCGGTCCAGCAGGCGGCGCTTCGGGCAGTAGGTAGCTCTGCACCCGCGCCGGACTTTCGGGGGTATAATCTGGCACCCGGGTATAGGGTGATTGCGATGGACGCGTCTTCCGATTCGTCGCGGATGTTCGTTCTTTGTTAAGGAGCGCAAAAGGTCGCTACGGCGACACACGACCGCCATCTATCCTATCTGGAGGTCCCCATGGAATTCTTCCGCGAGAGCATGCTCGAACTCATCATTCAGACTTCCACCAACCTACCCCCTGACGTGCGCCAAGCGATGGCCCGAGCGCTGAAGACCGAACAGCCCTCGACCCAGGCCGGCCAGGCCCTGGCCATCATCGGCCAAAACATCGACATGGCATGTGAGAACGGAGGGCCCATTTGCCAGGACACCGGCATGCTGACGTTTGAAATCAAGACGCCGGCAAGTGCGAATCAAATCCTGATGAGGAAGCAAATCCTCGAGGCCGTGGCCGAAGCCACCAAGCGCGGCAAGCTGCGGCCGAATTCCGTCGATTCACTCACCGGCAAGAACAGCGGCAACAATCTCGGCCCCGGAACGCCCATCATTCACTTTGAACAGTGGGAAGAGCCGGACATCGAAGTGCGGCTGATCTTGAAAGGCGGCGGGTGCGAGAACATGAACGCCCAGTACTCCGTACCCTGCACGCTCGAGCATTTGGGCCGCGCCGACCGCGACCTGGAAGGTGTGCGTAAGTGCATTCTGCACGCGGTGTGGAAGGCCCAAGGCCTGGGCTGCGCGCCCGGAGCCATCGGCGTCTGCATTGGCAGCGACCGCGCCGCCGGCTATCACCACGCTAAGCTGCAACTGTTTCGGCCGCTCGACGACGTGAACCCGGACCCCGTGCTCACCAAGCTTGAGAAGGAAATCATGGAGCAGGCCGACAAGCTGGGGGTCGGCACCATGGGCTTTGGCGGCCTCGTCTCCCTGATTGGCTGCAAGATCACCGCCGCCAATCGCCTGCCGGCGTGTTTCTTTGTCTCGGTGGCTTATGACTGCTGGGCGTTCCGCCGGCTGGGCGTACGACTGGACCCCGTAAACGGCGCCATCAGGCAATGGCTCTACCGCGATCCGGAGCGGCCGGTGGAACGACTGGTGCCCGGCGCCGGATTTCAGGTGTCAGGCAGAGAGATTCGCTTGGAGCCGCCGCTCAGCGAGGAAAAAGTCCGCGCGCTCAAGGTAGGCGATGTGGTCCTCATTAACGGTCCGATGGTCACCGGCCGTGACGCCGTCCACCATTACCTGATGCACCACGACGCGCCTTGTGATTTGCGGGGAGCCGTCCTCTACCACTGCGGGCCAGTGATGTTGAAAGAGGGCGAGAAGTGGCGCGTGGTCGCCGCCGGGCCTACCACGAGCATCCGCGA
>Ga0315288_10013178_pt1 | contig 10356 bp, 4 predicted proteins | sample YL17G11_20_MG_FD_203454 | JGI IMG/M metagenome (GOLD analysis project Ga0315288, IMG submission 203454) | Sediment microbial communities from Yellowstone Lake, YNP, Wyoming, USA - YL17G11_20 | ecosystem: Environmental > Aquatic > Freshwater > Lake > Sediment | place: USA: Wyoming | collected...
CCATCATTCCAGCTTGAATCGTTGAAATAGCTGGTAAGCCAGCAAGTATTGTCACCCAACTGAAGGCCGCCGCCGGCTACGTCGCCTACAAGGTGGAAATCTGTTGCATTCCACATAGAAAAGCTGCCCTTTGCGGCAAAAAGCTCAAGCTCAGAGCCGCCGTAGCCCTCAAAGAACACCAGCTCCAGGTCGTGTATCCCTGCTGAGGCAATGTTAAAAGTCGCTAAGGTATCCGCAGGTGAGCGTCCGTAGGGGAAAGACGTTGTGTAAGTGGTGCCCTTAGTCAATTTTAGCTCGAAACCGTCATCGGAATTAACACCAAATGTCCAGCTTCCTGTCGTCGGTATATAGACCTTGGCAGTTGCCCGAACCACAAAGTCGTCTATATTAACGCCAATAGTAGTGCCCGGGAACGGACTATCATTACCGTAGTGGCCTAATCCTTCGGTATTATAGTAGTTAATCACCCGAGCCGTCTCATTAACGACCTGTTGCTGATAAGCCGGATTACTGATAACGCTTTTAGCCGTAGTTAAGTCACCCACACCAATATTTGCTTTATAATAAGTAACCTGGAAATCGGGAAGAATATGCGTAAGCAGGTTGCCGCCGTTAGTAGTGCTTGGAACAAGAACTTTCTTAGCTGCACTCTCAGGCACAAGAGTAACAGTGCCACCCGATGAAAGTGACGCCGGCAGACGCGGGTCTGTGCCGTCGAGAGTGTAGTAAATTGTCCCCGCCGGTGCTGTCATAGACAGCTGAAAACCGCTTGGAACACGTCCGCCCATCTGGCTGAACGTGGGCGCCACGACATTGGGATACCAGCCCTTGGACTTGAGCTGGCCGAGCAAAATGCTCGCGCGAGAAGGCAAATGGCTATTAACTATCCAGTTGACAGCAGGAAGCCAGTGGTCGTTTCTGTTAAGAGGCGAAGACGTCTTAGCATCTCCCCAGCGTGCGGACTCACCGATAATAGCCAGGTCAATCTGGTCTGCCCACTTACGGATTCGAGCCACGGCCGCACTGGGAGTCATCACCCCGTTATTTAAGAGGAACTTGTGCGCTCGGTCGGCTAACCGCATGCGATAATCGGGATGGGCAACAAGCTGCTGATGGAGCCACTGCGGATTGAAGTGCTGGAGCTGCTGGCCGGCAGGATATGGTCCTGTGCGGTCATAGCACTCGTTGCGGATGCCAAGTGTATGCTCGGCATCATGTCTGAAGAACTTGAAGCCGTCAGGGTTATTGCGATTATAAATGCCATAAAGGTTGTTTGGATTATTATTGCCGAGGAAGTTGGAAATCGGCCCATCACAATCTCCCATGTAGAAGGTGTTGAGCATATAGTCGATTAAATTGTCGATATCGACCAGCCGTTCGTCGGCAGGATTGCGTGTGCCATCGGTATTGAGGCCCTGAACTTTATAGTAGGCCTGATGGGTCGCAAAGCCGGCTGTGGCTGCTTCCCACAACCGCTGGTAGGCAGCGAGGTTGCCATCGGTGGCTTCAATAGTGTATGACCCATACTGCACCTTAACAACATCGTAGTCGTCATTAACGCCGCCGAAATATGACTCGGCGTACGAGGCCTCGGGGCGTTCCTGTGTCTCAAACAATCCCCAATATTGGCCGTTAACATATAAATGATAATAACGGCTCCGCGTATAAGGCGAACCCTGGGCTCCCTGCAAATCGCGAGAGAATTCGTCGCGAACAAACGTGTTATTCGTGCTGGACGGGCAGGGACCTCCGCTATAAGGGTCAAAACTCCAGGAGTAATTCATGCTGGTTCGCAAGTCAACGCATCGAAACTCATCAACTCCTTCATCGCCAAATAGCGGAAACTCCAACCTATCTTGGCCGTATTCGTCTCTGAAGAATAGACGGAACGCATGTTTTGGATTATCACCAAATCGGCTGTAACCGCCCCGCATTCTTAAACCGCCATCAATCTGAAAGCCCTCACTGCCATCCGGGTTAATCAACTCTACGGACGTGGGTCTTTCCCAGGCCCGGCTGCGTTGGTCCGCGTGGACATAAATGCCAATTGAGGGGTCGAAAAGATTAGCGAGGTCGGTTACTATCGAGATAGTCGGAATCGCACGCATCGCGTTCAGTATTAGACCACTGTAGCGCGAGTCGTTGACTACCCGCTGATCCATGCCGTAATCGATGGTCTGGCCGTTAACGCTGCCTGTGGGCCAGTTAGGACCAGGCACTCCGGACTGCCTTATCACCTCACTAAGGAAAATATAAGTGTTCGTTCCGACCGGTGAGTCCATATAGCCCGGCTTGTATGCAACGGCACGGACACAGGTGGTCTTAGAAATCAGCGGTCGTGAGGCGGGGTTATAGATAATTCCGTGCACTGCCGTAGGCCGCGAGCCATCGAGTGTGTACCGGATTTGGGCATTCGGGTCATCCGTGCACAGCGCCAGATAAAAAGAACTATTATAAAAGCCGCGTTCACGGCTAAACGAAACATCGTCCAAAACGCCTTTCGCACCACGAATATTGAACGTTCCCGGCGTGGCTGTAGCGAAATACTCCGGCACGCTCGAATCAGTAGAAGCCGTCAACTGAGGCAAAATCAGGAATTGCTCATCGTTCTTATTGTCGTTCATTGCCTGGATTGCCAGCACGTTTGTGCCGATTTGCAGATAGCTCTTATACGCCGTGATGTTAATCGACTCGAAAGTTAATGACTGGTCGTTCGGACGATTGGAATCGGCTGTCGAATTCCATAGTGGAGAAGCAGGTGCGTTGCGGCGCGCGACCTGCTGGCCGTTCAGATAAGCCACGAAACCGTCCTCATACTTGACCCGCAATGTTAATCTGTCGAATAAATCAGCATCTCCCTCTTTGAGATTGAATTTAATCCGTGTCCATAGCGAGGCATTGACATTCTGCATCTGCTGCTGTATGTCGGTGCCGACATCATCGCTCATACTGCTGACGGATAGCCCGCCGTTGGCCGTATCACCGACGAGGTCAAAATAGGTTGAGTTAAACGTAGTAAAACTTCCCTTTGCGGCGAAAAGTTCGACTTCTGAGCCGACGCCCTGCTCATAAAATATCAGACGCAGGTTATATAGCCCCGTTTCTGTGATGTTGAATGCCTGCAGTGTGTCATCAGGGCCACGAGGAGAAGGGTAGGATGATGTGAAAGTGCTGGTGCCCTTGGTTAGTTTCATCTCGAAGCCATCATCGCTGTTGACGCCGAATGTCCAGTAACCGGTCTGTGGAATTGAAACTATCCCCGTTGCTAAAATAACAAAATTATCAACATCGTTGCCTATTGTCGTGCCTGGGAACGGCAGGTCATTACCGTAATGGGCGCCGCCCTCGGTATTCAGATAGTTTATAACTGATGGCGTTGCGGTTACCACGTTACTTTGATAAGAGGGGTTGCTGATAACTGACTCGGCGGCACTTAGACTGTCAACGGTTATATTTGCCTTGTAGTAGGTAACCTTAAACCCCGGTATGGCATTTCCGAACCCAAGGCCGGTCTTTCCAGAACCCCACCCTGAGTCGCTGAAACTGGTGAGGATCCAGGGTTTGCCTGCGTCGTTAACGGTTGGCACAAGATAGGAAACAGTCGCACCTGTAGCGACAAGCGTAGTGGCATTCTGCGGCAGACCATACGAGATGTTACCCAACTGCTCCGGATATTGCGGTGCATATTCGTTGGAAACGGTAACGCCGTCTTCCATTAAAAGACCCAGATATGCTCCGGAGGCCCTTAGCTTGAAATTGGTATGCAGAGGTTTAGTTGGGTCACGGAGATTTTTCTCGGAGGCGAAAACGACCAGGAACTGGCCGGGGTCAAGCTCGACAGAAGGGAACTGCCAATCCTTCACGCTGCCGCCTACCGGCTGATACTTCAGATACCAGCTATTGAGGTTGATGTTCACGTCTGATGGATTGTATATCTCGATCCAGTCCCAGAACTTGGTTGGGTCTTCCGGGTCAGGGAGGTTACTATCGTTTTGGGCCATAAATTCACTGATGACCAGCGCCCCGCTTTGCTTATGCCAGTTCTGAGCAAGTATGGCAAAATCAGCCATGTTTACGCCGTTAGCGCCATCGAAGTCAGCCGAACTGCCCGAGAGAGCCAGCCACTGGTCGGTAAATATCTGAAGGTCCACCCCATCGACCTTCCAGTTTCCGTCCAGGTCCCCTACCAGAGGGCCGGCTTGCACAGGACCGAGCAGAGATGCGGTTAATACCACAGCGACCAACAGGATTTTCGCAGCCATAGGCACCTTCTATCTTCTTTGAGACAGGTGTTTTGGGTTACAGATAGCAGTTCTGTCTTTAATAATTTACAGGTTCCCGAATGTCTATGTTCAGGGACACGCCCGCCATAGGCGGGTAAACCTCAAGAGAACGAAAATTAGGTATTTGAGCTACCCCTATTTTAACACATTTAAGGCAGTTAGGTCAATGATTTCTCCGTCACGACAACCCATTTTGAAGTAGGGTTTGGTTGTAAGGAACGGTTCTGCAAGAAGTTGCGCTGTTCAGAAATGTGCGTGTTCTTATCAGGGTATGAAGTTTACCGGCGGCGGGGGAAAGGGGAGTTGGAAAACGGGAGAGGTGGGGTTGTTGAAAAAGTTGATTTTGTGCAGCAAAACCTTTGATAAAAGAATAAAAACCACGGAGATTTTCATTTATCCTATGGGTTTTCAACGGCTCCGAGGTCACCGTTTTTCAGAGAGGCGTGAAAAAAAGAGCAAAACGACTTAAAATGGAGAACAAAAAACGGTTGTCCCCATTATTAATTTATTAACATTTTATTATTAACAGTGTTATTTTAGTTTGTTTTTTTCATTTGTTGAAAGATTATCACCTGCAAAAGGAGACTCAGAAAAATGCCGGGCGGGGATATCGATAGATACAGAAATAGTGTGGACACGGTACATGGCGTGTTTGCCGAACATAGCAATTTTATTAGAGCTGTGATAAGCTCCCGGATCAAAAATCAGGCTCAGGCAGACGATATCTTCCAGAATTTCTTTCTTTCCCTCGTTCATAAACCAATACCAGAAGGCGTCAAAGACGTAAAAAGCTATCTTTACAAAGCCATAATCAATGACATTGTTGACGCAGCCCGCAAGGTGGAACGGTATCAGGCTTTAGTTCATAGATATAGTGAGCAGCCTATTTTTTCTATCAATACAATTAGTCCGGAAAACGCCTTTAATATAAAAGAAGAAGCCGATAAGGTCTTCGAGCTAATTAAGGGGCGATTACGGAGAAGCGAGTTTCGAGCAGTTAGTTTGCGATACGGTAACTGCATGGATACCAATGAAGTTGCGGCGAGACTGGGTGTAAAGAATGGAACTGTTAGAAGGTATATATCCGTAGGGTTAGCGAAAGTTCGTAAGTTTTTAACCGTCGAATCGAGGAAATAAAAATGGTTGCTGCCAATCTTAATTCGTTATGCGAAGAGGCTGAGCTATACTACTATGATTTTATTCTCAGAAAAGGACACGAACTAATCCCGGAGCATATTGTTGAGCATATTAGTCAATGCCAGAAGTGCCAGGAGCAGCTTAATCAACTGAAAGTTACTCTCTCTCAAGCAGATAGCCCAGACTCAGAGCAAAGTCAGGCTAACGCCGCTGCGGCCACAATGCTGAAGCTTCACTTTGCCTGCATTGGCAATCCTGTAACCTGCCAGACCGTAAGGCCTTTTCTGCCTACTCTGTTAGACCCTATCTTAAGTGTTAGGATACCGACACCAATTACGGCACATCTGGATAACTGCCACCGGTGCTCGGAGGATTTAGACACGCTTCGAGGGCTTCAGCTTAACCGCAAACAGCTAAGCCGACTCAGCCAATTATTTGCAGAGGTGCCCTCCAAAGATAAGGTAAGCTGCTCCCAGGCCCGAGCTGCCATATTATTTGTTGTCTTAATGACCCTTCGGGAAGTCGAATCAGATGTTTTGAAACATATTTGCACCTGTCCTGGTTGTCGCAAAGCGTTATACGAATATAGGCAAGCCACCTGCGAAGAGCTTGAGAGTGGAGCAGAGGAGATAGAATTCCCATGCGAACAAGTTTCGGCGGCTGATATTTTTGATTATGTTGTGCCTTACGGCCTTGACCCTGCCAACGACCAGTACGCTAGATTCCGCGAGTCCCTTTGTTCGCATGTTCGCCGCTGCCCAACCTGCCTCGTTAAGATGCAGCGGCTGCACGAGACCGTTTATTCCATAGCGGATAGGGCTGATTCTGAAATTGCTACGATGTACAATATAGCTGAGCCCACTGAATCTCGCGTTGAGAGTGAATCCATCGACCTCTACAAGGAATTTCCCATCGGTGTAGATGTCATAGGGCCGGAGAAAGTGAGGGTTGTAGAATTCCCTTTCGATGGTAGTTCTATAGCGGCATTAAGACAAAAGCTCACGGTAACAAGCCTAAGACCGATAATTAAGGCTGGTATCGCGACTGCTGCTGCCCTGCTAATAGGGATCGGTCTGCTACTCAGCACACCCAGCGCAAAAGCAGTCACTATAGAACAGATTTACAGGGCCATTGACAAAATCAGAAATGTCTATGTTGCAAGCTTTGTTCCCGAGAAGAAAGAACCTGTCCAGGAAAAGTGGACGTCGCGTGCGTTAAATGTTTATATAACTAAAACTGAAGACCAGTTGGTTCTGTGGGACCTCCAAAATAAGGTTAGAAAGACGAAGCATCCGAACTCTGACTTAGTTGAGACAACAATGCTCTCCGATGACATAATTGCCGAGACCAGAGAAAGAATAGCCAGTTCTTTGGGCTTAATGCCATTTTATGATATATCCGAAATCCCTGCCGATGCTGAATGGACCCATGTAGCCGACGCTGGTGTAGAAACATACACCAAAGAGACCAAAGTATATGATCTGACATGGAGTGCAAAAGCTTACGACGGCTCTGTTGTATTTAAGTGGCGGTTTTTTGTTGACCACAAAACAAATCTCCCTCGCAGGATTGAAATTTATCAAAAGCTGCTTGCCGAGGATGATTATATTTTTATGTCCTCCAAGGAGATTGAATATTTGAGTGACAGCAAGATGCAAGGTATTATTAAAGAGACATCTTTTTAGGACAATAGCACTTTATTTCGGCTGCCAGAGGGGACTTTTGTTTTTGTAACCATCGGCTGTTTTTTCCACAAATAAACTTTCAGCTTTTACTTTATCAGCGTGGCCGTCAACAAATCCGACGTTGACAGTTTTGTTTGGGTGACGGCCGTTTATAGCATCCTGCTCCTGGCCGGGCCAAAGGTATCTATCTGCGTTAATACGAAGGCCCGGCACGTAGGATGTATCCTCTCTGCTTTTGCCAGGTAGAACAGGTGGAATATCTGTTGCATGCCACCAGCTTATCAAACTATAGCCACTGTCAACAACCAGCAGAGTCCGAGCGGGATGCGGTATATCGCCACTGCACAAAGGCGCCCCAACAAATTCTTCTCTACGGCTTGGAATATCATCAAAACTTTTGCATAAAGAATGATTCACACCATAGTTGCCGCAGAGGATATTATTTTGGAGTTTGGGATTGCTTAGCCATTTGGAGGGACACTGAATTACTGTTCTTTTATTCTCGGTCTTTTTATAGAATCCTTCTATGAAGTTAAACCACCACCATCCAGTTCTATCATATTGAATGTATCCAGGATAACCGCCCGGAGGAGAAATCATAGGAGCATTATCAAAACCGTAAGGTAGTGTTTGGTCCCGGATTTCATACATAAGCAAACCAAATGTCAACTGCCTGACATTCGAGCTGCAAAGAACAGCTTTTGCCTGTTGCCTTGAATTTCGCAATGATGGTAATGATATAGCTATAAGAATAGCGAGCGTGGCAATGACCACAAGCAGTTCGACCAGCGTAAAACAAGACCGCCTCATACTTGCCTATTCTATGGTCGTTCTCTTGATGAATCAACATAGAGCATTCATAAAAGAAACAGGCGGGAGATTTTATCTTGCCTGTATCGTTTGCCTTGGCGAGTAGGTAGCTAAGCACATGCCTTCATATAATAGCACGTCCATTCACCTGTTACGGTGCAAGCAAGAGGGTCATAAGGGTCTTCTATACAGGGCGATTCTTTATATCTGAGCATTTTGGAACCAGTACAGCTACCGCTCTCTGCGGCCTCACAGCCGTATCTTGTGAGGTACTCCTGGTACTTACCTCCACACTCTCCACCGACCTGACTACAGAATATTACGTTGTATGTCTGGAGGAGGCGCGTGCAGGTATAACCGGCACCGCCGATTATGTTGCTAAGTTGGTCATCGTCAATTTCAGTAAAATTGCCTTGTATGGGGCGGTTTGAGACCAAAAGAGCTGTCCCTTCAGTCCAGTCCATACCGAAGAAATCAATATCCGTGCGGTAGTAAAATTTATCGTTTGTCAAATCTATGCACCACACATACTCCCTATCGATACCAGCCAGTACCACAAAATGATTCTTTGCGGGGATGTGTAATATCACCTGACATCCATTCAAGCCCTTGAGGGTTTTGATGTCTGTCTTGACCGCGCGACAATAAAACCCCCGGCTTTCTGCGAATTGTTTCATTGCATAAAGACTTGTGGTTTTGTCTGGCTCACTTACAAGTTGAACAAGCTCCTGGTCCGTAACGGCCTTGCCTAACTGTGAGGCAACATATTTCAACGCTATTGTAGCGCAGTTCTGGGGCTGTGCACCTTCAGATGCTGCGAACGTCAATCTCTCAGCCAAAAGCAAATCCGTGTTCACTAAAGGTGAGTGGCGATACATTAGAGGATTATCGGTCACAGCAGAACGGTACTCTATTAGTGCATCATTTTCGTACTCAACGTCGAAACTGTTCCGACTCGGAATATCACCACTAATCCTGGTAAAATGCCAGAGGTCGCTGGCTAATAACCTTTTTGGCCCCGGCTCATACTGCTCTATCAAAATAGTAGCAGGAGCCCAGTTGCCGGATACCAACTGGTAATCGGAGTATTGTTTGGCGATTATCAGATTCCCAGGTTTGGTTATCGAGCAAGACATCACGGCGTAGTTTTTTCCCGGGTCAAGTGCAAAAACCATCTCGGAGCCATCTGGTTTGTTGAGCGTCAGATGTATTTGAGTTTGGCCGTCGATGTATTTCTCATCTGCAGAGGAATCAGCGGCGGCAAGGCTCTCGTAGCTATAATAGCCGTATCCCCAGGGAATAAATCCCGCTGTCAAAGGCCCATTTACAACATGGGGTGTCTGTCCTGTTGAGTCAACGATTGCGTGGTTACCGGGCAGAAAGTAAGTAGCGTACTTTTCGCCATCCCATACGAATATACGCCTGGCGTTCCAGCCGAGGTCAAACTGTCTGGTCATAAAATTGTCTTCCAGGTCCTTATCCGGCTTTATCGAATCTGTCCGTGATTGCACATTGATTTCCCAGTAAAACCTTTCTCCATCAAACCTCACCACCACGGTGGAATTCATTGTATACTCGTTTGAGAGCCGGTAGCGGACGTCAAACGGTATGGAATCAAGTTTCATTTTCTGCAGATTCTCGGTCAACTCGGGTTTGTTCGGGTTGTTTTGATATTCTTGGACTCGTTCCTTTATTTGACGCTCAATCTCGTTGGGGTCTATTACCTTTGGCGCTCTGTATTCTTCGTGCGTTGCTTCAATTATCCCAGCAGGTATCCAGGTCTTTCTCGGCTGGCTTGTCAGTTTTTGGAAGATTTGCAGAATCTCGGCCCTATCTAATTGCCTATCCGCAAATGCAGCACAACTAACGAACAACGAAGAAAGCATAGCTAATACAAAATGTCTCGTTTTCATATTTACCTCCTTTGACCAAGTTTTAGTCAGTTAGAAAAACAACTCAATAGCAGAACTTTTCCAAATCCGAACATTAAATATTTCTCTTTCATCTAATAATAGAGCGATTCTAAAGTGGAGAGTATTGACTGTTTTTTACGGAGTTTTTTCGCAAAATGCTGATAAATTATGAAGGAAGTTTAGAAACGACAGTATCTCGCCTGAAAGTTACCGGAGTTATGGCGACGGGAAAGTATTCCCAAAAACACTCGGCGTGTCATGCAACCTTAATACGAGTGAGGAGGTCGGAGCAACCAGCAAGGGCTGCACACCACGACTATTCGGTTTTTTCAAGCCAATATTCGGTGAAAAGCATTAAATCGTTAACGTCAACACCACCGTTCGTATCCAGGTCAGTTCCTTCACACCAGTCCGGGTCACCACATTCGTTCTCCTGCCAGTGTGAGGCAAAAACCGCAAAATCAGAAAAGTTAACTTTGGTATCTTTATCGAAGTCTCGTGTGCGGACATGAGAAAACCGAATATAAT
>Ga0315288_10013182_pt1 | contig 10354 bp, 12 predicted proteins | sample YL17G11_20_MG_FD_203454 | JGI IMG/M metagenome (GOLD analysis project Ga0315288, IMG submission 203454) | Sediment microbial communities from Yellowstone Lake, YNP, Wyoming, USA - YL17G11_20 | ecosystem: Environmental > Aquatic > Freshwater > Lake > Sediment | place: USA: Wyoming | collected...
TATTCACAATTTTCTTTTCTACCTCTTTGATTACAGCTAATATTGCAGCCATTTGCGTTCCTCCGGCCATCAACACAGGTATCTCTTTCGCAGCTCCTACACATATACCTGCATGTACTGGAATCATGGGATCTCCCATCTCTCTTATTACAGAGAAAACATTTCTATCGTTAAGTTTTTTAAGAGCCTGTTTTACTACCTCTATCTTAATGGTGTGCGGATTATTAGGCATTGAACTGCTAACTTTACCTAAAGCATCATACCCTAACCCAACCAATACGCCCAATGCAGTCGTCGTTCCTCCTGCAATGCTTTCGCCAACTACAAGATAATCGCATAATTTAGCCAAGTTTTTTCCAATTATTCTCGCTTTTTTAAAAGTTCCTTGAGGGCTTACAACAGCCTGTTTTTTTCTTATATCCCCACCAGCCTTCCCTCCAACATCTATAAAAGGAATTTGAGGTAAAATGTTTAATCCAGCATTTATTGTCAAGAAAGGAATATTTGCCATATTGAGAGATGCCCTCGTTATTATTGCGGGAGTTGGTATCCCTTCTGGTGTAACTGGCACCCCATCAATACATCTACATTTCCCAAGCTCAACCAGTTCAACATCAGCAGGGGGTGTCAAATCTGTAAGATTTGGGTTTGCACCTGCTGCAGAAATGCCTTTTATTTTACCAACTTTGGTGTTTGCAATTACACAAACAAATAAGGGAGTTTTGCCCCAGATTTTTTCAATTATTCTTTGAGTTCTTTTTTTCTGACTTACGAATATCAAATCATCATACATGCAAATACTCCAATCAACTAATAGTGATCTTGTCGCCAATTAAGGCGAAAAGAGCAGCGATTGCAGCATTTTCTGCTTTGTCATAAGTATTATCAGTGCCGATAATTAGAACGTCTTCTTCTTTAAAATCAAATAATTTGTACAAATCATTGTTTTTAATTTTTAATCTTGTTTGATCAGGAAATTTTAGTTCATTATTCTTAAATACTAGAATTGTTGCACCGAGTGAGCCTATTTTTATTGCTGCATCTCTTTCATCTAGACCAATTTTTACTCTATCAGCAACATTCCTAACCAAAATGGCAACGTCTTTTTCCCCTACAGTTAACCCTTTTGCACTTATAATTCTGGGCCCTAAGATCGACTTGTTTAATTCTTTAACAAATCTCCATCCTTTAGTATATAATTCATGTCCTTTTGCTACTGCAGATTTTAAATAACCTTTTTTGGTAAGATCCTTTAAAATACTTCTAACACTGCCCTCCCCAAGAACCAACCTTTTTGTAAGCTCTTTTCTGCCAATTCTTTTTTCTCTTTCAAGAATTAAAAGGCATCTCAAAACATGTGCGCTATCAAACTGTTTTCGTGGTCCTTTCATTTTATTATCATCTCCAGCTCCTTTTTTGTATTGATGTTTATTGTTTTCTTTCCTCTTGTTATGTATAAATAATCTTCTCCCTTTGCTACAATATTTACCCCGATCGGCACGAGATTATTAATTACTACGGTTGGCGTGAATCCCATATTTTCATAGTCTTTTTTAGGCACAACTACTGATACGGGTTGCTGAATTTCTCCGTATTTGTTCAGAACATCTCTGATTAGCTTAGAATTTAAAAATGGGAGGTCAGCTGAAACTACCAAAAACTCTTTGAATTTTTTTATCAAATATTGAATATCCTTGACATAGCCTTTTCCAGAGGTTTGAACCACTTCTAACTCTAATTCTTTTGCTTTCTCCTTTGTCTTTGGTGTAGCATTAGTAACAGCCACAAAAATGTCATTTATTCCGGCTTCTTTCAATATATTCACGGTTCTTTCTAATATTGTTCTCCCATTTATTTTGATAAGAGGCTTCTCCATATCTAGGTTCAATCGTCTTGCTCTTCCTCCAGCCATAATTATTGCCTTCATAGTATCATACCTTTTCAAACATTCATTTTCTCTTTAAACGCCACTCTAGAATATCCAGAAACCAGTATTTCCAGAAACCTTGTCTGAGAACTGATTGGCTCTTTGTTATTTCAATTCTTTTTTGAAATATTGGACCATCAACAACAAAAGTATGGAATTCTCCGTTCTCACCACAAGGACATATCCTCCTCTCTATAAGCTCATCAAGCAAATTTTTATCTACATATCTACCAACAAATTCTTCATCAAACAAATCGGCCTTGCAACTAACAATAACCGCTTTAAATCCTAGATTAATGAATACTTCAATTACTTTTTCTGGTGCAATTTTCCACAAGGGCTCTATAGGTTGAATTCCCAGATCCTTACAGACACGTTCAACCCAATTTTTATGTTCTTCAAGATAAACATCCCCAAAAACCATGCCTTCAATACCATTGTTTTTGAGATAAAATACAGCTTCTTTGAATTCTTTCTCATATTCTTCCATATTAGAGCTTACTTCTCTTTGTACAAGCGGAATCCCGATTAACTTGCTTTGTAAATTTATTAGCCTTGCTTCAATACCATGAAAACAGCAGCGTTTATACTCTTTTGAAATAAAATTTAAAAGGTATTCCACCTTATAGCCATGTTTAATTGCCCTATAATAGGCAAGACAACTTTCTTTCCCCCCGCTCCATGATGATATAACTTTTCTCATAATCTGTCTCAAATTCTAATCGATAAAGTGAGTAAAGATACAACTCTTGATAATTCGTTTACGGCTCCAATTACATCTCCATTAATTGCGCCAAAAACTCTATGCGCAATCTTTACGATAATCAATGAAGAAAACATCGAGGTAAGAACAGCTAATAATCCTAAATACCCCAACAATATAAAAGAGAGACAAAGAGAGAAAAGAATGGAAAATGGAACTGCAGATTTATTTAAGCCTTCTATAAATAATTTCCCAATTCCTGTTTTCATGGATTTTCCGAAAAATAATGCGCAAAGCATTGCTGTCTTGGCACAGACTTCAGCAACAATTATTTTATAAATATTTCCGTTGAGCATGAAAACAGCGAATATGAAAAATAAAATTACAAATAAAACAAAAGTTATACCTGCTACTCCTGTTTGTGTATCCTTCATTGCTTTTATCTTTTTTTCGCTACCTCCGCAAGTATACGCTCCATCAGCAAAATCAGATAATCCATCCAAATGGTTCAATCCAGTTATAAAATACAAACAAACGGGAGTAAGCAAGGCTGCCAAAAATCTCTCTATAAATTTAAAAGCGAATGAGCTGAAAGCTCCTACTATTAAACCAACTAATCCCCCTAAAACAGGCAACAGAAAAGACTGTTTTGCTGCTTTTTCAAGAGATAACTTATTACTAGGCAACCTCGTGAAAAAACTTATTAACTCCAACATTATTACCTACCATCTATTCATATATTTTGGTCATAATTCCTGCGATTAGTCCCCCTACAATGTCGTCAAGGACAGGATCCAATTTCGTAAGAATCCCTGGTTTCTCCGTATCATACCTCCTAAAATTAAATATAGCATTTGTCCCTCCAATATAGTTCGCTATGCTCATTCCTAGAATTTCATCCGCCACAAATTGAACTGGATCGTCTCTGTTAATTTCCGGCTTTTCTTTTTCAAGCTTTTCATGCAGTAGATAGCCTGCCCAGAGCAACGAAAGAATGTTCATATCATTCAAATATTTCTCTAAAAGAAGTCTAAATTTTGCCCTTGCTTTTTTCTCGTCTAGTCCATCTGGTAGATGTAACTCAAATGCACTTATCTCAAGGTCCCTTTTTGTTACTTTCAGTTTTTCCAAAAGATCTCTCATATTAACACCTCTTTTAAAGCACTTTCTAAATTTTCAACAAATATCGCCCCTTTCTCTTTCAATCGTTTGAAATATTCTTCTAGATTTTTTTTAGTGAAATCTCGTTGATACACTGGCGAGGATTCAATAATTATGACCGGAATTTTGAAGTCCAATGCTACCTCTGCTGCTACAATATTTTTTAAATTGCCCGGTCCCACAGGAAAATCAGTAACGATCACAACGTCTGCTTTTTTAATTAGGTCAATATTTGCTTTATTTGACTCATTGGTTATCTGGGAAAATGGGATTTCGCCAACCACAGGTATCTTAAGATTTCTAGCTGCTTCAAAATCTGAGTCGAGGACGTCAAGTACACCACATGTTACTTTGAGTCCGTTATCCAATAAAAGTTTAATTGCCGGAGTGCCTGACCCGCCACCACATATAACATGAACGGTTGGCCCTTTCATTTTCTTATCATTTTTGACATAGAGGAAAGGAATAACATAAGGGACATTAGTTATAGGATGTCTTTTGATAATCGCTTCTATTTGATAAATTCTTCTGATGTTCTCTGATGTTAAAACTCTATGGGGGAATCCCTCCGAGAAGATTCTCCCTTTATTTAGCAAGATCAGTTTATCGGAATATTGACTGGCCAAATTGAGGTCATGAAAAACAGATATTACAATAATCCTCTCTTGTTCACATAAATTTTTAACCAAATCTAAAATTTCTAATTGACATCTGATATCTAAATGAACAGTAGGTTCATCCAGCAATAAAATCTTTGGCTCCTGGGCAAGTGCCCGAGCAATTATTACACGCTGTTTTTCACCACCACTCAATTCATCAAAAGTCCTCTCTGACAGATGCTGTATATTTGTCAGTTTTATAGCCTTTTCTACAATCTCAAAGTCATGAGTACTCTCAGATTTAAATCTCCCCATGTGCGGCGTGCGCCCCATCAAAACAAGCTCGGATACTATGAATTCAAAATCTATATTAGACGTTTGAGGAACAAATCCTATCTTCTTGGCAATCTCTTTTTTACTTAGCTCTTCAGTATCCCTGCCATCTATGAGCACGGTTCCTCTTGGACTTAATACCTTAGATATGCATCTCAATAAGGTTGTCTTACCTGATCCATTTGGTCCCATAACACCTAGAAACTCCCCACTTTTTACCTCAAATGTGACATCATCTAAAATTTTTGAGCTTTGATAGGAAAAAGAGAGATCTGCGATCTTTAGTAACATTTTCATTACCTCTTTCCCTTCTTACTCTTTTGTAAAAGATAGACAAAGAATGGGGCACCACAAAATGCCGTTATAATTCCTACAGGAATCTCTGTAGGCGATAAAATTGTTCGTGCAATAGTATCAGACCATATCAAAAAAATAGCTCCAGCTAACGCAGAAGCCGGCAAAAGTATACGATGATTAGGTCCTACCAAAATTCTCATGATATGTGGAGTTATTAGCCCCACAAATCCTATAATCCCGGTAAATGCAACTGCAGTTCCCGCTACCAGAGAAGAAAAAATTAATAAAATCTTTTTTACAGATCCTGTGTCAATTCCCAGGTGCATTGCTGGTTCTTCGCCCAAAACCATTGCATTTAAATCTCTAGCAAAAAATTGAATAATTATCACTCCTAACAGTATTAATGAAAATGCAATAGCTACTGTGTTCCAACTTGCTTTATACAAGCCTCCTAATAGCCAAAAAAACAAAAAACGGAATTGTTCATTTGCCATATACATCAGAAACGATGTTACGGCGGTCAAGAAAGACCCAATTGCAATGCCCGTGAGTAACAAAGTTTCTACCTTAACCTTCCCCCTAGATCTTGCGATAAAATAGACTCCAAAAATCGTTAACCCAGCTCCGACAAAAGCCAGAAATGGTGTTGAATAAATACCTATACTTATAGAAAGACCCATAAGAGTTGAAATAGATGCTCCCACAGCAGCACCTGATGACAACCCAATTATAAAAGGATCAGCCATGGGGTTCCTGAATATGCTTTGCATCACTACTCCTGAAACTGCAAGAGCACAGCCTACCAAGGCAGCGAGCAAGATTCGTGGCAACCTTATATCCATAATAATCGTCTTGTAGGAATCCGGCCATAGGCGACTCTTTCCAATCAAAATATCCCAAACGGCTTGCATTGGAATTCTCTCGGGGTTTCCTGAACCTATGGGACCGACGGATCCGATTGTAATTGCTACGACTATCGTAAAGAAAAGTACTATTAATAATCCAATAAGGATTAAATTCCATTGAACGTATTTCTTTTCAAAATCTATTGTCATACTTTTCACTTTCTAATGAAAATAACTCTGGATGAATCAGTCTTGTCAAATGTTCAAGAGCGTCCACAATTCTTGGTCCTGGTCTAGAAATTATATCGTCATCAATCGTGTATATTTTATTATTCTTGACAGCATCAAACTTATCCCAACCAATTCTGCTTATAATGTCTTTAATTGTAGTGGAAGAATGGAGACCTACAGTAAAGACTATGATTTCAGGATTACTTCCAACAACAAATTCGTTAGTTATCTCTGAATAAGCAGTGGCTGTGGCTCCAGCAATGTTCTTGCCTCCCGCCATTGATATAAGGTCATTACCAAAAGATTCTAGCCCATGTGTCCAATAAGGATAGTACTCTACATAAACCCTGGGCGTGTATAGAGTATTGCTTTTGGTTTTTAAAGTGATAGCATTGATTCTCTGTTCTAGACTATTTGTCAGATTGTCTGCTTCCTTCGTTTTATTTCCGATTATTCCCACAAGTCTAATATCTCGAATTATTCCTTGTATGGCTTTTGGAGCCAGGACAAATACAGTGAGATTCTTTTCTTTCAAACTCGTTATATACTCTTTGGATGTCATATCTGAAGCTAAGATCAAATCTGGTTCTAACGAAACTATAACTTCTAAATTAGGGTTTAGATAACTCCCTATTTTAGTTATGTTTTTTGCTGCCTCTGGATAATTACTATAATCATCCACTCCAACGACTCTCGTGCCAAGTCCGACGGCAAATATAATCTCAGTACAACCGGGCGCTAATGAGATTATCCTTCGAGGATTTTTTGGCACTGTAACAGCTCTTCCATAATCGTCAATTACGGTAAATTCAGTTTGTCTTTTTGATTTTTTAAATTGGGTTACATAAGAAATCACAATGAAGGCAGCTAATATCAAAATACATGCCATTGCTATTGCTGCAAGCCAAGTTATGTTTTTTCTTTTATTCATCTAAATCCCTATTTAATTGGATATAATATCCAATATATACATCTTTTTTATCTGAAATTCAATCTGGTGATAAAAATAAATCTTTATTATCGAAAAAAGTACAATCACAAAAAAAATCCTTTATCCGGAGGGCTCGATTTTTCACCAGGTGGTAACTTTATAGCCTTTTCAGCATTGATGAGCGATCATCATCAGCTCTTTCGAATTTCATGCGATGACACAAAGAAAGAACAAATAACCCACAGCTTTAAAGAGGTTCATCTGTCTCAGGTTTCTCCAAATGATCATTTTATTTCCTGTACAATTCATTCATATGTTAGAGAAATTTGGTCGGCTACAGTATTAGATGAATAATAAGCCTACCCAAGGCACTTTTTTCTATTTAAAAAAGGGTAGCTTTGGAGGCAAGTAAAGAGGAGAGGTTAAAGGGATACAAGATAAAAGTCCAATATCAGCCAGTCCAAGATATGGAGAAAAAGACAAAGCGGGAAGCCATAGGTCGCGTCATTCTCGGCCTTGACCTACTGCTTGACCTCCTCGGCGTTGTCGTCCTCGAGCTAGCGGTAGGGATCGGCGACAGGTCATATGCACGTCCAGAGAAATGATTTTCCTAAATCTCTCTTGGAACCTTTCCCTGGCCAGCCCCGTATTTATATTTAGCAACCGATTAAGGAGGTTAGTATGATGACAGCGAGAACCGTAAGGATACTAATCGCTACGCTTCTCCTTTTGTCCTGCTTTTCAGCGTTCGACGGGCAATATCCCAGCCAATACAAAGAAGCAATAGCGCCGTACATCGCTTTCCTGAAGACGCAGAACCGCCATCCGGTCGATTACATAATGGGCCTCTTCAAAAAGTACGATATCGTGCTCCTGTGCGAAAGATTTCATCCCGAAACCACGCAATACGACCTCATCTACAGCCTTGCCAGCGATAAGAGATTCATTGCCAACGTCGGAAATATCTTCACAGAGATAGGCACAAGTTCGAATAACGGATTCCTCCATGATTTCATGTCCTCCGACAGCCTGAGCGACGCCGAGGCTGAGAACAAGGTCATGCATCTCTATCGGAACCTGTCTTGGTCGCCTATCTGGGAGAAACACAACTTGTATGATTTTTTGAAACGGCTTTACGCGCTCAACAGATCCCTCCCGGCGACTTCAAAGATCAATATCAGTTTCTCGGATATGCCCTTCTCCTGGGAAGGCATGAATAAAGAACAATATGAGCTCTTCATGAAATCCATTGGCCAGAGGGATCAGATCATGGCCGAGCAAATCATCAGGGGCTTCAACGACATCCTCAAATCACCCCACGGGCGTAAAAAAGCCCTCGTCATCATGAATTACCGCCACGCCTTCAATGACAATTTCAAGGATAAGAAGGGCGAGAAAGCGGGCAACGTCGGCCGATTCATTTTCGAAGCTTTTCCGGGAAAAGTGGCCAACATCATGATCAACAGCGTCGCCCTTCTGCCCGGATCTAACGATCAGAAGACAATCAGCGCGCCGATCAGCGGCGGCAAGTGGGACGCCGCGTTCGCGGCGAGCGGCAATCCCGATCTGGGATTCGATTTCAAGGGGAACGCCTTCGGGACGGATCATTTCGATTATTATCAGTTCTTCAAGCACGATTATAAATACCAGGATGTTTTCACCGGATTCGTTTTCTATAAACCACTCGATAAGCACAGGATGCTCCGCGGAATCCCCAATCTTTTCGGCGACGGCTATGACAAGATCATTCTGAAAAGAGCAGCGATAACAGGCTTTGGCGTCGAGGAAGGCAAAACCGCGGAGATCATAGCTGAGATCGAGACGATACATGAAACCACTTACGAAAATCTTCCCTTTCTGATGGACAAAATACGCGACTGGCTGTCGCACGGCAATTAACAGCGATTTCGGGCGAAGGGCTATTCCTTGGGGAGCTGAAGGCCGCCCGGACCGGGTGTTTTAGATCCTGTAATGGATTCGACTAACGATTACTAATGCATAGCGAGACTCTCCAGATAGCGCTGGAAACAGGCCGTTCCTAAAGCTACCGCTTCGAACATCCTCAGACAATAGAGATTCTTATGGATCTTTTCTTTCTCACGTTCATGAATAAGACACGGATGATCCGAGACCATCTTTTCCGCAAGATTCTTTTTGTTGTGCGTCGCATCCTCAAGCAAGTATTTTTCAATCTCTCTTATAGAAAACTGGCAGACTCTGAGCTTTTTTCGCCTTGCCAACGCCTTGATTCTCGAGACCAGAAGCTCAAGATGCTTGGAAGAATGCGCCGGATGAAGTTTCTTGAGGGCAATACGGTTTATGTCATGAAGTTCGGCGCACTCGGAAATAACGTCGATTGCTCTCTCGATCTTCTTTTTTGACCATTCCCCTTTCAGCAGCTTAATTTTCCATTCAAAAAGGCGATGGCCCTGAAATACCGACAGGGCCAGATATCTTGTTCCGGGGTTAATTCCAAGGATATTAATGGGCTCTTTTAACATACTTTTTGATTACGCAATTGAACAGCGCCGCCCGGCTCCTTTTTATCCGCAGATCCGGGATCTGTTTTATCCAGCTGAGCATCTGCCGGATTATGGATTCGGGGACGATCTTCGCGTATTTGAGATATAACGGCAGGGATTTGAGGTCGTTCAGGGCTTGAGCCGTATCCAAGGCCAGGAGGTCCTCTTTTGTCTGAGGTCCAAACTCCAGGTTTTTCCCATTATACCTGGATTGATTTAAGGGGGGCAGGTCAGATGAGATATTAGAATACAAGGGCGGATTTGATTTTATCAAGCAGCTTTTTCGTCGGCTGGTGTTTTCCGGTTTCCCATCCCTCCAAAGTCGATGGGTCAATCCCGAGTTGATCCGCGAGCTTTTTTCTCGATAATCCGCGAACCCGCCTAAAATCTTTAATTCTCTCGGCCAGGCTATCAGCCTTATTTTCGAACGGATCACGTCCCAAGAATTCAATAATCTTGGGAATCTGGGTCAACGATGGCTTCACTTTATTCCTTTCCCAGAGATAGATCGTGACATCCGAAACATTAAACCTGAGGGAAAGCTGGCGCTTGGTGAGTTTCAAATCCAGCCTCCGGACCTTGATGTAGTCGCCCCACGTCCTCAAAAAATCAGGGTATTTCTCCTTGTGGACCGGTTTTCTTGCCTGTAGAGTCAAATGGCAAAAGGGCAACACAACGGTGTGAAGACGTCTTCCGGGGGATGGGCGCCTCCAAGTCCGAATGCACCGAGACCCAAAAGAGCCGCTATTACTCTAAAATCTCCGGTCCGCTTCTCGATCGCATCGATATCCAGATCGAGGTGCCG
>Ga0315288_10013183_pt1 | contig 10354 bp, 6 predicted proteins | sample YL17G11_20_MG_FD_203454 | JGI IMG/M metagenome (GOLD analysis project Ga0315288, IMG submission 203454) | Sediment microbial communities from Yellowstone Lake, YNP, Wyoming, USA - YL17G11_20 | ecosystem: Environmental > Aquatic > Freshwater > Lake > Sediment | place: USA: Wyoming | collected...
TACACTGACTTCATCTCCTGGTGCGACCCCACCCACCGCTGGCACTTGAACAGCTTCTCGTTTCGTTACTTCGGTCCCATCCATGGGGAGCGCCACTGGTACACCTCCTTGCAGTTGCGGCCGCGGTCCCTGCACGTGGAGCTGGCGCGCCTCTGGAAGTGGTTAGGCTTTCAGTGGTTGGTCAACCACTGCCTATGGTTTCGGCGCTTCTGGGAGATGTACCTGTGCTTCCTCATCCGTGGCAAGCAAATGGAATTCACCCTCGAGGTCATCAAGTAGCGGTCGCTGGGTCGATGCCGCGACCGTGCGGGGCCGGCTCGGCAACGAATCCCATGGCTTCCTGTGGCTACGCGCCCAGACGCTGCTGATCGGTCGAACAGTGGCAATTTCAGCCGAGTCGCCCGCTCCGCCAGTAGTGGGCGGGTCTGAAGATAGTCGCCAGTTTCCCAGATCGGGACTTCGGGGGAGTCAGGGGTTGCACTTCTACGACGATCGAGTTATCCGGCCCATTGGCACTGCGCTGCCCAGAAGGTGGCAAGGTTTCTTCCGAGTACGCCGTCATTCGCCCAGAATCTGGATTACCCTCTGCGGAATCGGTGAACACAAGGCGACGTAGCATGGTTTTGGGTACACACAACGCCATTGTGGCGTACGGCTCCAAGGTCAGTGCCTGCCTGAGGCTGCATGTCCCGCCGTATCCACCAGGTAGAGCACCGCGTCTTGGCTGAACGGTGGAGTGAACGATTGAGAGGATGAACCGGAAGGAATGGGCTTTTCGACGATTGTAGCCCCGGTCGAGGGGTTGAACCACTCTACGGCTAATGTCCTTGAACCTGACATCGCTGAGAGATTCATCGTGAACGAGCCGCCAGAAGGAGCGTAAATCAGGTACTCCGCACCGACGGATGGCGTCTGGGCAAGACAATACCCTGTCGAACAGAGAGAGCTACAGGGAGTAACGTTGCTAAGATTCACCCTGCGGGAATATCTCAATATGTACCCAAGATTTTTCCTGAAGTCCTCCCAACGCGTGTCCGGTCCACTGCATATGGCGTCGGTTGGAGAGACACACAGGTTTCGGTTCTCGCGCGGGTAATACACCACGTAAGGGTCCATGAACAGCACCTGATTGCCGGTCATGAAGTTCTCCCATGCATAGTTGCGATTCTGTTGCGCCGTCTCGTTCCACATCCCCCAGTAAGTGTGGTCACTGTCATTGATGTTGACCTTGCAGGCCGGATTCCCGTTTCCACACGACTTGTTCGGCGAAATCTTTACCTCCGGTGCAACCCAGTCCGCATTCGAGTTGTAAAGCGTTGCATCCGAGGAGCCGATCAGCGCAGCGTAACCAATTGGGTGCTGCTGCGCCTTTCCGGACTCATAGGCTCGAATATGCGAAATCTGGTGGGCGTTCCACCATATGGAATTACTGGGAGCTTCCTCGGAAACAATCCAGAGAACGTTGGGCAAATCATTCAAGCTGTCGATTACCTTTTCCACGTAAGCGTCCTGGAACGCGGTTATCGCGTTCGGCGCGGTCATCGTGATTGAGCGCGTCCCCTTGAGTCCCCCGGCATAACCGTCGTCAATGCCATTGATATTGTTGGCTCCGGTGAAAGGGTAGCCGTCGCTCGAGCAGCGAAAGCTGTTGAGCCATTCACCGGTGAACAGATAGATGCCAACGAAGATACCAGCACTGTTCAGAGCCTGCGCCCGGCCCCGTAAGCGATCAAAAAAGCTCTGGTCGAACTTCGTCAGATCGAATTTCAATCCGCCGTCTGCTGCCTTCCCAGGGCCTGTCCTCAGCCATGGATGCGGGCTAACCGTCAGATCCGGCGGAGAACTCTCTGTGGTCGGAAGACCGCAGAATTTCGGCAATTCGGTGCGCCAAAGCAAAGTAAAATTGTGTCCGTGCGCAGTGAGGAAATTGACGTAGGCGTTGAAATCTAAAGTCTGCACACCGCCATTGCTACCCCAATCCTGAAGAGTGTTCCAGGTCTGCGATCCGTTCAAGATGAGAACGGTACCGTTGGCGTCCTTGAAATATTGGGGACTACCAGAGGCCGTGAGCGGCCCGGCGACTTGGGCAGCCAAGGCTATCTGGCCGCCGAACAATACCCAGAGGAGAAACTTCAAACCCTGGCTATCGAAAACCAGGCTTCCAGGTCGCAAGAATCGTGGGCGAGTTTGCATGCAGGGAACCTCCGTAATCCGCCAAAACTCTATTTCAAGCTGGCAACCACGGTCAATTTCTATCTCGCACTCCCGCTCGTCCCAAATCACTTGATTATGACTTTCCTCTTGCCAGAATGGGTATACGGTGCGGCGCACGAGGGTCTTCACCTGTCCGGCGCCGCTGCAGTGTGGGCGCCCAGCGCCCCATTCTGCCCGTGTAGTCGCGGACTCGGAAACTACCCAGCGCCATGCGGCTCATCCTCTGTCGTCGGCGGTCAGTTGGCAGTGAAGTCGGAAAGTGAGCTTTGAGTGGGCTGCTTGGCGCATGGTTGTCCCGAAACGGCGATAGCGGAAAGTGCTCTCGCCTCGATTCGAGTCAAACTGCCCCACTACCGCTCTGCCAGCGGGTTGGAGGTTACCCGCCCGCGTGTTATACTGACTACGTGCGGGGCGTCGCGTGCCCGCTGCTGAAGGAGCTTCAGTTCGGATGAGCAAACGCATTCGTCTCTTGTTGATCACCGTCTCTTGCTTCCTGGTTTTGTACATTGTCCTGGGCGGTCTGCTGGGCAAGAACGACTCCAGCAGCGATAAGACTTACCGCAATCTCGGCGTGTACAGCGAGGTCCTTTCCCGCATCAAGAGCGATTACGTTACCGCGCCGGACCTGAAGAAGGTAACTGGCGGAGCCATTCGCGGTTTGCTCGAAGCGCTCGACCCTTACAGCACTTACTTCTCGCCGCCGGAATACCAGGACTACCTGCGCCAACCGGAGGCCGGCCCGGCCAGTGTGGGCATCTTCCTTGCCAAGCGCATGGGATTCGCCACCGTAGTCTCCGTCCTTCCGGGAAGCCCGGCGGAGAAGGCGGGAGTCAAGGTGGGCGACCTGATTGACCGGGTGGAGAATACCGCGGCGCGGGAACTCTCCGTGGTGCAGATCCAGCGGCTACTGGCAGGCCCTGCGGGGAGCACTGTGACGCTCACGCTGGTGCGGGAAGCTCGGGCCGAGCCTCAGAAGGTGCCTATCACCCGCGCCGTGCTGAGCTATCCTCCCGTGGTAGCGAAGATGGTGGAGGAGGGGGCGGGCTATATCCGCATCGCCAGCTTCAGCAAGGGCAAGGCCGCAGAGATTGCCGCCAAGCTCAAAGAACTCACCGCGAACGGCGCCGATAAGATCGTCCTCGACTTACGGAACTGCGCCGGAGGCGAGACCCAAGAGGCGGTGGACACCGCCAGCCTGTTCCTGGAGAAGGGTCTGGTAGCTTACCTCCAGGGCCAGCGCTACCCGCGACAGGATTTGCCCGCCAAGCCGCCCGCCGACGTGTGCAAACTGCCCCTGGCAGTTTTAATCAATCAGTCAACGGCGGGACCGGCGGAGCTGGTGGCCTCAGCCATCCTGGGAAACAAACGCGGCGCGCTCGTGGGAGTGCGCAGCTTCGGGGTCGGCGTCTTCCAGAAACTGATCCCCTTGGACGATGGGTCCGCGCTGCTGCTTTCGGTGGCCAAATACTATGGACCGGATGGCAAGGCCATTCAGGACAACGGGGTGGCGCCCAGCGTGGTCGAGTCAGGCACGGGCGAGACCGCCATCCTGGACGATGAGGGCGAGCCCACTGAGCCCGAACACTTCGGCGGCAAAGACGACCTGCAACTGCGCAAGGCCATCGAAATCCTGAAACAGCAATACACGCCGACGAAGGCCGCCTGACCGGTGCCCAGCCGTCATCTCCAAAGACGCAAGAAACGGGTTCTTCTCGCCCTGGGCCTTTTCCTTCCCCTCCTTCTGGGCGCAATTCTTCTGACGTTCTACATAAGGTCCCGCGCCCAACACCTCAGCCCGGACGAACGTCGGCAGATCGCCAGCCACTTTCGGAACGTGATTGAACGCACCGGCGGCAGTCAGGTTTGGGTGAAGGAAGCACCTTATGCTTCCTTCCCGCCGCCACGCGCGGATGCCGCCCCTGAAGTTCTGGTGGTCTCGGCAGGTTTCGATACTGTGCTCGCGGCGATGCAACAAGAGGCCAAAGAGGAAGGTCTGCAATGGCAGGCCAAAAGCGTGCGCGGGCAGCGCGGGCGCCTGATCGATATCCGCCTGACGCGCGGCCACGAACTGGCAGGCCGCTGGCGGCTGCGCGAGGTCGCCCGGCTGCGCCGCGCGGCAATCATCATCGATGATCTGGGACAGGACCTAGACGCCGCGGGCAAGCTGCTCGCTCTCCCCTACCCCCTGACGTATTCGGTTCTCCCCCACCTGCGTCACTCCGTGGCCACGGCCGAAGAGGCTCATCACCGGGGATGCGAGGTAATACTCCACCTGCCCATGGAGCCAGATTCTTCCGCCCGGGCGGGAGAGGGCGAGATCAGAGTTCAAATGGGCGCCGGCGAAGTAAGGCGCATCATTGACGGGGACTTGGCCTCGGTGCCGTACGCGGCGGGTGTGAACAATCACATGGGCTCACGCGCTACCACGCATCGCGCAATTATGGCCGTGGTGATGAAGGTCCTAGCCGACCGCCACCTCTATTTTGTGGATAGCCGAACCACGCCGGCCAGTGTGGCCCTCGCCGTGGCCCGGCGCCAGGGGTTGCCCACGCTCTACCGTTCAGTCTTTCTGGACGATACAGAAACGGCCCCCTATACGCTGGGACAACTCCGCGAGTTTCACCGCATCATCGACGAGCAAGGTGTAGCTCTAGCCATTGGCCACCCCTATCCCACCACCCTCGCCGCCCTGGCAAAGTTCTTGCCCGAACTCGCGCGGGACGACATCCAGTTGGTCCCGGCTTCCCAGCTTCTCCATCTACCCGAGGTCGCACACCTCACGCCGCCCGGCCCCACCACTCCCTAAGGTAAGCCTGCCGCACCTCTTCAAGGATTTGCCCACTCTATAGATGGACCTCAGGCGGCCATCTGTCCGCCGGACGGATGAGCCAAGGGACACGGCTGCAGCAGGATGAGGTACAGGAATCCCGCCCTCAGAAAGGTGTGTGATTATTGGCTTCCGGCAGGAATGCTGACAGTAACGTCCCGGTCGAGGCGCATGCCAATCAGAGAACCGGCTGCCAGGGACGCCTGCTTGCCACGCGGAAGCACTAGAGCGGCCACCAGGCCCCCGACCCCAGCCGCGGCGCCGCCGCCAATCCCGGCTGCTGCTCCGGCCGCTGCGCTGCTCGCGACAATCATCATTTGCTTCTTGCGCGAGGCTCCCCGGCCCTTGAGTTCACCCTCTACCCCCACGTAGGAATTCGAGTCGTCCTCGCTGGAGAAAATCTCCGTCAACGAACCGACAATGGCCACCTTCTCGCCGCTGGGCAGCTCCACGGTGTCAAAGACGATGTAGAGATAACCCCCCTTGCCTTTGCGCCTCGCGCCCTTTACTTCGCCGAGGTGCCCATCGATACGTACGCCCTTGGGCAGGACGTCGCGGTCCTCAACCGAGACTGGATCGAGCAACGTGGTGAGAACACGGTCGCCGGCTTTAGCGGTTTTGGAGTTAACCGTAGTGTGCAGTTGGAGCTTGAATTCCGTACCTTCCGGGATGGTCCACTCTTCGGTTTCACTGGCAGCCGGCTGCTGCGCGGCCAGGGGGACCATCCCCGCCACCAACAGGCATGGCAACAGCACGGCAACAAACCGTCCCTTCATCTCCAGTCCTCCCGCTCCAGCACTCAGCATAATGACGGGCTCGCTCGCCGCGGCCAAGCCTCCATTTGACCATCAATTGTCCGAACTCGTCAAAAAGAAAATTGCGCCGTGCGCCCAGACCGCAACTCTTCAGGTTGGATGCAGTCCCATTCGCAAGGTTGGCCCTCTGGCGCCGCCCTACCGACGCGATTGCCGGTCGGTGGCAAGTCGCCGCGCCACAAGCGGCTGCCGAGCCAGACCTCGACGCCTCCCTAGCGAACCAAGGTGAGCAGATCGAGGATCTTATTGTTGCGATCAAGAATCAGAGCGCGCCCGGCCACAATCACGCGCGAATAGCCGGAGGGCAGCCGCGGCAATTGCTGCTCCAGCTCCACCGGAAAGGGCTCGACCCTCTTCTGCAAACCCGGCGGCAAGGTCCCGTTACGCTGCAGTTGCCTCTCCAGCCCGGGAGGAAGGTGGCCTCCTCGCTTGGCCAAGCCCGGGGGCAGGCCGCGCCCCCCGCCATAGTAGCTGCGAATCACGTGCTGGTCACGTTCTGTGAACACGAGGGCCTGCGCTGTTTCGCGGACGCGCTCCCTCGCGCCCCCACGCTGCTCACCGCCATAAGGCTCCGCAGCCTCAGACGCTTCTCCGCTTTTCGGCTCGACGCGCGAGGCCGCCGCAGCGGGAGCGGTCCCCCCTGTACCACCACCTACAACAAAGGTGAGCACGGTTTCGGCGGGCAGCACGATTTCCTTCTTCCCCGTCATGTAGGCAGTAGTCGTGCCGGCTCCGGCGCCCACCACAGCGCCTACTGCCGCCCCCTTCTTTCCACCCACCGCGCCACCGACCAAGGCTCCCGCTGCCGCCCCACCGCCAATCAGCGCCACATTGCGCAGCAAATGGGACTTGCCGTCAATCCGCAATGCCTCGGTGCGTACGGACATCAGCTCGAGGGTAATCGAGGCTGGACGCTTCAGCCGCCCGGAACTAACCACTTCCGTCACCCGGCCGTGGACCGTGGCGCCCCGGGCCAGCAGCGTCCTGCCCCCCACCACCACAGGCTGCACGACGGTCCCAGAGAAGCTCTGTCCGGACTGTGTCTCACCTGTATGAAGCTGGTTGCTCAAGCGCACCTGAATCTGGGTGCCAGAGGGAATTGTCACACTCTGTCGCTTCTGGCCTCCCGCCGCGGCCGCAGCGCTTGCCAGAAAGAACACTACCAACGCTGCCGCCAGGGTTAATGAAAGGCGTCGCATGTTGCCTCCTTTGCGACTGGTAAGCGTTTGCTGCCTGTCGCCTTAAGGATTCTTCGCCGCGCCCGACTTCGCGATGCTCACCCACCCAGATTGAATCAGGTCGGGCAACTTGCCCAGGTAGCAATCTCAGTGAGGCCAGTAGTATACCGCAGTTTCCCCGCCCCCTAATTCGCCACGGACCTAAAGACGGCTCCGGCCCACAGAAACCTAGAACGTGAAGGCGAGTTGGCCGAGGTAACGGAACGTTGTCTTGGCCCCACGTTGCAGGGGGACGAAGAATTGTTCGGCGGGATTCGAGGGCCGTCGCTCATCCTGGATGAACAGCAAGTTCTGCCATTGGAGAAAGCGCGCCAGTCCCAGGTCAAAACGCAGCGCGTGGACGCTGATGTTGACACCCGTGCCGGTGCCGAGGTCGTCGTCAGTGAACTGGGAAATCAGGGAATTCGCGTCCTTGATGGCAAACTGGTAGAGGAAGCGCACGTCCCCGAGGCCCTTCACGGCGCCCACATTGGCCGAGGCCATGAAAGCATCGCGCAACTTGCTGGTGCCGGTGTTGCGCGAGGCCTGGAAGTCTAACCACAGGGGCATGGTCCGCCCGCGCAGCGTCCAGCCCGGGCGCTCCAGGCGATACGCCACGCGCACGATCTGGAAGCCAGGCGCACTGTAGATGGCTCCGCCCGGCGCCGTCGTAGCGTTTCCAGCGCCGGTCATCGGGCCGGCCAGCGCAATCCCCAAGCCGTTGCTCACCACCACCGGGTATCCACTGGCCAAGCTGGCGAGCTGAATCTGGTTCGGGTTTCGGTAGATTTGAATGTCACTGGCAAACTGATGGCTCCAGTTCGCGCCCAGGCCTCCCTCGAGAACCACTCCCGGGTGAAAGAGGTTCGCATCCCGTACCTTCTGGCCGACCTGATGGCCCGCGGCAACAAAGGGTGAGGTGGAAGAAAGAATCACCACGTTCGGGTTGCTCAAGAAATACTCACCCGCGCGAAACTGAAGGCTTTTGAGACCCAGAGGATTCGAGCTTAGCGGGACACGCACGATCTGCTGAAAGCCATTGAACCTGACATCGTCGTCCCAGAGGAACCGCATGTTATCTGCAAAGACCTCCTCCATCCGGCCCCCGCGCAGCGCAAAGTTCGCGCCGGGATGAAATTCCACGTAGGCCTCTGCAATCGAGAACGGATGCTTGGCAACCGTCGCGGCGAAGTCCTGGTCGTTGGTGATCCCATTGTTCAGCGGGCCGGTGGAAAGCTGCAGATGAAACCGGAAGCGCGGGTCCAACTCCTTGTCCAGATTCAGCCGCAACCGGTAACGGCTGCGAATGTTCTGCAACGGGCCGGCAATGTCGTTCCCGGAGCGGGCCTGAACATCAGCCCGAAAGCGGAAGTCCCCGCTGACCTTGAAGCCACCGAGATTCTTCAAGGCGCTGTCCACTCGCGCCGCGAGCTCGTCAACCTTGTGGGTGTACTGCTGGATCTCGGCCTGGCTGGAGGGAGCTGGCAAGGTTGCCGCCGCGGTTCGGGCGGGAGGAAGCGGCACAACTTCAGCCCTTGTTCCCGCAGGAAGTGCTGGCCTGAGGCTTGCCACCTGACCAACATCAGGAGCCTGAACGGATGCAGCCTGCAACGTTTGTAGCGCCTGCTCGAGCCTCCGCCTCTGCTCCTCCAGCGCCAGCCGCAGTTGCTCGATCTGCTTTTGCTGGAGGGCCATCTGCTCTTTGAGGAGCGCGACCTCGTCGGCTACTCCGCTTCCCGCGCCCATCTGAACGTGTTGCCGCTCGAGGCGCATCGAAGCCGGTATCCGCTGCTCCAATTCCCGCTGAGGCCGAGGCACGGCGGTTCTTCCGGCAAGCCGGCCAGATTTGCTGGACGCCTCGTGCGTCTCCGCGGCGCGCGCCGAAAAACCTCCCGGCAAGTACGCCGCGAGAAAGATCGCGCTAACCACTGAGCAGGTCGTGATTCTTCGCTTCTCCATTCTTTGCTCCTTCAGGTTGTTCGAGGGGGCAGCCCGCAGCCCGCGATGTCCCCTCAGCTCGTGCCGGTATGCCTTGCGAAAGTAGTCTACGTTTGCCCTAGCCCGTCGCGTCAGGATAAATCAGACGCCTTAAATTGTGGTACTTGTTTGAGAGGTGGTGGGGCAGCCCTCCTGGGCTGCGCTTCCACCCCAGTTGGCGGGGCCGTCGGCATTTGCGGACAGGAGTCACCGGCAGGCGCCAGGAACACTCAGTGCCGAGCCCGCCGCAGTCTGCAACTTATTGCAAAGATTAGACATGCTTTTGTCGGGGTTTGGAACTGTAAACGCTCAGCACTGGCTCGACGGCAGGGGAGGGGTTTGCGTCCCCGCCGCCGGAGATTGAGCCGGGAGACCAACATGACCGAACCCGCAGCCCTCGCCACCCGCGCGACCGATGAATATCGAGTCGGTGAATTCGTCGGCAGCCTCCGCGTCGCCGAGAAACTACTCCTCGGCTTCTTCGCCTATACGACGGTCGCCTCGTTCGTTTTCCCACTCGTTCTGCGGCAGCGCCTGGCGCTGGTGGGGCTGAATCTTCTTGTCTGCACGGTCGTTCTGCTCTTGAGTCGCTACGACGTGGAGGAACGCCGCCCGTTCCTGGCCCTCGTGCGCGACTGGCTTCCCTGCGTCCTGATCCTTGTGGCCTACCGCGAGTCCGGGCTTTTCTTTGTTCCCGATCCCGCCCATCGCCTCGATTACTTCTTCGTCCGTTGGGATGACGCTCTTCTTAAGAATCCCTGGGTGCTCGCCGTGCTTTCGTTTTCTTCACCCTGGTTGCAGCGCTACCTCGAGCTTTCCTACCTTTTCTGTTATCCCTCCGTACCGTTGGCGCTGGGAAGTCTGTATCTAGCGCGCCAATTCGCCGTGGCGGCGGCCGGCGCGCGTCCCGACGTAATCGGGGATCGCCAACATGGTTCAGTGGCTGTCGCGGCGATCTCGGAACATCCCCCAGACACGACGCTCATAGAGCGCCGCTACAGACTGGCCATCAACCACTTCTGGACCGCCGCGCTCCTGGCGGCGTTCAGTTGCTTCGTGCTCTTCCCTTTCTTTCCTCTCACACCGCCGCGCGAGTTGTTCCATGACCTTCCCGGACCCCGTGTGGCCTCGCTGCTGCGCGGGTTGAACCACTGGATCCTGGGGCGCTACGCCGTTGGGGCGAGCCTCTTCCCCAGCGCCCACGTCGCGACGGTGACCGCCGCCGCGCTGGCGATTCGCACCTACCTGCCGCGCGTGGGCGTGTTGTTCTTGATCTTGGCCGGGAGCATCGCGCTGGCAACGGT
>Ga0315288_10013187_pt1 | contig 10354 bp, 8 predicted proteins | sample YL17G11_20_MG_FD_203454 | JGI IMG/M metagenome (GOLD analysis project Ga0315288, IMG submission 203454) | Sediment microbial communities from Yellowstone Lake, YNP, Wyoming, USA - YL17G11_20 | ecosystem: Environmental > Aquatic > Freshwater > Lake > Sediment | place: USA: Wyoming | collected...
TCTTGCCCATGGTGTGAAGGGCCTGGCCCAACCCGACCGTCACCGTCGATTTGCCCTCGCCGGTTAGGGTCGGCGTCACAGCGGTGACCAAGACGAGCTTCCCGTCCGGGCGGTCCTGTAGGCGGCGAAGCGTGTCCAGACTGACCTTCGCCTTGTGTCGCCCGTACGGCTCAAGCTCATCGGGCAGGATGCCCGCGATCTCGGCGATCTCATGGATGTCGCGCAGCTTCGCGTTCTGAGCAACCTCTATGTTCGAGATACCCACGGCCCACTCACTCTCACACGGCGCGGACGAGCCGCGCTGTTCTCAGCGCACGGACCACGCGTGCGCCATCTCGCCCGGATGTACACCAGACCACCAGGGCGCGGCTCCCGGTTCGGGGCTTGGGGCGCGATGCCCTCCTGGGATGGCTCCCACTCGGCGCGGCCGATACGGCAGCCCCCAGCTATGGAGCCGGCAAAGGTCCGCCACCGTCGAAGCGCGCCAGCAGCTCCTGCAGATCGTCGGCGCGCAGTGTCTCGCGCTCAAGCAACTCCTCGACGATGGCGTCGAGCAGCGCCACGTTGTCCTCGACGATGGACTGGGCGCGAGCGTGAGCGGCGCGGATGATGTTCTGGATCTCCTCATCGACGATGCGCGCAGTGTCATCGCTGACCTGCCGCTCCTCGATCAGGTCGCGACCCAGGAAGATCTGGCGGTCGCGACGGCCGATGGCGATGGGCCCCAGGCGATCGCTCATGCCATACTGGCAGACCATGGCGCGCGCGATGTCGGCGACCTTCTCGAGGTCGTTCGCGGCGCCGCTGTAGACATCGCCGAGCCGCAGCTCCTCCGCCGCACGCCCCCCGAGGATGGAGCAGACCTCGTCCTGAAGGTGCGCGCGCGAGTAGAGGTGCCGGTCCTCGTCCGGCACCTGCAGCGTGAAGCCGAGGGCAGGCCCTCTGGAGGTGATGGAGACCTTGTGGACGGGGTCGGCGTTCGGAAGCTTGAGCCCGACCAGCGCGTGGCCGGCCTCATGGTATGCCAGGGCCCTTCGCTCGTCCTCCGACAGGACACGGCTGCGGCGCTCCAGGCCGACCTGCACGCGGTCAGTCGCGTCCTCGAAGTCCTTCGCGATGACCTCCTTGCGCCCCCGGCGAGCGGCGAGGATCGCCGCCTCGTTCACCAGGATCTCGATGTCCGCCCCGGTGAAGCCGGGCGTCCTCTTGGCCAGCGAGCGAACGTCGACCTCCGTCGAGACCGGGCGCTCGCGCACATACATCGCAAAGATGGCCTCGCGCCCCTTGATGTCGGGGTTGTCGACGTGAATGCGGCGGTCAAAGCGTCCGGGCCGGAGCAGCGCGGGATCGAGAACATCCGGCCGGTTCGTGGCGGCGAGGATGATGACGCCGGAATTCCGGTCGAAACCGTCCATCTCCACCAGGAGTTGGTTCAGGGTCTGCTCGCGCTCATCGTGCCCACCGCCCAAGCCGCTTCCGCGATGGCGCCCCACGGCGTCGATCTCGTCGATGAACACGATGCAGCGCTCGTTGGACTTCGCCTGCTCGAACAGGTCGCGCACGCGGCTGGCACCCACGCCCACGAACATCTCCACGAAGTCCGACCCGCTGATGTAGTAGAAGGGCACATTGGCCTCGCCGGCGATAGCCCTTGCGAGGAGGGTCTTCCCGCAGCCAGGCGCCCCCGTGAGCAACGCGCCCTTGGGCACCCGAGCGCCCAGTGCCCGGAACTTCTCGGGCTCCTTGAGGAACTCCACGACCTCCTGCAGCTCCTCCTTGGCCTCCTCGACGCCCGCGACATCGTCGAAAGTGACATGCTCGAAGCTGTCGGTCCACCGCTTGGCGCGGCTGCGACCGAACGATAGAGCTTGCCCGCTGCCAGCCTGCATCTGTCGGAACATGAACATGATGAACACGAACAGGCCGAGGGGGAGGACCAGGGAGCTCAGAAGGTGCACCCATAGGTCCGTGGCGTGGCTCTGTTCGACATAGATGGTGACCGTGCGGTTGAGCTCGTAGAGGCGGTCCACTAGTTGGGGGTCGGCCGGAGCGGTGCAGACCTCGTACCGGTCGCCCGGGAGCTGCGCCTTGATGCGATTGCGCGTCTGGTCAACGGTGATCTGCGTGTATGGGCATGGCCCTGCCTGCTCCAGAGTGGCGCGGAACTGGGAGTAGGAGACCTTGTCCTCCTGCTTCGTCATGGTTTCTGAGGACTTCATGAACACGAATGCGAGGAGGGCAGCGATCAAGACCAGCGAAATATAGCGCGATGACGGCACCGTCGAGACTCCCTCAGCTAACCGAAGCGACCCATGTCCACCGGAAGGACTGCCGGGGCCGAGGCGACACGCGCCGACGTCGACAGACGGTGGGCGCGGGGCGAGACACGCAACTCACCACACACAGCGCAAGTGGACCATCCGCTGCGTCTCACGCGTCACCCTCGACGGCTCGGCCGTCGCGAGACCCGGCGCCCACACGGGCGCATCATGAGCATCCACCACTAGAGGATACACCGTCCGTAGCGTGAGCGAGACACGCTTTTCCCGGAACAGCTCCTTGATCTTGCGGGAATGCCCCCCCATGCCCAGAGGCCGAATGCGGTCGCCATGCCTGAACGGGCGGACCTGCAACGGCAGGGCTGTCGCGTCGGCGTCCAGCGCGGCCTCGTCCGGTGGGCACGCCGCGTCCATGTTGCCGGACACGTCACGCCACTCGGACGACAGGGTACACCCGGCCCAGGGCACGGCGACCCGTCCGGGGATCGGCAAGGGCAGCGCCATCGCGTCGGCCGCCACGGTCGGGGTCTCACTGTCCCGGCGCGACACACGCACGCCCTCCGGCAGCAGCTCCCAGGCAACGCCGCAGGGCAGCTCCACCCGCGAGCGCACGTCGCCGCGGCGTAGGAGGCGGACGACCTCTCCCACATGGGCCCGGTAGACGCCCAGAGCGTGACCCAGCACCCGTTCCGTGGCCCGTCGCACAACCGCATGGAGGGCTCCGTCCGGCAGGCAGCAGAGCTCGTCGCGGTCCAGCGTCACCTCACCCGGCATCCTCTCGAGCGAGCCTTGGCGCGCGAGCCACTCATCGGCGAAGTGGTCCAGAGCCGCTCGTTCCAACTCCGCCGTGTCCCTCGCCGCGGCGAGCACGTTGCGTCCCCACCGCGCGCGCAGGCCCGGCAGGACGCTGAGGCGCAGGTAGTTGCGGGAGTGGCCCTCATCCGCGTTGGATCGGTCCGTCCGGTACTGGGTGCCCCGTTCCAATAGAAATGTCAGCACCTCGGCACGGGTCGCGAAGAGGATGGGGCGCACGATCCGGTCACCCGACGCGGCGGGCATACCCGCGAGGCCGCGACAGCCCGTGCCGCGCGCGAGGTTCAGAAGGATCGTCTCCTGCTGGTCGTCCCAGGTGTGGCCGAGGGCGATGCGGTCCGCGCCGCTGGAAGCGGCCAACTGGAGCAGGGCCTCGCGCCTGAGAGCCCGGGCGGCCATCTCGATGGACTCGTGAGTCTCGGCCGCCCGTGCGCGGACATCGACGCGGGCGACGGCGAACGGATGCCGCAGATCGTCGGCTATGGCACGAACGAACGATTCGTCGCCATCGGAGTCGGCCCCGCGGAGGCCATGGTCGACATGCCCGACGCCGAGCTCCAGGTCCAGCTCATGGCTCAGCATGTCGAGGGCGACAAGCAACGCCATGGAGTCCGGCCCGCCAGACACCGCGACGAGTACGCGCGTGTTCGGCGGGAACATGCGGTGTCGCTCGGCGTGGGCCTTCAGCCGCTCGAGGAACATGGCATCACGACCATCGCTGCGGAACACTAGGCCGGCTCGAACTCGCGGCCGGTGAGCCGGCGGAATGCCTCGAGGTACTTCTCCCGCGTGCGGACCACAATGTCCTCGGGCAGGACAGGCCCGGGCGGTTGCTTGTCCCAGTCCAGCGTCTCGAGGTAGTCGCGGACGATCTGCTTGTCGTAGTTCTCCGGGGTCGATCCCGGCTGGTACGCGGCCATGTCCCAGAACCGGCTCGAGTCGGGCGTCAGCGCCTCGTCCACCAGCATCAGCCCATCGTCGACCAGGCCGAACTCGAACTTCGTGTCCGCGACGATGATCCCGCAAGTCTCGGCATGGTCGCGCGCGGTCGCGTACAGCCGCTTGCTGAGGGTCGCCAGTTGCTCGGCCGCCTCGGCGCCCACGATCTGAGCCGCCCGCTCCGCGGAGATGTTCTCGTCATGCCCCTCGACGGCTTTGGTGGCCGGCGTGAAGACGGGCTCATCGAGGCGGCTCCCGAGCATCAGCCCCTCCGGCAAATCAACGCCGCATATACCCCCGGTGGCCTGGTAGTCCTTCCACCCGGAGCCGGCCAGGTAGCCGCGCACGACGCACTCCACCGGAACGACCTCCGCCTTCCGCACTAGCACGGAGCGCCCCTTGAGCTGCGGCGCGCACGGGGCCATTCGGACCGCGGAAGGGAAGTCCGCGACCTCCGTCGCCACGAGGTGGTTCCGAACGATGTGGCCGAGCTTCCCAAACCAGAAGTCCGATATCTGCGTCAGCACAGCGCCTTTGTCGGGGATGCCGTTCGGCATGATGACATCGAAGGCACTGATCCGGTCGGTGGCGACGATCAGGAGGTGCTCGCCGAGGTCAAACACCTCGCGGACCTTACCGCTGCGGAGTTTCCGGACGCCCGGGATCTCGATGTTGAGGACCAGTTCGTTCATCCCACACCTCGTCGCCACGATGGGCTATCGGCCCGCCCGTTCGATGGCCGACCGCACCGCGTCCACGGTCGCCTCCACCGTCACGGGCTGAGGAGCTTGCCTGATGGCTGTATCGGGGTCCTTGAGCCCGTGCCCGGTGAGTGTACACGTGACCCGTGTGCCCTCGCAACCAGCGAAGTACCCCGCTCCCGCGAGCTTCATCACCCCGGCCACCGATGCCGCCGACGCCGGCTCGCAGAACACACCCTCGAGCCGCGCAAGCAGGCCGTAGGCCGCCAGGATCTCCTCATCGGTCACGCTCTCGACCCGTCCGCCCGATTCGGACACCGCGGCCGCCGCGCCTTTCCAGCTCGCCGGGTTGCCGATGCGAATAGCTGTGGCAACCGTCTTCGGCTCCGCCACCGGGTGGCCCAACACCAACGGCGCTGCGCCCGCGGCCTGGAAACCGAGCATTCTCGGCAGACGACTCGTCCGCCCTTCGGCATGGTACTCGCGGAACCCCATCCAGTAGGCAGTGATGTTCCCCGCGTTGCCGACGGGTATGGCGTGGAACTCCGGAGCCTCACCGAGGGTATCGCAGATCTCGAACGCGGCGGTCTTCTGCCCCTGGATGCGGTAGGGGTTGATCGAGTTCACCAGGACGAACTCGCCTTCCCGGGTCAGCTCGATGACGATGGGCAGGCACGCATCGAACAGACCGTTGACCTGCAGGACCTTCGCGCCATGGGAGAGGGCCTGCGAGAGCTTACCAAGGGCGATCGCGCCCTTGGGGATCAGCACGACACAGCGGAGGCCCGCTCGCCCGGCATACGCGGCTGCCGACGCGGATGTGTTCCCCGTCGACGCGCACATCACCCCTCTCGCGCCCTCCTCGACAGCCTTGGATACGGCCATGGTCATGCCGCGGTCTTTGAACGACCCCGTGGGGTTTGTGCCGTCGAACTTGAGGTGAAGCTCGGGTTCCAGGCCGATGTGCTCCCGGAGTCGGTCGGCCCGGATCAGTGGCGTGTCCCCCTCGCAAAGGGACACGATCGGCGTCCGGTCGGTCACCGGCAGATAGCGCGCGTACTTGCGGATCAGTGACATGCCTGTGTCCGTCCTCACTCCGTCAGAGGGTGGTCTCGACGCGGATGGTGTTCGGGATGTCCGCGACGACGTCGAGCGGCCGAATGGCCTCGATGGCCTGGCGGAAGTTGCGCTCCGGGCCGGGGTGCGTCACCCATACGATCTCCGCCTGGCCGCCCTCGGCGTGCTTCTGGTAGACCGAGTCGATGCTGACCCCGTTCTGCCCCAGCACCGTCGCGATGGCGCCCAGCACGCCGGGTCTGTCCGGCGCTACGAGGCGCATGTAGTGCCCACACACGGTCTCATCGAGTGGGACCACATCGGCAGACGACGCGCACACGTGCGGTACTCGTCCGGTCGCGCCACATCGAAGGTTCCGAGCCACCTCGATCACATCCCCCAGGATCGCGTTCCCCGTAGGCAACGGGCCGGCGCCGGGTCCGTAGAGCATGACGTCCCCGGTGTACTTGGAGGTGATGAAAACGGCGTTCGCCACGCCGTTCACCGCGGTGAGGGGGTGGTGTTTCGGCACCATCGTCGGATGGACCCGCACCTCGACGCGGCCGTCCTCGCGACGCTTTCCTATGGCCAGCAGCTTGATCACATAGCCCAGCTCGTCGGCGGCTTCGATGTCGCGGGGGTGAATGCGCTCGATGCCCTCGCGGCTCACCCCTTCGACGGACACTGACCTCCCGAAAGCAATGGAGGCCAGGATGCCGAGCTTGTAGGCGGCATCATTGCCGCTGATATCGCTGGTCGGGTCCGGCTCGGCGTAGCCCTGAGCCTGGGCATCGGCCAGGGCCTCGGCGAACGGCGTGCCGCGACCCGACATCATGGTGAGGATGTAGTTGGTCGTGCCGTTCACGATCCCCAGGACCGAGGTGATGCTATCAGCCGGGTAGTGCTCCTTCATGGGGCGGATGATCGGGATCCCCGCTCCCACGCTCGCCTCGAAGCGGAGATCGATAGCGTGAGTGTCCGCGAGGGCCAGGAGCTCGTTGCCGTGCTTCGCGATCAGCTCCTTGTTCGGGGTGACGACACTCTTGCCGGCCTGGATGGCCGCGGTTGCCAGCTCACGAGCCGGCCCTACCCCGCCGATGCATTCGACGACCACGTCAACGTCCGGCGACGTGACCACAGCCATGCCATCCGCCAGTAGGTCGTCCGACAGCCCGAGAGCCCGGGCTTTCTCACACTGGGGCTCGGCTACCCGCGTGAGGACTACCGGCCCGCCCGCACGCGTCGCGATCATCTCCGCGTTTTCCCGCAGGATGCGAACGACACCCGACCCCACGACCCCACAGCCAAGCAGACCCAATCGGACACTCGGACCCATGACCCAGGCCTCCCATCCCTGCCGGAAGGCGCGCCTGACGGAAGGGACATCTTGGCCGGGCACGCTGCTTCTCCTGTCGAGTCACAGCCTCCCGGTCTGAAGGGACAAGACGAGCAGCGGCGCGAGCAGCCACGGCCTCCGCGTCTCCGCCTAGCCCTACCGTGCGGTGCGGAGCTTCGCGAGCGGCTGGCCCAGCTTCACGAGTTCCTCATTGCCCGCAAGGATCTCCACCACTTCGCCGTCGGCCTCCGTGGCGACCTCGTTGAAGATCTTCATCGCCTCGACCAGGCCGATGATGTCGCCCGCCGCAACGGTATCGCCCACCGAGATGAACTCCGGGGCATCCGGCATCGGCGACCGGTAGAAGACGCCGACCATGGGTGATAGCACGAGGTGCATCCCCGGCTCGACGGTCACGCCCGCCTCTTCCTCGCCCGCGGGGGGCTTGGCCGCTCGATGACGGGGCCCGGGAGTCAGGCCGGGCGCGCCGGAGACCACTGGCCGGATCTGGATGGAAATCTCAAGGTCCCCCTCGCTCACGGTCAGCTCGGCCAGCCCTTTCTCGCGTGCGATGGCCGCCATCTCGCGGACTCGCTCGACGATGGCCTCGTCCGTGAGACGGAACCCGCTGCCGTTCTCGGTGCCCGACTGCTCCGACACTGGGTGCCTCCCGAGGTGTGGGAAAACCGGGGACAGCCACCGATTTCGGCGAAGTGATCCGGCCCCAGCGCGCCGCCCTGTCGAAATCGGTGGCTGTCCCCGGTTCTCGTCCCCGCGGCGGATTGTACCATGGGCATTCGCGCAGCCGCAACCGGGGCCATCCATCATAGCGGGGCGGAGAAGGGACACGTCCCGCCCGTGCGGAATCCGCTCTCGGACCAACTTCTCTGTGAGGATGTGAGACTCAATGTCGACAAGGCCACTGAATGTCGGTCTGGTCGGTGGTGGCGGTGGTGCGTTCATCGTCCAGCCGCACCAGAAGGCGATTCACTTCGACGGGACCCGTCGCGTGGTCTGCGCGGCGTTGCACCCTGACCCGCAGATCGCTCAGCAAGAGGCCGAGAACTGGCCCTATCCCATCCACGGCTATGCCAGCTACGACGAGATGATCGCCGCGGAGACGAGGAAGCCGATCGGCGACCGCATTGACTACGCTCTCATCGTGACGCCCAACCATGTGCATTTCGACCCGGCGATGAAGTTGCTCGCGGCCGGCATCCCCGTCCTCTGCGAGAAACCCCTGACCGTCAACCTCGACGAGGCGGACAAGCTGGTGGCCAAGGTTGCCGAGAAGAGGATCCCCTTCGGCGTGGCCCACACGTACCTCGGCCACTGGACCAGCCGCCTCTCTCGCCACATCGTCCGCAGCGGGCTCATCGGCGATGTGCGCTGGGTGGACGCCTACTACCTGCAGGGGTGGCTCGCCGGGCGGACGGAAGACCAGGGCGTCATGCAGGCGGAGTGGCGCGTGGACCCGAAGCGCGCCGGCGCGAGCTGCTGTGGTGGGGACATTGGCACCCACGCCCTCATGCAGTTGCGCTATGTGACCGGCCTCGAAGCGACCCGGGTCTCCGCCCATCTCGAGACGTTCGTCGGCGGGCGCCAGCTCGATGACCACTTCACGACCTACTGCGAGCTGTCCAATGGCGGGCGGGCCATGGTTCGGGCCTCCCAGATCGCCATCGGCCACAAGAACGACCTGGGCATCGAGGTGAACGGCTCGAAGGGCACGCTGCGCTGGGTCCAGGAGGAGCCGGAGTCCCTCACGATCCACCTTCAGGGCCAACCGGACCGCATCTACTGGCGCGGGGAAGTCAAACCTAACGACGGGTTCCTCGGCGACCTGCCAGCGGACTTGATGGCCGAGCCCACGATCCCCTCCGGTCACCCCGAGGCGTTCCACGATGCCTTCGCCCGGCTACACCGCTGCTTCGAAGTCGACGTCCGTGCCTACCTTGACGGGAAGTACACCGGCACTGATGGCTCGAAGTACGCCACGGTCGACGACGGCCGCATGGGCATCTACTTCATCGAGAAGGCAGTCCAGAGCTCGGCCGAACACGGTGCGTGGGTCGGCCTGTAGCCCGGGAGTGCCCGGAGGCCGCGGGCCGTCCCGTCCACAAGCAGGGAGCGTGCCATGGAGGAGACCATCCAGTTCCAGCTCAACGGGAAGGCGACAAGCCTGAGCGTGGACAGTGACCGACTGCTGCTCTGGGTGCTGCGTAGCGACCTCGGGCTGACGGGCACGAAGCACGGTTGCGGCGCCGGACACTGTGGGGCGTGCACGGTGCTGATCGATGGCGAGCCCGTGCGGTCATGCACGGTGCCGGTGAAGCAGGCCAGCGGGAAGTCAGTGGTGACGATCGAGGGGCTCGCAGAGGGCGACGCACTGCATCCACTCCAGCAGGCGTTTGCGGACCACGATGGGCTCCAGTGCGGGTTCTGCACGCCCGGGATGATCATGCACGCCTATGGCCTGTTGCGAGCGAACCCACAGCCTGCCCGCGCCGACATCATTCAGGGAATGGAGAACAACCTCTGTCGGTGCGGCGCACACAAGCGGGTCATCGAGGCCATCGAGGCGGCGGTCGAAGTGATGAGAGGGGGCGCGTGACATGGACCATGATCGGTACTTGGCGCTTGACTTTGCCGACATCGGCCCGCACCTACCCCTGAGCCGGCGCGACCTGTTCCGTGTCCTCGGCGGAGGCATCATCGTGTTCCTCAGTGCCGGGCGCCACGCTGAGGCGCAGCGGCGCGGGGGCGGACCGGCCCTGCCGGAGGACTACAATGCCTTCCTGCGGATCGGCGAGGATGGCCGAGTGACATGCTTCACCGGCAAGATCGAGATGGGCCAGGGTGTCGTCACATCGCTGGCACAGATGCTCGCAGACGAGCTGGACGTGCCCCTCGACGCGGTAGATATGGTGATGGGCGACACGGACCTCTGCCCCTGGGACATGGGCACCTTCGGCTCCATGTCCACGCGCTTCTTCGGGCCGCCGCTGAGGGCGGCCGGCGCCGAGGCGCGGCGCGTCCTGATCGACCTCGGTTCGGAGCGGCTTGCCGTGCCTGCCGACCGGTTGGTCGTCGAGAACGGGGTTGTTCACGACCGCCAGGATCCGGCAAAGCGTGTGTCCTACGCGGAGCTCGCCAAAGGGCAGCGTATCGAGCGCTGGATCGCGGAGGAAGTCCCGGTCAAGGCGCCTGGCGAGCTGACCATCGCGGGC
>Ga0315288_10013188_pt1 | contig 10353 bp, 15 predicted proteins | sample YL17G11_20_MG_FD_203454 | JGI IMG/M metagenome (GOLD analysis project Ga0315288, IMG submission 203454) | Sediment microbial communities from Yellowstone Lake, YNP, Wyoming, USA - YL17G11_20 | ecosystem: Environmental > Aquatic > Freshwater > Lake > Sediment | place: USA: Wyoming | collected...
GCTGCTCGACCACCGTGGCGCGCGGAGCCGAGTCGAGTTCCTTGACCGCCAGCACGCGCATGGTCGCCGCGGCACCACCGATGCGCGAGTAGAACGTCTCCGCCAGGTCGTCGATCTCGATTGCCGAGCCCGGCGGCATGATGCGGTTGTAGGGCGGCGGTAGGGTCACCGGCGCGCCCGAGATGTTGCGGATGAGCGTTCGTGCCATGACTGCCTCCTAGGAGAACTTCACGTTGAGAACGCCCAGGCCGACTTCGATCTGGCCCACGATGACATCCGCAGTGGCCAGCATCTCCACCTGCGTCCGCACCACGTAGATCCCCTTCTTGCGAAGCTGCGCCGTGTTGCCCGACTTCGCATCCAGCGCATAGGCGGAGATGCGCTGCGACTTCGGGTTGTTCGACGAGAGCAGCCCCTCGAAGAACTCGACGTGCTCGCCCACGATCTGGTCCTGGAGATCCTGCGAGAGTGGCAGCTTCGAGAACCCGACCATGCGCTCGGCGATGCTGTCCTCGACGAAGTCCGCCATGCGCCGCCGGTTGATGTTGGTCTGCCCACTGGTCAAGCTCGTGGTCACGCCGGACTGGAAGATCGGCCCGACGTTGCGCGAGATGCGTGGCGCGCAGATGCCCTGCGCCTTCATCGCGATGTAGTGGTTCATGTTCAGCACTGGAGCTGCATGCTGGAACCCAAGCACCGGCGACATGACCGTCTTGACCGGGTCGGCTGCCTGGCCCGGATTGCGCTCCGGCGCCAGGTTGCTCAGGATGGCCGCGAGCCAGCCATCGCTGGTCACGTCCAGATTGCCGTCGGAGTAGTTCTTCCCGTCGGCGTTCAGGATGTTGGTGCCCACCGCCTCGCGCACGAACGTCGCCAGGCCCGGCCACGAGTAGAAGCACCGCTCGTCGCGCGTCGCGCCAACACCGGGACTCGCCGTGCCCATGTTGGTGGCGAACGTCAGATCGGTGAGCCGAGGCGAGATGCAAGCGCACCGGCCGCGGCCCAGAGCCGACGCATTCAGCACGTGCGTTCGGAGCGCGGTCGGAATGCCACCGCTCACCCCCATCTTGCGTGCGCACCACACGATGTTCACGTCACGGCCCGGTGATTGCTCCGTCAAGAGCGAATCGAGCGCCAAAGAATACAGGCCCTCGAGCAACGCACCGTTCGCCGCGTTCGGAGCTTGCACCAGCGGCTCGTAGGCTAATCCCGTAGTCGGGTCGGTCTTGCTGGCCAACCCCGAGAGCGGATCGCAACTCGTCGCCGAGCGCGCTGGAGGCACGACCACCGGCGTCAGGTTCGCCGCCGCCGCGATCAGCGCATCGAGCGGGCGCGCGGGCACCGAACACCCGACCACCTCGGTGATGGAGTTCGCCGGGCCGCTGTCCGCCGTCTCGCCGATGTGGAGGCGCCACGGCATCGCCGCCTGCGTCAACCAGTCGAACGTCACGCCGCTCATCTTCTCGACCACGATTGCCGTCGCCGTGGTCACGCTCACCACGCGATACTGGTTCGCGTTGTTCGCACCGTACACGTTGAGCACCAGGATGTCGCCCTTCTTGACACCCGCGGTCACGAAGTTCGAGCCCGCCGAGTTGAAGGTCTGCGTCGGCTGCACGCCACCCGAGATCGTCACGGATCCGTCCACGCCCTGCAGATAGGCCACCGTGTCGGTGAACTTCACCGATGCACCCAGGCGCACCCGCTTGCTCGCCGAGTTGATGAACTCGCGCCCGGCCGGCACGCTCGCCGGGACAATCGGCACCACCGGAGTCGGATCGGTTGCGCTAGTTGGGCACGGCAATTCACGCCACACGCGCACGCCAAAGCCCGAACATAGGTTGATCGGCACGCAAACCAGCCGCGAGAACTTCTTGTTCCGCAGTTCCATGAACCCGTTGCCGCAGTCCGAGCCGAACTTGCCGATGGTCGAGTCGAACCCGCCAAGCTTGTCGATCAAGTCCTGCGCCGAGTAGATCTCCACCGGCACCGGGTTCGTGCTCACGGCACCAGGAACTGCAGCCCCGGCCCCGGCCACTTTCACCGCATAGGTCATGTCCTGGAACTCGCCGATGAGGCAGGCCACCCCGACGCCCACTCCCTCAATGGCGCCCGGCGGTGGCAGGTCGAGAATGACGAAGCCCTCGATCTGCGCCAGCACGTCGGCGGAGGGCACGTAGGTATAGCGTCGAATGAAGCCTGGCATGGTCTTTCTCCTTCTGGCTAGCAGTCCTCCGAGACGGTCACTTCCGTGCGCGGGCGCGCCGTTGGCAGCGCGATTGGTCGTAGCACCGGCACCTGTGCCGACAGGGTCACCATCGCACCGCGCTTGCGCCGCGCCACCTCGGTGTCGGAATCGAGGTATGTCACCCCGGTCAGTTGGTAGTTCGCTCGCGTGTTGTAATAGTGCGGCAACTCGAGCCGCGCGCCGTACTTCCAGTCCACCGGACAGAACGCATCCTCGAGCATCGCCACGAGCGCCTGGCGTGCGTCCTTGTCCGTGGCCCACACCTCCACCGTGATGTCCAGGCGCAACTCGGACGCCTTGAGCAGGTACACCGCCTCCTCGCCCATGACGTACACCTTAGCCCGACTGCGAATCACCGGCGTGAGGTTGCTCGCGTCGTAGTTCCCGAGTGACATGCTGTAGACCGCGGCCCGCGGGAACAGGTGCGGATCCTCCACGTCGGCAAAGTCCTGCGCCACGCTCTTGAAACGCAAGGCCGTGCCGTCGTTGTCGATGCTCAGTGTCTCGAGGTACTCGGCCAGCCCGCGCACCAGCGCTCCGTGCGCATCGCAATCGCGCCGCGCCGTCAATGCCATCGGGTCATCGGCCTCCGTCACCAGCCGCGTGCCCGGCACGCCCGGCGGCAACGGCTCCAGAGACGTCACGCTGGGCAGCTCGCGCTTGACTGTGGTCACGCCGCAGCTCATCGCCGGTTCACCTCCGCCATCAGTTCGCGCTCGATCTCAGCCATGGCGATGTCCGCCGTCTCCTTCTTCGCGCCGCCGAGCACCTTGCGCCCCTTGAGCCCGCGCCGCCCGATGGCCCGCGCCACCGGCCACGCCGCACTAAGCGCATCCACCTGGCTCATGCCGAGCCGCCGTCGCAACCAGGCGACGATGGCCTTCTTCGGCGGAGGCGCGCCCTTGCGCCGACCGTGTTCGATCACGCCCGCGTAGGGCGCCGCGTTATACACGCGCACTCCACCCGCCACGTCTTGCGACTTCCACGAGCGCAGGTAGTAGCCCGTATTGACCGCGCCACCGCTGCCTACGCCTCCAGGATTGGCCGGAGGCGCCGTCCTCGTCCGCTGGTGCATCAATGCCACCACGTGCGCTCCGGCCGCCCGGACGCCCCGCATCGCGGCAGGCATGAACCGCTCGGCCAGCTCCTTGTGATACTGAGCCCAGCGCTTCATGTCCGTGCGGATGACCAGGAAGATCATCGCACGTCCCCCGCCCGCGTCCGGTCATCGTAGGCGCGCTCCAGCGTGATGAGCCACTGGAACTGCGCCGCCTGGTACGCCGGCAACGAGCGCCAGACGAACCGGCGCCGCGCTGCGATCTCGCCCGTCGGGCCGAGCAGCGCGACCTCGTACCACACGTCCTCGTCTGGCCCCGGCCCGTTCCCCTGGTCATCCTTGCCCAGGAGCATGTCGTCTGAGTAGGCACCGCTGATCTCGGACAGCACGATGGTGCCCAACTCCTCGAGCGCCGACGGGGTCACCGTCAGCGCCACGCCGGTCAAGTCCGAGATGAGCGGCGTGGGCAGGATCGGTAGGTCGATGACCGTCAACTCCTGCCCGAGCCCGCGCTTCCCACCCGTCCACTGCGTGCGGATCAACCGCACCTGGTAGGGGCGCAGCCCGAATTGAGTCCGTAGATCGCGGATGCCGTCAACGACCGGGATCAGCTTGCGCGCCAGCGAGTTCTTGAACTCGGCCGGCGTGAGAAGCGTGAACCTTTCGTCACGGCAGCCCACTTATGACACCTGCAACGTCCCCGTGCGCACGCCGCGCTTGAACCGGGCCGCGTACGGGTAGAGTGGCACACCGAAGATGTCCGCCAGGCGCTTCGCCCAGCGGTTGTACTCGTCCTCGAGCAGTTCCGGCTCGCCATCGCGCAACTCCAGATCGCCCAGCCGCTTGGCCGCCAGGCGATCCAACGCGCCGTCACGCAACCGGCACTCGATGCCATCCAGCGTGTCCAGCGTGTCTCGGACTCGCGGGATCGCCTCTTCCAGAAGCAAGTTCATGGCCGACTCGACCATGAACTGGGTTTGTTGTGGCCGCGGGAGCCCGAACTGGATGGATGCCGCTGGCTGGACCGATAGATAGCCCAGGTGATAGCGGACTCGTTCCTTCTCCGGCAGGCTGAGCGGCATTGGCTACTCCACCGGCTCCAGTTGCACGCCTTGCGATAGCAGCCGCTCGAAGTCCGCCGGCCCGTAGCTATCAATTCCAATGACTGAGCCCTTGGCCAGCGTGGTCATGCCGCCGAACCACGAGATGACCTTGGCCTTGGCGACCACCCACTTGCCCGAGGCGCACGGCGCCAGGGACGGATGCGGCGGCGGTCGCACCGCGGCCGGAGGCTCTGGAGCAGGCGGCACGATGGGCGCCGGTGGCACCTTGTGCGGTATGTCTTTCGTCGGGCCGCCGTTCCACTCGTTCGGGTCCGGTGACCCGTTGTCCACAGACGGAACCACCGCCGGAGTCGGCGGTGTTGCCTTCTTGACCTTGGCCGCCTCGAGCGGATCCTTCGGTTGCTGCGCCATCGGCCACCTCCTACTGCGAGAAACCGACGAGGGCAGTCCGATCCTCCGAGACGATTCGTCGGACCGCCCTCGTCAGACTGGTTCTACGCCTCGCCGTGCTGGACCAGGCACATCCGCTTGAAGGCCGCGGCATCGCCCACGGTCACGTCGGTGCGCACCGGCCAGTCGCCGATGAACTTCCAGCTCGTGGACACCATGTCCTGGAGCCGGTTGAGTGGCGCGCGGATGATGAGCTGGATCCGGTCGGCCGCGATCTCGATGCCGTTGCTGCTCGGCGTCGCCTCACCCACCTTGCCGGTGACGCCGGCCTCGGTGATGAGCTGGTCGAGTGCCTGGTAGTACTCGAACACCGCCGCCTGCGAGATGAGCAGCGCGCGGTGGACGCGGACGCCCGTGGCGCCGCCGTTGTTCGTCAGCTCACCCGCGAACGGATCGTCCGTGGTGTACACCGCCGGGTTGCCGTCGCCCACGGTCTCGACCTGCGGGCACTCGCTGTTGCGGAAGTACACCGTGCCGAGCAGCTCGCCGAGCGCGAACTGACGATACATGAAGTGATCCGGCAGAGCGGTGAGCAGCCGCTGGAACTCGTCATCCTGGAAGACCTGCGCCTGGCTGGTCGGGTCCAGATGGCAGTGGAAGCGCCCGTCCGGCATCTCCGCCGCGTTCACCGTCCAGAACCGCGCGATGGCCGCACGAAGATCCTGGAGCCGCAGCGTGTCGCTGGTGCCCACGTCGTCGATCTTGTAGCCGCCACCAACGCGCACCAGATAGGTGCGGTTGTTCGCGATGACCGCCGCGCGATCCAGCACGGTCACGTTGCCACCCGTGAAGGTGATGGTGCCCGGGCCGTACTCGTCGCCCACGTTGTCGGCCGTGTAGCTCGTGACTTCGCGAGTCACGAACGCCGGGCCGGCGGTGTCGTAGATCTGGATCGTGAGCGGGTTGTTCCCGCTGACGGTCGCGAACCGCACCGGCGAACCGTTCGCCAGGTCGGGCCGCCGCGCCTTGGTGAAGCCGTTCAGCCGCTTCACCCGGAGCGTCGCCACTGGCCCCTGCGCGCCGTCGGCCACCGTGTGGCCAGCCTCGGCTGCATTGTAGAGCCGGTTGCGGACCACGCGGTTCAACGTCTGCCCGGCGCTCAGGCCGAGCTGGTTGGCGTTGCGCAGGAACAGGTTCGCGATGGCGTTGACCGACGTCGGCATGTGCGTGTCGATGCTGTCGGCGTACTGCTGCAGGGTCGCTTCCCACTGCTCCTTCTCGTAGTCGCTCGGAACCGGGTCCACGCCCGGAGCCAGCGGCTTCAGCTTGGGCTTCATGAGGCCCACGCCGGTGAACACCTGGCTGTCGCCGACGTTCGCCGGCCACTCGACCTCGGCTGCCTCCGCCCTGAACAGCAGGCGCGGGAACATCGCCTCGTGGAAGGCGCGCTCGAGAATCTTCTCCTGAACGAGACTGCGAATCTGCGGGGTCTGAAGGATCACACTGTAGTCGGGCATGGTCTGTCCTCTGCTTTGCTAGTGGTTTGAATTGCCACCAGCCAGCACAGGCAGACGTGATCGAGCCGAGATTCAGACAGTGAAGTTCGTGACGTACCCGCGCTTCCGCAGGTGGTCTTTGAACTCCGCTGGCGTCATCTTCCGTGCGTCGATCTGCTCCGCTTGCGCGCTGGCCTGAGTGGCTGCTCCTGGTCGTGGCGCAGGTGGTGCGCCGCCATTGCTTCCTGCGCCCGTGTGCGCCGGAACCACGTGCTCGCCGAACAGGTACGGCCTATCGCCTCGGAGCTTCCCGAAGTAGTCCTCGGGTTTGAACGCCTTGAGATCCTCGTCGGACTTGGTGCGCAGCTCGCGCCGGACAAGCTCGAGTGCATAGTCGGGATCCTTGACCCCGTTCTGCACGGCCAGCTCTCGCATGGCCATCTCGACCTTCATCTCTTCGGCGTTCTGCTCCAGCACCTTCCGGCGCTTCTCTTCGGTCGCCGCCTTGCGGCGCAGCTTGTCGATCATCAGACGGCTCGCCTCGCGCTCCTTGCGGATCCGCGCCCGCATGTGCGGGGTGAGCCCGGCCGGCAGCGAATCATCCGCTGCTGGCGGTTGACGCCGGTCCGCGGGCGGTTGTGGCCGCCGCACTTCCGTGCGCGTCGTTGCCCTCTCGGGCCGCTTGTCATTCGTCGCTGGCATCGTTGCTTCCTTTCCTTCGTCACCGTCATTCAAGCCGTGGATGGCCGTCATCAGTTCTTCCAGCGAGCCGAACCCGCTGCCCTCGATGAGCTTCGCCTCCAGGAGCTTCTGCGCCTCGCGCTGACCGCGCGCCCGCTCGCGCTCCTTGAGAGCCTTGAATGCCGACGCGGGAATCTGGAACATCGACCCCGTGCGTTGAATCGACAGCGTTGCATCGTCTGCGTCGATCTCTGCGCCCGCCGCGGAACGTCCGTTGCTCCCGTTCGTCCCTGGCGGATTGACCGTGGCCTCCGGTTGCTCCGTGGCCAGTCCGAGACTGGCCGTTGACTCGGCTACCTGCTCGATGTGCGCGTCCGGCATCGCTCTCTCCTAGTCCGTGCCTGGCATCCCTGATCCGACTGTTTCCGCCGTCGTCGCGTTGGCGGGAAGCGGTCGGCATGGTTTCAGTGATTGCATCAGCCACGAACGCGCTGGGTTGTTCTTTCTCTACCTCGGACCATTCCGCGGTGGAGTGCTACGAGTTCGCTACGAATCGATCTGTGAGTTCTTCGTTCGGCATCGGGATCCACGCCACCTTGATCGCTAGCGCAGTCCCCTCGAACGTCAACACCTTGCCGTCATCGCTGACCGTGCAGACGCCACATCCGAGCACCCCGGCGGCTGCTGGAGTCGCTCCACTGGGCGCCACGAGCCGCGGCCCCACGTCTGCGGTACCGATGCCCGCGTTCGTGATCTCCACCGCCTGCACGAGCAGTGCGGCTTTCTTGGCCACCGAATCAACGGACAGGTCGAAGGCAGCCGCCTCGACTGCCAACGTGATTGTCTCGATGATCGGGGTCATCAGAGCGCCGAGCGCGACCTTGCGCAACGCGTCCGAGATCTCGTCCGGGTCGGCGTTGTCAAGCGCGTTCTGGATCGTGTAGTTCGTGGTCATGGTCCGTTCCTCCTGCCCTTGCTACCGCAAGGATTACGACTTTGCCACGAACTTGTCGGTGAGCGCCGTCGCCGGCATCGGAATGTACTTCACCTTGATGGCCTTGACGGTGCCCTCGAAGGTGATGATGTCGCCGTCGTCGCTGAGCGTCGCGACACCGCACGCCTTGGCACCCTTGGCCGCCGGAGTCGCGCCGCTCGGCGCCACCAGGCGCACGCCGAGATCGGCTGCGCCGCCCGCCACGTTGGTCACCTCCACCGCCTGCACGACCAACGCAGCCTTCTTGGCCACGGTGTCGGTGAGCAGATGGACATGGTTGCGCACGCTGGCGAGCGTGATTGTCTCGATGATCGGCGTGAGCACCGTGCCCAGTGCGACCTTGCGCAGCGCATCGGCGATCTGGTTCGGTTCCGCGTCATCGAGCGCGTTCTTGACAGTGTAGTCGGCTGTGGACATGAATCCCCTTCTTCTCTTCCTACGGCTGCTCGCCCAGGAAGACGCAAACGTCGGTTGTGGCTCCGCCTGCGGCCCGCGTCACATCGATGGCGGTCACAGGCACGGTCTGGCAGACAACTGCGAACCAGTCATCGACTGGCACGCACTGCGCCGACCCGTCTGCCGAGGTCAAGCGCACGCGGACCTTCGCGCCAGTCACCTTGACCACGATGACTGCGGCGTTCGTGATGCCGCCGAAGTTCACCGCGACCGGAGTGTCACCGGACAACTGGATCTGGTCCACGTGGTAGCGTTCGAGCTGCACGACCTCCGAGATCGCGCATTCGACGGATGGACAACCAGCACTCAGTGAGCCCGCAGGCTTCGTGGTGTAGCTGCCCGACAATGTGAAGGCGCTGCCCATGAGCGCCCTACTTCTTGATCGCGCCGAGCTTGAACGGACTCGGGTCCGGCGCCTTCGGCATCGAGGACTGCTGCGTTCGATCCTCGAGCGGAATCGACTGCGTCACGTCCACGGACTTGCCCTTCTCCGCATCGTAGGCGTCGGTGTAGTCGTTATACTGGCGCCCTTGTCCGACTTGCTTCACGTCTGGCATGGCTGCCCTCCTATCTGACCTTGAACGGTTTGATCGCGCCACCCGTCGGCTTGCTCACCGGCGGCGGGATCTTGGTTGACGAATCGACAAACGGCGCGGTTGGCTGACCGGGCTTCTGAGGCACGCCGGCCGCCGCGTTGTAGTCGATGCCGCCCTTCAGCGACTTCGGGTCCGCGTTCTTGACCGCGATATCCCGGAGCGATGGCAGGTTCTGATCTGGCATGTCAGCTCCCTTTCAGGTTCCTGAACGGAGCGCGCATAGGAGTCGGCGCCGGCTTCCCGCCGTGACCGAGATCCCCCATCTTCGAGCGCAGTTCACCATCCACCGGCACCGCGATAGCGTTGTTCGGCTGTGCGGCCTCGCGATACAGAATCCCTGTCCGCTTGGTCTCCGCGATCTGCTCGGCATCGAGCACCGCGGGTGCTGGCGTTCGCTTGAACACGCTCGGAGTTGGCATAGCGATAGGCTAGAAGTATGCGCGCTCGGTGTCAACTGGTTGATCACTGGTGGCTACTTCGTTGAGCCCCCCATAGCTTTGTATGTGTGAGCTACGACGGCCCACGGATTGTCGTAGGCCGCGCCCTTACCCTCCGGGTCCACCGCTTCCTTCGCGCGCTCCCAGGTGTCCTCGTCCGCGACCCACTCCGGCGGGTTGTTCGCCGGGTCGAAGCTGGCCATGAGCTGCATGAGTTCGGGATCCACTTCGCCCGCCTCGACGTCCTCTGCCACGGTCTGCGCCAGGAGCTGGTCCTCGGATGCCGGGCCGCCCTCGCCCACCTCATCGTCCAGTTCCTCGGCACCGGCCTTGGCCAGCTCGTCGGTCGCCGCGTAGATCTCCTTGGCGATCTCCTCGACGTGCCCGATGTCGCCGAACAGCTCGTTGACCTGCGATAGCATCTTGTCATCGCAGTCTTCGCAGATCTCTGCGAGTGCCACGACCTCCTGCGCCGCGGCCACCGCATCGGCGAGCTTGGTCATCGCGACCTTCGCCGCGGCTGCCAGCTTCTCCGAGTCGGTCTGCGCCAGGTCGCCGCCGTCCTCGTCCCCGTCGTCAACTTCCTCTTCCGGCATCGGCGGCGGCCCCTTCAGGCCCATCCCGCCACTCTTGCCGGCGAACTTCTTGAGCGATGCAACGTCCAGCATTGGCATGATCGATCCTCCTGTTGTCGAGTTCTTCGACGTGTGTTCAGCATCCTACACTACAACGTCAACGCGTCACCAGCGTTGACGGGTTCGCGCGCACGCTTGCCGGGCATGAAGCGTCCGGCCGCATCGACGAACCGATCTCCATAGTGCATCCGCAGATGATCAGCGTGCGATACCACCACCATGTTCTCGAGTCGGTTGTCATCGCGCCGTTCGTTGATGTGGTGGATGTCCTCGGTCGGCAAGAGCTTCCGCCCAAGCGC
>Ga0315288_10013190_pt1 | contig 10351 bp, 7 predicted proteins | sample YL17G11_20_MG_FD_203454 | JGI IMG/M metagenome (GOLD analysis project Ga0315288, IMG submission 203454) | Sediment microbial communities from Yellowstone Lake, YNP, Wyoming, USA - YL17G11_20 | ecosystem: Environmental > Aquatic > Freshwater > Lake > Sediment | place: USA: Wyoming | collected...
TCTCGACCCATTTCCTTGGCCAGTCGGCCGTGGAATACGTCTTACAGTAGTCGATCTTGTTTGGAAGATGGCCGTAGTCTGCCGGCTTCAGCCCCTGGATGTAGGAGAGCGGCGCAGGTTTTCCGGGTTCTTCCAGATAGCGAATCCCCAGCACTTTTCACACCGCCCATGGAAAATGTGCCGTTTGTGGAATAATGTGTCAAGGGGCATCGTTCTGGCGCTTTGGAGACTATGCGGGATCCTGGGGATGCTAAGAGCCGAGGAGGGAGGCGGCGTGTTCTGGGTCTGGTGGCGCCTGGCTTGTTGGCGTGCCCGCCGTAGCCGGTGACCGCCTGCGAGTTGTTCGAGGCGACCCAACTCGCCCTGCACTATCTGAGGTTCAGCACCCTCGACCGCCGCCCAGCCTAGGCGGATACCAACGATGCGCTGCGCGCCGTTGTCGCAAGGGTCGGCGGCAATTTGCCCGATGCACGCGAGAGTGGCGATGATGCTTGGCAACGGCTGAGGCGGTGATGCTTCCGCGAACGCAGAGAGGAGGCGCGCTGTACAGTTGTGCTGCCTTCCGATTGACGACACGCAAACGACATTCGCCATGTATGCCCCGAAGGACCCGGAGCACGCCTGGGTATTCCATCAGGTGTTTGACAGTCCGCGGGCGGCCCTCGAACGCTACCGGGCCGGGGGCGAGGCTGACGAGTGGTGCCGATGCCGCACCTGCTCCGCGTCGCCATGGGCCTTGAGCCGGACAACTGGCACCGGTGACAACGCGCACCAATCCGGATTGACCCTGGAAGCGCCCTCGACCGCCAGAGCCGCCTCGAAGGATTAAGGATACCCATACAGCCTCTACGCCTCTCCTGGGCTCCCGGGGCTGCACCTGCGCACCATATGGGCGCTGCGGCCAGCCCCGGCGTGCTGCGGCACGGGCAGGGGGCGCGGGGTTTCCGAGTCGGATATACTCGGCGCCATAGGGACTCTTGGCGGGCACGCTGAGCGAGCTGCATGAGCGACGACATCTCCCCGATACGCAAACAGTATCTGGATATCAAGCGCGACTACCCGGATACGATTCTCTTCTTCCGGCTGGGCGACTTCTACGAGACGTTCGACCAGGACGCGCAGGTGGCCGCGCGCGAATTGGATATCGTGCTGACCTCGCGCAACGTGGCCAAGGGCACCCGCGTGCCCATGGCGGGCATCCCCGCTCACGCCGCCGAAGGCTATATCGCCCGCCTCATCAGCCGCGGCCTGCACGTGGCCATCTGCGACCAGGTGGGCGACGCGGTGGGCGGGCTCATGCCGCGCGAAGTGGTGCGCGTCTTCACGCCCGGCACACTCATGGAAGAAACGATGCTCGCCCCGCGCGCCAACAATTACCTGGCGGTGGCGCTCGTCGTCGACAAGCAGGTCGGCATCGCTTATGCTGACGTTTCGACCGGCGAATTCCGCGCCACCGCCACCGCCGGCGAGAATCCAGCCCAGGTGCTGCGTGACGAGTTGGCCCGGCTCAATGCGGCCGAAGTCCTCCTGCCCGAAGGCACAGCGCTCGGCAACGGCCCGTCGCTCGCGGTGACTGAACTTCCCTCGTGGAAGTTCGAGCTTGGCCGCTGCGAGCAGACGCTGCTCGAACACTTCTCGACCGCCAGCCTGGAGGGCTTCGGCTTGGCCGGCCTACCACTGGCCATCCGCGCCGCAGGCGCGCTTCTCCAGTACGTGCGCGAGACCCAGCCCAAGGCGCTCGGCCTGCTGGCCGGGTTGACACACTACAGCCTGTCGGACTTCATGCTGCTGGACGCCGCAACCCGCCGCGGTCTGGAGCTCACCGAGACCCTGCGCTCGCGCGAGGTGCACGGCTCGCTGCTGGGCGTGCTCGACCAGACCGTGACGCCCATGGGCGCGCGCCTGCTGCGCGTGTGGATCAACCAGCCTCTGCTCAACCTGGCAGCGATCCAGGCGCGCCAGGACCAAGTGCAGGCTTTTGTCGAGGCCGGCCTGGCGCGCGTGAGCTTCCGCGCGCCGCTCGCGAAACTGGGCGACCTTGAGCGCCTGGCCAACCGCACTGCCACAGGGCATGCCACGGTGCGCGATCTGGTGACGTTGCGCACGCACTTGGGCGGGCTACCGGCCGTTCGCGCTGCGCTTGAGGCCGCGCCGGGTCTGGTCGGCTTCGCGGACGAAGTGGATTTGTGCGCGGATGTGCTCAGCCTGCTGCAGGCGTCCATCGCCGAAGACCCGCCAGCCACTCTCGCCCAGACCGGCGTCGTGCGCAGCGGGTTCTCGGAGGAGCTCGACCGGACGGTGGCGGGCATCCACGAGGCACGCCGCTGGATCGCCAACTTGGAGGCGGAGGAACGCACCCGCACGGGGATCCGCACACTCAAGGTGGGATTCAACAAGATATTTGGCTACTACCTCGAGGTCACGCGCGCCAATGCCGAGGCCGTTCCCACAGAATACATTCGCAAGCAGACCTTGGTCAACGCCGAGCGCTACATCACCCCGCAGATGAAGGAAGTGGAAGCGCAAATCCTCAATGCCGAAGAGCGCATCCGGGAGATCGAGGGCCGTTTGTTTGCGGAGGTGTGCCGCACCCTCGCCGCCGCCGCGCCGCGCTTGCAGCAGACCTCGGCCGCCCTGGCACGACTGGATGTTGTAGCCGCGCTCGCCGAAATCGCGGTGCAGCGCGCCTACGTACGCCCGATGCTGGTCGAGGAGGACGAGCTTGAAATCGTGGGCGGCCGTCATCCGGTGGTTGAGCAGTTCCTCTCGCCCCAACGCTTCGTGCCCAATGATGCCGTGCTGGATGGCGGCGAGCGCATCCGCGTTATCACCGGCCCGAACATGTCGGGCAAGAGCACCTACCTGCGGCAGGTGGCGCTGCTGTGCCTGATGGCGCAGATCGGTTCCTTCGTCCCGGCCGCCTCGGCCCGCATCGGCCTGGTCGATCGCATCTTTACCCGCATTGGCGCGCAGGATGAGATTCACAGCGGTCAATCCACCTTCATGGTGGAGATGATCGAAGCCGCCAACATCCTGCACCATGCCACGCGGCGCAGCTTGCTCATCTTCGATGAGGTGGGGCGCGGCACGTCCACCTACGACGGCGTCTCGATTGCCTGGGCCGTCATCGAGTACATCCACAATCACCCGCGCCTGCAATCACGCACATTCTTCGCCACCCACTATCACGAACTCATTCGCCTGGCGGAGTTCCTGCCGGCAGTGCGCAACTACAACGTGGCCGTGGTCGAGCAGGGCAAGAAGGTCGTCTTCCTGCACCAGATTGTCCCCGGCGGCGCCGATCGCTCCTACGGCATCCATGTTGCCCAGTTGGCCGGCCTGCCGCGGCCGATCATTGCCCGCGCAGAGGAGATCCTGGCCGAGCTTGAATCTCAAAGCGACCGGGGCGACAAGCCCCAACCGCAGATGCTGCAGCTCAGCTTCGTCTCGGGCAACGACCCGCTGCGCGAGGCTTTGGCCCACCTCGATGTTCCCGGCCTGACCCCCATCGAGGCGCTCAACCTGCTGTACGAGTGGCAGAAGCGGTACATCTCGCCCGAAGGCGATCCATTGGCGTGACGCTGCGCGAGCTCCGTCTTGAGAATGCCGGCGAGACGGCGAGCGGCCGCCCGCTGACGACGAGGCTCATGAGCGGCGCGGCGGGTGCCTTCACCTCTCCCACGACGCTCGATGTTCTATTGTCCTTCGAGGACCTGGAAGCGGCCGGGCAGCCCCTCCTTGCGGGCGGGTTCAGGCTGGTCGACTCGCCGCGACATGCGCCGGGAGCTGGTGGAATTGGAGGGGAGGGCTTCGCCAGGGAGACTGGCGGTGATGGCTGTCGGTGCCAGATCGGGAGATGTCGCAGCCAATGGTGCGGCGACGCGCGCATGCGCCGATCAGCCGAAGGTTGACACAGGCCGGCGTGGTGTCACGAGGGGATAAGGGAACTGACGCGCATGCAGGCGTGGGCCGATGCGCCCCACAATGTATCCATCCGCGCGGTCCTCGCCGACCGTCGCCACCGGGCATCGCAGTCCTGACTGCAGGTTCTCGCGACCGAGGAGGTTCCCGGTCCCGCACTGGCGGCATTCGGTCAAGAAGTGTTCGGCGACGCGTCCCAGGTTCACCGGCGGCAGACCACCCGCCCCGCGAAGCCTCGCGGTGGAGCGGGGGCTCGGGTCGAGTGCGGACTTCAAGTTCTCCTTGACCGCCGCGAGCCGCTGGCGCCTCGGGTCAGAGGCGAGACCAGCGGCGACCACGCCGCCCGCGTGTACCATGCCTTCGAGCCGGTCGCATTCGTCAAGCAGTGAGACAGGGTGGGGTGCCTTGATAAGGATGGGAACCACGGGCCGCACGCGTCGCAACCCGTCCGCCTTGGCCGGAAACCGGCGAACGGTTGTTCCCACGGACCTCCCGTCTGACAATCGGGAGGCGGTTTGAGGGGAGGGCGGTCGCGCTCAAATGCGTGTCGAGAGGGCGCCCGGATGGGTGACAGATGTCGCTGGAGGTGCCTGCAGGCCGTGCTATAGTACCTCCACTTGGGCAATCCAGCCGATTGCTCCCCGCCGAGAGTAGGGAGCGACTTTTCGTCTATGCCCCGAAGGGAGGGACCGCGAGGCTATGGATCGAGGCGTCTCGTCCAATCCCATCCGCCGGTACAACTACCAGGGCGACCCCCTGGCCGAGCCACCGCCCGCAGATCTGATGGAGATACTTGACCGGTACCGTGGGGAACGTGACGCGCTGATCACGGTGCTGGAGGAGATCCAGGCGCGCTACCGCTACCTTCCGGCCAAACCCTTGCAGTTCGTCTCTCGCGAGCTTGGTTTCCCCCTCAGCCTGATCTACGGCATCGCGACCTTCTACAACGTCTTCCGGCTGACAGCGCCGGGCCGCTACCTTGTGCGGGTCTGCAAGGGGACGGCCTGTCATGTCAATCGCTCCTCAACCATGATCGAGCACCTGAGCGAAAAACTGGGCATCACGGAAGACGAGACGACTCCCGACGGGTTGTTCACCCTTCAGACCGTCGCCTGCGTGGGGGCGTGCAGCTTGGCGCCGGTCATGGTCGTCAATGAGCAGACGTATGGACGGATGACCCCTGACCTCTCGTGGGGAATTATCTTGAAGGTCTTGGCCCAGGAAGGGCCGCGGGATCAGGCGGAACAATGAGCACACTCATTCGCATTGGCACATCCACCTGCGGGTTGGCGGCGGGCGCCGAGGGCGTCGTCAGTGCGATTCGGACCGACCTCGACCGGAGGCAGGTGGAGGTCACGGTCCAGCGCACTGGCTGCCTGGGAGCCTGTCACAACGAGCCGCTGGTCGAGGTGACCGACGGGGAGAAGGCAGTTCTGTACGGGCCGGTGGACCCGGAGCACGTCGACCTGATCCTTGACCGGCACTTCGGCGGCGGCGCGGCCCAGGAGCAGGAACTGTCCTTGATCCTTAGTCGCAGGCCGGACCACACGGATTTCCCCTTCCTGGCCCGTCAGACCAAGGTGACCACTCGCCTATGTGGGGTGATCGATCCTCTCTCCCTCGACGAATACCTGGCCAACGGCGGCTACATGGCGCTGCGGGAAGCTCTGACCATGGCTCCTGAGCGGGTCATCGCCATCGTCAAGGACTCCCGCCTGCGCGGGCGAGGCGGCGCCGGCTTTCCTACGGGCGCGAAGTGGGAGATCACCCGCAAACAGGCGGCCAGCCCCAAGTTCCTCATCTGCAACGCGGATGAGGGCGACCCAGGGGCATTCATGAACCGGACGATGATCGAAGGCGACCCTCACCGCCTCTTGGAGGGAATGCTGATCGCGGCCTGGGCCATCGGTGCATCCAAGGGCTACCTTTACGTGCGGGCGGAATACCCGCTGGCGGTCGAGGCCTTGCGGAACGCCGTGGGCCAGGCGGCAGAGTACGGCGTCACCGGCAAGAACATCCTCGGCAGCGGGATGGACTTCGAGTTTGTGATCAAGGAAGGGGCGGGTGCCTTCGTGTGTGGCGAGGAGACGGCCCTGATGCACTCGATTGAGGGATTGCGCGGCACCCCGAGCATGCGCCCGCCCTACCCGTCGGTCTCCGGCTTGTGGGGCTTTCCAACCAATATTAACAACGTCGAGTCGTTGGCCAGCATCCCCTCGATCATCCTCCAGGGCCCGTCGTGGTTCGCGTCCCTGGGGACCGAACAATCAGGCGGTACGAAGGCCTTTGCGCTGACGGGGGTCGTGCGCGCCTCGGGCCTGGTGGAGGTGCCGCTGGGCACACCGCTGCGCATCCTGGTGGAGGAAATCGGGCGAGGCTGCAAGAATGATCGGCCGGTCAAGGCAGTGCAACTCGGCGGACCGTCAGGCGGCTGCGTCCCGGCGGAACTGCTCGACACGCGCATCGACTACGAGGACTTGCGCCGCACCGGAGCGATCATGGGCTCGGGAGGCATGGTCGTCGTCGACGATACCACCTGCATGGTGGATTTCGCCCGCTACTTCCTGACGTTCACCCAGGATGAGTCGTGCGGCAAATGCGTTCCCTGCCGGGTTGGCACGCGCAAGATGCTGGCGGTTCTGACCAAAATCACCCAGGGCCAGGGCACGCGCGCCGACCTGGAGCGGCTGAAGCGACTGTGCGAGACCGTGCGCACGGCCTCGCTCTGCGGCCTAGGATTGACCGCCCCCAATCCGGTGCTGACCACCCTGCGCTACTTCGAGCAGGAGTACATCTCGCACGTCGACGCCGGAACTTGCCCGGCCGGCATCTGCAGCATGCGGCCAAGCGCGGCCACCCCGGACGCCTAGTCGGGAGACGACGGCATGATCTCATTGAGACTTGACAACCGAAGGGTGGAAGTGGCGCCGGGGACTACCGTCCTGCAAGCGGCGCTTGCCAACGGCATACATATCCCGCACCTTTGCCACCATCCCGAGCTGCGACCCTCAGGCGGTTGCCGCATGTGCTTGGTCGAGATCGACGGCCGGCCGAATCCCGCCGCCAGTTGCGGGCTGTTGGCGGAGGAGGGGATGGCGGTTACGACGCAAAGCGAGCGATTGACCGAGATACGCCGCGAAATCATCGACCTCCTTGTCTCGGACCATCCGCTCCGCTGCATCACCTGCGACAAGAACGGCGTGTGCGCTTTGCAGCGCTACGCCTACGACTATGGCATCTCCGAGACCTCGTTCGACTTCGAGCTGGCGCGCAGCCTCTACCAGGATGACAACCCGATGTTCGTGCGCGACCACCAGTACTGCATCCTGTGTGGGCGCTGCACCCGGGTGTGCGATGAGATCGTCGGCGCGAATGCCATCGAGACGGCCGGCCGAGGCTTCAGCAGCCACGTGGCGACTCCCTTCGACTGGGCCATGGCCGATAGCGCCTGCGTCTTCTGCGGGAACTGCGTTCAGGTCTGCCCGGTGGCGGCGCTGATGCCGCGCGCCCGCCTGGGGATGGGTCGGGAGTGGGAGCTTGCGCACACTCGCACCATCTGCGGCTACTGCGGGGTCGGCTGCGGCATCGACTACGCCACCAAGGATGGCAAGATCCTGTATGCCCAGGGATTCCCCGAAGCTCCGGTCAATGGTGAGTTCCTGTGCGTCAAAGGACGCTTCGGTTGGGACTTCGTCGACCACCCGGAGCGGTTGACACGTCCGCTCGTGCGGCGCGATCTGGCCCACCGCCTCGGCCTCTCGGACGAACCCTTCGCCCTGGCGGAGGAGTCCGTATTCACCAAGCGCGCCGGACCGGAGAACTTCGTGCCGGTCTCGTGGGAGACGGCCCTCGACATCGTCGCCGGCGAACTGCTGCGCACCGTGGAAGCGCACGGGCCGGACGCCGTTGCCGGGCTGACTTCGGCGCGCTGCACAAACGAAGACAACTATCTGTTCCAGAAGCTGATGCGAGTCGGGATCGGGACGAACAACATCGACCACTGCGCGCGTCTTTGACACAGCTCCACCGTCACCGGTCTGGTGACCTCCTTCGGCAGTGGGGCAATGACCAACAGCATCCGCGAGATTCGCCAGGCGGACTGCATCCTGATCACGGGATCCATCACAGCGGAAGCCCACCCGGTAATCAGCTATGAAGTGATCCGGGCGGTCAAGAGCGGCGCCAACCTGATCATCTTGGATCCCCGCCGCGTCCCGCTGACACGCCACGCCACGCTCTTCCTGCAGGCTCAGCCTGGGACCGACATCTATGTATTCCTGGCCATGGCGCACGTCATCCTGCGCGAGGGCTGGGCCGACACGGACTTCCTGCAGCAGCGGGTCGAGGGTTTCGAGGCCTTCCGTGCCAGCGCCGCGCAGCACACGCCCGAATCCGCAGCGCTGGTGTCCGGTGTCCCGTCAGGGCAAATTGAGAAGGCGGCACGGCTGTACGCGTTGGGCGAGCGCGACTTTGGGAGCTCCGCCTATGCCGACGGGCGGGGCCACTCGACGATCCTGTACGCCATGGGCATTACCCAGCGCTCGATCGGCACGCAACTAGTCCAAATGCTGGCCAACCTGGCGATGCTCACAGGACAAGTCGGCAAGCCCTCCAGCGGTGTGAATCCGCTTCGCGGCCAGTCCAACGTCCAGGGCGCGTGCGACATGGGGGGATTGCCTGAATACCTGCCCGGCTACCAGCGGGTGGAGGACGACTCCAAGCGCCATCAGGTTGCCCAGGTGTGGAAAGTGGAGGATCTGCCGGCCCGACCGGGCCTGACGGTCGTCGAGATGATGCATGCCGCCGACGAGGGCAAAGTCAAGGCCATGTTTGTCATGGGGGAGAACCCCATGATGTCGGACCCCGACCTCACGCACGTGGAGAAGGCGCTCCGCAAGCTGGATTTCCTGGTGGTGCAGGACATCTTCTATAACGAGACGGCGCAACTGGCGCACGTGATCCTGCCGGCCGCTTCCGCCCTGGAAAAGGACGGCACGATGACCAACACTGAGCGCCGTATCCAGCTCCTCCATCCAGTGGTGCGTCCGCCTGGCGAGGTACGCCCGGACTGGTTGATCCTGGCGGAGATCGGGGCCCGATTGGATGGCAAGCGCGGGCTCGAGCGCGAGGAGGGGTTTTGGCAGTTCGCCACGGCGGCGGACGTCATGGAGGAGATCGCCGCGGTCACTCCGATCTATCGCGGCGTTCGCCACCCGCGCCTAGGGCAGGCCGGATTGACCTGGCCCGTGCCCGACGGCCAGCATCCGGGGACCCCCATTCTGCACGTCGGAAGCTTCTCACGCGGGAAGGGTCAGATGGTCGTCGTCACAGCGCAGATGCCAGCCGAGCAGCCGGACGCCGACTACCCGATGATCCTCACCACCGGTCGGACGTTGTACCACTACCATTCGGGGACGATGACCCGGCGGAGCGAAAACCTGTCGTGGCGTGAGCCGCGCGGCTATGCCGAGATTAACGTGGCCGACGCCGCCGAACTCGGGATCCGGGACGCCGGTCAGATCGTGATCTGCAGCCGCCGCGGCAAGGTGCGGACACAGGCCCGCGTTGGTCAGCGGGTGCCGAAGGGCACCGTGTTCCTTTCCTTCCACTGGAGGGAGGCGCCGGCCAACATGCTGACGCACGACTTCGGTCTGGACCCCCAAGCCAAGATCCCCGAGTACAAGGTGTGCGCCGTGCGGGTGGAGGTCCCCAAGCGCGGCACTGGCTGATCGACAGGGGCCCCCCACGCCGGGCTGGCGCTGCGCCAAGCCGGCGACCCACCCAGGGTGCGGAGGGTGACCGAAGGGAGCTGCCCCGGTCCGGAGAACGTTTGGGCGGAGGTCGCCGCGCTGACTCCCTCGATGACGGGCATCCGCCATGCGCGCTTGGAGCAGGGCAGCCTGCAATGGCCATGCCCTTCCGCAGACCATCGCGGAATGCCCATCCTGCACTCCGCCAGGATTGCGCGCGGCAAAGGCCGCTTCATCCCATCACGTATCGGCCGCCCGCCGAGCAGATCGACGACGAGTATGCGCATATCCTTTCCACGGGGCGCATTCTCTTCCACTGGCACGGAGGGACGATGAGCCGCCGCTCGGCCGGGCTGGAGCGGCGGGCCCCGTCAGCCGAGGTGCAGGTCAATCCCATAGATGCGCAGTGCTTCGGGCGAGTGGATCAGGCGCTCTTAGAGGTTGCTTCTCGAGGCGGGCGGATTCGCGCCCAGGCGCGTATGACCGAACGCTCACCGCGCGGGACGGTCTTCGCAACCTTCCACTACGCCGAGGCGGCGGCCATCTTGCTGACCTTGGATGCGGTCGACCCGGTCGCCAAGATACCCGGATAAAGATGTCCGCGGTTCGCATACCGCGTGCCCGGGAAGCGGACCGGCCCCCCCCCCGCAAATTGGGGGTGGATCTCGGAGGGATGCCCC
>Ga0315288_10013195_pt1 | contig 10348 bp, 21 predicted proteins | sample YL17G11_20_MG_FD_203454 | JGI IMG/M metagenome (GOLD analysis project Ga0315288, IMG submission 203454) | Sediment microbial communities from Yellowstone Lake, YNP, Wyoming, USA - YL17G11_20 | ecosystem: Environmental > Aquatic > Freshwater > Lake > Sediment | place: USA: Wyoming | collected...
CTGAACGAACGACGACGAACGAAAGAACCCCATGAAGCTCACTCCCGTCTACGTCATCACGGACTCCGAAGGTCAGGCCGAGCTGGAAGTGGACGGCACGCTCGAGCAGACCATCGACGCGGCGCTCAGCGCGTACGGCAAGCACACGCAGATCGTCTTCTCGGGCGACCTCGAACAGATGAAGCTCGAGAAACGCCACGAGGACACGAGGCAGGAGCGTCTCTCGAACCCCCCGCAGCTTCCGGGCTTCTACGAAGCGCTGGCGATGCGCGCTCTCGACCAGCACGGCACGGGCAAGTTCTGGATAGCAGCCGAGCCTGGCAAGGGACCGAACGCTGGGAAGGAGATCCCCGCCCGGCCGAGGACGTATTCGCGCGACGAGGTCGAGGGGGAGTTCCCCATGACCGAGGCCGGGCTCAAGGCGGCTCACGAAGCGCTCCGCGAGTACTTCCCGAAGAAGGGCGACTTCTCGCGGATCATCCGCAACGGCAAGAACGCTGGGAAAGAGCTTTTCGTCGGCGACACGTACGAGAGCGCCGCGGGGATGAGCAAGGCGTTCCTCGTCGCGAACGCGAAGACGCTGAAGGCCGCGGAGGGGATCGCCCAGCGCGAGGAGGGCGACGACGAAGGCACCGAGGTCACGATCAACAACCGCATCCCCCCGTCTCTCTCGAAGGGCCTCGCGTTCCTGCCGCACGCGCTGGTCAAGAACACGCGCTACTACCCCAAGTGGGGCGGCGTGCCGCAGCTCATGGGGAGCTTCGATCCAGAAGGCGTGAGCAACGTCTCGTGGGCCTCCGTCGAGAGCGCAGCGAAAGGTAGGAACAAGGCCGGGCGCGGGCTTCGGCTCGAGATGGGCTTGACGAGCGGCCTGGGCGTGTGCGTCGGTTCGTCCGAGGCGTGCCGCACGTCGTGTCTCATCTACGCGGGCCAAAACCAAGCCGTCGAGCACAACAACTTGATCAAAGGAGATCGCCTGAGGGCCCTTTTGTACCAGCCCAAGGCGTTCATCCGGATGATGATCGACTCGATGCAGAAGCACGTGCGAGCCACGGCGAAGGACGGCAGCGTGCCGTATTTCCGCCCGAACATTCTCTCTGACATCCCGTGGGAGCTGCTTTACCCGGAGCTGTGGGACGCTCGGGCGTATCCGGACTTCGAGAATCTCAGCATCTACGACTACACGAAGCTCGCGGGTCGCGACACGAAGTCGCTCGGGTACCTGCAGTCGAGCCGCGGGGCCGACCCGATGCTCGACGGCGCGCTCCGGTACGATCTCACGTACTCGTTCAGCGGCGTGAACGCGGAGATGCTGGAGCACGAGCTGGCCCGGAAGATGCGCGTGGCGATCGTTTTCCTGCGTACGCTGAAGTCGGGATCGCTTCTCCCGAGCGCGAAGACCGGGCGTCCCACGTTCAAGGCCGCGGAGAGCTTCAACAACATGAGATTCATGGGACAGAAGATCATAGATGGCGACGAACACGATCTCCGTCCCCTCGATCCGCAAGGCACCGTCGTCGGCCTTCGCTTCAAGTCTCTTCGCGGCAAGACCGCCGGCACGCGCGCGGAACAGATTGCCCGAGCGGGCGAGTTCGTCGTCGGCTCGGCCGGCGGGCTCCCGAAGTACGCGGAGCGGAAGCGCGTGCGGCTCGAGACTGCTGGGAAGACCATCAAGTACGTGGTCGAGGGGTTCGACGACGGGCACGGCAACATCATCGCCGCCGGGACGCCCCTGCAAGAGGGCGTTTCGCAGCAGGCTTTGTTCGACGTAGGATAGGCCATGAGCATTCCTCGAGACGATGTGGAGAGCGCGGAGGATTCGCCGCTCCCCATCAGCCGCGACGATGGGCGCGGGGAGTCGCCGCTGCCTGGGGAGAGGCCGCTCGAGCCTTCGGAGCGGATCGTGGCCATCGACCTCCGGACGAGAGATCTGGCCGGCGAGGTCGCGCGCTTCAGCTACAAGCTCGGAGCGCTCGACGGGCGCATGGTCGATTTCCAGGCGAAGGTCCTGAAGGCGCTCGCCACCTTGACCGACAAGATCAACCAGACCGCTCCCCACCGCGAGAAGCTCGACACGCTCTCGGAGATGGCGATCCAGAATGCGATCGAGGCCTCTCAGGCCAAGGCGCGCGACAACGCGCACGAGGCGCAGCTCGCGGCGCAGAGCCTCGACATCGCGAAGCTCAACAAGGCGATGGGGACCGGGGCGATCGTGGGGGTCGTCGGCACGGCCGTGGGCACGCTCCTCCTCAAGCTCTTCGCCTGGAAGTATGGGATCGCCCTGCCATGACGCCCCAGGAACTCGCGAAGCTCATCCACTCCCACGCGTGGCTCTCGCTCGCCCTCGTGGTGATCCCTCTCCTCGACAGGAGCATCGCGGCCGGCGAGTGGCCGTTCTCGCTCGTCGCGTCCGTGAAGACCCGCCTTCTTCTGATCGCGTTCGGAGGCGGCGTCGTCGGCCTCCTCCAGGCGCATCAGTCGGGAGAATCCTGGGCGGACGCGGCGCTCTCCGGCGTGCTGGTCGTGGCCTTTGCGATTGTGAAGAACGGACAGTCGCTCTTCTCTGCGTCTCCTCCCGCTCCGCCAGCTCCCGCGGACATCTCCGTGCCGGAGCCCAGAGCTTCGGAGCCGACGGTTCCAGATCGCCAGGCGTGATAGGCTCCGGGCATGTCGGAGATCCATGATCGCGATCCTGAGACGCCCGAGCTGTACCGCCCGAAGTTCGGGCTGATCCCTTCGCCTCGCGACTTCGACTCGCACGGGCCCGCCTCCCAGCTCTTCGAGGCCGGCATGAGCGCTCCTCCGTTGCGGGCGTGTCCCCCGACGGGCGACGTGCTCTTGCAGGTCGACCAGGACTGCGTCGCGAACGCTGGCGCCGACGCTCAGTTCGATCGCCTCCGAGCGCAGGGCTCCCTGGGCGAGATGCCGTCGCGCCGCTGGGGGTACTACGGAGCCCGCAAGGAAGGCGGGTTCCTGGGCCAGGACCACGGCTGCATGCCCGGCGATTGGGTCGCGTCGCAGAACGAGCGCGGGTGGTGTTCGGAGCGCTGGTGGGCCTACGAGGGCGGTCCGTTCGACGCGCCTCCGGACGAAGCGTTCCAGCACGCGGCCGATCAGGTGGGCCAGTTGAAGATGCATCGGGTGTCGGACGGGCTCGAGCTTCGGCAGGGGCTTTCGACGGGGTTGACGGCGATGGCGGGCATGGTCGTCGATCAGGCGTTCCGCGACTACCGGGGCGGCGTGTGGAGCTTCGACGGTCGGGGCGGCGTGGGGCGGCACATGGTGCGCCTGGTCGGCTACGAGGCCGGTGGGGCGGTGTACTGGGGCAAGAACAGCTGGGGCGTCGGCTGGGGAGCTTCGTACCCCGGTCCGCGTTGGAGGCTGAACTCGGCGGGGGTGTGGCAGGCTGGGCCGGTGAGGGACGAGAAGGGGTTCTTTGAGATCGACGCGGACACATTGTTCAGCGACGCGGTGGTCTCGGAGATCTGGTTGGTGGACTGGACGGCCTCGGAGAGCGAGACTGCGAGCCCATGAGACTCCTGGTCCTGACGTTCGCGGCGGCGCTCCTGGCCGGCTGCCATCCTGCGAAGAACGACGACTTCCCCGCGGGCGTGGACTGCCCCGCGGCGTGCGAGCGCTTGCGAACGCTCGAGTGCCTCCCTGATGGGGCGAAGAGCCCGGCGGGGAAGCCTTGCGAGGAGTGGTATTGCAAGAGCGATCTCCTCACGGCGGCGCGCGCTTCGTGCGTGTCGCACGCGGAGGACTGCGACGTCGTCCGGACGACGTGCCGCGAGGCGAAGTAAGCGGACGATCAAGATCGTGGAGGCGGGAGGCGCAGGAGCCGGCGCCGGTGCGGAGTTGCTAGCCGGCGGCGCGGCGGAGCCACGGGCTGCCGCTGCCTGGGCCTCGAGCGCCACGCGGTGGAGCATCGCGGCAGGGACCTGGACGCGCTGGCCGTCGGCGGTCTGGAGCCACACGCAGGCCTGATCGGCCAGGTGGACGACCTGGCAGGCCGGCTTCTGCGCGGCGCAGCCGCCCGAGAAGTGCATCGCGGTGGCGGCGGCGAAGTAGAGGGTGATCGCGGGGAGGATGGGGTGCCAGTAGTCGCCGAGCTTGTGCGATCGTAGGAGCGGGATCACGACGACGCTCCGGGGAGCGGCTGGCCGGCGGGCGGGACGTACGGCGGAGAGACGGCGCCGGCATCGACGGCCGCGATCGTTTCCTCGATTTCGGCTTCGGCTTCGGCGTCTCCGGGGATCTCTTCGTCGGCGACGACGACAGCTGCCGCGTCGCGGTAGCTCTGGATGTAGCGACCGATGGTGGCGGTGCTGGCACCCAGCTCGGCGGCGACGGCGAGGGCTTCGCCCGCGAGCATCATGCGCTGCGTCTGCAGGGCGTAGTTGCTCTGCTGGGCGGCGTCGCGCCTCTGCTGGGTCTTCTTGGCAAGCTCGTAGCTGAAGCCGGCCGCGAAGAGGGGCATGACGACTTTCACGATCTCGGTGAGCGACATCTCGGGCTTCGGAGGCGGCGTGACGTTGGGAGTGCGCCGGACTTTGCACTCGGGAGGTGGGGGAGGTGGGAAGCAGCCGTTCTGGGCGTAGGCGCGCCTCATCTCGGGAGTGTAGGGATCGCAGCAGGGGCTCATCTCGGGAGTGTAGGGATCGCAGCAGGGGCAGGGCATCGCTCGAAGGTAACGCCCCTCAGGTCTTGTGACAAGGAACTCAGCCCGCGGCTGCGGCGGTGATCTTGTCCGATTCGTTGAGCATCCATGCCGTGGAGGCCATCTGAGGCGAGGCTCCCAGGGGGATCGGGAGGATGGTGCGGGTGGCGGAGGCAAAAACGAGATCTGCCATGCGCGGCGTCAGGAGGGAGCAGGAGAGGCGGTCGGCGATCTGCTGGAGCAGCGTGGCCGACGCGTTGACGCGAACGCCGCCGAACATCAGCGCGTCGCCGAACACGTAGAACGTGAGATCGCCCGTGGCGATGGACGCCCAGCCGATCTCCGCAGAACCTTGCTCGACCCATCCCAGCAAGATCGCCTCCCGCTTCGTGAGATTGTCCGGAAGCGCGGCCACCTCGGCGCGGGAGATGACGGGTCCCGAGCCGGAGAGGATGTTGAGCGGCTCGAGCTGCGGGACGCCGGGCTGCCGGGTGATCTGGAGCGGGCCCTCGACCGAGAGGAGCTTGCTCGCCTCGGGGTCGACCAGGAGATCGGAGAGGACGCGCTCCTGGCCCTGGTAGATGCACGCCTGCGACGCGAGCACGCACGTCTGAGAATAATCGGCGTGGAAGCGATCGTGCGCGGTCCCGACGCCCTGGATCACGCGCACGCCCGGCAGCGAAACGGATGCTTCGAACTTCTGTCCGCCGAAGGTCGCTCCCTTGAAATGCCAGCCATAGTTTCCGGATTTTCCGTTCGAGGCGATCTTGTTGGTGAGGACCCAGTGTTTTCCGACGGTCTGCAAGATCGCCCCGACGGCTTGCTCAGGGGGCGTTACGGGGGTCCCAGGCGTCCCGGGGGTCCCTGGATCGGGCGGCGTCGGCTCGACCGGCGGCTCCGCGGCGCTGGCCTTTCGTGTCGCGAGGTAGAGGCCGAGTCCAGCGGCGACGCCCAAAGCGATCTTGGTTCCGAGTTGCATGGGCTGAATCCTAGCTTTTTCTCGGGCGTTCGTCTTCGGCTGTCAGATTGTGAGAAGCTGCGGCGTCTCATGGACATGGCCAACACCTGCCCCCGGGCGTCCGAGATCTTCCCCTGCCGTGACATCGACGCGCACGCGTCGCTGTTCACGCGTCGCGGCACCTGTCGCGACGGATCGTCGTTCGATCCCTACGATCCCCTCTTCGGAAACTGTCGGGAGCGCGTGGGGCTCTCCCACGTGACGGAGCGCGAGTACGTCCTCGCGCTGCACGACGCGTTCGTCGCGACGCTGAAGGGAGAAATCCAGTGATCATCACGGCGCAGTCCCACGTCGATCACGATCTCTCGCCGGAGCACCTCGCGTGGCTGATCGAGACCTTCGGAGCCCGCGAGGGCTTCTTCCTCATCACCGTCGAGCTGCCGGAGCACCTGGGCCCGCTCATGAGCGGGCTCTACGGTCCCTCCGTCGGCGACGAGCCCGTCCTCGAGGCCGACGTCGTCTACATGAAGCGCGGGATGCGCGAGAAAGCCTCGCGCATGGTCCGGCGCCCCTCGCGCCCCACGCGGACGCTGACGGTCATCGCGGGGCCGCAGGGGCCCGGGAACTCGACCCCCGACGACCTCACGATTCTGTACACGAGCTACGGGGGCCCGTGCGCGCCTCGGGAGCCCGGCGACCCGTTCCTGCAGCGGGAGGGCCAGGAGGTCGCTCTCGCCGAGGCGAAGGCCTTCTGGGCGGTTCACGCTCTGGCGATCTAGCGCGTCTCGGAGGCCCGGCAGACGGCCTGCACGAGGTCGCCCAGCTCGAGCCCGGTGCCGGACAGAGCGAACTGCCGGCCGTCGACGGCCCGGAAGATCACTGCGTAACGATCGCTCCGGGCGTCTGGATCTCCGCGCTTCGTCACCACGGCCCGCGTGATCTGCACGTCGTCGATCACCTGGGGCCGCCGGGGCTTGTACGGGTCTCGGATGGTCAGCTTCATCCCCCACCCTACCAGCCCGAACCCCCCGAGACACGTCACATCCGTCTGGTTGGCTCGCAGGGGCGCTCGCCGGACAGACTCGGTGGGTTAGTGTCTAGGTGACACCAGCAAACTCGCTGACAAATGTCACTGACGAATGTCAGTGAAAAGGATTCCGGCATGGTCGTTGACGACAGAAAAAAGGGAAGGGACATAGGAAGATTCTTATGGCCTGCGCGTACAACAGGTTGTAGAACAACAGAGCGGACGACGAAGACGGAAGGACGGAGGACCCCATGACTGTTCATCTCGCGGTTCTGCAGGCGGTGGCGGAAGAAGATCTCTCGGACTACTGCTACCCGCAGGCTCGCGTTCTCGAGCTGCAGACTCAGGCGGCGGTCCTCTATTCGCCGGCGCGCTACGACTTCGTGTGGAACGACGACTTCTCGGCGTTCCGCCCGGTGCGTCTCCTCTGGTGGGACGAGGCGTCGTACCTCGCCTATCAGTCTGGTGACTACGGCGAAGACGAAGGAGGGGGCGCGTCGTGACCGCGACGCGCGCCCAGGTCCGGGAGCTTCGGGCTGACGCCTTCGCGGAGGGCGACTCTCTCACGGTGGAGAGGTGCGACCTGGCCCTCGGAGCGTTCCGCCAGGACGGGTGGATGGTCGACCACGATCGCGCGGAGCCCGCCGCGTTGCGGGCCCTCGACGCGGTGACGCTCTACCTCGAAGAGGCCTACACGATCGCGTACGGGAGGGGCCGGTGAAGCAGGGGCCCTACGCGCAGCGCGCCCTCGAACGCTGGTGCGAACGCCAGAAGCTCTACGTCGAGGAGGTTCGGTTCCTTGGCGGCACGCTCCGGATGGCGCGCGCCTTTGGCGTGAAGAGCGTGACGGCCGAGGTGAGGGCCGGGGCGAACGAGGGCTACCTCGTCCGGATCTACTTTCGGCCCAAGCGGACCGCGACGCTCCGCGAGGAGTGGCGAGGGATCGCCGCGAGGACCCTGGGCAGCCGGGAAGAGGCGTGGCGGGCCGCGGGGAAGCTCGCGTACCTGCTCGAGGCGATCGGAGCCGCCTCTTCGGTGCGGTACCAGAGAACGAAGGTGGATGCGCTGCTGGCGAAGCTCGACAAGGAAGCGGGGACACCATGACGAAGGAAGAACTCGAGGCGCAGTACGGACAGGTGTGGGACACGGACGGCCTCCGCGAGGCGTTCGCAGTGAAGGGCTTCCAGGCCCCATACTGCGTGGTCCGGCGGAAGACCGACGGAAAGGTGGGGAGCCTGCTGTTCCAGCCCAGCCCCCGGCTCTATTTCAACTTCGAGGAGGACGTCTGATGGCGATCGTGATTCGAGTGCCGGACTCGCAGGCGATGCGGAAGGTGCTGCTCTCGCTGGCTGAGATCGCAGACGGCGAGGCCGATCTCTGCGACGGCGTGCCCGAATGGGCGGCCCTCGAAGAGGCGTACACGGGCTTTGGGATCGCCGTGAACGACGCCCTGGGCGACCAGGCCGAGGCCGTGTGCCCTGTTCATCTCGGGCTCGTGAGCGCCGTGCGAGATGGCTCGGAGCCTTGCCACGCATGCCGAGAAGAAGCTGTCGTCGCGATTGCCAGCTTCGACACGGAGGGCGAGGCCCACTACCACGAGGACGAGCTGCAGGACGCTCTGGTGTCCATGGCCGAGGACTACCGGGACGGGAAGCGATGAAGCCGCTGGTGCTGGTCAAGGCCGAGGCCTTCCTGGCCGCGACGGGATCGCTCGAGGAGCGGTTCACAGCTGCCAAGATCGCCCAGGCCAACGAGGACTACGGCGTGCTCCGGCGGTACGCGATTTTCCTGTCCCTCTGCGAGCGCGCAGAGGGGTACTCGGTGCCGGGGGACTCGCCCGAGACCGAGCCGCTGGGAGTGCTCCTGGCGGCAGGAATCGTCCAGGAGGTCAAGGCCGCGGAAGGGTGTCGGCGGTTCGTGCGTCGGACAGCGCGCGTAGCGCAGCTCGAGGAGAGCCTGCAGAGAGCGCTCTCGGAGCTGCGGAGATTGCAGGCAAAGTTCGAGGAGGAACCATGACGTCGAAGGGGAAGACGAAAGTGAAGGCTGCGAAGGCGATGGATGAACGACGCGCTCGGGAGGCGAAGGCGGCAGCGTCGCGCGCGGCGGACCTTGTCCGCTTTGGGAGGTCGAAGGAGCAAATGACCGAAGGCCTCCTTCGGCAGATCGCCGAGATGAAGGACGACAGGCTGCGAAGTCTGAAGATGGCTGCGGCTCGCGAGTCGCAGCTGAAAGACGACCTGGCTCGGGCGGCCGACTCGGTTCGGACATGGTCGTACGAGTACGATCGCGAGCTGAAGGCGCGGCACGAAGCCGAGAGCGTGGCGCTTCAGCAGCGCGACTACGCGAGGGTGGAAGTGGCTCGCGTGAATGCGGTGTGTAGGGTTGAGATCGCCAAGGCAGTGGCCAAGTGCTTGCCCCTCGTGGCGGAGCGCGACGCCTACCGCCAGGTGCTCGTGTACGTACACCGTCTCGCCGTCAGCGGGGCGGCACGCCACCCCGAAGCCGACGTCCTCTTCAGCGTGATCGCTGACGAAGCGGTAGGGCAGTTGATGGAGTTCATGAAGGACAAGAAGGAGGCGGGCGACGATGGATCCTGACGCGAACCTCGAAGAGCAGTTGTCCCTGGCGCAGAGCTTCGTGGAGACGGGCGATGGCGATCCTGAAGATCTAGAACGCCTCGCCGAGCTGGTCCTCGCGCTTCACGAGTGGATCCAGAAGGGCGGCGCGCTGCCGTCGGCGTGGGAGCCATGAGCCACACTGCAAGCGACTTCGCTCCGAAGTCCGCGACATTGGCGGAGCTTCGCGAGAAGCAGTACGCGGGAGATCCCAGAGCCTTCTGGACCGCTGGACAGTTGCGCCGCGAAATGAACCTGACGTTGGACGACGGCATTCCTGATTGCGCTGTGGTCCATCGCAACGCAGTGAGATTCCTGCCCGCCGGCATCCGCGTCACAGGAGGGAAGATCGTCATGGGCTGGGACGTCTTTTTCGACGAGCCGCTCACGTGGTCGTCATGAGCCAAACGGAAACGAACATGGCGCAGGGGCAGCCCCAGGTCGAGTTCGAAGCTCCGTATCTGGAGCGTGAGGGAAGGGGAGCACTTCTCGAGCGCCTCAACGAGTTCTACCCATGAGCCACACCGCAAGCGACTTCGCCCCGAGGAAGCCGACCTTGGACGACGTCCGGGCCTGGGCGAAGGCCAACCCCAAGGCGGGGCTTTTCGGCCCGTTGCCGAGCCGGAGCTGTTGGGAGTGCAACGGCTGCCACGAGCACCTGAAGACTGCGAACTACCCCTTCCAGTGCTTCGAGTGCGACAAGATTTTCTTGCGAGGCGTCGAGGTCGAGACGCTCCCCGGAGAGTGCTGGTGAACGCGCCCTTCCTTCGCGATCTGGCGAACCTGTTCTGGTGGGAGGGACAGCACCATCGCGAGACGCCCGCCCAGTGGTCGTACCACGAGGAGCACCACGTCGTGCGGAGAGATCCCCGGGAGGGAAAGCGCTTGCTCCGGTTGGCGAGACAGGCGGACGCCGAAGCGACACGAATGGAGAAACAGTCATGAGCCAAACGGAAACGAACATGGTGCAGATGCAGCTCGACGCGGCGCTCCGAGCGCTCTGGGAGATCTACAACCTGGCCTACGTCACGGGTCTGAGGCTCGACACGTGGCTTCCCAAGAGCGAGGAGGAGGTCGAGGCGGCAGCG
>Ga0315288_10013197_pt1 | contig 10347 bp, 10 predicted proteins | sample YL17G11_20_MG_FD_203454 | JGI IMG/M metagenome (GOLD analysis project Ga0315288, IMG submission 203454) | Sediment microbial communities from Yellowstone Lake, YNP, Wyoming, USA - YL17G11_20 | ecosystem: Environmental > Aquatic > Freshwater > Lake > Sediment | place: USA: Wyoming | collected...
ATAGTCAAGGAACGAGGTTCTCATGTCGATGATACGAATGGAAGGATGGCTGGTCAGATTTAGCAATTCTCGTGTTTCAATGAGCCTGGGATGGTCAAAATTTTTTAAGGGAGGGGTTTTGGCAAAAGGGAAGCCAGGAAGAAAAAAAATTATTGAGATCAGGATTCCTCCTACCAGGATGTGTGATCTTCGTTTCTCCATACCGGTCTTCCTAAAGCATTTCAACTTGAGATATTCCTCCTCTTCTTCTCCAAGGCTTTCCGGTAGAGTTGTAGATAGGCGGCAGCTGACCTTTGCCAGGAGAAATCCGCCGTCATGGCATTTTGGATGAGCTGTTTCCAATGCTCCGGCTGAGAATAAAAACCGATGGCGGTCTTGACCTGATCGAGGAATTCCTTTGCATCATAGCGGGTGAATTTAAAACCGTTTCCTCTTTTTGTGTTGGGGGAATAATTCACGATGGTGTCATCGAGTCCTCCGGTGGCACGCACCACGGGGATCGTCCCATATTTGAGGCTGTAGATTTGATTCAGACCACAAGGCTCATATTTCGAAGGCATGAGGAAGAGATCGGATCCGGCTTCGATTTTATGAGCCAATCGGTCATCGTAGGCGATTCGGATTCCAGCCTTTTGGGGATATTTCCGAGCAACCTGCTGGAAGAGATCATGATATTTCTGTTCTCCTGTTCCAAGGAGGACAAAACCGATGTGGAGGGTGAAAAGTTCCTCTAAAATTTCGGCCAGGAGGTCGAATCCCTTCTGGTCGGCCAGTCGAGAAATCATCCCTAAGAGCGGAGAGTTCTCGAGGGAAGGGGGAAGATTGAATTCCTTCAGTAGATCCTTCTTGCATTCTCTTTTCCCTGAGAGATCATTTAGGTCGTATTTGGCAATGAGGTGGGGGTCGCGAGAGGGATCCCAATCCTTGAAGTCCACCCCGTTGAGGATGCCGTAAAGGTCTCCCCCCCTCTTTCTCAGGATTCCCTCCAATCCATAACCATATTCAGAGGTCTGTATTTCTTCGCTATACTTCTGGCTCACCGTATTGATGACATCGGCGTAGACGATTCCCGATTTCATAAAATTGATCCTCTCCCAGAATTCGATTCCCTCCGGATTATACATCTCTATGGGGAGGCCAGTGAGCCAGAACTTCTCTTTCTTAAACAATCCCTGATAGGCTATGTTGTGGATGGTGAAGACCAAAGCGGTTTGAGAAAAAAAGGGATCGTTCCGATAGACCGATTTAAGGTAGGCCGGAATCAACCCGGTTTGCCATTCGTGATGGTGGATGATTTCAGGGGAAAATCCAATGTGTTGACTTAGGGTCAGCACCGCCCGGGAGAAGAAGATGAAACGTTCGGCATTGTCGAAGTAATCGCCTCTGGGTGTGCTGTAAAGGTATTCCCTGTCAAAGAACTCTTCGCGGCCGATGAAGTAGATTGGGATCTCTGGGGTGAGTTGGCCCTGATAGATATCGGCCTTGATGATTTCATTCCCCATGGGGACCTCAATCTCCTCGCCCAGGTATTGGAGGGGGAGGCCGGAGCGTCTCACGGCGCGATAGTAGGGCATCACCAAAATCAATTCACATCCCAAGGGTTGGATGAATTTTGGGAGAGCACCTGCAACATCCGCCAATCCCCCTGTTTTGGCAAAAGGGACAGCTTCCGGGGCTACAAAGAGGACGCGTATGGGGTTATTCATTGTCATCAATTATGAATGATGAGTTATGAGTTTTGAATTGTAAGATTGAAACTCTCAACTCAAAACTCCTCACTCTTAACTCTTTTTTCCAGTTTCTCCCCAGAAAAGGACGCGGTGGGGGACCGGGATTTGGATCCCTTTTTCATCAAATCGATTTTTGATCCTTCTCCTCAATTCCCTCCCTACCTCCCATTGTTTCAGAGGCACGGTTTTCACCATGATTCGAATGACCAACTGGGATTCTCCGAATCGCTCTACCCCCAAAATCTGCAGGGGCTCAAGGATGAAACTTTTGTACGGTTCTTCTGTACCCAGTTCCCTTCCGATCTCGGAAAGAAGGTCAATGATCTGATTAACATCTTCGCGGTACGAGATGCCAATGTCCAGAACCGATCGCGACCACTCCTTGGAGAGGTTGCTCACCACCTTAATTTCGCCGTTGGGAATGATGTGAACTCTTCCTTCCAAATCTCTCAGAACCGTTTTTCTCAAACTCAGCGATTCGACAAGACCTGATACTCCCGCCACCTCGATCGCATCTCCAATCCGATACTGGTTCTCAAGGATGATAAAGAAGCCGCTGATCACATCCTTAACTAAGCTCTGGGCCCCGAAACCAATGGCGAGAGCACCAATGCCGGCGGTGGCCAATAGAGGGCCGAGCTGTATCCCCAGTTCTCCCAGGATCATCAGAATGGCGATGAAGGAGATGACGATGAGAAGGGCATGTCGGAGGGTATTGCCCAAGGTGTGGGCCCTTTTCTTTGCCTCTGCGGCCTGGAGGGGATCCTTCTCTGGAACGAACCTCTCTAACCATTTCACAATCCATCGGGACATTTGGGAGAGAATGATGAGGCCGATCAGAATCCCGAGGACCTTGATTCCTGATGTGCTCAGCCAGGTGAGGATGGTTTTTAGTATTTCGGACATGGGAGCTTTTTTTAATCGATGTCAAATGTCAAAATTCCTGCCTGCGGTAAGCAGGCAAAGTTCAACATTTGGGATTTGAGCTTTGCCATTTGGCATTTATTTGACGCCGGGTCTATTCGCCCTTTTCTGTTTTCCGAATGACCTTCTCCAGACGATCGAGGGCATCGGCTGTCTTCTCTCTTAAGGAGTTGGTCATGCCTGCCAATGTATCCATCTGTTTCTTCAGGTCTTCAGGAGGAATAGCCGATTCGATCTTTCGTTTCAATTCCGCGGTTCCTCCTGTCCGCTGATAGGCGAGGATAGAAATAATAAGTGCGACGACCGCAATGACATCCCCCATATCCATTGTTAAGAACCTCCTTCGATTTTTGTATTAAGATAATTCAATCCCTTAAAATTTTCAATCGATTCTTCTCCAGATTTCGTTCCTGATAATGGGACGGAGAGGTGATGAGGAGTGACGATCCCCGCTGACATAATAGCCTTGATGGCCTCTTCAATGGTCAAACGGGAAGGGAGTATCTTTTCTTTAGGGAGAAAGAGGAGGAAACCCTGGGGAGGGACAAACGCCGTGGGGATAAAAACGGTCACCTTCGTCTGTTGTTCGAGATCAGTCAACTCATTCGTCACAAACCCGAGGACGAAGTTCCCCTCCTGCGGGAATTCGACAAAGACGGCCTGGCGAAAGGCTCCTTTTCGCGAGGCAGAGAAGGCGTCGGTTAGTTGTTTGGAAGAGAGATAGATATTCTTTACGACAGGGATATTGGTGAAAAGGCGATCTGTCCAACCGACCAGTTTACGACCCAAGACATTGGTGGCGATCACCCCGATCAGGTAGAGCAAAAGGAAAAAGCCGATAATCCCCAGTCCAGGGAGAAAGAACTCTCGGTGTAAAAGGTAGAAGGTCACCTTCGGCATCAGAGGGCCGAGGATGTTATCCAGGGTGTTGAAGACGAGCTGCAAAATAAGGAAAGTGATCCCGAGGGGCAGGATCACCAAGATTCCTGCAAAGATCTTCGTTCGAAGATGTTTGAAAATATTCTTCATGTTGGGTTCGATGTGGAAGGGTGAAGAATCTTCTTCAGATCTCCCTCCTCGACCACCTCTTTTTCCAGGAGGAGACGGGCGAGTTCTCCCATTTCATCTTTCTTCCCCGTAAGGATTTCTTTCGCTTTACGATAGGTTTCGTCGATAATCTTCTTCACCTCTTCGTCGATCTGTTTGGCCGTGTCCTCACTGTATTCCCTTGAGGAGAATAAGGAGGAGGGAAGAAAGAGGGGGTTCTTTTCCTTCCCGAAAGTGACATAGCCCAGTTTTTCACTCATCCCAAATTCTTTTACCATGCTGGTGGCAATGTCCGTGGCCCGTTGCAGATCGTTATGGGCACCGGTGGAGATCTCACCGAAGGTGATTTCCTCAGCGACCCTTCCTCCCAACAGGACAGCCATGCGGTCCAGGAGTTCTGTTTTGGTCATCAAATATCGGTCTTCTGTGGGCAATTGGAGCGTATAGCCCAATGCGGAGATACCTCTCGGGATGATGGAGATTCGACGCACCGGATCAGCGTTCGGTAAAAGGGAGGCGACAATCGCATGGCCGGATTCGTGGAAGGCCACAATCTCCTTCTCCTTCTTCGACATGAGCCTGTTCTTCTTTTCCAATCCTGCGACCACTCGGTCAATCGCTTCTTCAATGTCGGCCATTTCCACCGATTCCTTATTCTTCCGGGCGGCGAGCAGGGCGGCCTCATTGACGATATTCGCGAGGTCTGCCCCCACAAACCCAGGCGTCCTGGAGGCGATCACCCTCAAGTCGACCTCTGGAGACAACTTGATATTTTGGGTGTGGATCTTCAGAATTTCCTCCCGACCGATGATATCAGGACGGTCAACTAAGACATGCCGGTCGAACCTTCCTGGTCTAAGAAGGGCGGAGTCGAGAATTTCAGGCCGGTTGGTGGCGGCCATGATGATCACCCCTGTATTGGGAGCGAAACCATCCATCTCCGCCAGGAGTTGATTGAGGGTCTGCTCCTGTTCATCATGTCTGCCCATGGGGTTGACCCCCCGTGCCTTTCCCAGGGCATCCAGTTCGTCGATGAAGATGATGCAGGGGGCATGGTTTTGAGCCTGTGCAAAGAGGTCCCTGACCCTCGCTGCTCCCACCCCGACAAACATCTCGACGAAGTCGGAGCCACTGATCGAGAAAAAGGGAACATTCGCCTCTCCGGCCACGGCCCGGGCGAGCAAGGTTTTTCCGGTCCCAGGCATTCCCACCAAGAGAACCCCTTTGGGGATTCTTCCGCCGAGGCGTTGAAACTTTCCCGGGGTTTTGAGAAATTCCACGACCTCCTTCAATTCCTCTTTCGCCTCGTCAATTCCGGCCACATCGGCGAAGGTGATCTTCTTCTCCTTTTCCGCATAGATTTTGGCCCGGCTCTTTCCAAAGGACATCACGCTCGTCTCCGGTCCGATTCGGGAAAAGAGGATCCTCCAGATGAAGAAGAAAAAGACAAGGGGGATAATCCAGGAGAGGATATTGGTGAGCCATTTGCTATCGACCTTTCCTGTAAATTTCACATGGTTGGCCTCCAAATCCTTTACGAGATCCGAGTCCTCCACCCGAACCGCCTGAAACCTCCGGAGGCCTTTCTCAGTTTCCCTTTCCCCGGAGATCGATTCCTGGGTGATGGTGAGATCTTTGATGTTGCCAGTCCTTAAGGATTCCTTAAATTCACTATAAGGAATCACATCCTCGGTCTTTCTTGTAACGATGTAATTCTGGACGAGCAGGATGATGAGAAAGGCGATGACAAAGTACCAGATCGTGAAATGGGCCTTTTTCAGGATGGGTTTCTTCCCGCCTCGGTCTGATGGCTCTTTGATCCGGAGGAGATCCCTCCAAGAGAGAGGGGGCTTTTGATCTTTCTTCATTTTATGAATCTCCAAATACCCTCTTAAAAATATCATTCACGTGCTTGAGATGGCCCCGAATATCGAAGGCGACCTCCAATTCCTCCCGGGTGAGAAGATGTTTGATGGTCTCATCTTCAGAGAGAAGGGTTTTGAAATCGCCGCCTTTCTCCCAGACCCTCATCGCATTCGTCTGAACCACAGCGTAAGCCTCTTCCCTCGAGAGCCCTTTCCTGGTCAGCAGGAGAAGGACTGCCTCCGAATAGATGAGACCTCCCATCTTTTCCAGATTGGCTTTCATATTTTCCGGATAGACGATGAGATTTTCGATGAGAGAGGTAAAGCGGTTAAGCATGTAATCGATCAGGATGGTGGCATCGGGAGCGATCACCCTTTCCACAGAGGAATGGCTGATGTCACGTTCGTGCCAGAGGGGAATGTTTTCTAAAGCCGCGAAGCCGTAAGATCGTACAAGGCGTGCCAGGCCGGAGAGGTTCTCCGAGGAGATAGGGTTCCTCTTGTGTGGCATGGCAGACGAACCTTTCTGACCCTTGGAGAAGAATTCTTCTGCCTCTAAAACCTCGGTTCGCTGGAGGTGCCTCAGTTCCACAGAAAACTTTTCAATCGACGAAGCAATGATCGCCAGCGTTGTGAAGAATTCAGCATGGTGATCCCTCTGGACAATCTGGGTTGAGATGGGGGCTGGTCTGAGTCCCAATCGTCCACAGACGAACTCTTCGATGAAGGGAGGGATGTGAGCAAATGTTCCCACCGCGCCGGAAATCTTGCCAACGCTCACAGCCTCTTTTGCCCTCTCCATTCGGGTGAGGTTTCGATTCATCTCATCATACCAGAGGGCCATTTTGAGGCCGAAAGTGATGGGTTCGGCATGGACACCATGAGACCGTCCAATCATGAGGGTTTCCCTATATTGAAGCGCTTTCTCCTTCAGCACCCCCAAAAGTCGGTGGAGGTCCTGAAGGATGAGTTCAGAAGCTTCTTTTAACAGAAGGGCGAGAGAGGTGTCAAGGATATCAGAGGAGGTGAGACCGTAATGAAGGTATTTCGATAGGGGGCCGATGGACTCCCCCACATTGGTGAGGAAGGCGATGACATCATGTTTCGTCACCTTCTCTATCTCGTTGACCCGTTGCACATCGAAACAGGCCTTCCCCTTGATCTCTTTGACTGCTTCTTTTGGAATCTCACCCAATTCAGACAGGGCTTCACAGACCAAGAGTTCAATCTCGAGCCAGGTCTCATACTTTCTCTGGTCCGTCCAGATCTTTCCCATCTCCGGGCGGGTATACCTTGGGATCATCATAGGCTCCTTATCAACATCCTTGTATATTCCCATTTTACTGTATCGAGTTGAAAAGTCAATAAGAAACAGGATGTTGAATATTGACAATTCTGGGGTTCAAATGCATACTAATCCTGTGATCACCATCAAATCCCCTCGCGAGATTGAGCAATTGAGGAAACCCAATATCATTGTGGCAGAGGTCTTTCAGGAACTGAGGAGGGTGATTGCAGTAGGGGTCACCACCAAGGAGTTGGATCAGATCGCGGAAAAGATTATCCTTTCAAAAAGGGCCACCCCTGCATTTAAAGGTTATCGTGGTTTTCCTGGGACGGTCTGTATTTCTGTCAATGAAGAGGTGGTCCACGGCATCCCTGGCCAACGGAGATTGAAAGAAGGAGATATTGTGAGTCTCGATGTCGGAGCCAAGCTGAACGGTTATTTCGGGGATGCGGCTATCACCCTTCCTGTGGGTGAGGTCGACCGGGAGGCCCAAAGGCTTCTTGAGGTAACGGAGAAGGCCCTTTATATTGGGATTGAAAAGGCAAAGGCTGGGAATCGCCTCTTTGATATTTCCTATGCCATCCAGGTATGGGTGGAGGAACATGGGTTTTCTGTGGTCAGGGATTTCGTGGGTCACGGTATTGGGAGAGACCTCCACGAAGAACCGCAGATCCCAAATTTTGGATCCCCCCATCAGGGACCGAGATTGGAGAAGGGCATGGTCTTTGCCCTGGAGCCCATGGTGAATGAGGGGACCTATGAGGTCAAAGTTCTTTCTGACGGCTGGACCATAGTGACAGCAGATGGGAAGCGTTCCGCTCATTTTGAACATACCATTGCAGTCACCGATGGAGAGGCTGAAGTCCTGAGCATCCTTTAATATAGACGATGAAAATGGTCTTTGGGTAAAGGCTACGAAGCCGGTGTGGTGAAGGGTCGAAGGGTTACGATTTTAAGACCAACAACATAACCCTTTAACGAAACGGGCATCATTACCCTAACCTTTAGACGATTGATTTTTGTTTTAAGGAGGTAAAGAAGAAGCAATGTATCGAGTAGCGAAGGACATGATTGATTTAGTGGGATATACCCCCCTGGTGAAGATCAACCATATTGTCCCCAACAAAAGGGTGACGGTCTATGCAAAGCTGGAGCGATATAACCCAGTAGGATCTGTCAAAGATCGAATTGCGAAATATATGATTGAGTATGGAGAGAGGGAAGGCCTCCTGACGAAAGAGAAGATTGTCATCGAGCCCACCAGTGGAAATACGGGGATCGCTTTGGCGATGGTCTGTGCGGTCAAAGGATATCGGTTGGAATTGGTGATGCCAGAGACCATGAGTATGGAGAGAAGAAAGATCGTTACCGCCTTTGGAGCGAAGATTATTTTGAGCGACGGTTCAAAGGGAATGGATGGGGCTATCGATTTGGCCGAAGAGATGGCTAAAGACTCTAAATATTATATGCCTCACCAATTCGAGAATAAGTATAATGTGCTTGCCCATTATGAGACAACCGGGGAGGAGATCTGGAGGGCGACAAGAGGAAAGATAAGGATGTTCGTTGGCGGCTTGGGGACTACTGGAACGCTCATGGGTGTTTCAAAACGGCTCAAAGAATACAACCCTGACATTAAAATCGTCGGAGTGGAACCCTATCCAAATTCAAAGATTCAGGGGTTAAAAAACCTCAGCTCCCAGTATGTCCCGGAGATCTATGACCCCAGCCGATTGGATGAAAAGATCAATGTCACGGATGAAGATGCCTTTGAAATGGCGAGGGTTTTGACCATTCGAGAAGGTATCTTTTGCGGGATCAGTTCTGGTGCGGCGATGTGGGGAACATTACAAAAGGCGAGGGGGGCGGATCGTGGAGTGATTGTAACCGTCTTCCCCGATGGTGGAGAGAAGTATGTGAGCACCCCCCTCTACGAACCCAGCAAATGTTTCGAATGTTTGCAGAAACATCGGATCCCTACCTGTATGACAGAGGAGTATATCACCGCCTTGGAGTGCCTGGTAAAAAACGGAAACTAAAACGATTCTTGAATTGAGGGATTCAGGAATTCTAAATTCCTAAATTCTTCAATCCCTCAATTTGGTTATCATAATTTGTACTTAAATTTTCTCAACAGCTCCTTCCGCCAGGCAATCCCATCCTCTTTCTCTATCCCTTTTGGAGAGGAGCCGTCGATGACACCGAGAATGCCTCTGCCCTGTTCGGATTGGGCAAGGATGACTTCCACAGGATTCGATGTGGCACAGAATAGGTAACAGACCTCCTGACACATCTTCACCGCATTGAGGACATTGATCGGAAAGGCGTCCTTCAAAATAATGATGAAGGTATGCCCAGCTCCAATCTTCAAGGCATTCTTCATAGCAGCTTCCTTTAATGCCTCATCATTCCCCTCCCCCCGGACGAGGCAGGCCCCGGAAGCCTCACAGAATCCAATTCCAAACTTAGCACCGGGAACGGCTCCCACCATGATCTCGTAAAGATCTTCGACCGTTTTGACGAAATGGGTTTGCCCGAAGATGATGTTACATCCTTCCGGAAACTCTAATCGCTCAGTCTTCAGTTCCATGATTTACCTCCTCAAACGTCTTTGTGTCTTTGCGTTATTAAGTCTTTGGGTCCTTTTTAATTTGCCATACTGTCAGCCGGATTAATTGTCAATATGGTAAGGAAATACCTTTCTTCATTGATCAATCTTTTTTTCGTCCTCGTTGAGCCAAATTATTTTTCTGACTGGAAGGTTATGGCTTCGGCCGCTTCCAGAAAGGGCCGGTCTTTCCAAGCTCCGCAAGCGTTGTGACCATTTCCCGGACATACTCTCGACTATGTGAGACCCAATCAAGGTCGAGGCGTCTGCGAAAATAGCTGCCTGAAAAGAGTTTGACCAAGTCTGAAAGTGAAATGATACCCTCGGCTGTGGCCGGATCGAAACGGGCCCAATTCCGAATATGCTCTTCCGACCGGAAGAGGTTCATCGTGCTTCAGGCATAGGGAGCGTTTTCAAACCATTTCCAAAAGGGCACAGCCACATAGCCCATCAGACCTTCAGGCTCGGTTCGAAGAATTTTTCCATCACGGATCTCCACCCGATACGGGAGCCCACAATCGAGGCAGGGAGCATCGATTTGGACCGTTTTTCCTGGAAAGAGCCAGCAGACCGCCAGCGATTCGAACCCTCACTGGCCAAACCATTTCTGCTGCCCCTCGATGGTGATCCGGTACTGAGTGGGAAGATTGTTAAATGGGGCAAAAGAGGCGATGTAGTCAGTATTTGGAAATAGCCATCCAGGAATCCCTGCTGCGAAAAGGTCATGAAGAGCTTTTCGACCTTCTTCCATGGAAATCCCCAAGCCAGAGGCGACCTCCGTATAGTGCGGCGCCTGCCCGGATTCCACCATTCTTTTCATAATAAAGTGGAAGGTACGATCTAAATCAGTTGGATTGGTCATCATGTTCACCCCCTGTGAATGAA
>Ga0315288_10013199_pt1 | contig 10347 bp, 5 predicted proteins | sample YL17G11_20_MG_FD_203454 | JGI IMG/M metagenome (GOLD analysis project Ga0315288, IMG submission 203454) | Sediment microbial communities from Yellowstone Lake, YNP, Wyoming, USA - YL17G11_20 | ecosystem: Environmental > Aquatic > Freshwater > Lake > Sediment | place: USA: Wyoming | collected...
TCGCGCCGACAGCCTCGGCTGGGATCAAACGCCGGTCAAAAGATTCAGGTTTGCCTCCGCCGGTGGAGGCGGGGTGTTTCTTCCCGCCTAATCCACGGAGATTTCACCGCCTTAGGATGTCAAGCGAACCGGCTTGGTCCCCAGGGCCGGGGATGGTACTTCAATTTCGGCAACTAAGCACTAGCGCAACCCCCGGGGGGCGGGATTGCGGCTAGAATCACGCATTATTTTGAACTAAAGCATAGTCAAATGAAGTGCTACCTTCTTTGCGGTTTTCTGTATGAGGTAGCCATTGACTTGGCATCTTACCTTTTCCCCAGTTCAATCAAGATCTTTTCTTTCAGTTTATATTTCTCTACCTTATTCGTTGGAGTTTTGGGTAGATCATCGATAAACCGGATATGCTTGGGCCACATAAACTTCGGCATCTCCGATCCAATCCACCTTCTGAGTTCTTCCTCCGATAGATTTTGACCTTGTTTCAAAACTGCATAGACCACAATATCATCTTCTTGGCCTTCTTCCGCAGGAATGGGAAAGGCCGCACAAACGTCAACCTGGGGATGACTGTTTATAAAGTCCTCTATTTGATAGGAGGAGATATTTTCCCCCCTTGGTCCTGATAAATCCATCCATCCGGTCCACGAAATAATATATTTCATCTTCGTCCCGATAGACAGCATCCCCCGTATGGAACCATAAATTTCTAAAAGCCTCCAGGGTGGCTTCCGGTTTATTGAAATACCCATTGAGCATCGAATAAGGGACCTTGCTTCTGAAGGCTAATTGTCCGTATTGCCCCGGTCCTAGTTCTTCATCCCTCTCGTTTAAAACGGCGGGCTCCAGCGCCACCGATTTGCCCATAAACCCCTTTTTGATTTCCTCCTTTCCGGAAAGTACCGGAAAGCCCCATTTTCGGGCAATAGCTTTGATCTCTTCGCGGGAATAACCTTTAAAGAACTCTAAGGGCGTTCCCACCCCCTCTTCTAGTTCATCAATGATACCCAAAAAACCTGCGCCGGCCTCAGTTTGGCCATACCCCCCGGATACGAAATCAATTCCGAACCTCTTGGCCACCTTGTGATGGTATTGAGGCAGCGGCTGCATGTGCACGAATTTCAATGGATTCAGCCGATCCTGGTCTGTTTCGGGAACATTCATCAGCCACGGGATCATCACGTCCAGAAGCGTAGCCCGGCTGGCCCCGCTTTTGTGAATCCGCCGCCAAAAATCACGGGGACTGAATTTGTCCCAAATCGCCACGGCACATCCGCTCCATACTCCTCGAACCAGATTGCTGAAAGCGCCCCCGACATGGTAGAGGGGCAGGTCGTTATAGATGATGTCGTCCGGATGGAGTAATTTCCGGCCGTTGAAGGTATACTGGCTCATCCACCGGTGGGATTGCACTACCCCTTTCGCCGCTCCGGTAGTCCCGGAAGTGTAAATGATGTTGGCCGTGTCGTAATATTCGATGGCCACGCCCAGGTTCGAGTCGTCACCGGTCAAAAGATCGTCGAATGAAGATAAACGGAATTTCTTGTCCGGTCTAACGGCAGCGGCCTCGCTTGAGTAGTCGTGATCGTCGCGGCGGGGCTGATATAGGATGACATCCAGATTGGGCAATTGGGAGGCGACGCCATTTAGGAGCGACAACATGGAATGCTCCGTGATGAGAAGCTTGGGCGCAGTGTCGTTGATCTGATAAAAAAGCAGTCGGCCTTTGTAATTGAAATTTATGGGAGAGAAAATCGCCCCCAATTTCCAGATGCCGAACATAGCCAGGGCGGTCGTCAGCGGATTTTTCAGGAATAGAGAGATTCGATCCCCTTTCCTCACACCCATTGTCGACAGGTTCCGTCCGATCCGATTGGCTAATCGGTTCATTTCACCATAAGTCAGGCGTCTGTCTTCTTCACCGTAATAAATGAGTAGCTTATGACTATCTTTTTCAGCCAATTCTTCGAGCGCGCCCAGAACGTGGGGTCCATCTTTAATAAATTCCCTTTCTAGTTCACTCCTGTTCATTTTTCCAATGCCCGATCTACAAGAGCCTTCTCAATATTTTCCCGGTTCCCCCATGTCTGGGTAACTCCTCCCGGATTTCGATGATCCTGGGTACTTTATAAAAGGACATCTTCTCTTTGGACCATTCCATAAGCTGCTCCGGGATTATTTTCCCTTTGAATTCTGGCTTCAGAACAACCACAGCCTTTATAACTTCTCCCTTCTTTTCGTCCGCGACCCCCTTGACTCCGCAGTTTTCCACGGCGGGATGGCGGTTCAAGAAAACCTCCACTTCTTCCGGGAAAACCGAATAGCCCGAGACCTTAATCATCTCCTTCTTCCGGCCAAGAAAGTATAAATACCCATCCTCATCGAACCTGCCCATATCCCCGGTGTAAACCCACCCGTCTATCAGGGTTTCAGCGCTCTCCTTGGGTTTCTTCCAATAGCCGATAAAATTACAGGGAGCCGAGACGGCAATCTCCCCCATTTCTCCCAGCTCCATTACTTTATTCTTCTCCTCAAAAGATACGATTTTGAATTCCTCCCCATACGTGGGAATTCCTACGGATCCCCACTTGATAGGCCGGTCGAGGGGCATGAAGGTATCCCCGGTGTGGGTTTCCGTAAGGCCGTAGGAGGATTCCACGATCTCCGCTCCTTCCCCGAGATATTTTCGCCACCGGTCAGCAATTTCGGCGGTTAACTGAATCCCTAAAGAGGAAACGCGGTTCCGACGGATGGACCTCAGGTTATATTTTTTGATATCCGGATGATTCATCATGCCAATGTTCATGGGAGTGATGGTGTACAAGAGTTCTGGATGGTAGCGATCGATTGCTTTCAGGGCCTGCAACGGATCGAACCGGGGGAGAATAATTTGGCTGAGCCCCTTATAAAGGTTGCTGTTGAACTGGAGCATTCCCATAATATGGTATAGAGGGGCCATTTGCAAGATGTAGCGGCTCACCCCTGTCTTATACAGTCCATGGTAGGAAATCTGGGCAATGCAGGCGGTCTTATAGATCGCATTATAAAAGGTATGCATCGCCCCTTTGGGAAGGCCGGTCGTCCCACCGGTGTACTGAAGCAGCGCGAGGTCTTTATGCAAGTCAATTTTTACATTTGGCGGATTCGAGGCGTAGCCCTGCAAGATATCCAGCAGTTCAACCGTATTGGGGAAATGCCGCCTTTCCCGGACATACTCTTCCGGAACCTCCTCTATGCCCGAGGTCTTTAAGAAATCTCTGTGGCCCGTCACCACGATCTTTTCCAGAGGAACCTTTCCCAGGACCGAATGCACCGTCTCCATATATTCGTCGAGGCAGACCAAGACCCTGGCCTCTGAATCCTGCAGCTGGTATTCCAGCTCCCATTCTTTGAAAGCCGGGCTGCAGGCGGTTAGGGTGGCCCCCGCTTTTAAGATCCCCAGATAAGTGATCGCAAAGGCTGGAGTAGTGGGAAGGAATAGGGCCACCCGATCTCCTTTTTTTATTCCCGCTGCGATCAAGAACCGGGCAAAGGCATTGGACATCCAATCCCATTCCCGGAAGCTGATCTCCCGATTGAAGAAGACGAGCCCTGGCCTTTCCGGATCCTGACGCGCATGCCGGGTCAAATAATCAAACAGAGGCTGCTCGCCCATCTCCAAGCGCAGATCTCTGGACAGGTAACTTGGCCAGTTTTTATCCCTCCAATAGGAATTGGAATAAGGTGACAACATATTATGTTTCTTTCTCTCCCTTCAAAAAAAATCGTTGGTATCTGCTGAACAATCAGTTGATCCATAAGGACCAAAATATTGCTCAAGATGCTTGATGACCTACATGATTTTGATCCAAAAAGAATTAGAATCTCAAGTCTACATCTACACCTGCGCATGTAACGAAGGAGACGATTGCCGCCCAATAGGACTTTTTTCAAGAGTGTAGGCCTGACATCGACCATTCTTTGAAGAACCCGAACGTCTCTGCCCGGTTTTGAGGACCGTGGAGTTATTTCGGGAGCTACAGGCAGTTTATGTTGCCGGCGGCGCACTTTTAGGTGCCGCAACTTTCTCGAGACCTCGCCTCCTTAAATACAGCCCGGTGAAAAACAACAAACCCAAGCAGCCACCGACAAGAGTGACTTTCCAGTCAGGGACGGCCAGCATGAGTCCGATGAGCCATATCGGTACACGAATTAGCGGTGATAAGGTTCCTATCCAGAGCATGTAGCCTTCCGAAGCACTCGCCAGCAGGAATACCCCAATAACTGCGGTGCTAAAGTGGAACAAGGTGTTCAGGATCGGCCCCTCAAGGATCAGAGAAGGCTCAAAGATGAAAAAGAAGGGAACAATATAGATAACGACGCCCATCTTCATTGACGTCCACGCTGTCTTCATGGGAGGCGCGCCGGCAAGGCCGGCGGCAAGAAAGGACCCGGCCGCCACCGGTGGGGTAATGGCGGATAGCATTGCATAGTAGAGGATGAAGAGGTGAGTGGCGAGTGTGTTAAACCCGGCGGCGATCAGAACCGGCGCCAGGCTCATGGACAGGAAGATATAAGCGGCGGTCAACATGCCGACCATTCCCAGGAGATAGCAGGCAGCGGCGCCAAAAAGAAGGGCTACGAAAGGTATGCCGCCTGACAAGGCCACGATTCCGGAGGTAAAGGACGGAGCCACGCCGGTAACCACCAGGCCGCAGATGACCAGAGCTATGGGTAGGATGATGCCCAGGGTGTCAACCAGAAGTTTACCCACGCCGTCCAGCAGCGAAAGCATCTTGCGGCCGTTAAGCCTGGTCTTTTTCCTCAGCATGGCGAGGACGACCAGAAGTGCGGAAGCGTAAAAGGGAGTAATCGCTTCCCACCGCATGTACACCAGTCCCCAGACAAGAACGACAAGCACAAAGATGAAGTGCCATCCATCCTTGAATGTAGCCCAGAATTTGGGGATTTGCTCTCTGGGCATTCCTCTCAGCCCGGTTCGGGCGGCGCAGCCGTCAACCTGAATCAGCAATCCCAGATAGTAAAGGATGCTGGGAACAAAGGCCGCAATCATGATGTTGGCGTAGGGAATGCCGGTCATCGATGACATGACAAAGGCCACCGCTCCCATGACCGGCGGCATCAGGACCCCGCCGGTCGAAGCGCAGGCCTCGACGGAACCGGCGTAGTGAGGCGGAAAGCCGACCTTTTTCATTGCCGGAATGGTTACGGAACCGGTGCCGACGATGTTGGCAAAGATACTGCCGCTCAGGCTGCCGAAGAAGGCACTGCCGATCACGGCCACTTTGGCCGGGCCGCCGCGGGTATGCCCCGCCATGGCCATCGCCAGGTTGAGGAAGAAATCTCCCGCGCCGGTTCTGATGAGTAAGCCGGCAAAAACCAGGAACCCGATGAGGATTCCGCCGATCACCTGCATGGGAATGCCCATAAACCCTTCACTATCGAAAGCGACGTGGCCGATGAGGGTGGAAAGATCAAACTCCGGGCCCTGGAGAATGCCGGGCATAAAAGGTGCGATGAGAGGATAGACGCCCAAGAAGAGACAGACAAAAAAGAATATGCTGCCGCCCGCCCTCCGTGCTGATTCCAGCGTGAGCAGAGTAAGGATGAAGGCGGCCGTAAAGTTAAAAGGCGTTGGGTGCATTGACCAACCACCCAACTGCATGTCCATCACATAAAAAGAGAAATAGACCGGAATGACAAAGGCCAATGCCGCCGCCAGAAAATCGTACCAAGGGATCCTCTGGGAGGCCTTTTTTTTTGCGGGTATAAAAAGAAAAACAAAAGGGAGTAAGACTCCGATGAGCAGGTAATAATACTGCCAGTTTGAAAGATGGAACCCACCGAGGCCGAGAGAAAAGAAAAAGTCTATCGCCAGAAGAACTGCCAGCGCGACACACATGTAGAAGACCATTTGCAAAGGCGTTCCCAAATCACGATAACGAGTTTCGGCGACAAGCTCTTTTGAACCACTACTACTCATTCGGAAAACCCTCCTTATCTTGACGCCCGAATGGAGCGGTATCGGACACGCCCGATACCGCTCATGCCCAACAAAGACCTTATCATTTCATCCGGGCTTTAAAGTCAGGGATAACACTTTTGTGTTTCTCCCAGATTTCCACCCAGGCCTTGTTCTTATAATCGGGATTGATCTTCTTCGGGATAGCCTCATCCAGGGCCGCCTGCCACAGCTGGGTCAATTTCTTTATCGTGGCCCACTGGGCGTTGTTCCAATTCTCATCGGAAGCATCCCATTTGCCTTTTTCCTTAAGGTACTTAACCGTGCCGGGAAGAATTGGTATCGCGGCCGCGGTGTTCTTAAATTTCACCATGTTCTCAAGAGACATATCCGGCAGGTTGGGGTGGAGCCCCTTGTACTGGTCATGCTGTTCCGAGAAGAATTTGGCGAGGAGGTAGATAAATTCCTGGTCTACCCACTTGTAGGTCCAGATAACGAAGGGAGAGTTGACCATGGGGACTCCGTGCGCGGCTTTCACACCCGTGGTGCATACGGCGCCACCGGAGTCTGAACGGATGGCCCAAAATCTTTCCCAACCCGCCTTATCGTTTAGATCCATCGGCACATACCTTATTCCCTTCGGATTCTCGGCGACTTCGATGGTCACCGTGCTGATCGGAGCATTATAGGTAAAATCAGCACGACCGTCCGCAACAGCCCGGGCGGTGTGATCATAACCACCGACTTCAACCGTTTGAACATCTTTCATGGTCAATCCGCCGAAAGCGAGACAAGCTTCAAGACCGAGCTTCCAGGCCGGAGAAACAAGATAGATGGCCGCTTTTTTTCCCTTGAGGTCGGCCATGGTCTTGATATCGGAATCACCCCGGACCAGTATTCCGTAGGGGCAGGCATAGTTGTGCCAGACGGTCCCGACCTCCTGGGGCCCCCACTCATGGGCGGCGAAGAAATCCCTGGCCACAATCGCATCTACGGCCATACTCTGGCTTGCACCACCGCCAGAAAAATGGGCCTTCCTATCCTTAATCTGGCTGAGATTAACCCCGGCCGACCAGGCCGGCATGACTCTCACCGGCACGCCGAAGTGCTTCTGCATAACCGGTGCATAGGCCACGGCCATCGAGTGACCAGCGCTCCCGACGCCTGCCGAAGCGATTCCGATGAGCGGCGGGATCTTGCTCTTGGCTGGTTTCTTTTGCGCTACAGCGTCTCCAGCGATGAACGTCACCACCAGCGCCAGGGATACGACAACACCCAATAGAACCTTTTTCATAAACGACCCCCCTTTTTTGTTTTTTGTGCCTTTTAAAAGGCACTCGCTCTGTAATAAATCACTCGTTTGGGACAAAGCAGTAATGTCCCTTTAATCGTTGACAAATAAAAATCTTTGAAAATTTCTTCTCCAAGTCATTGCGAGGAGTCCGCCTTAAGCGGGCGACGTGGCAATCCCCCGAAGCGCGGGATTGCTTCACTTCGTTCGCAATGACATAAATGGGCATTCATGGATTAAATTGAATATTTCAACGATTAAGGGCTCACTACCGGAAAAGCAATTCGATGCAATATTACCCTATGCTACTAATTCAGGTCTTTAGGTAAACCACTGGTTTTACCAGTGCGACTTGAAAAGCTTTGACCGTTGAGGCATAACATCCTCCTGTGGCTTGATGAGAAAGGGGAAACACACAGGAGGATGCTCTGGCAGAGGTTCGTCAAGATTATCAGAGTTTATCCCATTCCAAATGGGATTGCAAATACCATGTTGTGTTTATCCCTTAGAAGCGACGGAAGGCGTTGTTTGGGGAAGCCCGGAGATACTTGGGGCAGATCTTCCATGCCTTGGCTCGGCAGAAAGAATGTCAGATTCTGGAAGATCATGTGATGCCGATCATGTGCAGATGTGCATTTCCATTCCTCCCAAGTATCCCGTTGCCTCGGTGATTGGCTTTCTGAAGGGGAAGAGTACCATTGCCGGGGCGAGAGAGCTCTGCGGTCGGGAGCGCAATTTCACTGGAGAACATCTTTGGGCTCGGGGATATGCGGTATCCACCGTTGGGTTTGAGTTGGAGCAGGTTCACCAATACATCCGCAGCCAGGAGGAAGCGGATGGATCCAGAGAACCGCTTTAAATTTTGGTATGAAGACGCGCTTTAGCGTGGCGTTTCGGTAATGTGGTCAACTGCCTTTGAGGCAGCCCCACTCATCAAGCCACCCGCTCTACGGGGGGTGTCTGACTGATTCGGAACCAGGAAACGCTTTTCCGTAATGGCGGATTATCATTTTTTTCCTATTTTCCGTCAAGCTTTTTTCATTTTGGTCCGGTTCCATTTTTTGTTTAATCATCTCAAAAAGTTATAAGATTCAGGAAGTGAGTATTTATGGAATTCGAAATGCAGGACCGAGTGAACTCGGGGGTCTTCCCCTATGCCCCTCAAGGCCCAGGCACGAGCGTCTCTTTCCCATTAATCAAACTCGGCCTTCCCTTACTCTTATTTCCAGCGCCGGAAGGTTTCGTGACGGAAAGTGGAAAAATTCAAAGTACTCCGTAACGCACACCCCTAGTCAAGAAAATCATCGAACAGCTGGGAAACGGGGAATGAAGGGAAGTTACGCTGTTACCTCGTGTTTTCCATGCCCAGGATTTCGCTCGATAGGCTACTTGGACTTCAGGATGTTCCCAGCTTTCGCATATAGAGAAGGGCCGTGATTTTCGTCAGGTCCAAAAGCTCATCAATGGAAGCGGATTCGTCCTGCTTGTGCGTGTTGCCGTAAAGGCCGCCCAGCCCCAGGTCGAAGCAGTCCATCCCGCCGTCGTTCACCTGAAAGTTCATATCCGTGCTCGCCAGCGTCCCCGTAAAGGGCAATTCGCGGCCAAGGACTTCTTTAACGATCTCTCTGCCCTCCAAAACATAGGGGTTCTGGGGAGAAACAACGTATCCATCCCGAAAATTGATCACTTCGATCTCGTACTTCAGATCGGGATCGCCCGCTCTGACCCCCTCAATGACCGAAACAAGCTCCTTTTTCACATCTTCGAGGGTTTCCCCCGGCACCATGCCTCTCAGCACCTCTTCCTCACACTTGTCGGGAACGGTAGCCCCCTGGACCCCTCCCCGGATGGTTCCGATATTTAACATGGCCGTAAGCTGGTCAATTCCGGCCTCGCGTACCACATCCGGAAGTTGGATACCGGGAATGGGCCGTTGCCTCTTCAGAAGAACATTTCTCCAGTAGTCGGTGAGGGCCACGTTGATCTTGGACATCTTTTCAATGGCATTCACCCCGAGGATGGGCACCTGTCCATGGTAGGACTTTCCAAGCGTGCGGATCAAAAAACGGGTGCGCCCCTGGGCCGCCAGTCCGATTCCCGTTAACGATCCATCCCACTGGATTCCGAAATCTGCTTTGATGATTCCCTCCTGAATGAGAAAGCCCAGCCCGGTGATTCCCCCGATCTCCTCATCGCAATTTCCGGTCAGGATGAGATCTCCCTCAAGTTTGATGCCCAGATCGTGCAGGGCCTGAAGGGCAAAAATGAGAGATACCATCTCCCCTTTATCGTCATTGGCACCCCGCCCCCAGATGTAGCCGTTGCCCCTATCGAAGGCGCTCCGCCCATAAGGGTTGTCTTTGGTCACTTCCCCTCCGAGCGGATCAACGGTCCATCCATCTGCTTGGATGGCTGCCGTGTCTATGTGGGCGCTGGCATGAAGGACCGGTTTTCCCTTCCTTCCCCTATACCTGGCTACAACATTGCTCCGCGGCCCCTTCAATCCCATGATTTCGGCGCCCTGCAGTTTCAGGTATTTCTCCGGGGCATCATGAATCTGCACCTCACACCCCAGAGACTGCAATTTCTCCGCCAAAACCCCGCAGATCTTGTCATAGTTCAGGCCGGGGGGAACCTGCGTATCAATTTGAATCAACTTCTTCAGGAAAAATATCACCTCATCCCGGTGGGCCTCCAGGTAGCCAAAGACCAACTCCTTCAGTTTATCCATGGGCGACTCCTTAAAATGAGAATTGACCGGCTCATTATCCTTCCGCTTCCTCATTAAAGATTTGAACTTTGCTTTGAGGTGGGTATTGAAAGCTTAGAATCTTTGGGCCGGCCGTGTCAATTGAGAAATTGGTCTCGTTCCGCACGCCCTTAGCATCAACCATGCTTTAGCCCGAATGGATGGAGGATTGAACCATAATTCCCATTTACCCTTACATCACTTTTCCCGATTTCCTGATTTCTCATATATTGTTATCTAAATCCTAGTGTCCTGAGTCAGAAATAAATGTCATAAATATTTCTTTCGCTGATCCATAATGCTTTTACACAATCGTACCCACCGTGACGTGGCTCGGGGGGCAGGGTG
>Ga0315288_10013201_pt1 | contig 10346 bp, 9 predicted proteins | sample YL17G11_20_MG_FD_203454 | JGI IMG/M metagenome (GOLD analysis project Ga0315288, IMG submission 203454) | Sediment microbial communities from Yellowstone Lake, YNP, Wyoming, USA - YL17G11_20 | ecosystem: Environmental > Aquatic > Freshwater > Lake > Sediment | place: USA: Wyoming | collected...
AACTCAGCGTAAATCGATCGTCCGCCTTCATCAAGGTGGGGGAAGTCAATACTTGGTGTAAGGTGGTCGCGGCCAGCTTGGCGTCCAACGAAAGAGAGAGCCTTCGGGGGTGCGGCCACAAAAGCTCTCTCCGTGGTTGCGGCTGAAAGTTAGTTGATCCAGCCATACTTAGCCTACACGCCGGCTGTGAAGAACGCGTGAATATGCGAGCGCGCCGTGTGAAAAAGGCGTGAATGCCAGGGTTAAGGGAAAGGGCTACGCAGAACCAGAGGCCCGAAAGTGTCGCGCCGCTAGGAGCGATCGTGATTGGCAAGACGCGACAGGCCCACCATGTGCTGGCCCCACGGGCCGCCGATGCGCTATCATGCTGTCGGAGGCTCAGGGATGATGGCGGGCGGGTCCAGCCTGCTTCAGCAGATACGCGACTTCTTGGCCGACTACCGGCCGCGACGCCTTTCCCAGAATCAGACGACCCCGGCGGCGGTCCTTCTCCTCCTCTACGAGAAGGCAGGCGAGCCCTTCATCGTCCTGACCAGGCGCACCGAGGACGTGGAGCACCACAAGGGGGAGACCTCCTTCCCCGGCGGCGCGTTCGACCCCCAGGACGGCGACCTGCTCACCACTGCCCTGCGGGAGACGGAAGAGGAGATCGGCGTTCGGCCAGAGGACGTGCAGGTCCTGGGCCGCCTGGACGACATCGTCACCATCACCAGCTTTGCGGTGAGCCCCTTCGTCGGCCTCTTGGCCACGCCGTCGTATCCCTTCGCCCTGAATGCCCACGAGGTGGCCGAGCTGGTGGAGGTGCCCTTGCGCTACCTGATGGACGAGCGCAATCTGGAGCAGGGCGTCGGGCGCCTGGCCGACCGCTGGTGGCCCATCCTCTCCTATAGGTACGGCGACCATCGCATCTGGGGGGCCACCGCTCGCATCCTCAAGGGCTTCTTCGACCATCTGGCCGCCAGCGGAGGCTGATCGACGACGACGGCGGCCTTGATCGCGTGGTGTGTTGAATGCGCTGGCTGCTGATCAGGCATGGCGAGTCGGTGGGCAACCGCGAGTGGCGGCTCCAGGGCCAGAGGGAGTTCCCGATGAGCGAGCGCGGCCGCCGCCAGGCCGAGCTGCTGGCGCAGCGGCTGGCGGGCGCGGATATCGCCGCCGTGTACGGCAGCCCCATTCGCCGCGCCTGGGAGACGGCGCAGGCCATCGCTCGCAGCCTGGGGCTGGCGGTGCAGGCCCTGGTCGGCGTGCAGGAGTACGACTTCGGGGAGCTGTCCGGCCTGACCTGGTCGGAGATTCAGCAGCGGGCGCCGGAGGTGACGGCGGCCATCGCCTCTCGCAGCGACGAGTACCCCCACTACCCGGGCGAGGAGGGCCGCGATGCCTTCCGCCGGCGGGTTTGCACCGCCCTGTGGGGCCTGCAGGAGAAGCACGGCGATGAGACGGTGGTGGTGGTCGCCCATGCCGGGCCCATCGCGGTGTTCCTGCTGGACGTGCTCGGCCTGCCCTATCGCCCGCCGCTACCGTTCAACCTGGACAACGGCTCGATCACGCTGGTGGAGACGCCCCCGCGCCAGTGGCCGGGCGCTCCCCCTGCCGTGCTCGTCTCTCTGAACGACGTCTGCCACCTGAAGGAAGGGGGGTGAGGCAAGGGTGTCGAAAGTTCCCGAAGGAAGGCCGAGGCGAAAGCGGCGGGAGCGGGGGCCGACGGAGAAGGAGTTCCTGGAGAGGCTGGAGGTTCTGGAGAGGTTCATGGTGGAGTGCCAGGCCTGCCAGGCGGAGAACCCCCAGCACTGGCAGTACTGCGGCGTGTGCGGCACCCGCCTGGCCACGGCCTGCCCGGTCTGCGGCTGCCCCCTGCCGCCCCTGGGCGCCAGCTACTGCCCCCACTGCGGCATGGAGCTACCGAAGGGGGAAAGCGAGGGGTAGGGCCGATTTGATTGTGTTCGCGAAGAATTTTCGCGCTGGTATTTGCTGGGTGGCCCGCCAGATAGGCGGGCGTTTGATTGTTTTGGGCGCTGGGGCGTGGGCCCCAGGGCCGAGTACAGCACGGCTTGCATGGTAGGTCTAGCTTAGGCGAGGGAAGGGGCAAAGCCCAAGGGGCGAGTGGCAGGGGGGGAGGTGCGGAGCAGCGCTGCGAGCGGCGCATGCGGTTGCCGAGGGTGAAGACGAAGAGGGCGAAGAGGCGAAGACCGTTCAGCGACCTGACCGGAGCGGACCTACCTCCTCCAGGCTGAAGAGGGGCCTCGACTCGTCACCCTCCTTCAGAATGAAGAAGCTCCTCTCAACCTTTCGACCTTCCCTGTCGAAGGGTGCGAGGATCAAGGTGTCGCCGTAGTGTCGTAGGACGACAGCCTCCGGGTCTCCCCCGAGGACGAGGAAATTCTCTTGCCGCAGCGCCTCCGCGCGGCCAGCGGCGTAAGCGATGACGAGGCCGATCGTCAGCGCCACCATGAGTAGCATGCCCGCCCGCCCGACGCGTGCTCCGAGCCAGTACGTGAGTGTGCGGATCCCCCGCTCAATCTCCTCCTGGGCTTCAAGCTTGTCGCGATATGATCCCCTTCTCTGAAAGATCAGCGGGAACACGAACTCAAAGAATGCGACCACTGCCACGACTGGCGCGAGCCAAGCCCATTCCTTCCACATGCCGCGATACAGGTATAGGTACGCTACGAAAACGAGCAGAAATGGTCCAAGAACGACGAAGGAACGACGAATCGGTCCCTGGGGCACATAGTAGGTGAATATGGCGACCACCGTGTCCGCAATGAGGAGGAGAACGAACAGAACGACCACCAGGGCACCCGCCACCACGAATACTGTCGTGGGCTGGAGCGAAATGAAGGACGCTGGAATTCCGAAGACGCGGCAGTACCCGACCTCGTAGATGAAGGCAAACAGGTTGGCCGCCACGGGCACCGCAGCAACTAGCAGCCCCGCCGATATCCAGGTGGGCATCGTTGCCTGGTCGTGCCGCTCGGGGTTCTCGCTCACTGCTCCTCCCCTTCCCCCCGCACCCGCTCGCGGATCGTGCGCTCGAAGGGCTGGGTGCTCACTGCGCCGCCTCCTCCCTTTCCGCTGCCTGGCGGGCGGCCAAGGCGGCCACCTTCGCCGCCAGCTCGTCGCTGCGGCGGCTCCAGTCGCTCTCCCGCAGGGAGGGGAAGGACTGCTCCAGCAGGCGGTGGAGCAGCGTCGCCGTCTCGTAGGCCAGGTCGAGGAAGGCGAGCAGGCGGCGGCTCTGATAGAAGGGCCCGCTGCGAAGGGTGCCCTTGCTATCGAGGGCGCCGGAGACGGAGGCAAAGGACGGGTAGGTGAACCTGCTGAGGTCGTGGCAGATCCGCCCCAGGGCGGGCTCCGGGCGCTCGTGCTCGCTGGCGTCGTGGGCCAGGGCTGCGGCCAGGGCCTCCCTCATGCGGGACGGGCTCGGCCAGTCGGCGCTCCCCTGCCTGAGCTTGGCGGCGTCCTGGGGGTTGGCGTTCAACCACGTCCCCGCCAGCCAGTACTCGTAGGCGTTTCGGGCCAGCGAGAGGGCCTGCACGTAGTAGCCGTCGAGGGCGAGGTTGTGGGCGGAGCGGAGGAAATTGGCGGCGCCCGTCACGAGAAGCAGGGTCAGCTCCTGGGCCTCATCCGGGGATTTGACCACCTCCAGCTCGCGAAAGCCGTGCATGAGGTGGCTGAGCAGATCGTCGGCCAGGGCCATGTCGTTGCCGTGGTACTGCCAGGCCTGGCGGTGGACGGCGTGCTCTCGGTCCTCCCAGGTCGAGCCGTGCGGTAGTTGGGCGGGCATCGGCGCTATTCCTGGGGCTCGCCTTCGCCCCTCAGCCGGCGCAGGCGCTCGCGGATCGCGCGCTCGAATCCCTGGTCGGAGGGCTCGTAGTAGCGGCGGCCGCGCAGCTTGTCGGGCAGGAACTGCTGGGGCACGTAGTGGTCAGGGTACTTGTGGGCGTACTTGTAGTCCTTGCCGTAGCCCATCTCCTTCATCAGGTCGGTCACCGGATTGCGCAGGTGCAGGGGCACCGGCTCGTTGCGCGTCTCCCGCACGTCCTTGCGGGCCTTCTCGTAGGCGGCGAGGGCGGAGTTGCTCTTGGGCGCCGACGCCAGGTAGATGACCGCCTCGGCCAGGGGCAGATAGCCCTCGGGCATGCCCACGAAGTGCACCGCCTGCTGGGCGGCCATCGCCACCACCAGCGCCTGCGGGTCGGCCAGGCCCACGTCCTCGGCCGCCAGGATGACCATGCGGCGGGCGATGAACAGCGGGTCCTCGCCGGCCTCGATCATGCGCGCCAGCCAGTAGAGGGCGGCGTCGGGGTCGGACCCGCGCATCGACTTGATGAAGGCGGAGATGGTGTCGTAGTGGTAGTCGCCCGCCTTGTCGTAGACCGACGTGCGCCGCTGGAGGGCCTCCTCGAAGTCCGACAGGCCGATGCGGCGCGCGCCGTGCTCGTCGGGCTGGACGGTGGCGGCGGCCAGCTCGAGGGCGTTGAGGGCGATGCGGGCATCGCCGCCCGAGGCCTGGGCCAGGCCGGTGAGGGCGTCGTCGTCCACTGCCAGGTTCAGGCGGGCCAGGCCGCGCTCGTCGTCCGCGATCGTCCGCCGCAGGATGACCTCGATCTCCTCCGGCGACAGGGGGTTGAGGGTGTAGACGCGGGTGCGGGAGAGGAGCGGCGAGATGACCTCGAACGACGGGTTCTCGGTGGTCGCGCCGATGAGGGTGACTACGCCGTCCTCGACATAAGGTAAGACCACGTCCTGCTGGGCCTTGTTGAAGCGATGGATCTCGTCGATGAAGAGGATGGTGCGCTGGCCGTACATCCCCCGTCGCTCCTGGGCCTCGTCCACGATCTGGCGCAGGTCGGCCACGCCGGCGGTGACCGCCGAGATGGGGGCGAAGTGCGACTGCGTGAGGCTGGCGACGATGCGGGCGAGGGTGGTCTTGCCGCTGCCCGGCGGTCCCCAGAAGACCATCGAGGGCATCTGGTCGCTCTCGATGCTCTTGCGCAGCATGCGGCCCTCGCCCACCAGGTGCTCCTGGCCCAGGAACTCGTCGAAAGTGCGAGGGCGCATGCGGGCCGCCAGCGGGGCTTCGCGCTGGGTGCGGGCGCGCGCCTGGGCGGCGAACATGTCGGAGGCTTTGCCCTTGCCCTTCTTGGTTGGCATCTCGCCCCTATTATCGCTCGTTGCCGCTGCGAACGCCAATTCGCAGCCGTGGCGCTGGCCCTACCGCTCGACGATGTGCTCGCCGACGGCCAGCGGCGGCCGTGGCGGCAGGCGCAAGCCCTCCTTGGGGTAGCCGAGGGCTATCAGGGCCTGCGGCTGGAAATCGGCAGGCAGGTCGAGGGCCAGGCGAACGGCCTCCGGGCAGAACAGGGGCGCCGAGAGCCAGTAGCTGCCCAGGCCGCGGGCGTGCGCCGCCAGCATCAGGTTCTCCAGCGCGGCGCCCACGCTCTGGGCAAGCATGAGCTTCTCTGCCCGCTGCCGGCGCTGGTCGGGCCAGGCGCGCTGGGTCTGGCTCGTGACGCCGGCTAGGATGAGGACGGGGGCAGCCGCCAGGCGAGCCCGCGAGCGGCTCAAGAGCCGGCGGATGCGCGCCTCCGGCACGCCGTCGCGCTCTAGGTCTTGGCGCCAGCGCTCGCCCATGGCCTCCGCCAGGCCGGCCCTGGCCTCGGCCGAGACGATGACGAAGCGCCAGGGGCGGCTGTGGTGGGGCGCGGGGGCCAGGCAGGCGGCGGCGATGGCCTCCTCCACCAGCGCTCGCTCCACCGGCCGCGCGCTGAACTGGCGCACGGATCGGCGGCCAGCGAGGGCGTCATCAAGCATCATCGGAGGGATGCTAACCACTCCGCTCCTGGTTCGACAAGCTCACCATGAGCGGACGCACGAGGCTCACCATGAGCGGACGCACGAGGCTCACCATGAGCGGTTCCTTGCGGCATGCACCCGCCGCTCATCCTGAGCCTGTCGAAGGACGAGCGGGTCGGGGGCCAGGGCCGCCAGCAGCGCGCGGCTCCGGCTGCCGTTCGGTTGGGCGAGAACGGCAGCCAGGTCCTGCGGCCGGTCGATGTCGAGCGCCAGGGAGGGCAGTGGCAAGACGGCGAGCGGCAGGCCGCGCGCCCGTGCCTCTCGCTGGTGCGCGGCTGCGCTGCGAGGGCCGAAGCGGAAGGGGATGATGCCCGGCGGCCGCAGGGCGAGGGCGTTGGTGCCGCCGCTGCGCGAGGGGCAGAGGACAATCGACGGGTTGCCGTTCATGTGGTTAAGGATAGCCTCTACGTCGGCGGCGGTGGCCAGCGGCACGTCGACGGGGAGCACGAGAAGGCCGCTCGCGCCCTGCTCGCAGAGCGCGTGCGACGCGAAGACGAGGGCGGCGTTCAGGCCGCGCGGCCGCGGCGGCTCGCGGATGGCCTGGGCGCCCAGCCGGCGGGCGAAGGCCAGCACCTCGGCGTCGGGGCTGACGACGGCGGTCGCGCCGATGCCCCTCACGCCGGCCAGCAAGCCGAGGACGTCCGCCAGCATGGCCATGACCAGGGCGTGGCGCTGCTCGTCGGACAGCACCGGCCGCAGGCGGCTCTTCGACTGCCGCAGGGCTTTGACCGGCACCAGGGCGGCGATCATGCCCGCTGAGAGACTGTGGTGGTCCGCTCCTGGTTCGACAGGCTCACCATGAGCGGACACACGAGGCTCACCATGAGCGGAGACAGAAGGCTGATCACAACCGGACATGCAAGGGTAATCAAGACCGCTCGCCCTGAGCCTGTCGAAGGGCGGGTAGGGCCCTTTCTCGACGGTCTCGGTCACTTGCCTCCCCCTCGTGTGGCCTGCACCACGCGGCGGGCCAGGGCGGCCTTCTCCTCCATGCCCTTCATTATCGTATCGGCGACCACGACGTCCAAGCCCAGGGCCTCGATCCGCGCGCGGTCGCCGGCGTCGGCCACATCGATCACCAGGCAGTCGAGGAAGTCCTGGTAGAGCCAGCCGACCTGCCAGGCGCTGACCTCCATCCGCAAACCCTCGAGCATCTTGGCGGCCGGGCCCTTGAGGACGGCCCCGCCCACGATGGGGCTCACCGCCACCACGCGCGCCTCGGTTTGGCGCAGCGCCCCCCGCACGCCGGGCAGGGCGAGGATCGGCCCGATGCTGACGATGGGGTTGCTGGGGGCGATGATCACCCCCTCGGCGGCGGTGATGGCCTCGATGACGCCGGGGGCGGGCTTGGCGTCCTCGATGCCGGCCAGCTTGATGCCGCGGAAGGCGTCGCGGGCGCCGCGCTTCACCATGTACTCCTGGAAGTCGAGCAGGCCGTCGGGGGTCTCCACCCGCGTGCGCACGGGCTCGTCGCTCATTGGCAGGATGGTGACGTCGAGGCCGAAGGCGCGCGCGATCTCGGCGGTGGCCTGGGAGAGGGTGTGCCCCTGGCGGAGCAGGTAGGTGCGATGGATGGATGTGGCGAGGTCGCGGTCGCCGAGGGCGAACCAGGTCTCGTGGCCGAAGCGGGCGAGGGCGTCGAGGGCGTGGAAGGTGTCGCCGGCCAGGCCCCAGCCGGTCTCTTCGTTGACTAGAGGCTGTTGCAGGAATGGCTTGCCACCCCCGCCTAAAGGCGGGGGCATGGATGCCGCCCCGTTTACGGGGCGGTCTGGAGAGAATTCTGCGGAGGCCAGGTGGTAGATGACGATGTCGATGTCGGGCGAGACGTGGAGGCCGAACAGCTCCAGGTCGTCGCCGGTGTTGGAGACGATGGCGACGTCCTTCTGGGGCACCACCTGGACGAGCCCCTGGAGGAAGCGCCCCGCCCCCACGCCGCCGGAAAGGACGGTGATCATGGGTCGCCCAGGCCTCTCCCAAACATCTCGATGAGGGCGGTCGCCTTTTCCACGTCGGCGGACGCGCCCACCTCTGCGAAAATCCGGCGCGCCTCGCGGAGGTGGCGTAGCGCGTTCGGAGCGCTGCCCCGGCGCGCATACAGCAGGCCGAGGTTGCTGAGGTCTTGGGCCTGGTCGAGCCGGTTGCCGATCTCCTCGTCGATGGCAAGGGCCCTGTTGAAGTGCTCCTCGGCCTTGGCCAGCTCGCCCTTGCGGGCGTAGACCAGGCCCAGGTTGCCGAGCTGGTTGGCCTGGCCGAGGCGGTTGCCGATCTCCTCGTCGATGGCCAGGGCTCTCTTGTAGTGCCCCTCGGCCTCGTCCAGCTCGCCGCGGTCGGCGTAGACGTTGCCCAGGTTGCCGAGCTGGTTGGCCTGGCCGAGGCGGTTGCCGATCTGCTCGTGGATGCCTAGGGCCTGTTTAAGATGGTGCTCAGCCCTGTCCACGTCGCCCGTCGCGGTGTAGACGAGGCCCAGGCTACCGAGGGCGTTGGCCTGGCCGAGGCGGTTGCCGATCTCCTCATCGATGGCCAGGGCCTGTTTGAGGTGTTCCTCGGCCTTGGCCGCCTCGCCGCGGAGGTGGTAGACGACGCCCAGGTTGGCAAGGTCGTTGGCGTGGCCGAGCCGGTCGTCGATGTCCTGGTGGATGGCGAGGCTCTTCTTGTGGTGCTCCTCGGCCTTGCCCAGTTGGCCCCTGTCGGCGTAGACGATACCCAGGTTGCCGAGGTTCGCCGCTTGACCGAGGCGGTTGCCGATCTCCTCATCGATGGCAAGGGCCTTCTTGTAGTGCTCCTCGGCCTTGCCCAGTTGGCCCCTGTCGGCGTGGACGATGCCCAGGTTGCCGAGGTTCTGGGCCTGGCCGAGGCGGTTGCCGGTCTCCCCATGGATGGCGAGTGCCTTCTTGTGGTGCTCCTCGGCCTTGCCCAGCTCGCCCCGCTGGGCGTACACGAGGCCCAGGTTGTTGAGAGCGGCGGCCCTGGCCTGATCATCGTCCATCTCCTCGGCCGCGGCCAGCAGCTGTCGATAGTGACACTCCGCTTCGCGCTGCTGGCCCATGTACATGTAGCTGTTGCCGATAAGGTTGTGCAAGGCCGCGCGTTCCTGGGGCGGCAGGTTCGGGCGTAAACAGGGTTCAAGTAACCTGACCGCCTCCGCGTATCTGTGCTCTCGCTGGGCCTTGGTGGCCTCGGCGAGAAGGTGCAGGCGCTCTTCGTCCGAGGTGGCGACGAGCTGTTCAGCAGCCCTCTCCGCGATGCCGAAGTGGTGGTTGAATACGTCTTTCATCTCGTCTAGAGTTCGCTGAAGCCGCTCCACCTGACGCCCCAGGCCGACGATCTGAGCATCGGGCCGTCTCCGAAACAGCCGGTAGAGCTGATAGCCTCCCACCAGCGCGCTGGGTATCCCGATGATCGCCAGCACCAGGAAGACCACTTCCATCGCCTTACCCCGCTACCTCCACGATGGTCACCCCTTCGCCGCCCTCCTTGGGCGGGGGCGTCGAGAGCGATTTTACCAGAGGGTGGCCCCGCAGCGCATCGCGGATGGCCCGCCGCAGGGTGCCCGTCCCCTTGCCGTGCACGATGCGCACCTGCGGCAGGCTCGCCCGGAAGGCGGCGTCCAGGTGCTGCTCGATGAGCGGCATCGCCTCGCCCACGGTCATGCCCCGCACCTCGATCTCGGGAGAGGGCGGCGCCGACGGCGGGAAGCTGGTGGCGATGGTGATCACCTCCGCCGCTTTCTCCACCCCCTCCACCTCGCTGACGTTGATCCGGCCGTGGAAGGCGCCCAGGCGCACCGCCAGCTCGCCGTGCTCGTCCGCCGGGCCGAGGGCCTCGGCCGGCTGCGACAGGTCGCGCAGCCACAGGCGGTCGCCGGCCGTGATAGGCGGCAGGGGGCCCTTGCGCCTACGGCGGAGCCGTCGCACCTTCTCCACCTGCTCCTCGACCGCCTCCACCTCCTGTTTGGCGGCCCCCAGAGCTTCTTTCGTGGCGGCGGCTGGAGCCTGCCCTGAGCGCAGCGAATGGGCCTCCCGCTCGGCGCGGGCGATCTCCTTGGCGGCGGCGCGCAGGCGGGCGCGCGTCTGCTGGAGCTCGCTCTCCATCTCCTGGCGCGTCTTCTCGATGGTGCTGTCGTGCTCGGCGTCGACGGCCATCAGCTTCTCGGCCAGGCCGGCGCGGATCGCCTCCGCCTCGCGGCGGGCGATCTGCTCGGCGCGGGCGGCGTCGGCGGCCGCCTGGCGGTCGCGCTGGATGTCGGAGAGGAGGCTCTCCATCTCCTGGCGGTCGGGCGCGATGTGCTGGCGGGCGCGGTCGATGATGTCGCGCGGCATGCCCAGGCGGTCGGCGATGGCCAGGGCGTTGCTCTGGCCGGGCAGGCCGATGATCAGGCGATAGGTGGGGGACAGGGTCTCCAGGTCGAACTCCACCGAGGCGTTCACTATCCCCGGCGTGACGTGGGCGAAGACCTTGAGCTGGCTGTGGTGGGTGGTGGCGACGGTGGT
>Ga0315288_10013203_pt1 | contig 10346 bp, 6 predicted proteins | sample YL17G11_20_MG_FD_203454 | JGI IMG/M metagenome (GOLD analysis project Ga0315288, IMG submission 203454) | Sediment microbial communities from Yellowstone Lake, YNP, Wyoming, USA - YL17G11_20 | ecosystem: Environmental > Aquatic > Freshwater > Lake > Sediment | place: USA: Wyoming | collected...
CGTCGCTGGCGGTGATCGCGATGTTGCCGACCGAGGCGACAACCCGGTCCAGGGTCTCGGCGGCCACGGGCGAAGCACTCCACGGCACCAAGAAAATTGCGAGCGCGAGGGCGGCCCGGGTCAGAAGCTCTGACCGATGCTCAGAGAAAACTGAAAATGCGCTAATCGTCGAACCTCCACTATCCCCTGCGGGTTCACCGACCGATCGATGATTTGATATCGGGGAGGATTGAAATTGTAGCCAAAGTCAAGGCGGACGGGCCCGACCGGAGTGCGGTAGCGAATGCCCAGTCCCCCCACGTGGGAGGTGAAATCGAGGTCCGTGGGCGACTTTTGGGCGAATTTAAGCAGTTTCATGCGCCGGATGTTCGAGTAAACATTCCCGGCGTCGTGAAAGAGCACGAGGCCCACGCGCCCCTCCGCAAACCGGGTGCGCAGCTCGAGTGAATTCAGAAACAAGGCGTTGCCTCCGATCGGAAAGCCTGTCTCCAGGTCTCTCGGCCCGGCTTGATTGACCGAAAACCCGCGATGCGATTCGCTGCCTCCCATGAAAAAGCGTTCGGGCAACGGGATTTCCCCTGTGGCAGTCACCGCACCGACGGTTGATTCCACTGCGAAGCGCGTATTCCGGGCGAACGTCAGATGGGGGCTGAGCCGATAGTACGTGGCGTTTTGGCCCGACACGCGCACAAAATTCGATTGCGAGCCGAGGGCTTTCCAGGATGCGCCCGCGTCGGCCAGCGAATATGAGCCGTCGGTTGCAGCGGTTGGCTCATTGCGATGGTCGTTAGCATAGCTCAATCCCAACATGGCAACTCGCGCCGGCCGACTGACCAGCGGGATCTCTTCCGGGCGGATGCGCAGTGAATTCTCGTCGACCCGCACGCGGCGGAAGGCATATCGGGCCTGAATGTAAGCTGCTGCGCTGTAACGCTTCTCCACCGCCACAGACGCTTCCTCGCGCTCGGCAGCGAACGTCAGGACGTCCTGGCTGCGTTCCACCAACCCTGCCAGGCGCAAATTAAGGTCGCGCCGGGTTGGAAAACGCGGGATCAAGTAGCCGATCGCCGCGCCTTTATCCAGAGTTGAAAGACGACCACGCAGGGTGGCAGTCTGGGCGCGGCCGCCAACATTCAGGCGTGACAACTCGAGCGATAGCCGGGGACTGACTCTTAATTGTCCTTGAGGTTGATTGCCTGCCAGGCGTCCCACTTCGAGCCCGCCGCCGTAACCCAAGGTCCACCGGCGGGCTTCTTCCACGTGCACCAGCACTGTCTTGGCGGTTTCCGGCGCCTGCGGGCCCTGCGCGGCGATCTGCACTTGGCTGAATGTCCCCAGATCATAAAGCCGGCGCTGGGATTCCAGGATGTCACTTTGACGGAGCGCCTCGCCCGTCTGGAAGGCGAGTTCACGACGAATAATTCCCTCGCGAGTGTGCTCGTTGCCGAGCACGACGACCCGCTGGATTGTTTCCTGCAACCCCTGTTCTATGCGGAACTGGAGATCGACCTGATGCGCAGCGGCAGCGGGCGATGCACTCCAGTTCACGTTGGCGCGGGGATATCCCCGGTCCGCAAGGTAATTGAGAATATATTCGCGATCAGTTTGGGCGCGCGACGCGGCATAGGCCTGTCCCGGCTTGCACTGCAACGACCGCCAGATGTCCTTCTGGGTCGCCGCATCGACACCGACAAGCGTTAGTTGATTCACTACGGTTCTGGTTCCTTCGTCGATTTCGAATGTTACGAACAGATGTCCGAGCTGGTGTTCATATTGCTCGTCTACTCTGGGGTCGACGCGGGCCTCCAGGAATCCCCGGGATTCATAGAGGGCTTTTAGGGCCTCGGTGTCGCGTGCCAGCCTTTCCCGGCTGAAAACTCCCCGCTCGCGGAGGAAATTTGGAGGATGGAAAGTGACTGCCACGGCAAGATCACTGGCCGGCACAGCCCGGTTGCCCTGGAAGGAATAACCCACAAATTGGCCGGGTTCTCCCAGCGCAACCGTGTAGGTAATATCGACTCCCGGAGGTTCAGACCGAACAACATGTTCCGTTTTGACCTTTACAGAGTAATAGGCCCGCTGCTCAAAATAATCCTGCAGGATCTCCTGGCCTCGCTTGACCGCAGTCTCGTCGAGAGCGCTTTCTCGGAAGAATGGCAGAAGATCCTTCATTTTGCCGGAGGACACATGCGCTCCTTGAACACGCACGCGGACGAGGGGCCCTTCTTCCACTTGCACGATGAGATTTTCGCCACGCCCCTCGGTGTTTTGGATTCTGCTGATGATGCTGGCCGTTGCCTGCAGCTTTCCGCGTTTCGTATAGAACTGACGCAGCCTGAAAAGTCCCCGCTCAAGCTGACTGGACGGAAGATGAGTTCCCCGCCGCCAGCCGCACACCGCCGCCAGCTTTGTCGAGGGCACCGTGAGATTGCCTCTGAATTCCACTTTGCCCAGTCGCGCGGGAACGCCCGGATCGATCGAAAAGACGACATCGGCTGTTTGAGTCTCGAAATTCGATTGCACCTGAGCCTCGATCTTCGCCCGGTAATAGCCGTTTTCGGCGAGCACGGCTGCCAGGTGCTCTCGTGCCCCTTGGAGTTCAGCCGTCTCGATCGGCTGGCCTAAGCGCAGGCGCGACGCGGTGACCAGCACGCCGGGATTGATGGCGCTGGGCGCGCCTTCCACCCGGACGACTCCGACAAAGAAGACCGCGCGCGCAACGAGGACCAGTTCGACGCCGGTATCAGCCGGTTCGGCATCGGCCCGCAGTTGGCGGAAGCGGCCAGTCGAGTAGAGGTTTTTCAGCGTCTCCTGGACTTTTTCCCGCTCGAGAGGTTCGCCAACTTTTTGAGTGATGCTCGTCGCGAAGTCTTCAAGACGCAGCCGGGCATCACAATCAAGCTTGATGCGGGTGACGGGACGTCCCCAACTCGAATGATCCGGAAAACCTTGCCCCAGACTCGTCAACGGTCCAATCGTGAAGCTGGCCGTGAGATACAAAAATGCAGAGAGGAGTCTGGAAGCGACTTGCCACCTCGCAGGCCACTGGAGCCGCGTCGCGTCAAGGATGGGCACCCTGGAGATGCGAATCTTAGGTATGGGCGACGAGATGCGGTCTCACCCCGAATTTCCAAAGTTCCCCAACAGCGGACACCCATTATACGTCGGTCTGCAGTTCGAAACGACGCCGGATTTTTGATTTTCTGCGGTTCGAACCACGGGTTTGGCTTCAGGCGCTTTCTAGGTTGACGGCGGGAATTCGGACCTCGGTCGGTCGGGACTCGTCAACCGGCAGGTAAAGGGAACAAACACACCGCTGGCAGACGGGATTGTTGGGAATATCCAGGTCCTGTCGAAATGCTGTGGCGGATTCGCTGTTGAGGACCTCAAACAAAGTCCGGTCGTGGATATTCCCAATGGCACGATGGAAGAAACACGGCCGCACCGTGCCGTCTGATTCAACCACCGCCGAAACCCAAGGGGCATTGCAACGGGGCGCGGCGGGTGCGGCCTGCCCAAGACGCGCGCGAAAGTGAGCCACGATGCCCCGCAGCTTCTCGGGACTTTCCACAACAAAGCCGGTATCGATGTCGGCGGAGTGTTCACGAATCAAGGCTTCCATCTCGAGCCCGAGCGCTTCCACCTCTTGCGGGTCGGGGCTGACGGAGTCCTGACGTTCGCTTGTCCAACCTTCGGGGCGATTGAAGGCTTGAGATGTCACGTCAGCGGACAGGAAGAAGATGGAATTCAAGTCCAGGCGCCGTGCGGTTTGAACCGTTTGGCGAAGGTGCAGGCAGTTGGCCCTTTGAACGGTGGTGCGGGCATGGATGGGCAAAGAGGCCCGGAGCTTGCGGAGACTATGGACCCCCCGCGCCAGCCGGTCAAAGGCTCTGGGAACGCCGCGGATCTGGCCGTGGACGGGCGGAGGACCATCGAGGGAGACAATCACATCGTTGAAGGAGTCCGCCACAAGCTGCGCGTGGGGCTCAAGCAGCAAGCCCGCCGTGAGCAGCGTCACGCGGATGCCTGCCGCGCGAAGCGGTCGGGCAATCGCAGCAAGATCGGAGTGCATCAGCGGCTCACCGCCCGAGAAGACCACCCAACGCACTTGAAGCGCGCGTAGGGAATCCAGGTGCGGTTCGAGATCCTGCGCGGTAATCTCCCGCACTTGTCGAATCTTCCAGATATCGCACATCACGCAACGACAGTTGCAGCGGTTGTGCGGGAACAGAACCAGAACTGGGAGCGTGGAGATACGATGATTTCCGTGATAGGTCGTTATCCTTGAGACCGGGATGAGGGAGGTGGTCATGCCGGCCTCACTAACCTACCGGCCAGTCGGACGGGACCCGGCAAGTGCCTGCTGGTCTCCTCGACGAGCCAAGCTACCGGCGCTCGGACCCAGCGCACGGAATCCTCAACCTGAAGCGTCCCAAACTCTTCACAAGTCTCTTTGGGCCAACGACTTAGCATATTAGGAGCGAGGAGTTGCGGCTGCCCGGCCAAGACCACCAACTCGACTTCCCGAAAGCTGGATTCGGCCAAAGTGTCCGCCGGGGATTGCCCCAAATCCGGCAAGGCGATCAAGTCGGCCACTGCCCCCGCCTGCAAGCTGCCTTGACGGCGGGGCAGGCGAAGAATCTCCGCCGCGTCTCGCGTGACCATGTTGAAGAGCTGTTCTGAACCCACACCAGTAGCCGACCACGCGACGCGGATTTCGTCGAGCAAGTCGCCCTCGGCGGTCAAGGCGGAATCGCTCCCGAGGGCCACACGCCGATGCTGGCTGAGCTCATCCTGGCCGAGGGTTTTTCCGAGCGTGAATAGGTTCGAACTGGGGCACCAGACGAGCCCCGCGCCACGCTCTTCGACGAGCGCGCGCCCCCCCCGGTCAAGTCCGACTCCGTGGATGATGACGGTGCGCGCATCGAGCGCGCCCAGCCGGTCGAGTTCGAAAATCTCCCGGGCGCTCCCGGCGTCAGTCCCTTCGCCCAGGTGAATCAGGAAGGGAGCGTCGTCGGGAGTGGCGCGGAACAAAGCCGCGACGTCCTTTTCCAGCGCGAGCGAGTGCGCCCAGCCATAGCGACTGACGACGCGAACCGGAAACCCTTTTCCGAATATTCCTCGTTGGTAGGGGTTGTGGTGGCAAACCGTCGTCACGCCGCAGAGCAGGTTCTTGATCGCGCCCCACCAGAGCCGCACCGGCTTGGGGACGGCCAAGTGGTCGCGGACCGGCGAAGCATCGGGCCGAAAAATATCTTCGCCCCATTGTTGGAAGTTCGGATACGGACCATTTCCCAGCCGCGGAAAAAGGTTGAATTCCAGGTGATCGTGGGCGTTGATCAGGCCGGGAAGGAGCAAGTACCCCGAAAGATCCACAGTCAGTCGAGAGTCAGGAGTTCTTGCGGCCCGAGGCGAAGGCGCCGCATCGGTGAGCAGCTCACGGATGCAGCCACCTTCGATAACGACCTCAGCCGGCACGGCGGTGCGAGCGTCGATGGCGACTTGCGCGCCGGTAAGCCGCAGCGACCCGCACGGGACGCGAGCCTCGGTTCTTTCAGGGGCGCTTAGCTCATCGAGAAGCCGAGTCAACCGTGATTCTCCTTCGTGGCCGTCGAGTCGGCTCGTTTGAAATGGAAGATGTAGAGCGCCGGCACCTCACAGACGCCCAGGTAGAGATCGGCTCTGCCTCTTTGCGCAAAGACCCTCCTCTCGGGCTCGCCGAGATGCGGCTCAACGCGCACGGCGACTCTGAATCCCTCACGCTCGAACACCAAGCGGACCCGCTCGACCGTATGGGCGGTGCTCGGAACCTCCAGCACTTCATGGCCATCGTGGAACGTGCGGCGCCAGCCGCGCGCGTGGGCGAGAGGGTGAAAGTCCGTCACAAAAGCATCAGCTTCGCGGCTCGCCACCCGAGCCAGTTCGCGTGCCAGCCCGCCGAGGTCGCGCACGTGTCCTGCGGCCAGCGAGCACATGATGAGGTCGGAGCTCGCACCTTTGAAGGGAAGCGCCAGGCAGTCGCCTCTCACGCATCGGCCGCGGAGAGGGGGTTTCTCCGAGGCGCGGCGAAGCATTCCCGCCGATAAATCCACTCCAAAGCCCGCGCGCGCGCCCCAGCCCAGAAGTTTTTCCAGCCACCGCCCGGTGCCGCAAGCCACATCCAACACGCGCTTGCCCGCGAGGGCAGGCAAAAGCAGACCCAGGATCCGCTCTTCGAGCGCATGGAGAGGGTTAGGCGCGTCGTAGGTTTCAGCCCAGCGGTCGTAGGCCTCGACCAACGAAACGCTTCGCACCGAACCGGAATCGTCTGTCACTGCGCCGCCCAACTCGGTTGGAGGCGCGCTGTCTGCAGGGACGAGCGGGCTCACAAGCTTTCCTCCTTGGGCTTGCGGAGGCCGATAAATCGCTGCGCCCATTCCAATTCGACCGGGTACGTGTACACACCGAGCTGGTAGCGCCACTCACTCAGCACTTTGAGCAGGCGCCGGCCCCAGGCCGGAAGCCGCGCGTCCTGAACGGTCGGCCAGCGCGATGAAAGAACCAGTTCAAAGTTTCGCATTAACCGTCTGGTGGCGGGCTCGAACCGCGGCGTCTCAGGATCCTTGCGGATGATGAATTTCTGCCAGCGCTCCGTGGCCCATTCTTCCGGCGTTGTAGGGAATTCGTAATTGCCGTTCAGCCCGCCGTACATCTCCTGATCGCGCTGCGGCACCGGCGTGTAGGGATAGATGATGATCTCAGCCTCGGGATTGAGGCGCTTGATCTTGCGGATAAATTCGAAGCACTGCCGCGCGTCGCCCTCGGGGTTCTGGGGATTGCCGACCACGAAGGAAAACTCCGGGATAATGCCGAAGCGCCGGATGCGCGCCGCGAGTTCCAGCGTTTCTCCGGCCTTCAATTGCTTCTGCATGTCCTTCAGTGTCGCGTCCGAGCCCGACTCCGCGCCAAAGAAAACCATGGTGCAGCCCGCCCGGCGCAAGGTTTCAAGCGTCGCGTCGGAATAACTCATAACGATGTCAATGCGCGCCATGCACCACCAGCGCAGGCCGAGCGGCTCCAGTCGGCCGGCTAATTCGCGGGCGTGGCTCTCTCGCAGGAAAAAGTTGTTATCGTAAAACTGCACGGCATCGGCCCCGTAGGTTTCAACCAGGCGCCGCAACGCGGCTTCGGTGCGCGCCGGCGGCTCCATCTTCTCGCGCGCTCCGGAGAAGGGCACGACGCCGCAGAAGTTGCATCGGTACGGACAGCCGAGGCTCGCCTGGTGGACGGCGGTGCGTTTCCCAAGGAAAGTCGGCAGCAAATAATCTTCCACCGGCACGCGGTGATAAGGGAGCAAAGGGAATGACTCCAGGGGCTTCATGGGCCGCTCGGGATTGTGGCGGTATTGTCCCTCATGGGTCTTGTAAGAGAGCCCGAGGATGTTCTCGTGATTGCGCCGCCCACGTAGCGCGTCGAGGAGTTCGCCAAAAGCCTCCTCGCCTTGCCCACGCACGGCGAAATCAACATACGGAGCGTTGAGCGCCGCGTTGGTGTAATTCGAAGCGAAATACCCTCCCCACACGATCGGAACCTGCGGGAAACGCGCGCGGATTTCTTTGCAGGCGTGGACGGCACTGACCATCTGCGGGCCGGGCATGACGGTTACGGCGAGCAATTCCACCGGGTGGTTCCGGATGAGATCGGCGATGGTTCTGGTTGGATCCGGATCGAGGTTTCCGTCAACGATCGTGTAGTCCTCTTTGCCTTCCAGCATCGCGGCGATGGAAAGCACGGAGAGGGGAAGCCGCCGGTTGCGGGGTCTTGTCGCGCGAGGATTGAACAGGACGATCATTCGTTGCTGCTCCCGATCTCCCTCTTTGTCATTCCCGCTCCCCCTTCGTCATTCCCGCGTAAGCGGGAATCCACTCGCCGACCATATGGCCCCCCGCTTCCGCGGGGGTGACGACAAAGGACGGGGCCAGGGCCACCGCCCGCCGCAGTCATTCCCGCGTAAGCGGGAATCCACTCGCCCACTTGCGCGGGGGTGACAAGGAAACGCAGTGCGGCCCCTCGCTTACGCGCCCGTGACAGGCAACCGTCGCACCCCGACACCCTCTGCCCGCTCGAATGTCAGAAGGACGTGGTCCGCCACGCCGCGCACGAGCGGCCAGCCCGCGACAATCCTGTCGATTGCTTCGAGCACATCCATGACGCTCGGAAAGCGCCGTACCTGCGCCTCCGCGTAAGAGGGCGGCACTGCGACTCCGACGCCCATCCATCGCCGCAGCCGGAACTCAGGCTCGAAGATTCGGACTAACTCGCGCACCGCAGGATAATGAACTTCCACGGTCACGCCCTCGGCGATGCGGGCGGAAATCGGTCCATACTGCAGGCGCCGGAAAGCCTTGCGCGCGTCGCCGCGCATGATGTACCAGAGCATTTCCCAGGCAACATAACGGCCGGCAAAACAGAGCACCGCGGGCGCGCCAGGTTTGAGAAGCTGCGCCAAGTCGCTCGCGACGAGGGGAAGATTCGGGACGCAATTCAGGCCGGCGAAATTGGAGAAAGCACCGTCGAAGGGTCTCTCGTCCTGAAGCGTGGCGATCTCTTCCGTGGCCAGAACGCGGAAATCTATCGGCGCGCGAGGCGCCGTTCGGCTCAGGCGGTGGCGCGCCACCTCGATCATGCGAGGAGACACGTCGCAGGCCACAACCTCGACGCCGCGGCCGGCCAAATGAACGGCGTCCACTCCGGTGCCGCAATTGATTTCCAAAACGCGCTGGCCGGAGTGAAAGACTCGGTCGAGTTCGCGCCAGGTGGCGCTCCGCTGCGCCCGGCCGATGAGAGAGTTCGTAAACGTCGCGTCGTAGGTGCCGGCGACCGCGTCAAAAGGCGCCGCGCAGGCCGTGGGTGTCAGCAGCGAGGCTGTCATGCGCCGTTAGACCTCCACTTCCGGATACGAGGTTTTCAACCCTTCGCGGGCCTGCGCGATTTTGTTCGCCAGTTCATCGGTGAGCGCGGCGTCTGGGGAGTGACCGTTCCCGTTGGGGAGCCGGCTCAACGCATATTCGTTTCGCAAAAGCTGGTCGGCGTGCTGATAGAAGCGCCGGGAATGCCGGCCGCGAATCTGGTAGTCGCGATCGGAGACCTCCGCCCAGGCCCGTTGGCTCACCACGTTTTCGGCCACTTCATCAAAATACGGCGTCCCCTTGATGGGGTAAGCGACGGTGGTCAGCACGATGTCCGGGTTGCTGCGCTTCACGTGCTGGACGGTGGCCTCGATATCCTCCAACTCTTCGCCCGCATAACCCCACATCAGAAACATGCCGGTCTGGATTCCGCCGCTCCTGAGAAGCTCGATGGCGGTCTGAACTTCTTCCACGGTCACGCCGCGCTCCATGGCGTCGAGAATCTTCTGCGAGCCGCTCTCCGAGCCGATCCACACGCGAAAGCATCCGAGCTCGGCAAGCGTGTCCACGACCTGTGCATTGATGCGGTCGGCGCGCGAGATGCACTCGAAAGGAATCTTCAAGCTGCGGCGCTCGATTTCCGCGGCGAATTGAAACAGCCAGCCGTGATGAATGGTGAAGACATCGTCGGCGAACCAGGCCATGTCGGGTTGATAGCGGTCGAGCAGCCACTCGAGTTCGTCCACGACCGCGACGGGCTTGCGGCGCCGGTGCGTTTTGCCGTAAACCGCGTGACTGCACCAGCGACAGTGATACGGACAGCCGCGCGCCGTAATCAGCGAAATCGAGCCCGCGCCGTGATGCTCTCGCCAGGTTTCCACGTAGCGCTCGATGGCCACATGCTCGCGGTCGGGCCACGGCTGCGCGTCGAGGTCGGGGATTTGCGCGCGCGCCGGCGTCTGGCCAATCGAACCATCGTCGCGGCGGAAGGCGATGCCGTCGATACCTTCCAAAGCAGATGCGGAGCCTGCGCGGAGAGCGGGGAGAAGTTCTTCCAGCGTCAACTCGCCCTCTCCGATCACCACCACGTCGGCGCCCGCGTCAAGATACTCGCGAATGTAGGCCGCGGGCTCCGCGCCGCCCACTACTGTCTTCCAGCCGGCGGACTTCGCCACCTGAAGGATTTGCACGACGCTGGGCCGCGTCATCAAATTTGCGTAAATGCCGAGCACCGACGGCGGAGATGTTTCGAGCAGGCGGTAAAGCTCCTGGCGCGAGGCGAACGTGGTGTCGAAAACTTCCACGTCAAAACCCTTGGCGCGCAGATGGGAAGAAATGTAGAGAATCCCCAAGGGTGCGTAAGGCTTCATGATCTGAAGTTCCTTCGGGTCCTCGAAGAGGAAATAGCCGTGGGTGAGGAGCAAATCCATAGATCCTTCGCTGCGCTCAGGATGACAA
>Ga0315288_10013205_pt1 | contig 10346 bp, 10 predicted proteins | sample YL17G11_20_MG_FD_203454 | JGI IMG/M metagenome (GOLD analysis project Ga0315288, IMG submission 203454) | Sediment microbial communities from Yellowstone Lake, YNP, Wyoming, USA - YL17G11_20 | ecosystem: Environmental > Aquatic > Freshwater > Lake > Sediment | place: USA: Wyoming | collected...
AGGGCAGACGCCCGGTTCAGCATGTCCCGTTGCCAGAGAACATGGACGACGGCCTTGCGCAGCCAACCGTGCCTCCTGAGATAAGGGTCCAGCGCTCCGCATGGCGCCACGATGTAGGGGATGCCATGGCGTATGGCCTGGCGGTAGGCCGCGAACTGAGGGAAGCTGAAGAGCGAATGGATCTGTAAGACGTCGTAGCGAGGAACCTCCCTGGCAAGGGCACGGTACAGCGCCGGGGAGAACGCGATCCGATAGGGCCAGCGGGCGGGAAACAGCCGGATATCCAGTTCCTCCGCGCCCGCCGGCAGGTCAGACAGCGAGGCGCGCCGGCGGATCTTGGCCGTGACGGCATCCCCCATATCGGTAGCGAAGGCGGTGCTCTCGACGCCGCACCGCCGCAAGGCGAGGGACGATCCGACAACGTCGAACGCCGGGCCGCCGATGCGGCTGGCTAAAGAAGGGACGACCTGGAGAACTCTCATCTCTTCCTCCCTGATGGCATGCTTGCCCTCTCAACGTACGGCCGACAGGCGTCCTCTATCTCACGCACGCCGCCTGCCTCTCCCTCTCATCCTCTTGCCCACCAGTCTATGGTCCTCGGCCGTATGCGGGTCCTCGGCCGTATGCGCTCAAAGCTGCACTGACCCATGAAGACCCGCAGGACGGAATCTGATGCAAGCAACGCTATCCGCTCTTCCAGAGATCTGCTGTAAAGGTGACGCCGGAAAAAGCTAGTGGCGCCTTCACCGTCCTCCCGAACGCCGCTTGAGCCCACTAGAACGTGCAGTTTGGCTGAGTCCATCTGCGGTGGTTACGCCTTCTGCCAGTCAAACGAGCTGATCTGGCCCGCGAAAACAGCGAGGCGACTTGGCTCCGTTCCTTCCTGCCATGAGGACGTTCCCCAAGACCTCAACGTTAGTACCGTATTCACACGGCGACCAAGGTCACTCGCCGAAGGCCGCGCGCAAAATGACCCTCGGGAGCATGTGGGTTCCATTTGAGATTCGCTCTTACTGCCGCGCTTACGGTCTCGAGGTTTACGCCCGCGCCCATAGCCATGGCCAAGAGAGCCGAGACGTCTTTGGGCAGGCATTCCCCCGAAAATCCTCGTGCAGCAGGGTAAACAAGGGAATGGCTTGTTCCGATTCGGCTATCAAAGAGCAACAGGGAGCGCAGCTCTTCAAAGTCTACCGAGAGAGCCTGCGCCAAGTCGTAGAGCTCATTGAAGAAGGTAACCTTAAGGGCCAGATAGGCATTGTCGGCGTACTTCACCAGTTCAGCCGTTCTTGGTGATGTCTTGAGAATTGTTGTCTTCGGCCCATAGGCCAGACGGCAGATGTCTTCTGCACGGCCAAGGTAAGGTTCGTAGCCACCCAGTATCAGGAAGGGTAGATTGGACAAGTCCGCGTACAGGTGTCCCGGCGTCATTCCCACGAACTCGGGAGAGAATACGACGTTGCCCCCTCGTTCCTCGATCAGAATATCCGTGGTCCCGACAGCGACCGTGCTATGGCAGATCAACAGGACCGATGCTGGCACAGCGCTGACAGCCTCTCTGACAATCGATATGTCACATGAACCGTCCGGTGCGGGCGGAGTGGGGACACAGACGAAAGCAGCGTCCCACGTGGACGGATCACAGTCGAGGCCTATCGCCAACGGCGGATCGTACAACTCTACATCGAACTTGGTTCTCAGCAGACTGTGTACTGCCTTGCCGACCTTTCCATAGCCGATGATACCCACTCTAATCTTCACTGTCGGTCACCTCCTACAGAGATGCATCGCACCATGGCCTCGAACTCTCCGGCCCACCAGTCAATCGTCCGCGGCCGGATCCGCTCGTAGCCGCGTTCGCCCAGGCGGCACCGGCGCTGCGATGACTGCGGCTAGAAGGATCAGGCGGAGCGAAGGCCGGGAAAGGGCCAGGTAGGCCCCGGCGCCAACGCTCGCTGCGACAAGGCTTCCGACTGACCCCGACAAGACGATGCCTGCGCCGATCAGGGCGACGGTTGCGATGCCAGCGAAAGGGACGGGCATGGAGCGTGCAGAACTCGTGGCCAGCCAAACGGCAGCGATGAACGCAACGGCAGTCTCTGCGACGTCAAGGCCGTACAGCTGTAGGAGTCTCATTTAGCGTACCGACTTTTGCGGTCCGCTTTAGCTTCGGCAGAGGAGTCAGAATCGTGTCGGCCGGTCCGCTCGGCCACTACCTTCCGATAGGCCTCGAGATAACCTGCCAGCATGGCATCTCGAGAGAACCGATTCGGGTTTTCGGCGGCAAGAATTCGTATGCCATCCCGGTCTCCGAGGTGCGCGGCGACGATGCCGGCGGCGCCCAACTCGTCTGCCGGGTCGAAGTAGACTGCGCCGCGACCACCGACTTCGGTCATGGGCAGCCGGTCGCTGGTGAACACACGACAGCCGCAAGCCTGAGCCTCGATGATGGGCCAGCCAAATCCTTCGTACAGCGACGGGAAAAGCAGCGCTTCAGCTGTCGAATACAACGCTCGTAGCTCCTCGTTGGACACGTTCGTAAGCTCAATCACCCGTCCTTCCATCCCCGCTTGACGCACATAGTCGTGCATCGAGTTGGTCCAGGGCTTACCCGCCATGACCAACCGGAGCCCCGCGTGCTCCGGAGCGGATACGATCTCCTTGAAGATGCGCAGCACGCCGACGCGATTCTTGTACCACTGGTTACCGCCTACGTGGAAAAGGAACGGCCGCGCATCCGCGAGTCCCAATCGGCCCAGGTGCAGCGATGCCTCGGCTCGATCCGTGGGCCGATAGGGGTAGTTTGGGGCGTTAGGCACCACCGACGTCCGACCCGCGGGAAGGCCGCTCAAGCGAACCAACTCCGTCCGCGTCTGCTCGGAAACGCAAACCACGTGCTGTGCTCGACGGAGCCAGCGCAGTGTCCACCTTTGCTGAATGCGACCGGTCCACCGGGTTGGATGCTCGGGGATCTCGCCGATGGCGCTTCGGATCGCGATCATGTCGTGGCAGGTGACCACATGGGGCCTGCCACGGAGCCAGCGAACGTACATGGCATTGGAGTGGTCGCAAACATGTACCCGGTCTGCCCACCCAGCAACCCACAGCAGACGTGGTGGAAACAGCAGGAACCGATCAACATAGCCGAGCCACTTGGCGAGCCCAGCTTTGCCGGATTTGAGCTTGCCAAGAATCGGCGTCGGGCGAACAAGGCGGACATCGTGACCGGCCTCATCCAGGAGCCCTGCCAACAAGGCAGCAAACTGCCCCATGCTTTCGCTGCCACTGGGGGAATAGTTTCCGATCACCAAGATCTTCATGTGTTCGGCTGTCCTCAGCCTTGCCTCATCACTTGATTGCCACTGTGAGGAAGACCTGGGTGAATATGTGTGCGTTACTCGCGTCGCCTGTTTCGACCGCGATGTAAAGCCGGAGTCCAGCGCGTATCAGCTTCCAGAGGAACCAGCGCGCTCCGCTTGCCAGGCCGTGAACGACTGGCGTGTCTTCATAGCACTGAAGGCTGGAAAACCCGGACGAAATCAGGAGCTGCGCTATGGAAGTTCGTGTGAAGGCAAGTTCGTGCGTCAGATCCCCGTACCTCATTCTTCCAGAAAACACCGATTCGCCGTTCGCCGTGTGTATGATCCATCGCCCGCCAGGGCGCAGGATTCTGTGCACGTCATCCACAATTCCGAGTAACTCGTCTCGCGTGAAGTGCTCGATAACGTCGAAGGCGACAACAACATCAAGGGAAGCGTCGGCCCGGGCTTTCAGTGCATCCAGAATATCACCCTCTGTCACGCCCTCGATGCCCAGCCTTCGGGCCGCTGCAACCTGTTCCAAAGAGCCGTCCACGCCGGCGATGTTCGTGTAACCAGCCTGGCGCGCAAAGTGAATAAGTGCACCATGACCGCAGCCTAGTTCAAGGATCGCCGTGCCGCGGGCGGCCGGGAAGTGCTCGCGAACCAGTTTCCTCAAGGAGGGCGCGCGTGGACTGAGGCCCGCTAGCGTCGATGGCGCCAGGACGACGGCGCGGCCTGCGACATAGTGTGCGTAGATGCGTTTGCGATACTCGAACTTCATGCGATGACACCTCGTCGTCCCGCAACAAACACTCTCAAGAAGTCACCTCCAGTCATTTCACACCACCTGACGCCCTAACGTCGTTGTGCAACATAAACGTTGCGGCCGAAAAGACGACATTGACGACCGCAAAGATGAGTAATACAAGCGTAAGGTCACGTATCGTAACGAATACGGAGGACGGTCCTTGTTCTACATAAAGCACTTGGAAGAGAAGGGTAAGAGAAACGAACGCTAAAGTCGGTGCAGACAGCAATGACCGTACGATTCTATAGTACAGAATGAATAGCGCAGTCAGGAGCATCGGATACAGGATCGCACCGATCCAGCCAAAGTCGTCGAGTCCGGCAGTAACAACGGTATTTGCACCATCGAACACAGGTAAGCCGTAATACGGATGGGTCAGCGCTTCTACCGAAGGAGCCAGACTGGCTGTCTTCAACGGCATCAAGACGGAAGGGATAGCGCTTTGAACGGAATAGACGGCTTCCTTGCCCATTAGTGGCACGTTGTCAGCATGTTGACTGAGCAGACCAGCCGGATACGACAGAATGAACGGACGCGAACCGATATTCGCATTCAATGCCTCACGGAGAGTCGCGGCGTCCTTCCCGTTCATGAACGACCACGCCTCGCGAACATAGGTGGCTAGGCCATGGTTGGGCCCCAGGCTGTCCACTGCTTGTCGCAACGCGAAAAAGAAGTAGAAACCCACGTACAGGACAACTGGCGCCGCGAGGAACATCCAGACCGGCGGCAGCCGACGCCGCTGCGCGCTGCCAGTGAAGCTCCATGCAAGACCGCATAAAAGCATAACGTAGATGAGGTATCTCCGACCCAGTATCAGCAGCACCGCAATTAACACGAGTAGCGCTACTCGGATAACAGGTTTTCTGTTTCTTGAGGTGTTGGCTGTTCTCAAGAGAAGAATCGCGTAGGGCACAAGTAGTGGCGCAAGCATTGTCGCCAACGCTCCTAGCGGTGAGATGTGATTACTGGCATCTCGGGCGGCACCCCCATAGCCTATCGAGCCGGTAACAAGGGCGAGGACAACGATGGCAACGCCCGTCCAGAGTAGCCGCTCAGCGGCAGGTCCACTCGGCAGAAGTTCGATGCCGTTGGGGAACAACGCCGGTTCGAAGTGGGTAAGGATAAGCAACGCAGAACTCGCGCAGAGAGTCATTGCCAACGCTACGGACAACCCATTTTGATCGTAGAACATTCCTTGGGAACGCCAGTACTGCACCGCTGGAGCATGCAAGGTCGCGTTGGCCAGCATGAAGATCATCGTCCCAAAGGAATACGCAAGCAAAATACTTAGGGAGAGCGTCCGCGAGAAGCGGATTTGAGTTGGATGTGCCAGCCATTGATATAGTTCGGTAAACGCAACGGTGGTACTCGCGATGACAGCGACGAGAAATACGACAGCGGAACCCGACCCGAGAACGAGAAGGAGTGCGAGGACGACGAGCAGTACCGACTTGAATAGCAACATCAGAGCGTCGGTTCCTGAAATGGGGCACTGAGCGTGCAGGTTGCCTCACCGACGTACAAGATGTGCAGCCACGCGAACTCTCCGGGTCCAGTCATGGCCGCCAACCTTGCCCCACTTCCCTGACCGCCAAGTACTCCACGACGCCAGTCTCCCTGATTGAACCCGACTTGTTCTTCAGGATTCAATGCACGTGGGAGTGTTCTCTGCCATGCCAGGTGCAGATCTTCGGCACCCACGCGGCCCATTCTATCTGCACCAGACTTGAGCACGTCCACCTGATTGACTAAGCTCGCCCGCTCGAAAGTATTCTGTGATGTGCCGTAATAGTGGAGATAGAATTGCGTGTTGGATTTCTCAGATGTGGCGAGGACCTCGTTGAAGTGTGCGTTGCGAAGGCATCGTTCGTGCCCCGCTTTGGCGATGGCCTCGCGCAGAGAATCATTCGCGAGGAGCGCCTTACATTGCTCGGCGCACTCCTTCGCGTCGCTCCAGAACACGGCCTCCTTCCCCTCCTCGTACATCGCCAGGTGCGTAGCCAGAACGAGAGCGGCGTCCATGAACATCAGTATGTAACGCGGCGGTATCTGACCGCGCTGTCGATTCCATGACGCGTACTCCGGTTGTGATGTCATTCTAGGTGCCCGGTCTCGCGGCCGTTAGGCGGCTCCAGCGCTCTCCGCAATACCCGCGCCAGCATAGGCTCATTGAAATGACCGTTGCGCAGACAGCGCTCGTGCCCCGCTCTGGCGATGGCCCGGCGCACCTCGTCATTGGCGAGCAGTATCGCGCACTGTTCGGCGCACTCCTTGGCGTCTCGCCAGAAGACGGCCTCCTCCCGGTCCTTGTAGAGCTCCAGATGCTCGTCCGTGCGCTCGGCGCAAAGGAGAGTCCCTAGCGCCGGGACCTCGAACGACCGAGTTGTGACATGGTCCCGGTTGCCCTTCGAAAGCAGCCCGAGGCAGACTTTCGATCCCAAGATCGCCGCCGCATACTCTTCATCGCTGTAAACGCCCGGGCCGCGCCAAGAACCCCGCAACCGGTGCCATTCGGGCGCCTTTCGCCACCGATCGCCCCAGATGGACAAGGGCACCCCGCGATCGATCAACTCTGCCAAGAACGGCCCTCTCTCAGGCATCCAGGTCCCCACGAACGCAACCTCTGAGGTATACCGGGCACGCTCTTCGCTGGTCGATTGGGGAGGAGCATGCGCGACCTCGTCTGCGGTGCGGGAAACAAGCATGATGTCGCGCGCGCGCGCCGCCGCCGCATCAAGCAGGTTCTCTTCGCGGACTACGACCACCAGGTCGTACCAACGGAGGCCCTTCAGGTAGAGCTGCCATTTGTGTTTGTCCCGCGACGCGAATGGGTTGTCGTGGTTGAAGTTCACTACACGATCAGCGTGCCCCTGCAGGGCCTCCACTCCCCGCGGCCCGAGCAGTGCGCCGCCGTTCACGAATGCGACGGAAAAGCGCTGGCCGCCAAGGTGCTTGCGGAGTGCAGACGCCACCAGAGGGTCCAAGAAGCCGGCGCTACACTCGATCAGGAGCTTCGAGAGTCCCCGACGCCACGGAAGCCAGTCTTCCGGATCGACCTGTCTCACATCGCAACCGAGTCTTTGCAGCGCTCGCACTTTGTGCAGAGCCGTGCCATATGCTGGGCCGACGCAGAGGACACGCAGCCCTTGAAATTCGCAGATTGACGGCAATGGCATCCCCACTTCAGTCATCGCGCTCCTGTGTCAACCGCTGGCCGGCTTGCCGTCGGAGATTCCACCGCGCGTGTGAGCACTGCCATCATCACATCGCCATAGCGATCCCATCCGCGCAACTCGGCTGCTCGTGCGACGGCAGCAGTGCTCATCTGGTCTCGCAAGTCAGGGTCGTCAGCGAGCAACTGAAGGCGCTCGGCGATTGCGGCGGCGTCCCGCGGAGGCACGATGTATCCCTCCGCTCCATCAGTGAACAGGTCTGCCGCGCCGGTGTTCCATGTGCCGACCACAGGACAGCCACAGGCCAGCGCTTGCGCTTGCACCAGCCCGAGCCCCTCTTCCACACTCGGCAGGACCATTACATGTGCCAAGCTCATCACCTCCCTAAGCTTGGTCTGAGGCAGCTGGCCCAACAACTCGACGCCTCTTGGAAGTGCCTGCCTGCGGAAAAAGCGCTGAACTTCTGGCTGCATTGCACCGACGATTCGCAGACGTTTGCGAGGGTGCTCCACTCGCGCGAATGCTTCCAGGAGGTCTGGCACGCCCTTCCGAAAGCACACCTGACCGACGAACAGGACATCGAACCGCGTCGGGTCCGGCGCTCCGACCTTCTGGAAGCGGCGCAGGTCCACGCCATAAGGCACCTTTCTGAGCTTGGCGGGAGAAATGCCCATCTCGACAAATGACCTGAAGGCGAACTCTGACGGCACAGTAATCACATCGGCCGCGGCGTACTCTGCCTCTTCACGGTCAATCACCTTTCGGTCAATTCCGGCGAAATGTTCGCCCCAGCGGGCGTATTCCTCCCGCAACATCTTGTCCTGGCAGCGAATATGCGAGGATCCGCGGTCGCAGACGAACCTGACGCCCCTTCGCCTGGCCACTGCTGCGGTTCGCAACCCCGAGCCGGAGAGTGCGATGACGACGTCGCAGTCCGGCAGAGTGCGTGACACATGTCGATCCAGGGTGTCCTGCACCCGTCGCCCCATTGGCTGTTGCCAAATCGACCTCAGCCACCCCAACTTGGCCAACCCCATGTACAGCGTCATGTCCCATGGATACGTGTTCACCCGGTCCTGAGGGATCCCCTCGCCACGGAGTTTCCAGCGCGGGTAGCCCGTGTAGAAGCGAGTCAGCGCACCGCGCTTCGCGAGCTGGCGCGCGAGGTCGAAATGGTGGAATCGGCCGTGGCTGACCTGCACAACCCGGAGGGTCATGACTTGGATCCTTTGCGTGGCCGCCAACCGCGGCGCAGGTCATGAGCCGGCGAGCCTTCTGCAAGGGCGAACTCCTCGTTCGGGAGGGACCGGGAGCCTCTGGAACCCCTGGGAAACAAAAGCGCTCCGACTGGCAGCTCAAGTTCCCGGGCAGCCCTTTGGAGCATGAAAGTTGCGCTAACAGCATAGGCGGCCAGAGAAACAACCGCGGCTCCCATGATCCCGTATGGAGGCACAAGGAGAATCAGCCCGACGAATGTGACCAGAAGAGCGAGGGATGCCGCAAAGCCCGCCTGTAGCGGCTGCCCGACAGCCTTAAGCAGCGCCGTCAGCGTGCTGTTCATGCCAAGAAACACGCTAGCCACGAGAAGCACCCTAGCGACATTCACGGCGTCGCGGTAACGGGGGCCGACAAGGAATCCGACCAGCCAGTGGACGGTGACCATCAGCACAACTGCGATCAATATCGAGGTGAATAGTGTCAGCTGAACACTCCTGCGTGCCGTGGTGTTACGCGCCCTTCCAGCCTGAAGACGAGCGACCCTTGGAAACAGAACGAATGAAATGGCTGCGCCCGCGAGTGCCGGCACTGAAGAAAAGCCTACGGCCACCACGTACGTGCCCAGCGCTGTGGGGGCGAGGAACACTGAGATGACGAGTTGATCGAAGCGCTGGTTAAGAAGCGTGGATGCAGTGGAGAGCTGGCTCTTGCTTCCGAAGGAAAGCATGCTTTTCGCAAGTTGGTGGCTGTAGCGCAACCTGAGGCCGCCCGCCCGGATGTTGAGCACGCCCCCAACCGCCGCAATCAGCGCAAGGGTCCCGAGGTAGACGGGAACCGCGGAGTGTACGCTCAGGCCGCCGGTTAGCCAGAGGGCTGTGAGCACCGCGGTGACGATGACTATCTGCGAGGCCCGCAGCACCTGGAACCAAGAGAGCCGCTGGGACCCAGCCAGGACATAGATCTGGTAGTCGGCCAGGAGAAAGAGCGGGATGTAGGCCAAGGATAGATAGACGGTGCTGGGAGCGTCGATACCGCGCGCAGACAGTACGGTGGGGACGACAAGTAGGGCGCCGACCCCGAGGATAAGGGACTGGACGAGGGCGATGAGTAGGCTGGTTCCGACAATGGTTCCCAGTGGGGCGCTTCGGCGGGCGGTGTGGTAGGTCACGGCATCGGCGACTCCCAGACTGCCCAGCGCGGCGATGAGCGACGGCCAGAGCAGGATGGCCGCGAGCTCTCCCCTATCATGAGGGCCGAGGCCACGAGCCAAAAGGATGCCCGTGACCAGGCTGAGGCCCAGGATGAGGCCTTGGACGACAAAGCTGGCAGCGATGGCTCTTGTGTCGCGGGGGATGGGATGGCCGCTATCGCCTTGGGCTTGGAGACAAGGGGCAGGGGGAACGACCGGACTAACCTGCGCACATGGCCGAGGCGTCGCCGTCTGTGAACCGCTCAAGATCGCGGAGCCATCCTTCCCAGAGCGCGCGAACTCATCCGCATTAAGCCGCAATAATACTTGCGCACAGAAAGTAGCATTCTGTTGGCACGAGACACGGCGCACAAGTTTCGATTCACGAACAATACGTCCGTGTTGTCGCGAGAACAACGGAATATGTAGAAGCCCAGTGCAGATAGTCGCGTCTTGATGCGCAAGACGTCTGAGGCAAGCAAAGGGTCCAGGAAATCGTGAAACTCGACACTAATTTGCGCTATCTGTCTAAGTGTGGCGTCGTCAGTGGCCTCGAACATTGCGAGCTCAGCGCCTTCGACGTCCACTTTTAGGAGATCAACGCGGTTGACACCTTTGCGCCGCAGTAGTGAGCCTAAAGTCGAAACAGGCACTTG
>Ga0315288_10013206_pt1 | contig 10345 bp, 9 predicted proteins | sample YL17G11_20_MG_FD_203454 | JGI IMG/M metagenome (GOLD analysis project Ga0315288, IMG submission 203454) | Sediment microbial communities from Yellowstone Lake, YNP, Wyoming, USA - YL17G11_20 | ecosystem: Environmental > Aquatic > Freshwater > Lake > Sediment | place: USA: Wyoming | collected...
GGAGTTGGGAGAATGTTCGGCCGCGTCGAGCAGTTCCACCGCCCAGTCGCCCGGCAACGGCTTCTCTTCTTCTTCCGCAGCGGGAGTGGTCGCGGTTGAAGGCGTCTGATCCTGCGCGGCCGAGACCGCGGGGGGAAGAAGGAAGTAGGAAATAGGAAGTAGGAAGTAGGGTAAAAGCAGCCGGCGCAGTCTGTGATAATCCGTGCGCTTTGGTTTTCTCCCGAAATGCTCCACGAAATCTGCCTCATGCATCATATCTTCGTTTGGATGCCCGGTGGGATGGCCGGGTTGGAAAACCTCGACGTCGACCACACCTTCCGCGACAATCCTTTCTGGCTTCTGGCTTCTGACTCCTCTCTTCTGACTCCTGACTTCTGCCTGCCCCTCGCTGCCTTCTGCCGACCGCATTCTGCCTACTTTCCATTCAGCAGCGGCGGCAGTTCACGCAGGTCGTGGAGGACGAGGTCCGGCTGAGCGCTCGCGAGTGTATACGCGCCGAAGCCGTACGTCACTCCGCACGTCCACACTCCGGCGTTGCGCCCGGTGAGCACGTCCGTGTCGGAATCGCCGATGATGAGCGTCTGCTGCGGCAACGCGTTCAGATCGGTCATCAACTTCCGCACGCCCATCGGGTCGGGCTTCTTCTGCTCGAAACTGTTGCCGCCGTAGATGAAGGCGAAATAGCGCGCCATGTTCAATCCGGCGAGAATCTCCCGGCTGAATACCACCGGCTTGTTGCTCAGCACCGTCAGGCTCTTCCCGCCCAGCGCGTCCAACGCTTCAATCACGCCGGGATAAGCGACGGTGTTATCGAGCATGTGCTTGCGGTAGTGCTCGATGAAAATCGCCACGCCCCTTTCGATGTCACCGTCCCTGGCCCCCTCACCCAGCGCGCGCCGGACGAGGTTCGTGACGCCGTGGCCGACGTAGCTGCCGATCAGGTCATGCTCGAGCGGCGCGAACCCCAGTTCGGCGCGCAGGGCGTTGACGCTCAGCGCCAGATCGAGCTTGCTGTCGATCAGCGTGCCGTCCAGATCGAAAATCAGCAGCCGGAGTGAATCCAAAACGTCGGCGGGAATCGGCATCGCGAACGCGCACCTCAGTCCGTCGGCCGGGCCTCGGCGTCCGGCGCCAGCGCCCGCAGCACCAGCGCCGCCTCTTCCGCCGGGATGGGGTTGAAGTAGAACCCCTCGGCGCCGAAGACGCGCCGCTCGCCTTCGATGTCGGGATTGATTTCGATGTGCCAGTGATAATCGTCGGCAATGCTGGTCCAGAAGTCCTTCGCCCAGCCGCTCGCCTCCAGGTTGGGCTCGGTGTGAACCACAATGTGGAGCGAGGGCGAGATGTTCTCAACACGCTGCAGGCAGCTCTTGAAAAACGCGGCAAGCGAGCGAACGCGCCCCGCATCGCCGATGTCCTTCTCAAACGACGAGGCGTGGCGCAGGGGCAGAACCCAGAGTTCGTAGGACGAGCGCGAGGCGAAAGGGCACAGGGCGATGAAATCCGCGCTCTGGTCCACCACGCGCTTCTCCTGCCGGATCTCCTGCTGAAGCATGTCGCAGTAAAGGCAGCGCTCTTTGTTTTCGAAGTGCTCGCGGCTCCAACGCAACTCGATTTGCAGGATCATGGGAAGCACGGGACTGGCCAGGATCTGCGAATGGCTGTGCATTTCCACCGCCGCGGGCGCCGGGCGCTGGTCCTTGAAGAGCGAGACGTAGCGGAAGCGGCGGTCGCGCTTCAAGTCCAGGATGCGGTCGCGGCAGACCTCGATAACCTTTGCCAACTGCTCCACCGGAAGTTGTGCCATGGTGACGCCGTGCTGCGGCGTCTCGACCACGATCTCGTGCGCGCCCAGGCAGCTCATGCGGTCGTACATCCCTTCGCCGCGCGGGTTGAGCGGGGTTTCGATCTGGAAGACCGGCGCGCGGTCGTGGAAGACGCGCGTCGTCCACGCCCCGCCCGCGTCGCGAGTCTCGAGAATCGGCTTCGGAGTCAGGCGCTCGTTGCCCGGGCAGAACGGGCACAACTCGTCGGCTTCCAGCGCGCCGGGCATGACCGGGCGCTTGCCGGTCACGATCCAGCGATGCGTGATGGGGTTCAATCGCAGTTCGGCCATGGGCAAGACCTTTCACGGAGCTCGGGAACCGAGCAGCCATCCGATGACGCGGCGCCTCGCCTTCGACGCTGCCGGGGCGGGCGAGGCTCGCGCAAGTCATTCTATCCTGAAACCGCGCGATGCGTCATGCGCCGCCGTCCGGCGCGCGTGGCGAGGCGGACAAAACTCGACGCGCCGCAGCGCGTGTGATAACTTGGAACATCCGAATCAATTCCGACGGAAGCGAGCCTTATGGCGGAAATACTCCCCTTTCGAGCCCTGCGCTACAACCCCGCAAAGGTCGGCGAACTCGGGAATGTCGTGACGCAGCCGTACGACAAGATCAACGCGGCGATGCAGGCGCGCTACTACGACCTGAGCCCTTACAATCTGGTGCGCATTATCCGCGGCAGGCAGAACCCGATGGACACCGCCGAAGACAATGTCTACACGCGCGCCGCGCGCGCGCTTCACGAATGGATCGAGACCGGCGCACTCGTCTCCGATCCCGAGCCGGCAATCTATCCCTATTACCAGGAATACAACGTCCCGGGAACCGAGCAGACGAAGCAACGCCGCGGGTTTATTGCGCTGTGCCGGCTGGAGGATTACGCGGCGCGCGTCGTCCACCACCACGAGGAAACGCTGTCCGGCCCGAAGGCCGACCGCCTGGAACTGCTCAAGGCCACGCGCGCGCACTTCGGCCAGATCTTCATGCTCTACAGCGATCCGAGCCGCGAGATCGAGCAGGCTCTCGAGGCCGACACTGCCGGAAAATCCTTCGACGCCGTTAGCGACGAGTATGGCAGCCGCCATTCTCTCTGGCAATGCACCAACCGGGCGACGATCGAGCGCATTGTCACCGCGATGCGCGAGCGGAAGTTCGTCATTGCCGACGGCCATCACCGCTACGAAACGGCGCTCGCCTATCGCACTTTCTGCCGCGATCGAGGGAAGCGCGACGGCCGCGCCGAGTACGTGATGATGACCTTCATCCGCAAGGAGAGCGAAGGGCTCACCATCCTGCCCACGCACCGCGTGGTCCACAGCCTGCCGGGCTTCGACTGGAGCGCACTGGAAGCGGGCGCGCGGCGGTTCTTTGATTGGGAAAGCACCGAGCTGCACGGCGACGACGCGCCCGCGCGCCTGCAGGCACGTCTGGCCGCAGCGGGTCGCCAGGGCCCGGCGCTGGCCGCGTATGCGGGCGCGGGAAAGCTCGCGCTGCTGCGCCTGCGAACGGACCTCGATCTTCCCGGCGCACTGCCCGACGTCGCCCCTCGGCTGCGCCGCCTGGACGTCGTCATCCTGCATCGGGTGCTGCTCGAACAGGTGCTGGGCATTGACCCGCAGGCGGTGCGAGAAGAGAAAAACCTCCGCTACGTCCGCGAACTCGACGAAGCTCTGCGGCAAGTGGACCGCGGCCAGGCACAACTCGCGCTGCTGATGAATCCCACGCCCGTCGAAGCCGTGTGGGAGAACGCGCTCGAGGGACAGCCTCTCCCGCAGAAGTCCACCGACTTCTACCCCAAGCTGCTCTCCGGGCTGACGGCTTATTGGCTGGATAACCCCGCGGGAATGTAGCGGCGCTCTCTGCGCGCCGGACGGACAGCGGTCAGAGACCGCCGCTGCCGCGCAGTAAGGCAACGTCAGGACGCCGGCTCGAAGGACTTCACCGCGTCTCCGACGCTGTCGTACACTTCGAAAACTGTAACAAGCTTAGTAATATGTAACTGCTCATCAAACTTCTTGGTGAGGTTGGCGAGCTTCATGCCCGCCCCCTGGCTGCGCGCTGAGGTGTAGCCGGCCACGAGCGTCCCCAGGCCGGCGCTGTCGATATAGCCGACGTCGGCAAGGTCCAGCACCACCCGGGTCTTCCCCGCGGCGAGCATATTCTTCAGCTTGGCGCGCAGCTGGCTGCTCTCCTCGCCCAGCGTCACGCGACCCGACAACACCAGAACCGTCACTCCCCCCGAATCCTTCTCACTAATGTGCAATGCCATGCATGACCTCCATTCAGCGCCGCATTGTACCTGCGTTTATGCCGAAAGTAAACCGCCGGGGCACCCGATCAAAGCGCGCGAACCAGGCTTCTATTCAAACTCCGAACAGGACATGAAATAGCCGCAGCGCGGGCAGACGAACTTGCACTGGCGCGATTCGAGGCGCTTCGAGCAGACGGGACAAACCTCCACGGGCAGCTCCGGGGGCAAATTGTTCGCGTCAAGGTTCGGTTCGCTCATTTTAAGAGAAGTTGTCAGCTCTCAGTTCTCAGCGATCAGCAATCAGCTTTGAGCCGTCAGCTCTTAGTCGGTTTCGTTTGCTGAAAGCTGGTGGCTGACGGCTGACCGCCGCGAGATCCCAGCGGCCCACGCTCACCGCACCAGCGACTGAATTAGTCCCACCTCCCACGTCAGGTAGGCGCCGAAGCCGAGGCTGAAGAGTCCCGCCGCGAGGCGAATGACGCGGTCCAGCACCCGCAAGCGCCGCGCCGCCAGCGCCAGCGGCACGGTCATGAGCAGGCTCATCACCATCATGCCGCCGATCGAGCCAATGCCAAAAATGAGAATGTAGGCGGCGGCGAGCAGGAGCGACGGCAGCGCGCCGACCACGACCATCATCAACGCCGCCGTCCCCGCGAGGCCGTGCACCACGCCGACGATGAACGGCTTCCCTCCCAGGCGCAGCGTGCGGTGCTGGTGCTGATGCTGGTGCCCGGGCTCCGCCACGTGTAAGTGCAGGTGCTTGTGCTCGACGCCGTCGTGCTCGTGAGCGTGGACGTGCAGCGCGTTGGTCCGCGCCAGCTTGACGAGCACGTTCAGGCCCAGAAAAATCAGCATGCAGCCCACCAGGAATTCCAGGAACTGGGAGAATTGCGGTGTCAGCGCCAGCCGGAACGCCGCCACCAGCAGCCCGAAAACCAGCAGCGACGCAGTGTGGCCCATCCCCCAGGAAACGCCGATCAGCGACGAACGCAGCAGGCTTTTTTCCTCGGTGACAAACGTCGAGACGGCGGCCAGGTGGTCGGCGTCCAGGGCGTGGCGCAAGCCCAGGACGAAGCCCAGTGCGAGTGTTGACCAGATTGGAAAATCGCTTGCCGTCATAATTCTAATATTACAACATGTACTGAAGAGTTCTCAGTTCTCAGTTGTCAGTTCTCAGCTATCAGCATTCAGCCGTCCGCTATCAGGGACCAATTGGTTGCGGGCTGCGTGCTGATGGCTAAAGGCTGACGGCTAACTCCTCACGGGTAATGCTCCCGCATGAAATCCGCAATTCCCCGATACGCACGCTCCAGCGTGGCCTCGTCGGGGAGAAAGACGATGCGGATGTGCGGGCTGGGCAGGGTGCGGCAGAAGCCGCTGCCGTGCACGACCATGACCTGCTTCTCCACGAGCAAGCGTTTGACAAACTCCTCGTCACTCCCCTCGATGTCGAGGCGGGGGAAAGCATAGAACGCGCCACGCGGCGCCACGCAGCTCATGCGCGGGATGGAGTTGCACCACTTTGCGGTCAGGTCACGGCGGGCGCGCAACTTGGCGAGTACCTCCGTGAAGTGGTCCTGCGGGCCCTCGAGCGCCGGCCGGATGGCGTACTGGTGCGCGTGATTGGCGCTGAGCCGCGCGCGCAGCAGCTTGTGCATGCCCTCGATGTAAGGCTTGAGCGCCGCCGCGTTGCCGCTGACGATGGCCCAGCCCAGGCGCCAACCCGGAACCAGGTAACCCTTGGAAAGCCCGCCGAAGGTGATCACCGGAACGTCCGGCGCGAGCGCCGCCAAGGGCACGTGCGATTCGCCGTCGAGCAGCAGCTCGTCATAGATTTCGTCCGCCAGGATCACCAGGTTGTCCTGGCGCGCCTGCTCCGCAATACCTTCCAGCGTCCGGCGGGAATAGACGGCGCCCGTGGGATTGTTGGGATTAATGACCACGATGGCGCGCGTGCCGGCAAAGACGCGGCTCGACAGGTGCTGGAGGTTGGGCTCCCAGCCGGCGTCTTCGTCGAGCGCATAAGCGTTGGGCTGCGCGCCCAGCTTCGCCAGTACGGCAGAGTAGAGCGGATAATCGGGGCAGGGCGTCAGAACGTTTTCACCGGGGTTCACCAGCGCCGTCAGGCAGATATCCACCGCCTCACTAACACCGGCTGTGATAAAGATGTTCTGGATATTACGAATGCCCTTGCGCTCCGCCATGGCGCGGATGGCGGCCAGCGCCTCCGCAACGCCCAGCGACGGCGCGTAGCCGTTCTTGCCGTCGCGCATGGCTTTCGCCACCGCTTCGATCAGGTGCGGCGGCACCTGGAAGTCGTAAGCCATCGGGTCGCCGATGTTGAGGGGAAGGATCTCCTTGCCCTCGCGCGCCAGTTGCTCGGCGAGCACGGTGATGTCGCGGATGGCATAGCGGATGTGCTCCATCCGCTGCGCGACGGCGATCTGGCGAATTTGTTCAAGTCCTGGCGACATGACGGATTTTCATTTGTAACAGAAAGCCGGAACGGGGTCAACGAAGCAAGTAGCCGTCAGCGGTCAGCGATCGGCCAAGCCCCTGCCGAAAGTTGACGGCTGATAACTGCGGGCGGTTCTTCTAGAGCAACTCCTCCAGGTCTCGATACGGCATTCGCTGCGACTCCGCCACGGGCTGGCAGGTAATGTGCCCCGCGTAAGTGTTGACGCCTCCCTTGAGGAGCGGATTCTCCGCAATCGCTCCTTTCAGCCCCAGGGCCGCAATCTTCCGTGCGTAAGGAAGCGTGGCATTGGTCAACGCGATCGTCGAAGTGCGCGGCATGGCGCCGGGCATGTTGGTGACGCAGTAGTGAACGACGCCAGCGACGTCATAAACCGGATCGCTGTGCGAGGTCGCCCGGGTGGTCTCGACGCAGCCGCCCTGGTCAACCGAGACATCGACAATGACCGAGCCCGGCTGCATCGTGGCCACCATTTTTCGCGTCACCAGCCGGGGCGCCGCGGCCCCCGGAACCAGCACCCCGCCGATCAGCAGGTCAGCCTTCTTCACCGCATCGGCAATGTAGAACGGGCTGGAGAGGTGTGTTTCGACGCGCCCGAAGAAGAGGTCGTCGAGGTGGCGCAGGCGGTTCAGATCCACATCCAACACCAGCACCTGCGCGCCCATGCCCATCGCCATCTTGGTGGCGTTGATGCCCACGACGCCCGCGCCCAGGATTACCACCAGGCCCGGCCGTACGCCCGGAACGCCGCCCAACAACACGCCGCGCCCGCCGTGCGGCTTCTGCAGAAAGTAGCTGCCCACCACGATCGACATGCGCCCGGCGATTTCGCTCATGGGCGTGAGCAGCGGCAGCGCTCCGGACGTGTCGCGGATGGTTTCGTAGGCCACGCCCGCCACCTGCGTATCCACGAGCACGCGCGTGAGCTCGGGCAGCGGCGCCAGATGCAGGTAGCCGAAAACGATCTGCCCCTGGCGCAGATGAGGATACTCTTCCGGAGTCGGCTCCTTGACCTTGACGATCATTTCACTGCGCGCGTAAACCTCGTCGGCGGTGTCCACGATCCGGGCGCCGGCGGCGACGTACTCCTCATCGGTGAAGCCCGAACCGACGCCCGCCCCCTTCTGAACCCAAACGGCGCTGCCGTCCTCAACCAGTTCGTGGACGCCCGCCGGCACAAGACCCACACGGTATTCGTTGTCTTTGATTTCCTTAGGAAGACCAATATTCATTTATGACCCTCGGCGTGAAATTATGAAGCTAAGTTTGCCCTGCACGTTTCCGGCCTTCCTATGGTAAACCCGTCCGGACACAACTCTCCAGCACCTTCGGCGTGATGCCACGGAATAGGGACGTTTAGTCGTAATTCAAAGGTCGGGGATTCGGCGCCTCTAGATTCTGAATCTGCGGCACCTGACAAAACGTCACCCGCCAGGCACGAAGTGCCTACCTTTGGCCCCAGAAAGCGGTTGTACTGCCCGGCCCGGTAGCTGCTTCGCCCTCGTTATGCCGGACGCCATCATTGTATTTTCAATGACTTGAAGGCTTCGGTTTTTCACTTTACTGCTGGGCGGGGCTCCGGACGGGGGTAAGGCGGCCCGCGACGCCGCTTCCCGCTTGCGCCGCTGTTCCTGCAGCATTTCGAGCAACCGGAGTTTGCGCTCCAGTTGCCGGTCGAGGTAGTTGTCCATGCGCAGGATCCAGGTCCAGCGGGGGTCGGTGGGCGCCAGGCAGGCGTCGCGCGCGGCGTCGGAGACCTCCGCGTGCTCGCGCAGGAAGAGTTCGTACTCTTCCGTCATTTCCTTGCGCTCCTCGAGCAGGTACATCACCAGCGCGGCGCGCACCGAGAAGGTCCGCGACGGCCCCGGGCCGTGGTCCGAGCCAGCGCTGGCCTCGTGTTCTTGGCTAGATGTGTCTCCGCCACCGGAAGGCCGGTCTTCCTTCTGCGCGCCCTGGTCCGGAGCGGCGCCCGGCTCACCCGTGCTTGCCTCGAATTCTTGCCCAGGGAAGTCTCCTCCGGGAGCGTCGGCATCCGCCGCCAGCCCTGGCTCTGCCTCCTCCTCGTCGGCATATTTCTCCAGGTCGCCCCGCGCGGCGCGCAGGCTTTCGGTCTCGCCCGCTCCCTCGTCGTACTCGTTGGGCAACTCCTCCTCGCCCTCCCTCAGCCGCCGGAAGAAATCCAGCACCATCGCCCCGCGCAGCGTGGGCTTGGGGCCGTACAGCCCCTTGAGCGACAGCTCGCACTCCTCCCAGCCCCGGTTGCGCTCCAGGCGCGCGACCACGGTGTCCAGCAGGTCGAGCGCCATCTCGAATTTTCCCCGGCAGTCTTTGGCGCGCAGCAGCCCCGTCTCGTGCGCTTCCTCGGCCGGCTGGTCCATCGTCAGGCGCTCGACGTCGTGCAGCTCGCGTTGCCGCGCCACCATCAGGCGTTCCACCTCCCGCACCTGCACGCCCGTCTGGGCGCGCTCCGAGCGCCGCTTCTTCCACCACAACAGCGCCAGGTCTTCCACCAACTGGGCCTCCAGCGGGTTGCCCGGCTCGGCCGAGGCGATCAGACCGCCATGGAAGCGGTCGAACTCCTCCGGGTCTTCCCCCAGGTCGCGCATCACGGCGCGAAACGGCCGCGCGCACAGCCCGTGCGTCAGGGCGTTGAATCGGCTATTGCTCTTGCCCTCCGTGGTGCGCGGGCCGGTGGATTCGAGAGCGCTCAAACGATTGGCGGCGCGTTGGCGGGCCGTAATCGGACTTTTGCTCGTCAGTGACATTTTGACCTCCAGGATTGCAGTATTGCTGTTCCGGCGCTCCCTGACCGTCCCAGGTGGCGGGACCAGAGACCAGCACAACAATTCGGTGCTTCAGCACACAAGTCCCGCTTTTTCAGTGTATCGAACCGAGATGAGAAGGTGGGTACCAGTGAGAACAGTGAGAATCTATTTTAGTAGCTTTTCAAATCAAGGGGTTAGCAGCCAATCTCGTTGCCAGCCTCACCACGCGTCGCGAAAAGTGCCCCTTTTCGCCACAGCGGGGAAAACCAGGTTGCGGGGGACAAGCTAGAAGGAGAAGGAGCAGGGTTCTGGGGGCTGGGTTGAAAGTCGAGTGTCGAGAGTTGAGAGTTAAAGGATAAGGTATGAAGGATGAAGGACTGCATTTAAGCAAAGAGGCCGCTCACAAAACGGTCTGGCTCCCACCCGACACAGAACTGCCCAAACCTCTCGGAAGGTTCTCCTTCATCCTTCATCCTTCATCCTTCATCCTTCAGCCTTCAGCCTTCATCCTTCTGCCTCCCGACTCCCGCGTGAAAAGTCCTGCGTCCCCCCTTATTCCGACCCTACACCCAACTGCCGAATTCCTTGGGGATACGATGCGCATCCAACCAACCCATGAAGTCGGACATGGTGGTGAACTGTTCTTTGAGGAGCCCGAGGAGGATCGTGTCTTGGAGAGCCGAACGATGCTGCCCGTCTTTCCGTAAATATGGTGGCTGCCGTGAATGCGCAAGAGTTGCCAGCCGCGGCGCTCGATGAGGCGAGCGAGATCCTTGCCTGAGATCGCCTTCATAGGGCGATCTCGAGCACCTGGTCTTTTGGAGCGGATTTTGGCGGTTCGACTTCTACCGAGAGGCAACCTTCGATGGCCTCATGCAGGTTGGTCATGAGCTCTTCAAGCGTCTCTCCCTCGGTCGCGCAGCCGGGAATCGCCGGCACTTCACCCCAGTAGCCGCCTTCTTCCGCCTCGTGAACCACCACCTTTATTTTCAATCGCCCTCCTTCAAATTGACGCCTTGACGCTATT
>Ga0315288_10013207_pt1 | contig 10345 bp, 6 predicted proteins | sample YL17G11_20_MG_FD_203454 | JGI IMG/M metagenome (GOLD analysis project Ga0315288, IMG submission 203454) | Sediment microbial communities from Yellowstone Lake, YNP, Wyoming, USA - YL17G11_20 | ecosystem: Environmental > Aquatic > Freshwater > Lake > Sediment | place: USA: Wyoming | collected...
GTCGATCTGATGCGGCGGGACGTCACCGAAAAATTCCTGGACGTAACGATGAACGCTTATAAAAGCGCCATCGGCGATGAATTCGGAGGTGTCGTGCCCGGCGTGTTCCAGGACGAGGCCGAGATCTTCCCGGCCGGCGGCCGCGATATGGTCGTCGTTAATTACACACCCGTTCTTTTTGACCGGTTTCAGGTTAAATGGGGGTATGATCTGCGGCTCCAGCTCCCCTCGCTTTTCGATGATATCGGGGACTATCAACGCGTCCGCCATAATTATTATGCGACTCTCCTGGATCTCTTCATCGAGAACTGGGCCAAGCCCTACTTTGATTATTGCACGGCCAACAACCTCCTCTTCACCGGCCACTACTGGGAACACGAGTGGCCCCGGCCGGTGGTCAATCCGGACAGCATGGCCTTCTGCGCCTATGCCCATATGCCGGGAATCGATATCCTCATGAACGACTTCCAGCTCGACACTCACGCCCAGTTCGGCAACGCCCGGGCGGTCAAAGAGATCCGCAGCGCGGCCAACCAGATGGGAAGGCCGCGGACGATGTCCGAGACGTTCGGCGCCGGCGGCTGGGACATGACCTTCTTCGACCAAAAAAGGATCGCCGACTGGGAATATGCGCTGGGCGTCAATTTTGTGAACCAGCACCTTTCGTATGTGACAATCAAAGGCGCTAGGAAGCGAGACCATCCGCTCTCCTTCTCCTACCATGAACCCTGGTGGAATTCCTACAAGATCCTGGCCGATTATTTCGGCCGGCTGTCGGTGGCGCTCTCTTCCGGCAGGCAGGATAATCGGGTCCTGGTCATCGAGCCCACGACAACGGCATGGATGTATTATTCGGCGCGGGGAGAGACGGAGAAGGTCAAAGCGATCGGCAAGGATTTCCAGGATTTCGTCAACCGGCTGGAGGCAGCTCAGGTCGAGTATGATCTGGGCAGCGAGTCGATCATAAAAGACTTCGGGAAAAACCAGGGCGAAAAATTCATTGTCGGCGAGCAGGCCTATGGGCTGGTCATTCTGCCTCCGGGCATGGAGAACTTGAATAGACCGACGGTTGAGCTATTAGATAAATATCTGTCAGGCGGCGGACGGATCCTTTCCTGGGTCAGACCTCCGCAGTTCATAGAAGGGAAGGCCGACGACCGGCTGGAAAAGCTGGCCGCTCAATATCCCCAGAAATGGCTCATGGCGGCAGAGCCGCTCAGCCTTAAGAAAATCGATGAGTTGTGTCCGCCCCGGTTCGTCTTCGAGATCAAGGATACCAAGGGGGCATCGCCAATCCTCCTTTTCCACCATCGACGTTCGCTCAAAGATGCGGAACTGGTCTTTCTGGCCAACACAAGCAGCAAAGACGGCGCCTCGGGCACCATCCTGGGGGAAGGCCGGTCTTGCGAGCAGTGGGATCTTTTTACGGGAAAGGCTTCTCCGTATCCCTGGCAGTGGGAGAGAGGCCGGCTCAAGGCGAAGTTCGGACTTCCTCCCGGCGGAAGCCTGTTGCTCTGTTTCAAGCCCGGGGCAGGGCCAAAATCCACCGGCCGAGGATATCGATCATCGGTCCTTCCGCCTCAAAAAGAGCTGCTCATCAAGCGTGAATCCCCGAACATCCTGACCTTGGATTATTGCGACCTCACCCTCGGCGGAAAAACGGAGAAAGACCTTTATTTTTACGAAGCCCAGCTCAAAACATTCCGGCACCATGGGCTGGACCGGAATCCCTGGGACAGCGCCGTTCAATACAAGACCAATATTTTGGATAAGGACAAATTCGCTCCAGATTCCGGATTCGAGGCGGCGTTCAATTTCGACGTCGCTGAGGGTGTGAATCCGGCCTCGATACAGGCGGTTGTGGAAAGACCCGAGCTTTTTCAAGTATCCATCAACGGCCAGAAGATCGGGCCTGTGAAGGACAGATGGTGGCTGGACCGGGCCTTCGGCGTCTTCGAGATCGGCAATTTCGTCAAGCCCGGAAACAATCAAGTAAGACTCAAGGCCTCTCCGTTCACGATCCACAGCGAGCTGGAGCCGGTCTACGTGCTGGGCGATTTCGGGCTTGAAGCCAAGGCCAAAGGATTCAAGGTTGTTCCTTCTTCGGAATTGAAGCTCGGCGGAGCATGGAATACCCAGGGGCTGCCTTTGTATTCGGGCGCGGTGGCTTATAAGAAGACATACTACCTTCGTATGAATGACCTGCGCAAGAACCGCTTCTTGGTTGGGCTCGGCCGCTGGCTGGGCGCCGTGGCCGAGGTCAAAGTGAACGGCAAATCGGCCGGCGTGATCGCCTTCGAGCCGGCGAGGCTTGATGTCACGGACTTCCTCACTTTGGGCAGCAATGATGTGAGTGTCATAATCTATGGAACGCTCAAGAACACACTCGGTCCCTTCCATAACAATCCGCGGCTGGGGATGGCCTGGCCGGGGTCATTCCAGCAAGGCGCCAAGGGCGGATATCCGCCAGGGTCGGAGTACAGCGTCGTCGGCTACGGCCTCTTCGACGATTTCCAATTGACGACGAAAAAAACGGACAGGTAGAAAGGAGAAAGACGTGGCCGAGAAGATCGGGTTCGACAGCGAGCGCTATCTGAAAGAGCAGACGGCGGCTATCCGGGAAAGGGTCCGGCAGTTCAATAACAAACTCTACCTTGAGTTCGGCGGCAAGATCCTCTTCGACTATCACGCCGCCCGGGTCCTGCCCGGCTTCGACCCGAATGTGAAAATGAGACTTTTCCAGCAGCTCAAGGACCAGGCCGATATCCTCCTCTGCATCTTCGCCGGCGATATCGAACGGAAGAAAGTCCGGGCGGATTTCGGGATCACTTATGACGTCGATGCGCTCAAATTGATCGATGACCTAGCCGACTGGGGGATCGAAGTTTGCGGCGTCGTCATCACCAGGTTTGAGGGCCAGCCTTCGGCGAAGGTGTTCAAGAACAAGCTCGAGCGGCGCAACCTCAAGGTCTACACCCATAGCTTTACCAAAGGCTATCCGACCGACGTGGACGTCATTGTCAGCGATGCCGGCTACGGCGCCAACGAATACATCGAGACGAAAAATCCGCTGGTCATCGTGACCGGTCCAGGCCCCGGGAGCGGTAAGATGGCCACCTGCTTGTCGCAGCTCTACCATGACTACCGGCGCGGGATCCAATCGGGATTCGCCAAGTTCGAGACATTTCCCATCTGGAATCTTCCGCTCAAGCATCCGGTCAACGTCGCCTATGAAGCCGCCACCGCCGATATCCGCGATTTTAACATGGTCGACCCCTTCCATCTGGAGGCCTATGGGACTGTCGCCGTGAATTACAACCGCGATGTCGAGATTTTCCCGGTGCTCAGGAGGATCCTGGAGAAGATCACGGGGATGGAATCCCTCTATAAATCGCCCACCGATATGGGAGTGAACCGGGCCGGCTTCGGGATCATCAACGATGAGATCGTCCGGGAGGCGGCCCTCCAGGAGCTCATCCGGCGCTATTTCCGCTATCTCTGTGAATATGCCATGGGCTTTGCCGACCACGAGACCGTCGAACGGGCCGAGCTCCTCATGAAAGAGATGAAGGTCAAACTCGAGGATCGGAAGGTCGTCGGGCCGGCCAGACAGGCCGCCCAGGCCGCCATAGAAAAGGGGAAGGGCAACAAGGGCATCTTTTGCGGCGCGGCCATCGAGCTCAAGGACGGGACGATCATCACGGGCGAAAACTCGGCGCTCATGCATGCCGGGTCGAGCCTCGTCCTAAACGCCATCAAACATCTGGCCGAGATTCCTCCCAAGATCCCGCTCCTGTCGCCCGGGATCGTCGATGCCATCACCAACCTCAAGGAAACCATCCTGGGAGCCAAGACCATCAGCCTGGACGTCGAGGAAGTCCTGATCGCCCTCAGCATCAATGCCTCCTCGAACCCGATGGCCCAGATGGCGCTGGAGAGGCTCAAAGAGCTCCGCGGATGCGAAGTCCATATGACCCATATGCCGACGCCCGGCGACGAGGCAGGGCTGCGGAGGCTCGGCCTCAACCTGACCAGCGATTCGAATTTTTCGAGTAAAAGCCTTTTTATCACTTAAGAAAAAATGATTGGTTCTCTTCCGTTTCGTATTGGGAGCGAGGCCGTCTCCGGATCGTTTCACGGCAGGCTATGACAGGAGGGGAAGATGAAAAGTTTCTGGGGCTATTTCCTCGGGACGATCTTCAAGCCGCGGAGGACGTTCCGGACGCTGCTGGCGGACCCGAAACACGTTTCGAGGAGCTTCAAGGCCGTTCTGTTCATCGGCATCCTTTATACGATCACGGTGGCGGGCTTGGCCGTCAGCGGAGCCCTGATCTCGGCGCCTGCCTTCCTCAATCTTCAGCCTGAGAACTACTACTTCTGGGAAATGTTTTTTGCCGCCCCCGTGGTCTTCCTGGGCTGGATCCTGGCTGCAGGATTCGGGCATCTTCTGAGCCGGTGGGGGAAAGGGGCCGGGACTTTTGAAGGGACTCTGGCCGCGCTCGGGTTTGCCGTGACAGTGCCGCAGCTCCTGACCTGGATTCCCGAGACGATATTCGTCATTCTTCTCCTCCTTGGGATGAAGCAGGAGGCGTTCATGGAGCGCACGGCGCAGCCCGGTTTCTGGCAGACGTTCGTAATCGCTTACCAAGCGGTAGCGGTCTTTTGGATGTTCATTCTCGTGATCACAGCGATCATCGCCAGCCAGAAGATGCGCTGGTGGAGGACCTTGCTTGTCGGTTTGTTCACGACGGCTGTCTTCATGGCCGTCATGATTATTTTCATTAGATGATCATGCCTGGAAAGCCTAGCCGGGAGCCGATGGATGATTGACGTCAAAGAGCATGTTTACCAGGATGATCCCAAGGTGGGGCATCCGGATGTCCGGACGAAGCTCAAGGATGTTTCCTATTTCTTTATCGGGAATGGTTGGATTCAAGGGGCCGTCCAAATAGCCCCTGCCGGCGAAGGCACGCCCGTCGGCCTCCTGGTCATGAATCCCGAGCATCTCAAGAAAAAGAGAGAAGCCCTGACCATGGACCCGGACACCGGCTTGGAAAACACGATGATCCGGGTTCTTGATGGGACAGAAGTCCATCAGCCTTCAGCCGGCGCCGTCGAAGCGTTCTGGTCGGAAACCCGTCAAATTCCCTTGGTCTGCGTCCGCTGGCAGGGCCGGGGGTTTGAGGTCGAAGAACATTTTTCTTGTTCCGAAAAGGACATCCCCGTCATCCTGCGAAAAATCCGATTCAAAAGCTGCAGCCGGCGGAGGAAAAGGCTTCGGGTCAGGACGGGCGTCGGCTCGAAAATTTTAACGAAAGACTTTTTGCTACAGCCGGGCGGCGAAAAAAGTCTGTCGATCTGCTATTTCCTGGCTGCGGGTCAGCCTGAGGTCCTGGTGGATTTCAGCCGAACGGCGGCGCCGGGCCGGGACATGGTCGATTTTTGGAAAAAGAAATCCAGGATTTCCTTCGGACATCGGCTCCTTGACCGTTTTTTTCAGGCTTCGAAATTCCAGCTCCCCGCCGTCATTTCCCGGACCGGCCGCGTCGATGGCGGCGTCTGGCAGTACAACCGGGAATGGTTGCGGGACCAGGCCATGGTGGCCCTGGCCTTGACCATGACCGGCGACCATGGGCTGGCCCGGACGATGTTCAACCGCCTCTTCGATAAATTCGTGACGCCCGACGGCGACACAATCGATTCCAGCGAAAAGCGCGACCCGGACGAGGTGGAGCTCGACCAGAACGGATTCCTGCTCTATACGTTCAAAAATTATGTACTATGGACGGGCAATCTCGAGCTGGCCGAAGAAAAATGGGACAAGATCGTCGTCACGGCGGAATTTCCTCTCCAGGATGCTTTCCGCCACTCTCCATCCGGGCTCCTGACCAACCGTAGGGAATTCTGGGAACGCCATCGCGCCCATGGGATTCAACCAGGCATCGAGCTCGTCCACCAGCTTTATACTTCGGCGGGGCTGTCGGCGGCGGCCGTTCTGGCCCGGATGCTGGGGCACGCGAAGGAAGCTGGACGCTGGGAAGGCGAGGCGAGTAGGATCAGGCGATCGATGCTTGACGACCCGAAATTTCGTTTATGGGATGACCGCGGGTTCATAAAACGGCGGGGATTGGCCGGCGAGGTCCAAGAAACAATCCAGGCCTTGCCCGGTTCCGGGCTGCCGTCCGAGGCGCCGCTGGCCGGGTCCGGCGATCATTTTCTGAATCCCGATACCTCCAGCGCCCTGCCCTTGGCCATGGGATTTGTGCCTCCCGATTTGCGGCTTTGTCGGATGACGCTGGCTTCGCTCGAAACTCTCTGGAACCAGGCGTGGAAAGGCGGAGGCTACGGACGGTATCATTCGAGCTCTGAGCCCGATTCGGCAGGCGCCTGGCCGTTTCCTTCCCTGTTTGTGGCGCGGGCGTGCGTGGAAACGGGGGATTTCAAGAATGTCTGGCGCATTTTGAATTGGCTGGACACCGTTCCCGGAGCAAAAGCCGGGTCCTGGTTTGAGTTTTATGGAAAGCGGCTGGCCCCGCCTTTTCCTCAAGTCGGGATCGTGCCTTGGAATTGGGCGGAGATGATCATCCTGTTCGTCCATCATATCCTCGGCGTTCAGCCGCAGGAGCATTTCCTCCGCGTCCGGCCACGGCTTCTTCCCGGGCTGACGCACCTGCATGCTTCATTTCCCTTCCGGGGATCGAGGCTCGAGCTGGATTTCGAGAAAGCGGAGAAGGGGAGACTTGCCCGGTTCCGGACCAACGGAGAAGTTCTCGAATCCGATGCCGGTGAAGCCTTGGTCGCTTATCGCTCCCGAAATCTTTGGCTGAAAGCCCGGCTGCCTTTAGCCGTGCCAAGAGGCCGGTCATGACAACTTAATCATATGACGGATAAAGCCTTCTCCAACAAAACTGTGGTCCTGATCGTTTCGACCGTGGCCGCGTTTCTCGCGCCCTTCATGTCGTCCTCCGTCAACATCGCCCTCCCTTCGATCGGCAGAGAATTCGAGATGTCGGCCGTAGCCCTCGGCTGGGTAGCGACGTCTTACCTGCTGACAATAGCCATGTTCCTTGTCCCCTTCGGCAAGGTCGGGGATATCTATGGCCGGAAAAAGGTCTTCGGCTGGGGCGCCCTCATCTATACCGCGGCATCCATGCTCTCCACCTTCGCCCACTCCGCGTTGTTCCTGATCGGATCCCGCGTCCTGCAGGGGCTGGGCGGAGCAATGTTCTACACCACGGGTGTGGCGATCCTGACCTCGGCCTATCCTCCGGGCGAGCGGGGCAGGGTCCTGGGAATCAATGTTTCTTCGACATATATTGGCCTCTCTATCGGACCTGTCCTGGGCGGATTCCTGACACAGCATCTGAGCTGGCGGAGCATTTTCTGGCTGAATGGAATTCTGGGGTTGGTTCTCGTCGTGCTCGTTTTTTGGAAACTTCGGGGCGAGTGGGCCGAGGCCAAGGGCGAGAGGTTTGACCTGGCCGGCTCGGTGATTCTTGGCCTGACTCTCGTGGCCGTCATGCTCGGATTTTCGATGCTGCCCAAAATCGCCGGCGCCGGCTTGATTTTGGCAGGCTTGATCGGGGCTTGGGTTTTTGTCCGTTGGGAGCTTAGGACCGACGACCCAGTCCTCAACATGAATCTTTTCCGGAAGAATGCCGCCTTTGCCTTTTCCAACCTGGCTGCCCTGATGAACTACAGCGCCACGTTTGCCGTCGGTTTTTTGATGAGCCTCTATCTTCAATACATCAAAGGGCTGAGCCCGCAGAGGGCAGGATTGATCCTGATCGCCCAGCCTGTCGTCATGGCCTTGTTTTCTCCGCTGGCAGGCAGGCTTTCGGACCGCATCGAGCCGCGGCGGATTTCTTCGGCAGGAATGGGCCTGAGCGCCCTGGGGCTCCTCCTCCTGTCTTTTGTCGGAGGGCAGACGGCCATCGCTTTTATCGGGGCCAGCCTGGTCGTCCTGGGCCTGGGATTCGCCCTTTTTTCTTCGCCGAACATCAATGCCGTGATGAGCTCTGTGGAAAAACGGTATTACGGAGTCGCCTCCGCTATGCTGGGAACGATGCGCATCACCGGACAAATGTTGAGCATGGGTGTGGCCATGCTGATCTTCGCCATCTATATCGGACGTGTCCAGATCAGGCCGGCGAATTATCCCCAGTTTTTGGCCGGTCTCAGAACGGCCTTTTTGTTCTTTACGGCGCTATGCATTGGAGGTGTTTTTGCTTCACTGGCCCGGGGCACGCTTCATTCAAAGGACTAGAAAGTGCGCTCGCTACTCATGGAAGAGGACGCAGGAGAGGGGACATGACCAGATATCACATGCAAAAAAGCGAAAGGGAAATCACCGAGAAAACGGTTTTGGAGGAAATATTGGAGCGCGGCCGGTATGCCGTGATCGCTCTTTGCCGGGAAAACGATCCCTATGTCGTCACCTTGAGCTATGGATATGACCCAATAAAAAGGTCTCTCTATTTTCATACGGCCCGGAAGGGCTTGAAGCTGGAGTATCTCAAGGCCAATCCTTCCGTGTGCGCGACGGTCATCGAGGACGGGGGATACATCATGGGCGAATGCGCCCATGCCTACCGTTCCGTGGTTGTCCGGGGGAAGATGGCTGTCGTCAGAAACCTGGAAGATAAGAAATGCGGCATGGAGGTCATGCTGGGGCATCTTGAAATAGACCCCGAGGTTGTGAGAAAAAGATCGTTGGCGGACGACCGGGCCTATGCCCGGGCGGCCATCTTGAGGCTGGACATCCTGGAAATCACCGGCAAAGCCGGCCGCTAAAACTTAAGGGATCCTGATAAGGTCTGGCATACACATTTGAAATTTTATTTTGCGAGGATTAATTTATAATCTAGCCAAATGTAAAAGCCTGACCTCCATATTGACGGAATGAGCAATGGAATCGGCAGATTATTGGATCGAGAAATTGGCCCTCACACCGCATCCTCAGGAAGGCTATTACCGGGAAGTCTATCGCGCTTGCCAAATTGCCCATAATCCTATATAATATATAGGAATAGATCAAAACAAGGAGAAGATGTCCCATGATACCCAGAAAAATCAAGAACCATATATTTTCGGTAGGGGCCGTCGATTGGGACCGCCGGCTTTTTGATTCTTTGATCCCGCTTCCCGACGGTACGAGCTATAACGCCTATCTTATCCGGGGCAGCGAGAAGACGGCCCTTTTGGATACGGTCGATCCGTCCAAGGCCGAGATTCTTTTCGAGAACCTCAAGGCAGTGACCTCGATCGATTTTGTCATCGCCCACCACGCCGAACAGGATCATTCCGGTTCGATTCCGGCCGTGCTGGCGAAATACCCTCAAGCCAAGGTTCTTTGCACGCCTAAAGCCAAGGGCATGCTCATGGATCACCTGGACATTGCCGAGGACAAGTTCGTCACGGTCGGCGACGGCGAAACCGTGTCGCTCGGGGACCTGACCCTAAAATTTATCCACACGCCCTGGGTCCATTGGCCGGAAACGATGTCCACCTACCTAGGGGAAAATAAAATTCTTTTCAGCTGTGACTTTTTCGGCTCTCATCTAGCCGCCTCCGACGTATTTGTCACGGACGAGGGAAGCGTCTATGAGTCGGCCAAGCGCTATTATGCCGAAATCATGATGCCTTTCCGGACGATCATCCAGAAGAACCTGGAAAAGCTCAAACCGCTCGAAATCGATTTCATCGCGCCCAGCCACGGCCCCGTCTATAACCGGCCGGAATTCATCCTCAACGCCTATCGGGATTGGACCTCCGATACCCCTAAAAACGAGGTCGTCATTCCCTACATTTCCATGCATGGCAGCACGCAAAAAATGGTCGAATACCTCGTCAGCGCGCTCGCCGAACGAGGACTAAGAGTTAGTCAATTCAACCTGGCGGATGCGGATATCGGAAAGCTGGCCATCGCTCTGGTCGATGCCGCGACCATTGTCATCGGGACTCCTACCGTCCATGTCGGCCCGCATCCCAATGTTGTCTATGCCGTGCATCTCGCCAACGCGCTGCGGCCGAAGCTCAAGTTCGCTTCAATCATCGGCTCCTTTGGCTGGGGGAGCAAAGCCGTTGAGCAAATTGTCGCAATGATCCCCAATTTGAAAGCGGAAGTCTTTCCACCCGTCATCTGCCGCGGCCTGCCCCGTCAAGCGGATTTTGCCGCGCTCGACACATTGGCCGATACGATCGCCCAAAAACACAAGGCCCTCGGCCTGAAATAGAGTCTTCCCCGGCTCTATCACATCGCGGCCGGCCGCCTTGGGGGTGGCAGGGTCGATCTCCTTCCGATTGCGGCAGACAGTTGGCTTCACTTTCGCATATAATATCCGAC
>Ga0315288_10013209_pt1 | contig 10345 bp, 12 predicted proteins | sample YL17G11_20_MG_FD_203454 | JGI IMG/M metagenome (GOLD analysis project Ga0315288, IMG submission 203454) | Sediment microbial communities from Yellowstone Lake, YNP, Wyoming, USA - YL17G11_20 | ecosystem: Environmental > Aquatic > Freshwater > Lake > Sediment | place: USA: Wyoming | collected...
CTGGCGAATATTTTTGCAATAATTTTGGTAGCTGGGCGCTATATTTTTGGCCGTCATTAGTCGCCACCTTATATTCAGCTGCTTGATCGCTAGCCACATGTTTATTAGTCACAACCAAATCTTTTGCGATCACAAATCCTGTGCCGCCGCCAATTTCCTGACGTTCAGCGCCTTGCTGTTTTTGTTGAAATGGCTGGAAAAAATTCCGAGGGTCAAAGTTGATTCATTACCCAGGGTCTGACATAATCATACGCTAAAACTCCGCCAACAAATCCCACGAATAGGGCGATTAACGCATTAATGCTGATAAGTTTAATTAGTAATTTTTTAGATAAATCCATAAATTTAGTATTAAGAATAAATAATAAAAATTTCTAATTATTCTAATTGCCCTAATTAACCTAATTAAATCCCAATAACCAATGTCTAACCTCTAAACCGACATTTAATAATGCGACTTTAGTCATTGGGGCTTGGATATTGGTCATTGTTTAGAATAATTAGAACAATTAGGTTAATTAGAAATTATAAGTCGCTTATTCTTAATTCTTAATTCTTGATTCTTGATTTTATAATTTTCAATTGCTTTTCTCAATGCCCTAATTGCCATTTGCGCGCAGTGCACTTTAACTGGCGGCAAAAATCCCAATTCTTTATTAATGTCTTGAAAATCTATTTTTTCTGCTTGGGCCAAAGTTTTGCCTTTGGCAATTTCCGTTACCATAGAAGAAACTGAAATAGCAGCCACGCAACCTAATGTCTCAAATTTAATATCCGCGATTTTTGATTCCATAATGTCCTGCCCCGAGCCTGTCGAAGGGTCAATTTTTAAATACAAACTAAAAACATCTCCGCATTGCGGATTACCCACTGTTGCTTTTGCGTCCGGCTTATCCAATTTCCCCAAATTCTTCGGATTCGCAAAATGCTCCATTATTTTTTCGTTGTATAAAGACATAAAATCAATTGTCAGGGTCATCCTGAATTTATTTCAGGATCCACGTCGTCGTATTGAACTTATTTCACAGAATCCAACATTAACGACGTGGATGCTGAAACAAGTTCAGCATGACGACTTCACGACTATCTCAATTTTCAATTTTAATTTTACCTTTACGCGTTAGCGCCCACTAATTCTACGCAATCGCAAAATAATCTCCGGTAAAACCCGCAAAAAATAATCGGTTTCTTTTTCGGTATTATATTTTCCTAAACTGACACGCAAGCTGGAATGTGCCATTTCAGCTGAATGACCCAAAGCCATTAAAACATGTGAGGGTTCCAACGATCCAGAAGCACAAGCAGAGCCCGTAGAAACCGCAATGCTCGCTTGATCCAAAGCAATCATTAAACTTTCGCCTTCCACGCCAAGAAAAATTAGCGTTATTGGGTAACCTTTTTTCTCGTGAACCATTAAGTTGAGAATCGGGCACTGATTTTAAAACTCCATCTATCAATTTATCTCGCAGTTTTTCTAAATTTTTGATGGTTCGTCTCCGCTCACCACCTTCGGTTTTTGATTTTTGCCTGCCCGCCGAAGCTCGAAACGATAGCGGAGATGCGCAGGCAGGATTTTTGATTCCGGCGAATGCCGCTGCCAACCCCACAATCCCCGGTGTATTTAAAGTGCCGGACCTTAATCCATATTCTTGATGCCCGCCATCTTGAATACGCACTATGGCTGTATTCTTTTTAACATAAAGTAAGCCAATGCCCTTGGGCCCATAAATTTTATGACCAGACAAAGACATCAAATCCACGCCTAAATTTTTAACATTTAAATCCAAATAATTAGTTGCTTGCACTGCGTCCGTATGAAAAATAATTTTTGGTAACTTTTGCTGGCTGCGCGCTTGATTAATCTTTACCAATTTTTCACCAATTTCAACAATTGGCTGGATTGTGCCCACCTCATTATTAACATACATCACAGACGCTAAAACTGTTTCATTGCGAATCTTTTTTTCTAAATCCGCCACGCTAACAATGCCCTCTTTGTTTACTGGTAGATAAGTTACGCTAACCCCCTGCTTTTCTAAAGATTTACAGGTATCTAAAACTGCTGGATGCTCAATGGCAGTAGTAATAATATGTGGCCTTATGTCATTCTGAGGGAGCGGAGCCCTGTACCGTACGGCACGGAGCGGAGCGACCGAAGAATCTCTAGAGATCACACCCTTTATCGCCAAATTATCACTTTCCGTAGCCCCTGAAGTAAAAATAATTTCTGAAGACAAACAACCTAAAACATCCGCGATCTCTTGTCGTGCTTTTATAACTGCCTGCTGGGACTCTTGACCAAATTGATGCAAAGACGAAGCATTACCGAATTTTTCAGAAAAATATGGAAGCATTGCGTCCAAAACATCCTTGTCCACTGGAGTAGTGGCAGCATGGTCAAAATAGATTTTATAATTATTAGACACAAAAAATTACAAATATCAAATTACAAATAAATAACAAACCTCAATTTTCAAATTCCAAACGCGTTTTAACGTTTTGGTTATTGATTATTGAAATTTATTCGAGATTTGGTATTTGAGATTTTAGTCACCTGCTCGTATCACTTCTTTAGCTTTTTCCCAAAACCGATCATCTCCTTGGATTTTACGCCACCACCACCATTCTGCCCCCCAAAGATAGATTTCGTCAATACCTGTTTTAGAAGCATAGCTTATGGCCTCATTAAACTTATCAAAACTCATTGATTTATCCTGTTCTTGCCAACTAATATCCTTTAATTCGCTCTGGCCTGGCGCCCAAGGTTCTGCTTGCATTTCAGTCACAATTACCTTATCCACAAATTTATTAATATAATACTGTTTCCAGCGATAAAAACCAGGCGGTAAAGGATAAATCCGATAGCCATGATAAAACCAATAGCCAGACCAGACTGTCCGATAAATACTAATACCTAAAATATCGGCCAATGTCCCTTCTTGCAACCACGTGGATAATTCGCCGCTAGTCGTTAAAAGCACTGGCCGACTATCCAATGACTTCACTAACTCAACTTCTGATTTTAAAGTATCGCGGCTAGCCGGCGGGCATTTACCAAAAATTTTAAGCAAATATTCATTCTCCACCTGCCAAGCAACGATATTACCATATCTTTTAAAATGTTCAACCTCTGCCTTTAACATATTAATTCTTGCTTGACGTTGGCCAGCAGAGTCATATTCTTTTATCCACTGTGGCGCGAAACATTCTGGATACCGGGGCACACGATAACCAATAACTAAAATAACCGAGATATTACGCTGTTCAGCTTCTTCAATTTGCCAGTCTAGGTCAGAAAAATTATAACTATCGGGACTATCCGGCTGGACCATATCCCAATAAGCCATCAAGCGCAACCGCTTGACTTTCAGCCGATCTAATGTTTCTAAATAAGCTAATTTCCAGCCCAAACCAAGTTTTTCTTGGGCGTAATACTGGCTAAAATTGACGCCCCATTTAACCGGTGGATGAGATTTGAATTTAACAAAATATAAATGCTCTAGGCCGGCTGCCGCGACCGCTAAAACCAGAATAAATAAAATTGTGAGAATTAGTTTTCGCCAAAACATAGATTAGTTTGTAGTTAGTAGTTTGTAGTTGGTAGCTAAGAATCCCCCACCCTAACCCTCCCCCTTTAGTAAAAGGGGGGGGGAAATTACTCCTTCCCCCTTTGTATTCAAAGGGGGAAGGTTGGGATGGGGGATTTCTACCAATTACAAACTACTGACTACAAACTGATTAGATTGACAAACTTTTGCGTATTGCCAGGCGCTGGGACGGATGCATCGTTCCATTGTCCGATAGTTAATTTCTATCAGACCAAAACACGGGTCAAAACCATCAGCCCATTCAAAATTGTCCATTAGCGACCAGTAAAAATAACCGCGCACGTCCACACTTCTTTCAATAGCTTGATGCAACCACATCAGATGATCGCGAATGTATGGCCAGCGCCTTTGATCTGATTTATCCGCTAAACCATTTTCCGTAATATAGACCGGTAAATGATATTTTTTTAAACGTCGTAGAATCTGATAAATCCCCTTGGGATAGATTTTCCACCCCATATCAGTTTTCTCAACATTATCATCCTCGGGCTTTCTTTTGGTGTCGTCCTCGGATTTACCCGTAGTGTCATCCTCGGACTTGCCGTGCCTTGCCGAAGCTCGTAGCGAAGGCAGGATCCGAGGATCTAAAACCCTACGACCAATCCCAACCAACCGCCTCGTATAATAATTAACTCCTAAAAAATCTATAAACTTTTTATTCGGCCGCAAAAATATTCCATTAACCCACAAAGCCAATCTTGCCATCAACCAATCAATTGGTGAATATCTATTTCTTGGACTAAACCAAGAAAAATTAATCGGGAGACCAACTTGAGCGCTGGGCTGAATTTTTTTAATTATCAAATACGCCAGCTTATGCGCTTTAATTAAGTTTTTTCTCACTTGCCAAGCATTAAACAAACTTTTTTTAAATGGCGGCCATTTGGATTTTAGATAGCCATTTAATAAATAAACTTCTGGTTCGTTCAAAGTTAGCCAAAATTTGACTCGACCTTTTAGATTGCCCACCACAAATTCCACATAACGGCAAAAATAATCAATGCTTCTGGAATTTTGCCAACCACCCTCCATGGCTAACCATTGCGGCAAAGTAAAATGCCACAGGGTAACGAACGGTTCCAATTGTCGCGCGCGCAAAGCACTTAATACTTGCTGATAATGTTTTAATTCTTGATAATTAAACTGGCCGACTTGCGGCTCAAGGCGCGACCATTCAATAGACAACCGATGCGCGTTTTGGCCCAATGAATGCGCCAACGCAAAATCTCTGTCATAAAAACAATAATGTTCGCAAGCACGACCCGCCCTAGGCACTCTTTCATTCTGCGCCCAATCACAATTATCAATGCCTCCTTCCACTTGATAAGCTGAAGTTGCCGCGCCCCACAAAAACCCATCGGGGAATTTTAAAACTTTCTTAACTGGCATAAAATTCATTATACCACGAATCAATACCCTAAACAAAAAACCAGCTTTGGCCAATGCCTTAGCGGATTTTTTATTACTGAAAACATTCAGGAAAGACAGCTATCTAATAATCTGGGCGATACCGATTGATAATAAAACAATGACAAAAGCGATGGCTTTTTTTCGTTGCACCCGTTCTTTGAGAAAAAATACCGAAGCAAGATACACAAGCAAGGGTTGGACGGAAAATATCAAAACAGTATAAATGACACCCGAACGCTGATAGCTAAAATAGAATAAAATCCAAGCGATTGAGGTTAAAATATTAGTGGCCAACAAAAAGATAAATGTCTTCAGCGAAATCTTGCTAGCATGTTTAAAAAATAACGGACCAAGAATTAGCGCCATCACGCCAGAACGCACCAGCTCAAGAGATATTGGGTTCCAATGCGCAAGCAGTATTTTAGAAATTAAAGCACCAACCGAAGCCGTAGCTAAAGACCAAATAAGAAAGAACAAAGTATATTTAGCAATTTTAAAACGATGCCGCTCCCAATGAGACCAAATAACCGCAATAGACGCGATAAGCGCGGGAATAATCACGGCAAAATTTCGCTCATCGGCAAAAACAAAACTTACAAAAATAATAATCGGAATGTTACGCAAAAGATCAATTGTTTGAATTTCTCCCAAATGATCACCATCCAGCGCGCGATAAAAAATTAAATTAGTAGCGATAGTCATCCCTATTGAGATAACTAGCAACCACCATAAATTTCCAGCAAGTAAGTCAAACGAAAGCGGGGGGCGGAAAATAAAAAAAATCGCCAGAGTTATAATAAATATCAATGGGAAACTAACCCCGGTGTATGTTTTAAAATTAACTCGCCGAATTGATAAAATAACCTTATCAAGAGTAAGTGATCCCGCTTGCAAAATCGCGGCTATGATTGGAAACAAAAAATTCATTTATTTTTATTGATACGGTTTTATTTTTTAAGTCTAAGATAATTATATTTTTTACCGAACAAAACTCTTATTCTAGCGTCTGGATATTTATCTATGTAGGCATCGCTAACACGACGAATGAGATTTGACGGAATCGGCAAATCGGGAATAGATATTCTTGCTTCGCCATCGGGTTTTAGAACATTATGTATCTGTTCAAGCATCAAAACGCCTCTGCTGACGGCTTCGCTAGGATCAGAATAATTTTTTTCTAAATAAAGAAAGGAAGAATAAGCATTCAAAACAAAATCAAAAGTTTCATTTTTAAATGGCAGGGCTTCATTGATGCCAGCAACTTTATCCCTTTGCTTATCGGGATTTTGCCCGATATCTAGTCTGGCAACAACATCACCTACTTTCTCCTTCAAGACATCTTCGTCAATAAAATCACCAAAACCCAACTTTTTAGCTCTAGTATAAAAATCTTTTCTTACTTGTTCTTGGGAAAAATCAAATTTATAAACTGGGTCCAGGCTAATAACTCTAATTCCTTCTTCTTTCGCTTCTTCTTGAAACCTTGCCGTGCCCGCACCGATATCAAGCACTAACTTGTCTTTACAATCTTCTATATCCAAATCAAACATTTCAATATATTTAGCCAACCCCCTATCGGTTGGCATAGACTTTTCATAAATAAATTTTTCTGTTTCCATAATCATACAGCTGCCCACATTTAATTTAGGCGAGGCGACTAATTCAATATGGTGGACCTAGCGAGAATCGAACTCGCGTCTCCGCAATGCGAATGCGGCGCACTGCCACTGTGCTATAGGCCCAAAAAGATCGTTTTTACTGGGTTGCTTATGGCTCCACCATCTAAATCTAAAAGGTTTTGTTAAACAGGCTCATAAAGATCGTCCCCTATTATATCTATAGCGTCCTGGCCAACATAGCTAGGTTCGAGAATATTGAGATTAATATTCTCCATTTTTTGATATTCTGGGAATGAAATCCGCCAAAGCCGTAAACTCTTGAGATTGTCAACCTCTTTCATTGTTATAAAATAAAAAGCTCCTTTTAACGCTAAACACCTGGCATTCCAAGCATCTTGAGAAATTACTTCTTTAAGGCGCAATGGGGACTGCGCGATCTCTTCTGGAGTTGCGAATCGCGAGCCCCTCAAGAGACATTTTAATTTTTCTAGATCGGTCAACTCGCGGGCCTGCCCACTCTCATCAAGACCAAACTCCCCTTCGGGTATCAACTGCCAAATTTTTTCTGGCTCGTTAAATCTCTTGATATCCTGTTTTTCTGACTTAGAAAACATAGAATAATCCTATTTAATAACTTTAACAAAAAACCTTTTGCCTTTTTGGATTAAAATCTCGCCTTTAATATTAATTATTTCTTGCCAGTTGTCAACAATAACGCCTGCAACCTTAATTGATTTTTGCTCTATTAGGCGTTGGGCATCTGATTTACTTTTAGCCAGTTTTGTCGCCACTAAAATTTCTGCCAATGACATTTGGGCTTGGCCTAATTTAATAATTTTAATTCCATCTGGTGCCTGCTTTTGGGAAAAGACCTTATCAAATTGCGTTTGGGCATGGCGCGCCGCTTCCGCGCTATGCAATTCGCTAACAATTTCAAAAGCCAAACGCGCTTTAAGATCTCGCGGATTAACTTTATCCGACTCAAGATCCTGCTGAATTTTTTTAATTTCAGCCGAGCTTATGCTCGTACAAAGCTCAAATCCAGGCGCAATCATACCATCAGACCAAGACATTACCTTCCCAAACATCTGGTCCGCTGACTCATCTAAATTAAGCATATTGCCTTCGGTCTTGCCCATTTTCTTACCGCCAGCATCAGTCAACAATTTCATGGTTAAAACAAATTTTTCTTTGTTTTTCAGATTTTTCATCAAATCGCGGCCACACATCATATTAAATGTTTGATCATTACCGCCAAGTTCTAAATCAACATCCATAGCGACGCTATCATAGGCCTGGGCCAAAGGATACAAAAACTCGTGCAAATAAATCGGTTTATCATCCACCATTCTTTTTTGAAACATATCACGAACAATCATTTGGCCAACCGTAAAATTAGACGCAATCTTAATCAAATCCGCGAATGTCATTTTGTCGTGCCACTTGCTGTTGCGCATAATTTTAGCCGGATTTTCACCATCAAATTTTAAAATTTTACTCGCCTGCGCCTGATAATCTTTTAAATTATTATTCACTTGTTCGCGAGTCAATTTTTGCCGCGCCGCGCTTTTATCAGTCGGGTCGCCAATCGTGGCCGTGAAATCACCGAATAGCATAATTACTTCGTGCCCCAAGGCCTGAAATTGCGCCAGTTTCCGCAAGCTAATCGCATTGCCCAAATGCAAACTCGGCGCGGTTGGATCATAGCCACAATAAAGCTTTAATCTTTTACCGGAGGCCAAAACACGCTCCAAGCTTATTTTGTCTGGATATATCTTTTCCACGCCTTTAGTCAAAAGTTCTTGTATTTTATTTTGATCAGTAATGGTCTTCATATTAAATCAATATTGTCATTCCCGCGAAAGCGGGAATCCACATCTTTGATTTTGGATCCCCGCCTTCGCGGGGATGACAAACAAATTATTGGCCTCACTTACTATCTGATTATATTCTAAAAACCACAAAAAAACAATAAAAAAGTAGCCCAGTTGCATTGGACTACTAAAATTATTTAATTTATTTTTTGACTTCAGAAAACCTGATAGTTACTTCCACAAACACATATGTTGGCTTCTTGCCCTCCCCGGCCTTTTGTGTTAGTTGCTCATCAATAGATGCCCGAACCACTCTTAACGTCTCACCAAGCCCACTACTTTCTGAGCTAAATTTTAGCTGATTGCCAATATCCATTACAGCAACCAACGGTGACGCTGCATCAGTATTCTGCGATTGAAAAACACACATAATCCTAATAAACGCCAACACTATTACTACCAAAAACACAACAAACAAACAATCTCTAAGACGACTATCCATTATGTCCCTCCTCCTTTTTGAGAATAAAAACTTATTTAATCTTATGTAAGCCAAACTCAACTAAATATAAAATAATACTAAAAAGTGATTGTGTCAACTAAATCTAATCTTTTTTAGCTCTATCAGTCAATGTCCTAATGCCTTCCATTACCTCTACTGGCAAAGCGAAAATAATCGTTTTTGAAGGATCGGGTTGTAATTTATCAATCGTGCCCAAGGTGCGCAAAGACAATCCGCCAGGCACGCTGCCCAAAATCCGAGCGGCGGCACTTAAATTTTCCGCGGCTTTGACTTCGCCTTCGGCCTTAATAATAATCGCTCGTTTTTCCCGTTCGGTTTCGGCTTGGGCGGCCATCGCGCGCCTCATTGTTGCTGGCATTTCAATATCTTGCATTTTAATGGCAGTGACATCAATGCCCCAAGGATCGGTCTCTTGATCTACAACCTGCTTGATTTCTTGAGCAATCCGATCACGTTCTGTTAAAAGCGTGTCTAGTTCTACGCCGCCAACAATATCTCGCAAGGCGGCTAAGGCGTATTGTGATACCGCGTAAGAATAATTTTCTACTTTTAAAACCGCGTCTTCGGCTCGCAAAACCCGAAAATACAAAACCGCGTTAATGCCAATCGTAACATTATCTTTAGTAATTGTTTCTTGACGTGGAATATCAATTGTCGTAATTCGCATATCAATTTTAATCATTTGGTGAATGCCGACAAAAATCCAAGTTAGTCCTGGCCCACGCGTGCCCCGATATTTACCCAGTGTCAAAATTACGGCTCGTTCATATTGATTAACCACCCGCAAACCGACCAAAACCAACAGCAACCCCAGCGCTACCAGACCGGCAAAAAATAACCAAATACCCGTTTTTGCTGACATTACGCCCAAAACAATCAAGTAAGCTAAGAGAAAAACAATTAACCCAGCGATTGGATTTGAATTTTTTGTTTGTGTCATATATTTTTTTGTTAAATTATTGTCGATTTTTTATTAGCTTATTGTCATTCCCGCGAAAGCGGGAATCCACGTCGCAAATCTTAGAATACCTTTTAATCTTAGCACAAAAAATCGTAAAAATACAACATTTTCAGCCCGTTGTATCAAACACTATGTTAATCTTTTTAATTCTTTGCTCACAGACAATTTAAAATTTTCCCGGCTAACAACTTTTTTACCGGTCTTTTGTTCTAATTCCAATCGGGCGTTTTTAGCGATACGGCCGCCTTTTTTAGCTGGCTCCTTGTTTTTCTCAAACCCTCGGGCTTTTTCTGCTTGCGCGATTTGACGAGTGGATAACTCAGCTAGCGCAGTGAAAACCAACTCCGCGTCAGTCATATGATCGCGCAAATTCTCTATTTTTAACTTTTTTAACTGTTTATGTTTTTTCA
>Ga0315288_10013210_pt1 | contig 10344 bp, 7 predicted proteins | sample YL17G11_20_MG_FD_203454 | JGI IMG/M metagenome (GOLD analysis project Ga0315288, IMG submission 203454) | Sediment microbial communities from Yellowstone Lake, YNP, Wyoming, USA - YL17G11_20 | ecosystem: Environmental > Aquatic > Freshwater > Lake > Sediment | place: USA: Wyoming | collected...
TGCAAAGATCGCCAGCGCCACGAGCGGCGCGGTCATCGTCCACACATTTTCCGAGGCGTGCGCGGCGGCCTCGCTGCGCGGCTTGCCCAGGAACGTCAGGCTGATCTGCCGCGCGGTGTAGAACGCCGTGAGCAGCGCCGAGACGGCCAGCATCAGGAACACGAACGTCCCCAGCCAGTTGCCTTCCATGGATTTCTCGAACGCGCCGCCGAGGATGGCGTCCTTGCTCCAAAAGCCCGCCGTCACCAGCGGAAAGCCCGAAAGCGCCAGCCCGCCAATGAGGAACGTCCAGAAGGTGACCGGCATTTTGGTCCGCAGCCCGCCCATGTTCATCATGTCGTTGGCGTCAAACGGCTCGCCGTGGCCGTGCGCCACATGCTCCGCATGATGATGCCCATGCTCGACGCCGTGAATCACCGAGCCGGAGCCGAGGAACAAGAGCGCCTTGAAGAAGGCGTGCGTTACCAGGTGGAACGCCGCCGCCACCCACGCGCCCACGCCCAATGCGGCGATCATGTAACCGAGCTGCGCGATGGTCGAATAAGCCAGCACGCGCTTGATGTCGTTCTGCGCGATGGCAATGACCGACGCGAACAACGCCGTGAATGCGCCGATGAGACCCATCGCCAACATCGGCGCGGTATAATCACCGTTGCCCAGGCCCGCGTGCAAAAGCGGGAACATGCGCACGACGGCGTACACGCCCGCGCTCACCATCGTCGCCGCGTGAATCATCGCGCTGACGGGCGTCGGGCCTTCCATCGCGTCCGGCAGCCAGACGTGCAGCGGGAACTGGGCCGACTTGCCAACTGTGCCCGCCAAGAGCAACAGCCCGGCGAGTCCTGCGACGGACAGTCCCACAATGTAGGAAGGATGCTCCGCCAGTTGGGCGAGCATCTTTGGCTCGAACAGCTCGCGGAACGAAAGCATCCCGGTCTGCGAGTAGATGTAGGCGATGCCCAACAGCATCAGCACATCGCCGACGCGCGTCGTCATGAACGCCTTGATGGCCGCCTTGAAGGGCGTGATCTTTTTAGGATCAGGATACGTCCGCGCGAACCAAAAGCCGATGAGCAGGTACGAGCACAGGCCCATCACTTCCCAGCCGATAAAGAGCAACAACAAGTTATCGGCCACCACCAACGTCAACATGGCCGCCGCGAACAGGCTGATGTAGGCAAAAAAGCGCGAATACATCACCTCGACCGTACCGACCTCGGGCGGCTCGCCTTTCTTGTTGTGTTTGCTTTCCGGCATCCCGGCGTTGTGGTAGCCGGCGCTATAGACAAAGATGCACAGACACGTGATGGACACAAAGAACAACATCACTGCCGTCAGCGGGTCCACCATCACGCCCATCTTGAGCCACTCTTCGGGGTGAAGCGACGTGGGCAGCCAGGGGATGGCGCTGTGGATCGGCTCTTTAGCCAGCTCTGGGCCTTTCTCGATGACGCTCTGCCAAAAGACAATCTGCGCCATCACAAAAGACGCAACCATCGAGAGGATGGAGATGCTGCCGCTCAGCCGCTTCCATTTGTTAAAGAACAGCACAATCAGTCCGAACGCCAATACCGGCGGAACCGGAATGAGCCAGGTAATGAGTGTCAAATCCATAAGTGCCTCTACCAATCAGGGATCAGTTGGCGATCACCACTTGAGCAGATCTACATTCTCCACGTCCACCGTCTCTCGATTGCGGTAGACGCTGATGATGAGCGCCAGGCCCACGGCGGTTTCGGCGGCGGCGACGATGAACACGAACGCGGCAAACGCCTGTCCTACCATCTTATCCGGCTCGAGATACCGCCAGAATGCGACCAGGTTGACGTTGACCGCGTTGAGCATCAGCTCGATGCCCATCAAGATCGCCACGGCGTTTCGCCGCGCCAGCACGCCGAATACGCCAACGCAGAACAGAATCGCGGCGACGATCAGATACCAGGACAAAGGAACCATTGTCTTCTCCCACTCAACACGGGGATAAGCAGACAAGGACTTGTCTACTTTTTATCACGCGCGATGTAGGCCGAGCCGATCAACGCGGCCACCAACAGCACCGACGCAACCTCGAACGGCAAGACGTACAAGCTCGGGTCCACCAGCGACTTGCCGAGCCGCGCGATGCTATCCGCCGGGACCGCTGCCTGCGCCGTCTGCGGCCAGTCGAAGCGGAACAACGTCGTCAGCAAAACCACTAGCAGCAACAAGCACACGATGGCCGTGATCGTATACGTCCACCAGTCTTTGACAGGATTCTTGCCCGTCACGCCGCGCGTCAGCATGACGGCAAAGATGATCAGGATCGCAATCGCGCCGATATAGATCGCCACCTGCGCGGCGGCCAGAAAGCTGGCCTCGAGCAGCGCATACAGCGCCGCCACGCCGGCCAGCGACACGATCAATCCCAACGCCGCGTGGAACAAGTTCCGCGCGATGACGGTGTACAGCCCGCCAGCCACGGTGATCAGGCTGAAAAAGAAAAACATCACCTGGAGAGTGGTCATGTGCAACTCCGCTATCTCTTAATGTGCCCCGACTGCGACCGGCGCACGCTCCGCGTCCACGCCGTGAGCCTCTTCTTCGTGCGTCTCAGCTTCCGGCATTGCTCGTGACTCGGTCGCGCGCCGCGCGCGCCGGCCTGTCGCGCCGACCATCGCCAACGCCACGGCGATCATCGCCAGGTTGAATGCCAGCATCACCAGCGCCCACGGCCATGTCCCGACGGCAAATCCAACCGCCTGCGCCAAACGATCCGCCGCGGCGACGACGACCAGGTTCGCCAGCGAAAGCGGGACGAGAAACTTCCAGTTGAACGCCATCAGGTGGTCAATCCGCAAGCGCGGCAACGTCCCGCGCGCCCACACCATGACGTTGAACACCAGGATTGACTTGATAAAAAACCACAGGTACGGAACGGTCAAGCCAAAAATGTTCGGGCCGCTCCACCCGCCCAGGAACAACACCGCCACCATGCAGGACACCGCATAAGCGTGGACGTACTCGCCCAGGAAGAACAAGGCAAACTTCATCCCGCTGTATTCGATGTGGTGCCCGGCAATGATCTCGGACTCGGCATCCAGCAAATCGAACGGGCTGCGTCCGATTTCGGCCATGCCGGAGAGCAAGACAATGATCGCCGAAACCGGCAAGACGAGGATGAACCACACCGGCTGCTTTTCGACGATGGTGATCATGGACATCGAGCCGGCCAGCATCACGACGGCGGCGATAGACAGCACGTGCGGCACTTCGTAGCTGACCAGTTGCGCCACCACGCGAAACGCACCCAGCAGCGCGTACTTGTTGTTCGAGCTCCAGCCCGCCATCAAAATCGCAATGATGCCCAACCCGCCCACGGCCAGGATGTAAAAGATGCCAATGTTGATGTCGGCGCCGATCAGCCCCGGCCCAAACGGGATGACGGCAAAGACCAGCATCGCCGCCGCAGCCGAAAGGATCGGCGCGGTGTTGTACACCATGCGGTCGGCATTCGTCGGTGTGATGTCTTCCTTCGTCAATGCCTTGACGCCGTCCGCGATGGGTTGCAGCAGGCCAAACGGTCCGGCCACGTTCGGCCCGATGCGATCCTGGATCCGCGCGATGCCCTTGCGCTCGATCCACGTCATGACCATGAACATCACAAGGGCAAAGACGCCCAACACGCCCGCGCGCAACACCATCATCGTCACGTCCACGCCGACAGGCGGCATAAAGCCGCTCAACCACTGGGCGATCAGATTGCCCGCCCAGGTAAAAGGATCGTTGATCACATTCATTCCGCGCACTCCGTGAGGATCAGGGGGCTTGACACAACAAACGCCCCGACGCCCAGAATTGGACGCGGGGCTGCAGGCCGAAACTCTAGACCCATTCGAGGTCTCCCTTGCGCCATGCGTAGACCAAAGCGCCGGCCAAGATGAAGATAAAGAGCACCATCTCTAGCACGGCAAACAAGGGAAGCTGATGATAGGCGACGGCCCACGGGAACAGAAAAATCGTCTCGATGTCAAATACGACAAACACCAGCGCGTAAACATAGTACTGGACTTTGAACTGCACCCACGCATCCCCAAAGGTCTCGACGCCGCACTCATAAGTGGACGACTTGATGGGGTTTGGCTTGGCCGGTCGGACCATCCAGGCCAAAACCAGGGGAAGGACACCTAACGCGCCGGCAACCAGAAGAAAAATCCCGATGAAAGCGAAATCTTGAAGCAAGTGAGCCTCCTTATTATCAGCGCCGCAAATTATAACACGCTCAATAACAAAAAGCAACGATTTTCAGCGGAGGCGAGCAAATCCCAAGTCCAATCGGGTGCAAGAAAATCTGCCTCTTGCCTCCATCGCGCTTCGGGCTTATAATCCCTCCTTGCTTTCCAAACCCTGCCCACAATTTGATTCTGCGAAAGGTCTCTCGCGCATCTTATGGCTTCCACTCGATCATCGGCAATACCCTTGTCTGCCGATCAAGGACTGCATCTTGCGACCATGTTCCGCGCGCTGCGCCATCGCAACTATCGGCTGTGGTTCTTTGGTCAGGGCACCTCGCTCATCGGCACGTGGATGCAGACGATGGCCCAACAGGTGCTCGTCTATCGCCTGACCGGCTCGGCGGCGGCGCTGGGGATGATCAACTTTATCGCCGTGATCCCCCTCGTGCCGCTGGCGCTGTGGGGCGGCTCGCTGTCTGACCGCGCTCCCAAGCGAACCGTGATCCTCATCACCCAAACCATCATGCTCGTCCAGGCGTTCGTGCTGGCCGCGCTCACCTGGACGGGCGTCGTGCAAGTCTGGCACGTCTACGCGCTGGCGTTCGTGCTCGGCGCGGCGAATGCTGTGGACATGCCCGCGCGTCAAGCGTTCACCGTGGACATGGTGGAGGGCAAAGAGGACCTGACCAACGCTATTGGGCTGAACTCGGCAATGTTTAACGGCGCGCGCGCGCTTGGCCCGGCGATGGCGGGCCTCGCCGTCGCGGCCACTGGCGAGGGAACGGCGTTTCTTTTCAACGGCCTGAGCTTTGTGGCTGTCATCATCAGCCTGTTGTTGATGCGCGACCTGCCGGACTCGTCGCGCCCGAACAAAGGCGCAGGACTAAAGTCCCACATGGCCGAAGGTGTGCGCTATGTGATGAAACAACAAGTCATTCTCGTCCTCATCAGTCTGATCGCCGTGAGCGCATTCCTCTCTATGCCCTACAACACGCTGATGCCGGTGTTTGCCAACGTCGTGCTACAAGATAGCGCGCGGCCCATGATAACTTTTGTGTGCGGCGGCGAGCGACCGTGGATGCACTGCCAGGCGCCCGAGGCGCTGCCGCTGGGGATTCTGTTCACGGCGGTGGGGATTGGCGCAGTAGCAGGCGCGCTGCTCGTGGCCTCGCTGCCGGAAAGCGCCCGGCGCGGGCGTATGCTCACAATAGGCAACCTTGCCTTTCCGCTGGTGCTGTTGCTCTTTGCCGCCTCGCGCTCGTTCGCGCTTTCGCTCGTCTTGATGCTGCTGGTGGGCGTCAGCTTTGTGTGGCAAAATGCGTTAGCCAACACGCTGCTCCAGATTGCGACGCCTGACGAGCTGCGTGGCCGCGTGATGAGCCTGTGGTCATTGACGTTCCAGGGGATGATGCGCGTGGGCGGCCTGCAAGCCGGCTTTGTGGCCGACTGGATCGGCGCGCCGCTCTCAGTGGGCATCGGCGCGGCGATTTCGCTGGGCTTTGGGCTGTTCGTCGCCGTGCGCTTTCCCAAGGTGCGCGAGATGGCGTAATCGAGTGAGGCAAGTGAAATGGAATCAAAACGACGACCGATTGACTGGGTGATGGTGACACTGGCGGTGATGGTGGTCTCTAGCCCGGCGTTCGCCATGGCCGTGGCCGATTGGGCCGACGGGCTGGACAAGCTGTGGCTGATTGCGCTGGTCGGGATGGCCGCTGGCCTGGCGATTTCCGTCAGCCGATTTCGCAGCCTGACCGCGCACGGGCTGAACTTGGTCTATAGCTTGGCGTGGATCGGCTTTCTACTCGCCTCGCCGCTACCCTATGTGTTGTGGCGCGACAAAATCCTCAACCTGTATGCACGCGTGGCCGCGTGGATCGCGCTGGCGCTGCGCAGCGGCACAGGCCGCGACGAGATGATCTTTCTCCTCCTGCTCGGACTGCTCTTTTGGTGGATGGGCTACACGGCCATCTGGAACACGGTGCGTCACCAGCGCGTGTGGCGGGCGCTGTTGCCTTCTGGCATCGTGCTGCTCGTCAACGTGTACTATTACCCCGGCACCAAACTGACGCCATACTTGATGATCTACCTGCTGTGCGCGCTGCTCGTCGTCGTTCGTTCGTACACGGTGCTGCAAGAGAGCCGGTGGGCGAACGAGCACATTGGCTACAGCAGCGACGTGCGCTTTGACCTTTTGCGCTCCGGCCTGGTGCTGGCCTCGGCGGCGATTTTGCTGGCCTGGGTCGCGCCGACGGCGGCCAGCAGCCAGTTCGCCTATGAGATGTGGCAGCGCGTCGAAGGCCCGTGGCGGCGCGTGGAAGACGATTTCAACCGGATGTTTTCCACGCTGCGTTCGCAATCAACGGTGTATGGCAACCCATTCGGGCGGACGCTCACTCTGCGCGGGCCGCGCAACCTGGCCGATACGCCCGTGCTGGATATTTACGCGCCGCCCGAAAAGCGGTTCTATTGGCGAGGCGTCGTCTACGACCGGTACACCGGATCGGGCTGGATCAATACCGATAGCGATGCGCTGCAACTGGAAGCCTGGCGCGAGCCCCAGCGCGCACTGTTTGACGCGCGCGAACAAGTCACGCAAACGATCACGATCTTTTTGCCGGTGAACACGCTGGTCTTTGCCGCGCCAGAGCCTCAACGGATCGGCCTGCCGGTGCGAGCCGACGTTCGCGTCGCTTCCGATGGCACCGTCGAGGTCTCACAGATGATTAGCTCCAGGTCGCTGATGAGAGGCGCCACCTACACTGCCGTCTCGTCGCTCAGCACGGCGGACATTGAAAAGCTGCGAGGCGCGGGCGCAGCTTTTCCCGCTGGGATTCGCGAGCGTTACCTCCAACTGCCCGAGAGCCTTCCTTCTTTCGTGCGGAGGCAGGCGCAAGACATCGCCGGAAATCTCGCCACGCCTTACGATAAAGCCGCCGCCATCGAGGCGTGGCTGCGAGCGAACGTCGTCTACGACGACCAGACGCCCGCCCCCCCCCAAGATCAGGACGGCGTGGGCTACATCCTCACCGTCAAGCGCGGCTATTGCGACTATTACGCTTCTGCGATGGTCGTGATGCTGCGCAGCCTGGGCGTTCCCGCGCGCGTGGCGGTGGGTTACACGCAGGGCAAGTACGATTCGGTCAGCAGCATTTATCACGTGGCAGAAAAAGACAGCCACAGTTGGGTCGAGGTCTACTTTCCAAAATATGGATGGGTCGAGTTCGAGCCAACCGCCTCTCAGCCGGTGATTGACCGGCCCAAGCCGCAGATTCTATCGGCCACGCCGACGCCTGATTCGGCTGAGGCGAATGGCGGCACGCCCCGTCCGCGTCCCACGCGCGATCGCGAAGGGCCAGAAGACGTTGACGTCGCAGGCGGCTCGTATGTGCCCTCGCTGCGTATGATTGACGTCTGGCTCGTGCTCGGCATGGTGGGCGCTTTTATCGCGCTCGTGTTTGCGGTGATGTGGATGGCTGACCGGAGCAAGCGAAAAAGGACAGGCGCGCCCGCTCAAGTGTACAGCCGCTGGGTCGGGCCAGTCGGCCTGGTCGAGCTTGCCATTGCTCTTGCGTTTGCTGCGCTGTGGGCCTTGGGGCGACTCGGGGTGCGGGGGCTGTATACTCCGACTCAAGCGCTCGTCACCTTGCTGGGGCTGGTCGCCCTTGCAGAGATTTTGCTCCTGGTAGCGTTTGTGGCGACGCGAATCTACGAGCTGCACGGGTTGAGCGGTCTAAGCCCGGCTGCCCAGATTTACGCGCGGCTGCTGCGCTTTTCTAGTTGGTTGCGCGTTCGATGGAGCGATAGCCACACGCCGCGTGAGCGCGGCTCGGCCTTTGCCACTGTCGTGCCAGAGGCCACCGGCCTGATCATGCGGATCGCCGATGACTACACCCGCGAGCAATACAGCCCGGCTCACGCCAGCGGCGAGGAATCCGAATCGGTCTGGCAAGAGCTGAGTCCCCAGTTGTGGTTGGCGGGCTTGCGGCTGCGCGCGGACTGGTTCCGCCGCCGCTGGCGCGAGTTCCAATTGTGGCGGGATAGTTTTTCGCGTCGGATGAGTGAACAGTTCAACTAGTTCCAGACGTAGGGGCACTGCTTGCGCGTTGAGCCGGTACACAAGACCCGCCCTTTCGAGTTATGGGCAATCATCAGACTACCTTTGTCTTGCAGCATAACTTGGAGTATAATCTAGCCAGTTCCATCATGGCAGCCTTTCAGATGTGACCGTGATTGTTTCACTTTTCGTCCGCTCAATGGAGGACGGCGTGACCAGGGATACCTTCATCGGAAAAGAACAACCGATACACCCCAGCCTCAAGACGCTGCTCGACTCTGCCAGCAGCATCACGGAGGCACTTCAGCGCCAGCGAGCCAGCGTTCCAGCCGCGTTGCTGGCTGATCTGGACGCGGCGCTGCCCCGGATGCGCGAGGAGGCCGAGCGCCTACAGCGCGAATGGCTGGCCCAGCAGCGCGAAAAGGAAGAACTGGGCGCGCTGGTCCAAGTCTCGCAAGCCGTCAATTCCACGCTGGACCTGGCGACGGTGCTCAACCAGGTGATGGATCACATCATCCAACTGACCGGCGCCGAGCGCGCGTTCTTGATGTTGATCAACGACGCGGGCGAGCTGGAATTCAAAGTGGCCCGCAACCTCGACCGCGAAGCCATCGCCGGCTCTTCGTTCGAAATCAGCCGCACCATCGTCAACACCGTCGCCCGCGAAGGCCAACCGGTCGTCACCACCAACGCTCAGGCCGACCCGCGTTTTAGCTCGCAAGAAAGCGTGATCGGCTACAACCTGCGGAGCATCCTGTGCGTGCCCTTGCGAGTGCGCGAGAAAAACACGGGCGTGATCTATGCCGATAACCGCATCCGAGCCGGATTGTTCGGCGACCGCGACCGCGACCTGCTGGCGGCGTTTGCCAACCAGGCCGCGCTCGCCATCGAAAACGCCCGGCTGTTCGAGCAGGTCAAAGCGCAGCTCGAGCAAATCACTGAAATGAAGGCGCTGATGGACAATGTGTTCGCCTCCATCCCCAGCGGCGTCATCTCGACCGACGTGGACGATACGATCACGCTGTACAATCGCGCCGCCGAAACCATCCTGGCAGTGCCGACGTACCGCGCGATCCATCAATCGTATCGCGTCGTGCTGCCCATGAAAGAGCGGCTCAGATCGCTCGTCGAAGACGTCAAGCGCAAAGACCGCCCGATGGTGGCGTATGAGGACATCAAGCTGCCGACGCGCGGCCAGGTGAACCTGAGCCTGAGCGTCGCTCCGCTCAAGGACGCCGAGTCCTTAACGATGGGCGTGGCGATCGTCGTGGACGACCTGACCGAAAAGAAAAAGATGGAGGCGCAACGCGAGGTCTTTAGGCGGATGGTTTCACCCCGGGTGTTTGAAAGCTTGTCGGACAATCCCGACCAGTTGCGGCTGGGCGGCAGCCGGCGCGAGATCACCGTCCTGTTCGCCGACATCCGCCGCTTTACGACGTTCGCCGAAAAGCTCGCTCCAGAGCGATTGCTCGAGGTGCTCAACCGTTACCTCAAGATCGGCGCGGACGCCGTGCTGACCGAAGACGGCACGCTCGACAAGTTCATGGGCGATCAGGTCATGGGCATCTTTAACGCCCCGAACGATTTGCCCGATCACACGTTTCATGCGGTGCGCGCGGGGCTAGCCATGCAAGCGGTCATCGCCGCGCACAACCCCAACGCGCCGGAAGACGAGCGGTTGAGCTTTGGAGTGGGCATCAACTTTGGCATTGGCATCATCGGCTTTATCGGCACGGAACAGAAATCGGATTACACGGCGGTGGGCGACGTGGTGAACTATGGCAAGCGGCTGCAAGAAAACGCGCGTGGCGGCCAGGTGCTCCTCAGCCAGGCCGCTTACGAGCTCGTCAAAGATCGCGTCGTCGCCAACGCGCTCGAGCCGATCCAGGTCAAGGGCCGCTCGGCCATGGAGTCGGTCTACGAAGTATTGGCGATCAAATAATCCCATACACTGCAAGACAGATAGACGCCGCGACGAATCGTCGCGGCTTCGTTTCGCCCCAAATTGCCGTTATCGGAGAAATGTATGCAAGAAAGTGTGACCTTGGTCATCATCATCGTCTACGTCATCGTTGCGAC
>Ga0315288_10013211_pt1 | contig 10343 bp, 6 predicted proteins | sample YL17G11_20_MG_FD_203454 | JGI IMG/M metagenome (GOLD analysis project Ga0315288, IMG submission 203454) | Sediment microbial communities from Yellowstone Lake, YNP, Wyoming, USA - YL17G11_20 | ecosystem: Environmental > Aquatic > Freshwater > Lake > Sediment | place: USA: Wyoming | collected...
CCTTCGTCGAGCTGCCCCCGAAAGAGATGAAGCCCTTTGCAAAGGGTGAGGGTGCGAGCTTCCGCGGTGGCCCCGGCAACCTGCCGATGCGGATCGAGGGAGTCGAGGCCGACGCCAAGGTGATCGTCGTCCGAACTACCGGCGCCAGGTACACCTTGGACCTGGACGCCAGCAGCCTGCTGGCAGAGCAACTGCTGGAGACGCAGCGCCCCGTCGCTCAGTGGCAGTTCTCTCTCGATCTGCGCGGGCTGGAGGTGCTGGAGCAGGACTCCGCGAAATGCCTGTTGGCCAACGACCGAATGACCATCGGCGTGCAGTGCGATAGCCTCGTCATGGTCGTCCCTCACCATGAGCTGACGCTCGCCTGCACAAGCAGGATCGGCGGCAAGTGGAATCGTCTTGCCCACGGCCATCTCCTCGCGATGGACGACCTCGGCGGCTTCGCTGTCAACCCCTGTATCCCCCTAGGAACAGGTCGGCTCGCCCGGGTCGACGTTGACCAGATGCCTTCCTGGCTGAAACCGGGATCAATGGATTTCTCCGGCAGGCTGAACGACGTCACCTTCATCAGCTCGGCCGAACCGGGCTGGACTGCGAAGTGGCACGTGAGTCCGGGCGAGCGCATCGGCCTCTCGGTGTTCCCGCCCAGACCATATCCCTGGGCGGAGTCCTTCAATAAGACCTTCTCCCTCACGCAGGCGCACGTGTCGCCCGATGCCTATGCGAAGTTCGGGGAGTATGTCGATATCCTGATCCTCTGGGAGTTCGTCGGCCGAGCGTGGGCAATGAGCTGGGGACGCGAGCACGTCGTCACCGACCCGGACCTCCTCCATCGCCATCTCGAAGCCATCCATCAGGCCGGCATGAGGGGGATCCTCTACATGAGCCCTTGGTTCTACTACAGCCGCGATCCGGAGGAGTTCGCGAGCGAAGTGAGACGGCTGCGGGACACCTACACGCTCGACGGCGTCTACTACGATGGCCTACCCGTCATGGACTGGACCGTCGCCTACGAGGAGATGCGCTTGAGCCGAGAGGCACTGCCCGACGGGCTGATCATCCTCCATCACACCTTCCCAACGCCCTTGATGGAGCCAAGCATCGAACTCCCTGCCGTAGCCAGCTATGCGGATGTCTCCTGGATGGCCGAGCTTGTCTATGGTGTCGGAAGGGATTGGGTGTACCCAAAGTTCGTCGCCCAATACCGGAAGGCAAACTGCGTGGGAGCCATGTTGCATGACCATTGGCATTGGGGCTCTCGGGTCGACAAGGACCTGATGATGCTTCGCTGCAACGGCCGCGCCTCGGCTCCGTCCGTTCCGTGGGACGGCTCGCCAGAGGACGGCACCTTTGGTGAGTGGGTCAAGCGCTACTTGCCTGTGGTACGCGACCTGCACAGTCTCTGGGAGCAACACGGGAGCGACCCTGAGTTCTACGAGAAGCACTATCTGCCAAAGTGGGATGAACTAACGCGCGGACAGCTTCCAGGAATGACAAACGGAGGGAATGATGAGTGAACTGCGAGCGGGTGCAGCGAAAAGTGTGATTACACCGACGATTGGTCGGTGGCAACATAGCCATGTAAACGACGAGCTTTACGCCAAGGCCCTGGTGCTGGAGAACGGAGAGGTATCCCTCGCTCTGGTGGTGTGCGACGTAGGCAGCATCGAGCGGCGAGATGCCGAGACGGCTAGGGAGATCGCCGCGCAGATTACCGGCATCCCTGCGGATCACATCATGGTCGCGGCGACCCACACCCACTATGGGCCCTGGGGCGGCGATGAGAGCGAGGAAGGCCGGGCGTACTGGGACTGGGCCGCCCCGCGAATCGCCGACGCCATCGCACTCGCAAAACGCCGCCTCCAGCCGGCTAAGATCGCACACGGCTCCGGGGCAGTGCCCGGCGAGGTGTACAACCGGCGCTATTGGATGAAGGACGGAAGCGTCGTCTTCAACCCGCTGAGTGTCCGCTACTTCAACGATGACGGTTCCTTCACCCAGCTCTACCAGCGCTCAGACATCGTCGGGCCTGCCGGCCCGACCGATCCCGAAGTTGGTGTGCTGATCGTCATGGACGAGGATGAGAAGCCGATCGCGATCTGGGCGAACTACGCGCTCCACTACGTGGACTCACCCGACTACGACCGTATCAGCGCCAACTACTTCGGGGAGTTCGAGCGAGCCCTGCAGCGCATGGAAGGGCGCGAGTTCCTCGGTGTGATGATGAATGGAACCTGCGGCGACGTGAACAACGTCGACTATATGGGCGATCCGGAGCCGGAGCACCCATACGGCCGCTGGAACCTCGAGCGCGTTTCGACTCTGGTGGCGGCAGAGGTCTGCAAAGTGTGGCGGGGCATCCGCCGGTCGAAGTACCAGACACAGCCGGCGCTAAAGGTGGCGACCGAGCGGATCTCGGTCAAGCACCGGCCGATCACAGAGGCGGATGTCAAACATGCCAACGCTTATTTAGCAGAGAAGCATCCGTCCGGCTTCGGCACCAAGGAATGGCTGGAGCAGGTGCGATGTCGCACGATCCTCCAGGTGGCCAAGTGGGGACCGGAGCGGGAGATGCTGATCCAAGCGTTCCGTTTCGGCGATTTGGCGCTGGTGGCGCTTCCCGGCGAGGTTTTTGTGGAGACTGGAATGGAGATCAAGCAGCGCTCGCCGTTCGCGCGCACCCTGGTGGGCGAGCTTGCGAATGACTCAGTGGGGTACATCCCGACAGAAAAGGCGTTCGGAGAGGGATCATACGAGACGATTCAGTCGCCGGTCGCGGTCGGTACGGCGCCGGCGATGGTAGAGTCGGCGGTGAAGCTGCTGAAGCAGCTCGCACCTTAGCGATATCGAAGACGAAGGACAACCCTCAGGGAGATGAAGATGAAGAAGCAGTGGAAGATAGGTCTGGTTGGGTGCGGCCGAGGTTCGATGTATGGGCACCTCGCCTACCAAAACCCCCGATTCGATATCATCGCACTCTGTGATTCCGACCCGAAGGCGCTTGCACGCCACCAGCAGGACCTGCAGCTGGCGGATTCCCGGTGTTTTCTCGATTACCTCGACTTCATCAACTCGAGTCCCAAGCTCGACGCGGTCATCATCGGCACACCCATTCCGGTTCACGCGGAACAGGTGGTGGCTGCGCTCGAGGCCGGCATCCACGTGATGAGCGAGGTCACGGCATCAAACACGATCGAGGGATGCACCCAGATCGTGGAGGCAGCCCGGAGGAGCGGCAAGATCTACATGCTGGCTGAGAACACCATCTACCGGCCCTTCGTGGCCGAGTGGGAGCGGATCGTCAAGTCGGGCAGGCTCGGGCGGATTATCTACGGGGAGGCCGACTACCTCCACCCGATCCCGGAGCTGCTGCGAGATCCGAAGACTGGTGAGCGCTATTGGCGCGCCGATCGACCGCCAGTGCACTACTGCTCTCATTCGCTCGGGCCCCTGCTCTACCTGACCGGCGACAGAGTGGTTCGCGCAATGGCAGTGGGGAAGGACTGCCGCATTCTGCCCGGCGTTGGCGTGGGGGCGATCGATATGCAACTCGCCGTCTTCGAGACCGCGAAGGGGATGATCATCAAGATGACCCGGACCCAGGTCGCGCCCCGACATCACCCCATTCACTACTACCACCTGCAGGGCACAGAGGGCTTTATCGAGACCGATCGACGGGGTGCAGACTCTGAGCGACATGTGCAAGGCGGTCTGTTCTATGCCGAGAGCGCAATGGAGCACGCGCAGTTGGTTGAGTGGCCCGAGTTGGACTGGGATGCGCCGGAGTGTGCGACAGTGGGCGGGCACGGAACGTCTGATCACGCGACGTTCATGGAGTTCCTGAAGGCGCTGGACACGGGGGAGAAGCCGGTCCTGAATGAGGTCCGTGCCTGGGACCTCACGGTGCCGGGCCTCATAGCTGCCGAGTCGGCGATGCGCAACGGCGAATGGATGGAGGTGCCAGCCCCGCCGGTGGATGATCTCGACATCGCTACGCAACTCAGCGTTTCCCGCATCTGAACGCGCTCACCATCTGACCAAAGGAGACAGAGAGATGGTCGCCTATCTGGCGAGAGTGTTTCTCGGGCTGACAGCAATGATCGCGGTATGTGCTGCGATTACAGGTGCTTGCGCTGCCGTAGGTGATGAGCGAACGGTGATCGATAACGAGAGAGGCGGGTTTTTCATGCGACCTTTCGAGGGTCGCTGGCTGGACCTGGGAGCCGACTTCGGGCTGCAGGGCTACCCGTATTATGACCTGAGTCCCCGAGCGGTGAAGGGCATTCACGGGCGCTTCCAGCACTTCGAGCAAATGCCCGAGATCAACTACTCCTACTTCCCCTACGAACTCCTCATGGAATACGAGGCAGATGAGGTAGGGCAGGGCCGTCCGCCTCTCTGGGTCACCGCGACCTATGAGGGCAAGCCCCGACGAGTTCTTTTCGAATGGCACGTGCTGGGCGGATGGGGCAAGACCCAGGCGGTCAACATTCGCGATGATCGTTTCATCAAGTTCTTCATCAAGCAGTACTGCCGCGGTGTACTGATGAAGCCCTACTACCCGAACTGGTATGTCGGGCTCGACAACAGTAGCTATGTTTACGACCTCTACGGAGTGCTGGATGACAACGGGAAGTACGTTTCGAACGGCATCGTCTGGGACGATCCCTTCCCCAAGGATGCAGCGGAATGGATGGACGCTGCGGCCTATGCATTCGGACGCATCGCTGAGTGGGCGCCTGATATCCGATTTGCCACCAATGAGGGAAGCCAGGCGGACGAGAGCCGGTACGCGGAGGTGTTCCGGACTGTCTCAGGGGTCATGCTCGAGGGCATCTTGGGGCATGAGCCCTGGGCCCGCGATCACTTCTCGAACATGCATTTCCCTCGCATCGTGGGCCCTGACCGCGACAAGATCCAGATTTATCAGTTCAACGTCACGCGCGGCGAGGATCAGGAAACGCGCCTTCGGACGGGGTACTGTCTCTATTCGATCTGTCGAGGACCAAATGCCTTCTTCGGACCGCAGGGGGAAGAGTCAGTCGAGATCGCTCCGGCGCTTTACGCCCGAGCTAAGAACGCGATCGGCCGTCCCATCGCCCCAGCGCAGACAATACAGGAGCCTGGCAAGGATTCTCAATACCGCCTGTGCTGGCGTGAGTGCGAGGGAGGCCTGGTCTACCTAAACCTGACCGGAAATGACAAGAAGATCCCACTGCCGCCAGGCAACTGGGTCAATTCATCCAGCGTGCCAGTTGACAGTCTCTCCCTGCCTGACTATACCGGCGATTACGTGCTGCGCGAGCCCGGTGAGCGCGCCGCCTGCCCGACCATCAACCCGCGGTACGGAGGGCTTGTCACTGGTCCCATATCCGTGGAACTGGGTACAGAGCCTTGGACCACTGACACCACCATCAGATACACCCTCGACGGGACCGAACCGACTGAGTTTTCGCCGATCTACGCGGGGCCCCTGACGCTGCCAGAGAGCTGCACGGTCAAAGCGAAGGCGTTCAAAGCAGGGCTGCTCCCGAGCTTCACAGCATCGGCCGCTTACACGATCACTCAAGACCAGCCCTCGGTGTCCTTCCACCTCACGCATGACTCCGGAAGCGAATTCCTTGACGACTACCCGCTGGTGGAGCTCAGCCAGCCCTCGTCCGCGCCGGTGACGGTCACCTATCGCGCGGCCGGAGGCATGGCCGTAGCGGGAGACGACTTCACGCTCGGAGAAGGAACCCTTGAGTTCCTGCCCGGGGAGCGCTATAGGCACTTCTGGCTGCCGATCATCGACGATCGGCAGCGGGAGGCGGACGAGACGGTCGTGATCCAGCTCATCAGAGTGGACGGCGCGATGCTCGGCGCGGGGGTGACCTACACCTACACCATAGAGGACAACGACGCCCCGGCCGCGCGGTAGGGGCGGGAAGGAAGGAGGGAGCCAATAGCCAAGAAGCTAGCGCTTGATGCTGGCGCACCTGTTAACGAGAAGCCGTTCCCGAGGTGGCCGCAATTCGACTTGGCGGTGTTGGACGACATCAGGGCGATTCTGTCCAGCGGCAAGGTGAACTACTGGACGGGTACGGTGGGGATGGAGTTCGAGCAGGAATGGGCGAAGTGGTGTGGGGCGAAGTACGGTGTCTCGACCTCTAACGGCACGAGCGCGCTGCATACCGCGCTGGCCGGGCTGGGAATCGGGCCCAGCGATGAGGTGATCGTGCCTTCGTATACCTTCATCGCGACCTCGTTCTCGGTGTGCCAGGCCGGGGCGATTCCGGTGTTTGCGGATGTGGAGAAGGAGAGCCATACGCTGGATCCCAAGGACGTGGAGGCGAAGATCTCGCCCAGGACGGCGGCGATCATGCCGGTGCACCTCTACGGGGTCATGTCCAACATGGGCCCGCTGCTGGACATCGCCAGGAAGCACAACCTCGTGATGGTTGAGGATGCCGCCCAAGGTCACGGCGGTCAGTGGAACGGGAGGCGCGCTGGCACCATCGGCAAGGCCGGAGCCTTCAGCTTCTGCCAGAGCAAGCACTTCACCACGGGCGGAGAGGGCGGCTGTGTCGTTACCGATGACGAGGAGCTGGCGTGGAGGTGCCGTTCCTTCCGCGACCACGGCTATGACGTGAAGGAGCGGCTGCGGCTGCTGGAGCTGGAGGCGAAGCTGCCCTACATCCACAACATGGTGGGCTTCAATTACCGCATGACCGAAATCCAATCGGCGATCGGGCTGCGGGAACTGGCCCGCTTCGAGTCATGGAACCTGCCGGCGCGGCGTCGCAACGGGGAGTACCTGTCGAAGCGATTGGCGGGGGTGAAGCAGATCAAGCATCTGCCGCTGGACACCGCGGAGCGGCGCAATGCTTATTGGATGTTCCCGATCGTGGTGGACATTGGCCAGCTCAAGGGCAAGACCATCGGCGAGGTGGTGAAAGCGATCGAGAAAGAGGGGGTGCCGGCGGGACCGGTGATGTGGCCGCAGTGCTACCGGGAGCGGGCCTACCAGGAGCACAACGGCTTCGGGCGGCTGAAGTACCCATTTGAGGACCCGAACGCCCGCAAGGAGGCGGTGCAGTACGACAAGGTGCACTGCCCGAATGCGGCCTGGCTGGAGGAGCGGACCTTCTTCGTGCCGTGCCACCCGGTCTATGAGATCGAGCACATGGAGCTGATCGGGAAGGCGATCGAGAAGGTGCTGACGGCGTACGCAGTGTAGTCCGGCGCCGTATCGCCGAGCAGTCTTGCTGCAGATGAGCGGGGACAAAGCAATCGCCTTTCGACCGCGCTCGTTCACAATAGTACACGGGCGAACCCGGCTTCTTCTCGCAAGCTGTGCTGCAGACGCTGAATATGCTGAATATGGAGAGGCCGAATGGGGCAGCCTGAAGCAGTTCAACGCTTCCGAGAACGGATCGGAGAGGATACGTGGCACCGCCTGCTCGTGCGCCTGGAGGAGGTGAACCGCGACATCCGCACCCGGGGAATCCGGTCATTCAACAACAGGGCGGACCTTGTCAGGGGATACTCGTACGACGAGTTCTACGACTGGGATCTCTACTTCGAAAACCTGTACCTCTCCTATTACGGGGTGAGTCGCTACTGCCGCAACAATCTCGAGGCCTTCCTAGACCAGCAGCTGCCATGCGGTTTCGTCGGGCGCACCCTGATCCAACCGAGGATGAGGCAGCATTTCAAGCCTTTCCTCGCTCAGATTGCGCTGCTGGGAAGTCGCCAGACCGGTCGGTTCGACTGGCTCGTCGCGAAATACTACGGGCGACTCGTAAAGTCCATAGACTACTGGTTCTGGTATCAGGACTTCGACAAGAACGGCCTCGCCGTCTGGGACAGCGCCGACCACAGCGGCATGGACAACCAGGACCGCAGGGCAGGCGCCACCTACAGCATGGCGGTCGAAGGAGTCGACCTGAACTGCTACCTCGTCAGGGAGTACCAGGCGATGGTTGCCATTGCTGCTGCGCTGGGATACGCCGGAGATGCGAAGGAGTTCGCGGCGAAAGCTGAGGCGCTGTCGGCGCGCATCAACGAGGTCATGTGGGATCAGAGTGATGGCTTCTACTACGACCGGCACGAGCATAGGGGCGAGCTGGTCCGCGTGAAGTCGGTGGCCGGCTTCACGCCGCTATGGGTCGGCATCGTCCCTGAAGACCGAGCAGAGCGCCTCGTACGCGAGCATCTGCTCAACGAGAACGAGTTTTGGATCCGCTACCCGGTGGCAACCTGGTCGAAGAGCGAACCCGACTACGTCCAGGTGCTGCAAGGTCACCGTATCTGCAACTGGCTTGGGACGACATGGATCCCGACGAACTACATGGTGTTTCAGGGGCTGCGCAGGCAGGGCTTCGCTCAGGAGGCAGAGGAGTTGGCCTACAAGACCTTCGACCTCGTAATCCGCGAAGCCGATACCCGTGAGTACTACGACGGCGAGAACGGCATCGGGCAGGGGCTGAATCCCTTCTGGGGCTGGTCAGCTCTCGGGTATCTGATGCCGCTTGAGTACGAATTGGGCTACGACCCGACAGACATCGGGCGGACGAGTATCGAACCGATCGCAACCGAGCAGCTCGGACTGGAGTTCCCCGGCCGGTGACATGGTGCGCTGACACGTACCAGGCAGATGCGACCCGATACGTAGAAATGTCGGCCAACTCTCGGCGGCAAGGTACGGCCTGATGCCGCGTGAGTTCCATCGCATGGCTGTTGGCGCAACACTATTGAGCCTCGCTAAATAGAGTTACGTTGTCATATCCGAAGAAATCGGCTTGCAGTCCAGTAAGAATACGCCTCGCGGTTGTCACCCTATTAGGCGAGGCTCAATAGGTCCGTGAGGCGTGCCCACGCACGCGTTCGCGCAACGGAGAGAGTGTGTGACTGAGCAGCTCAGGTATCGGCCTGACTGGGATCTGGCGCGTCAGCGCTTGACGACCTGGTGGGAAGGCGGTGAGATCGGACGTCCTGCAATGGCGGTCTTCGTGCCGCGGGAGACGCCGATCGAGGACCTACTGCAGGTCCCGGCACCAGAGGGCTGTCTGGCACGCAACTACACCACCAAGAGCCTGGACTACCGCGTCAACTACGCCCAGCGTGCCTGCATCAACACTGACTACTTCGGCGAGGCCTGTCCAGCCGTCTCGTCGGGCGATGTCGGGCCTAACAGTCTCGCTCTTTACCTGGGATGCAACGGGAAGGAGACGCCCGATACGGTCTGGTTCGAGGAGTTTATCCATGACCCCGATAGCGACTCCTTCGGCTATGACTCCGACAACTTCTACTGGCGCTTCACGTTAGACGTGCTGCGGCGGGTCAGGCCACTCGCAGACGGCAAGTTCCTTCAGGCCTTCCCGGACTTCATCGAGGGGCTGGATACACTGGCGGCGATGCGCGGTACGATGGAGCTTCTTCAGGATCTCATGGAGCGGCCGGAGTGGGTCCACGCGTCACTGCGCAAGGTCACCGATCTCTACTTCCGCTACTACGACGTCGCCTACGACATCATCCGAGACGACGTGGGGGGCAGTGTATTCTGGGCCTGGGCGCCGGGCCGCATCGCGAAGTTCCAGTGTGACTTCTCCGCAATGGTCTCGCCGACGATGTTCGCGGAGTTCATGGTCCCGATCCTCACAGAGATGACTGAGCGGGTGTCGTATTCGCTCTACCACTGGGACGGGCCCGGGGCTGTGGGCCATCTGGATCACCTGCTGTCGATCCCGCGGCTGGGGATGATCCAGTGGACCCCGGGGGCTGGCAACGAGGACACTCCGCACCCGAAGTGGTGGCCGCTCTACCACCGTATCTTCGATGCCGGCAAGAGAACGATGGTCGGCGCCTCCTCCAAGGATGACTTGCTGGCCTACCGGCGCGAGTTCGGGGAGAAGTGCAAGCTCATGTACATCACGACCTGGGCCAGAACAAGAGACGAGGCGGCGGAACTACTCCGGGTGATGGAGTTCTGAGGGTTCGGTCCGAATTGCATGACCCCCCGAAAGCAGTCCATCGCGACGTTTGTGATAGTCGAGGCCTCATGATACCATAGTAGTAGGCACGTGCTCAACTCAGGATGGCCTTCATGGGCTCAGGCGGCAAGCTCGTAGACCGGCGCCACCGAACCCCGAGCAGTGACCCCAAGCCGAGGGGGTAGCCGGAGTCGGGGGTTCCCGGGGCCGTCGCACGGGATGGTTGAGGCGAACTTAAGGCAACGTGGGTATGCAGTTGACTCAGGTACATACTATATGTAGTATTCGGGGGTATGAGGTTGCTGACCCACCCCCGCAATCAGCGTGAGTTCAATGCCCTGATCGCCTCGGAAGAGGCGTGCCAGCGCT
>Ga0315288_10013216_pt1 | contig 10340 bp, 6 predicted proteins | sample YL17G11_20_MG_FD_203454 | JGI IMG/M metagenome (GOLD analysis project Ga0315288, IMG submission 203454) | Sediment microbial communities from Yellowstone Lake, YNP, Wyoming, USA - YL17G11_20 | ecosystem: Environmental > Aquatic > Freshwater > Lake > Sediment | place: USA: Wyoming | collected...
CTCATCGAGGAACGGCCCCGTACCGGCGCAGGGGCACATGCAGAATTCCTGGTTCGGTTCGTGGCAAGCCAGCGCTACCAGCGCCGTGCGCTCGCGCCGCGCCAGGTACGGCGCGTCGGCCTTGAACGCCGACATGATCCGGTCCATGAACTCGATCGCCGAGACATCGCAGTTCCGGATCCCGAAGAGCACGCGCTGCCGCGTGTCCAGGCGCTCCCTCACCTCGTAGCCCTTGCCGTTGCGCCCGAAGCAGAGCAGCGTATCCGTCTGGGGATAGAGATAGTCGCGCGGCGAGGAGAGGCTGTTCCAGAATCTCCAGGCCATCTCCTCGGGCCGCTCCAGCGGCACATAGGCGATGTCGCCCCCGCGCTGCGCCACCGGCCCGATGACCTCGGCCCCGGCCTTCATGCGCTCGATCCACCGCGGCACATCGCGTTTGGCAATGATCCGTGCGTCAGCCATCCTCCACCTCATGCCAACCGGGCTTCAGGCCATCTCCACCTTCACCGCGCGCGGCGCGAACATCGGCGCCCCATCCTCGGCTGCCGTCACCGGCTCGCCCAGCACCACCCGGGCCTGCTCCCGCGCGTAGTAGGGGACCAACAGCACCTGCTTGGGCACCTCCGGGTTCGGCCTGATCGCCGCCGTCATCACCCCCGCCGCCGACACCAGCCGCACCTGCCCCATCGGCCGCGCCCCCAACTCCTTCATGGTGTCGGGGTGCATCTCCACCGGCGGCGCCGTCCGGAAGTCGGCGTGCAAGATCGCGCATTCGCGCTGCAAGGTTCCCGGCTGGCGGCACATCGTGTTCGCTTCCCAGGTCCCCATGGCCGTGTCCAGCGATAGGATGAACGGGTACTCGGGGGTGGGCTGGACGGGGGGCGCTTCAGCCGGGCTGGCCTGGGGCGCGCGCCCTGTCCCGTCCATAGCCCATTGCATTCCCCAATCCGCGTCGAGCCGCTGATACGAGATCGCCCCATAAGCCGGTGTCAGGCGCGCGATCTCATCCATGATCTCCGGCGACGACCCATAGGGGAAAGTCACGCCCAGCGCGCCCGCAACCTCGCAGAGGATCTGCCAGTCCGCGCGGGCCTGCCCCGGCGGCTCCACCGCTTTGCGCACCCGCTGCACGCGCCGATCCAGGCTGGTGAAGGTGCCCTCCTTCTCGGCGAAGGAGGCGGCGGGCAGCACCACCTGGGCCAGGCCTGCCGCCTCGGTGGGGAAGATGTCCTGCACCACCAGGAAATCCAGGCCCTCCAGAAACTCGCGTGCCGCCGCCGGGTCCGGTGAACTCACCATCGGATCCGCACCCATCAAGTAGGCCGACTTCACCGTTCCCGCCATCCGCCAGAACGGCAGCCCCGGCTCCGCAGGGGGCGCGCCACCCCACGCGGACGCAAACTTCTGCCGAATCGCCGCATCGGCGACAGGCTGGTATCCAGTCAGGAAGTGGGGGAGGAGCCCCATGTCGCAGGCGCCCTGCAGGTTCGCGTACCGGCTCAGCGGGAGAATCATCCCCCGCCCCGCCACCAGCGCTGCAAGGGCTTCCGCGATCGCCGAAGACCCCGCCTGGTGTGAGGCGTTCCCGCCGTAGATCGCAGCCGGCCGCGCCGCCTGCTTGATCAGGTTCGCGGCGTCGCGCAGTGCCTCGGCGCTTACCCCCGACGCCTGCGCGGCCTCCGCGGTCGCCCGCGGATCGGCCAGCGCCGCGATCAACGCCACTTCGGTCCCCGGCCGCGCCGCCAGGTGCACCCGCGCCAGCCGCGCCAACTGCCCCTGGCGCGGAGAGATCACGATCAGCGCCGCGCCGGCGTTGAGCGCCTCCATGATAGAGGTAACAACCTTGGGATTCTCGCGCTCCGTCTCCGACCCGCAGACCAGGATCACATCGGCCTGCGCGATCTCCAGCTGCGACGCCGGCGTGGCCTGTGCGCCAAACGCCCGCCCCAGCGCCGCCAGGTCCGCCGCCCGCACCGCGCGCGGCACGCAGTCCACGTTGTTCGTCCCCAGGGCCTGGCGCCCCAGCCGCATCAGCAGGTAGTTGTCCTCATTGGTGCAGCGGCCCGATCCCAGCACCGCCACCTCCGGCCCCCGCCCCAGGCCCGAGGCCACCGTGCTGATCGCCTCCTGCCACGAGACCTCCGCCAGCCGTCCGCCCTTGCGCACCATCGGTTGCCGCAGCCGGTTGGGGCTGCGCACGAACTCGTGGGCGTGCCAGCCGCGCTTACACAGTTTGCCCTGGCCGATGGGGTGCCCCAGGCTCGGCGACGAACCCGTCACCACGCCGTCCTCGACGCCGAGATACACCCCGCACCCCGAACCGCAGTAGGGACATACCGTCAGCACGTTCTGCATCGAATTCCTACCTTACCCAGTGCCTCGCTATCGCTCCACCGCAGGCCGACTCATGGACCCGTCTTGAGCCCACTTTGCGTTGCGGGGGAACGCGCCGGCCATCCCGGTGTCCACGAGGCGGGAGTCGCGACATCGCCCCAGCGGGCTACAACTCCGGTCTCGTGGGAGTACCGCCTGGGGTCGGCTCAGCCAGGCGGCGCGCACCGTGCGCCCCATGCGATAACCGATCTTGCCAAGCAAGATCGCCTAGATTCTCTCTTCGCTCTTGCGGCCCAACAGCCGCTCGATTCGCCCCACCAGGTCCGCGGGATTGATGGGCTTATCCACAAAGTCCTCGACCGGCAGATAGGCGCCCGGCTCATAGGTGCCATCGCTCTGGTCGGGATAGAAGCGCAACTTCGTCCTTTCGTGAATGGCGCTAATTATAATGATCGGAATACCCTTGATCCGTTCGTCCGCATCGCGCCGCAGCGCCCATACGAAATGAAACCCCTCCGTCCCTTCGGGCATCATCACATCCAGGACGATCACGTCCGGCCGCTCGGCGCGCACCTGGGCCAGACCTTTCCCCCCGTCTTCGGCCGTCACCACCTGGTAGCCGTTGCGCTCCAGGATGAGCCGGGTTGCCTCGACCACGTCGGGATCGTCGTCCACCACCAGCACCTTCGCCCTGTCCGCCATGCCCGCTCCTGGCCCCGCCGTGCCTCACGACGCCGGATTTGTGCCATTTTTCACAAAGACTTTACCATATTAGATGCGCTCGCGCAACCTCCTTCTGGGGGGTTTCCAGCAAATTTCTTACCGGCGATAAAGATTTCCCCGGGCGCCCCCGAATCCGCGCCTTGCCAACCGGCCACCTCCGTCTTGACGGCCCCCACCGCCGTGGTACCATGGCAGCACTGTGAAGCGAATCATCAGCGCCTCGCGCAGGACCGACCTCGTCGCCCACTACCCTGATCTGCTGGCCGACCGCATTGGAGAGATCGGCGCGGAGTCCATCCACACCCTGGTGATCTGGACCAAGGATCCGCGGAACCTGCTCCAGCATCGTCGCCTGCGGGCCACCCTGGGCGCTGTAGGGCAAATCTACCTGCATTGGACCATCACGGGCCTGGGTGGAACTTTCCTCGAGCCCCGGATTCGGCCACCGGGTTTGCAGGCCCCAATGTTGACCGAGGTAATCAATTTAGTCGGATCGCCGAAGCGCATGGCCTGGCGCTACGATCCACTGATCACCGCCTCCCGCAACGGCGAGACGGCAGGTAACGTGAGCATCGAGTGCTTCCGGCCACTGGCCCAGGCGTTCGCGGCCCAGGGGGTGGCGCGGGTGCATACATCCTTTGTCTGTCTCTATGCTAAGGTGAGGCGCCGCGCCGCCCGCGAGCGCGTGGAGATCGTCGAGTATCCGCCCGAGGAGCGCGACGCTTTTCTCCGCCGACTTCGTGAGGAGGCGGCGCGCTTCGGCCTCGAGGTGATCGCCTGCTGCGAGCCCGGCCAGCCCCGCGGCGCCTGCGTCAACGGCGCGCTCCTGGCTTCGCTGCACTCCGCGGGCGAACCGTGCTCCACCCGGCGGGCTGGCGACCAGCGCCTCTTGTGCGGCTGCACCGAGAGCCTCGACATCGGCCAGTACCTGCGCTGCCCCTCCGGCTGCCTCTACTGCTACGGCTCGCCGGCGTGTAACGCGGGGGACTTCTCAGGCGTATAGGTTATGGAGGGTCATCACGGAAGGCCATGCGCGGATGCGGACGCGGTGACCCCTGAGAGCGACGAGGCTCTGGTAGCCCGGCTTTGCGAGGGGGGCATGGAGGCCCTGGCGGGGCTGATGGTTCGCCACGCCTCTGTGATCGAAGCCTTCTGCCGCTGCTACGTGGATCGCGACGCAGCGCAGGACGCGACACAGGAGACGTTCGTGCGAGTCCTCCAGCGATGCCATACGATGCGCCGCGGCAATGCCTTCAAGCCCTGGCTCTATGCGATCGCGCGCAATGTGTGCGTGAGCATGCTGCGGCGGCAGCGCGTCCGGGCCACGCTGCCCCTCGAGGCCGTGACGATCCTGACCGACCCGCCCGACGAGGCCGTCGCCCAGAAGGAACGGCGCAGAGCAGCCCTGCGCGAGGTGGACCGCCTGCCGCGGGCCTATCGAGACGTCGTCATCATGTGCTTCCTGTTGGATTTCACGTGTGAGCAGGCCGGCGCCGTGCTGGGCGTCAAGGCGGGCGCGGTCCGCGTCCGCCTGCACCGCGCGATTCGCCGCCTCCGCGAATCACTCGCCAAGTCGGGGATGCTGCCATGAAGTGCCGTGATGTTCGTCCGTATCTGGTGCCATTTCTCAAGGGTGCGCTGGATGCTGCGACGGCCGATCAAGTGCGCTCCCACCTTGCCGCGTGCGCATCGTGCGCCCGCGAAAGCGCGTACCTCGAGCCCGCCGTCGCCTTCTTGGCGCCGATGCGGCTCGCTGTAGCCCAGACTGCTGAAAGGGGATTGATCGAGATGGTTCAAGCACAGGCTCTGCAAGGTTTCCCGCGCTCGCGGCGCCACGGCTGGCGCTGGGCCGTGGCCGCGGCGGCGGCGGCGGCGGTGGTTGCGGCGCTGATCGTCTCGCGCCACCCGAGAACCACGCCTGGGGGCGGACAGGCGCCTGGCGGTTCGGCGCTGCGCCGAGGCGATGTGGGCATGGTCGCCCAGACCTTCGGCGCCCCGCAGGTTCGTGCCGCCGGGGGCGCGTGGCGCCCCGTCAAGCAATACGCCACCTTCCGCATCGGCGACGAACTTCGCTCAGGCCAGAGTGAGGCCTTCGACCTCTGGTTCGCTGATGGCAGCCGGATGCGGATCGGGCCCAACACACACCTGGCGCTCCTGCCGCCCGGAGGGAGGGGCGGCAGGCCGGCCACGGTCCGCCTCGCTCGGGGGAACGTCTCCGTCACGGTGATGAAGGCTCAGAACCGCTTCGCCATCCGCACCCCGGCCGCCACGGCCACCGCCACGGGCACGCGCTTCGCGCTCAACGTGGCCCACTCAGGCCGAACCAACCTGGCGGTGTTCTCGGGCTCGGTCGTCTTCTCCAATGCCTCGGGCACGGTCACGGCCACGGGTCCCGCCCGCACAGCTGCCAGTGCCGGGTCGGCTCCGGAGCAGCCGGTCTCGATCGGCATGCAGGACTTGCTCGAAGGCGCTCCCGGCACCCTCCGCGACGACTTCGACACGCCCCCGCTGAACGAAGCCGTCTGGATACCCCAGGCAGTTGACAGAGGCGTCCTCATCGCCCAGCAGGACGGACGCCTCACCATCCAGGGCGCGCGTCTTGGCAACTCGCCCTACTGGCGAGCCCGGTTACTGACTTACTACTTCCCGCGGCAGGACTTCTCCGCCGCCGTGAGTTTTCGGGCCGGTGCCGAGGGCCGGGAGGGCGCGGGCCTCGATGTGGGCACAGGCCACAGCGCCGAGGGAGAGGGCGTGTCATTCGTTCCAGGCCAGGGCTACCGGTTCTTCGGACGCGGCACGCTGCGGCCCTTCGGGGACGAGACGCGTGTGTTCCATAGGCTGCGGCTTGAGTACCAGGCGGACCGCCGCCTGCTCAGCGGGTTCGTGGACGACCTCCAGGTAGGCAGTGAGGCCATAGACGCGCCGTACCTCTTCCTCGCCTTCGGCACGGCGTCGGCCACCAACAAGATGCCCGTTGCTCTCGAGTTTGATGACTTCGAAGCGCAGTTCAGCGGAGCCAGTCCCGTCGCCATCTCGCCTCGGCCCTTCGGCGCTGCGCTGGCTGCCACGTCGCCCGGGGCCGTTCTCCAGGCGGGTCCACCCGATGCCTGGGATGGCGGACGGGCCTACAACCCATCCATCCTCAAGCGCGGGGACCACTACGAGATGTGGTACGCCGGCGAGCCCCTCGAGGGCAACTGGCGCCGCGCCGGGATCGGGCTGGCCTACTCGCGCGACGCAGTCAACTGGCAGCGCTACCAGGGCAACCCCGTGCTCATCAACTCCGACGGCGTCGGCGCGCCCTGTGTCCTCTACGGCGACTGGCGCGATGGGAGAGGCCCCTACTACAAGATGTGGCACCGCCGCTCCGCGCCCGCCTTCGGCGGCGGGCCCATCAAGACCATCGCCTATGCCGAGTCGCCAGACGGGATCCACTGGAAGGACTTCGGCGTGATCGCCGGCAAGAGCTTCAAGGAAGGCCTTGGCGACCTCACCAGCCCCAGCGTCCTTTACCTCCCCGACGCGCCGGGGCTGGCTGCGCCCTACCTGATGTACTACACCACCGGCGCCGCCAGCAACGGGCTGTGCCTCGCCGTCTCCGACGACGGCATCCACTGGCGGCCACATGGGGTCGTGATCGCGCCGTCACCGGGCAGTTGGGATAGCGACACCGTGGCCGACAGCCGCGTGCGATACGTCGGCGGCAAGTTCCACATGTTCTACGCCGGCTTCGGCGCCGATCCGCGTTGGGGCGCCGCCATCGGCTACGCCGTCTCCGACGACGGCCTGCACTGGCGCAAGAGCAGCCGCCTGGCGGTCGCCGGCAGCGATGTGCCGGGCGAAGCCGACTTCGGCATTACCCAGCCGTTCGCCCTGGTGGACGGCGACGCGGTGAGGATCTGGTACGTGGGCGGCCCCTACTCCGGCGTCTTCGGCTTCTGGGGCCAGAACATCGGCTACGCCCAGATGCCCGTGGCCTCCCTGGCGCGCTAGCGATGGCGACACAGCGCCCTCTTTCCAGGTAGGGGCGTACGCCTCCCCCCGTCGTGGGGGAGGGTAGGGTGCGGGGGCGTGGCTTCATGTCGCGGCTACTCACCCCCACCTTACGCCTCCCCCATCAAGGGCGAGGAAAGGTGGGGTCGCCGAGAGCGGATTCCGAGACAGCCTCAGCAGTGCGCCCCTGGTCCAAGGGGCAAGAAAAGGGGGCGGTCCCGACGCGGATGTCGGGACCGCTGTGTGGGAGGTGGCCCCGAAGGATCGGGGAGCCTCGTGCTGCATGCCAGGCGGTACTGCCCGACAGGCGTACAGAATCACACCGCGGCCGCGAGTTGGCCTTGCTCCATGGTCATGCGGCCCCGGCACTCCGGACAGGTCGCCTCGCCCGCGCCGGTCGGCCACACGAACCGGCACCCGCACGCCGGGCACTCGACCTCAATCCCGATGGGTTCGCCTCCGTAGGTCTGCGCCACCAGCAACCCCGCGGTGACGGCGCCCCCCAGGCACAGCAGGGTCAGCGCCACCGCCACCGGACCCAGGGCATCCGCTCCGCCTCCGGGGGTGACCCGGCTCAGCGCCAGCAGTGCGCCCACCAGCAGCCCGAGCAGGCCGATCACCCAGCCGGCGGTACTCGCCTCCCGGTCGCGCACCGCGCAGGGGTCGCAGGGGAGATGATGTCCGTGACGCGGGCAGCGGATGGTTCGGCTTCGCTCACCACAGGTTGCGCCGGCGTCCTGGGCGCGCTCGGGGTGGGGGAGATCGCCGACCGCAATCCCGTTCGTGTGGGTCCACCACCGGCTGGCCGTCGAGGACGATGAAGCAGGGGAACTCGCCATCGCACTCCTCCCTTCTCAGGGTGACCCAAGGTCAAGCCCCCTCCCGACGAGTCGGGATTGGGTAGGAGCCACGTCCCCAGCCGGCGTCCGGGCTACAGGGTAGCAGGTTTTCTCTGATTTGCAAGACGAAAGCATGTTTCCATAATGTGAGAACAGGCGTGCCCCTGGCTGCCCGTCTGGAATGCCGGCAAGGGCCCGGTAGGCGCCCTGCGGCCCTCCACAGCCATTCTTGCGGGCTGCAGCGACCCTGGTTGCGTGGAGGGAGAAAAGCCTTCCGCGCAGAAAATCGTGCCATCACGCTTTCGGAGGCTGATTTCATGCCCAGATTCCGGCCGCTCAACCTCACCCGGCATTTCAATTCCTCTGCGCGCCTCGGCCGCCCGCGCTGGAACAAAGCCCTCGAGGCCATGGTGGACAAGATCCCGCGCGGCCCCCAGACCGCGTGGGGCATTCCGTTCCGCCTCGGTCCCAGGAACGTGGACGCCCGCGGCCTGATCGCCCTGGCCAAAGGCGCGGAAGTGGCCGTGCCCATCGGCGCTCGCGCCACTCACGTCTGCTTCTTTCACTTCTGCGACTCGCCCAAGGCGCCCAGCGCCGGCGGTGAGCCATTCGCTGAATACGTGCTTCGCTATCGCGATGGCACCGAGCACGCGCAGCCCATCCGCCGCCGCTTCGAGGTGAGCGCCTTCGGCGCCGGCTGGATGGACAACGCCTTCGCCGCCCAGGGCTCGCGCATGCGCGGCCTCGCCACCCCCGAGAACACGCCGGCCTGGGGGGTGCGCCAAACCGGCGTCAGCGGCGGCGCCGGCCCCGGCGGCTGCTGGATCTACGCGCTCGAGAACCCGCGCCCCGAGCAGCCCATCGCCTCGGTGCTTCTCCGCGGCGCCGCCAAGCAGCCCCTCGCCGTGCTGGGCATTACGCTCTACGACGGCCCCGGCCACCCCCTGCGCCACGTGCCGCGCCGTATCTACAGGCTCGTCCTGCCACCCAGGGAGAAGGTGCTCACCAGGGACCTCCAGGCCGAGATAGACATGGGCATCATCACCCGCGTCTGGGCCGTGCCTGCCAAAGTAGATGCGGCTTGGCTCAAGGCGCCGGAGCGCGGCCTCGGAATGCCGCGCGCGCCCGAGGCGCCCGGCCGCGAGTTTCTGGTTGAGGCGACCGGCGCCGAAGGCGCGAGACTCTCCGTCAAAGCCGGCCGCGCGAAGAAGCGCGACATTCCCTTCGGCGACGCCTGGTCGAGGGGCCGCGCGCAAAGCGCCGACGGCCAGGCGCGCGTCACGCTGGCGCACCCGCGCCGCCAGTGGCTGTTCGTCACCGTCACCGACGCCACCACCGGCAAGCCCACCCCCACGCGGATCCATTTCGCCGGCCCCGATGGCGAGTACATTCCGCCCTATGGCCACCACGCCGTCGTCAATGACAACTGGTTCGAGGACTACGGCGGCGACCTGCAATTGGGCGCGCAGTCCTTCGCCTACGTCCCCGGCCGCTTTCAGACCGACATGCCCGTCGGCGAGGTGTACGTTGAGATCAACAAGGGCTTCGAATACGAGCCCGTCCGCAAGCGCCTGCAGATCCGCGCCGGCCAGCGCCAACTCAACCTCGCCATCAATCGCTGGCGCGACCTGCGCAAGGAGGGCTGGGTCACCGCCGACACCCACGTCCACTTCATCAGCCCGCAGACGGCCTGGCTGGAGGGCCAGGGCGAGGGGCTCAACCTCATCAACCTGCTGGCCTCGCAGTGGGGCAGGCTGTTCACCAATGCGGCCGACATCAGCGGCCAACTCTCCGGCTGCTCCGGCGACGACACCCTCGTCTGGGTCGGCACCGAGAATCGCCATCACCTGCTGGGCCACATCTCCATGCTCGGGACGCATGGCGACCCGGTCTATCCCATGTGCGCGGGCGGCCCCGGCGAAGCCTACATCGGCGACCCCGACATCATGACCATGACCCAGTGGGCGCAGACCTGCAAGGAGCGCGACGGCGTGGTGATCCGCCCGCATTTCCCGGGGCCCTCGTGCGAGGAGCCGGTTTATTTCGCGCTGGGCCAACTCGACGGCACCGAACTGCGCAACTTCGCCAACCCCGACTCCGGCAGCCTCGACGAGTTCTGCTTCAAGGAGTGGTACCGCTACCTGAACTGCGGCTACCGCACCGCCGCCGTCGGCGGCACCGACAAGATGAGCGCCGGCATGCCCGTGGGCGGCGTGCGCACCTACGCCCGGCTCGGCCGCAGCCAGGGCTTCACCTTCGAGAACTGGGGCCGCGCCATCCGCGCCGGCCGCACCTTCACTACCTCGGGGCCGCTCCTCGACCTTCAGGTAGACGGCCACAGCATCGGCGACGAGATCCGGATCCCCGGCCGCCGCGCCACGGTCGAGGTCGAGGCCCGCGCCGAGTGTGCGTGGCCGATAGACCTGCTGGAGGTGGTGGTCAACGGCACCG
>Ga0315288_10013217_pt1 | contig 10339 bp, 7 predicted proteins | sample YL17G11_20_MG_FD_203454 | JGI IMG/M metagenome (GOLD analysis project Ga0315288, IMG submission 203454) | Sediment microbial communities from Yellowstone Lake, YNP, Wyoming, USA - YL17G11_20 | ecosystem: Environmental > Aquatic > Freshwater > Lake > Sediment | place: USA: Wyoming | collected...
TTGTTAATTGTTTTGTGTTTGAATTTCTTTTTCTTTTCTTTTAGATAAGAGTTCTCTAACTCTATTTTTATTTCTTTCTTCTTTTTGTTCTTCCATCCCTAAAAATGTCATAGAACTTTCGGTGTCAATATCTATCATTGCGTTATCAAATTTACAATTCTCAAATACAACTCCATCATCACCAATTCTTGATTTTGTTATCGCTATTGTTGCCAACTTTAACTCTTTTTGTTGTAGAGTCTTGGCTACAGTTATAATAACGTGTCCAACTTGTGCTTTCTTAATCGATCCACCCATTTGATCTGTTGTTACTACTTCAGACGAAATAGATTGTCTATTACCTTGAGTTGCCGTCCATCCCACTAAATTAAGTTCGTGACACATCGCCTCAAATCCCCTCATAACCGAACCTTCACTTTTCCATTCGTCACCCAAATTCTTATCAGGAACAACACAATCAATGTAATCCAAAACAACCATATCAACCTTAACCCCATCAGCAATCATTTTTCTAATTTGATTTTTTAATTGTAACATCGTTACTGTGTCCGATGGTAATTTTTTCATGATTAGTTTGTTTAACATACTATCCTCAATCTCTTTAACTTTAGTCATTACCTCTTCTTTTCTCTCTGACAAATCATCAGGGTGGATTTTTGTCCACAAGGTGAAGTGTTTTCTCTGTATTATTTTTGAATTATCCTCAAAAAACACTTGGAGAACGTTATTACCTAAGTTAAATGCGTGATTCGCAATCTTTGTTAAGATAGTAGACTTACCCACACCTGTTGGTGCTAAAATAACCCCAATCTCACCTCTCGCTAAACCACCTTTTAATAGTCTGTCAATACCTGGTATTCCCATTGGAATTGGATGTCTATAGTCTTCATCAAGAACTTGTTCAAGATTTGAGAATACATTCAACATTGATGTGTCTTTTGCACCAACTTGTAATGCCTCCCTAACTAACTCTTCAAGAGTGTCGTAATTCTCAAACTCACCTCCGTCAATAATCTTTTGAGCCTTACCCATTACCTTTTGAAGTTCCTGTTGTTTACAAAACTTTAACGCCTTTTCTTGGACAAAACCTACACCATCGATAGGTGCATCTTTAATCTTCTTAATGGTGTCAAGAACTATTTTTGACGCAATTTCTTGTTGTAGTTCTGATTTTGTAACCTGTTCAAGTGTCTCAAAAGATGGTGTGTGATCAAACTTAACATAATACTCTCTAATCATCTGTATTATTATTTTGAAGTATTTGTTTTCAAAATAGTTGTTCTCTATTACATCAATTATTGAATGTGAAAAATCCTTATCTAATATAATTTGATTTAGTAGTTGTAACTGAAATGTGTTACCTAAATATTCAAAATTTTTACCCGTCGCCATACTTTTTTTCCTTTCGTTTGTAAAGATAAATACTCTTAGTTTTTAATAAATTCTGAATAAAAATAATTAAATTTTTGACCTGAAAAAATGTCAGTAAGCGTTGAGAGTATGTTTTTCAACTTGGGGCGTAAGTCAACGGTATATCTCACCTTTGGAGGGTATGCTTTAGCGTTAAACGCTCTATGACAAATTGTCAGGTCTCCCAATTTAATTAGTAAATTAAAAACCTCATCACCATCCGTAATTGAAGTGTTTAATACTTCAGGATTTTCCGTAATTTCATATTGATTATCTAACATATAACTAACGGTTCTCATCTTTAGATTATGTTGAAGTTCTACACAAAACACCCTTATGTAGTCGTAAAACTCCTCAGATTTGTGAGCATTTCGGTTGAAATTTCTAACATTAAAGAATCGTTGGACAACGATATTATCATTACACATTAACAAAAACTCTAATTTTGTTATTTCTTGTTCTTTCATTTTTTTGTTTTACTTTTGTTTTTAAAATTTGTTTTTTCTTTTCTTGTTAATTTTAGAAAAGGTGTCAAAAAACCAACCCATGCATCATCTCTCTTAGGTAGGTATTTGAAGAGTCCATCTTCCATCATCATTCTAATTAAATTCTTATGTCCTCTTCCGTCGGGATCCATCGACTCGGAATAATAAGATTCAACTAATTCTTTCCCTTCTTCACTTATTAGTGGTTCTGATAAATCTACAAGTTTTTTATTTATCTCGTAATACTCATCACCAAAAATACCATCTTTAGTTCTACCACTTAATAAGTTTTTTAAAGATTGATTGTCTTTATCTTCTTTTAAGAGTAATTCTCCTTTTGTTAAAATATCGTCGATATTTACCTCTTTGTCAAGTAACTCAGGAAATAACTTAACTAATGTTTTTTCTCCCAAATAATAAATTCCATTAATGTTGTCTGACTTATCGCCAGATAATATTTTCCAAGTTTTAACATTATAGTGGGGTATCTCAACATCACACATTTTAATCATATCTCCATTCTTATAATGTTTTTTAGTGCTTGGAGAATAGATACTCACATCTTCAGAGATAAGTTGTGTAAGGTCTCTATCACTTGAGAATATAGTTTTGTGTTCGTATTTAGATATCTTACAATAGTGTGCAATAATGTCGTCGGCCTCACAATCATCAATTTCAATATGTCTTATAAACATCTCTTCAAGATATTGTTTTACTCTTGTCTTTTGGTATGAGAATGAATTTACTTGTTCTTCGGTATTTGCTTGTCTTCTGTTAAGTTTATAATTGGGATAAAATAATCTTCTTTGTGTTGAACTACTTTCGCTATCCCAACAAACCACAACTTTATTGTAGTTTCCTTCATCCAAAAATTTTCTGGTTGTGTTTAAGAAATGCCAAATCCCACCAACATGTTCTCCTTTATTATAAAAATCTTTGACCCCACAAACTCCAATCTTTAGTAGATTGTTGCCATCAATAACAAGAGTTTTAATCATTTAAATTTTTTAAGTCGTTTGAAAATACTTTTTTACTCGTCAGAGTCATCATCAGATTCGTCCAAAGAATAATCTGAATAACCTAATTTTGTTTCCCAATAATCTGAATATTCTTTCTTATAGTTATCCAAAGATTCTTTTGTGTCTGTAATATAACCTTGTGGTACCGCAATAATCTTACCATCTTTATATCCAAGACCATTAACGTGATTCTTTAATATAGAAATTTTTGTTCTAATTGCAAACGATACTTTTCTACCATTCTTAGTAGCATCAATGTGACTAATACCCGCCTTTTTCTGATTACCAAATAAAAAAACTAATGATGATGCCAGCCATACCGCTTCACCACCTTTGGCCTTGATTTCAGGTTGCCCAAATGGGTTGTCAGGGAGTAATACCCAAGGTTGATTTAAAATTACAAGAGTGTTATAATAAGGATATTCTTCTTTTTTAGATTTTGAGATTCTTGAATGAATTCCCATACCAATCTTATCGGCAAGTACCTTAGCGTTGTGCATCCCACCACCTTTTCCATCAAAAGTCATCTGACAAGGTACACTACCAATACTATCCCATAAAAACAATAAGTTATAAGGTATATCGCCTTTTTCTTGAGAATCAAGAATATTATTAATGAATTCTGTTGCTTGTTCAATCACATCAAACGAATCATTAAAAATAAACATACCATCATACTCACCAAGTTCGTTTTTCTCAGCTTGTAATCCTAATTCAATAGCGTGTTCCCAACTCCATTTTTTCTCAGTAATAATAAGAACAGGTAAATGACCTTTCTTTTGCGCATCAACTGCGGCCAATATCATTGCCGTTGTTTTTGAAGTATTTGAGTGCCCCAAGAACATGTTAACACCCCCCATTACAGGTCCGGGTAACCCACAAGAGTTCATAAACGCTTCACCACAATTATAAAAACTTTCGGGTTTATATTTTGTTTTGGTGGAAAACTTACTTTTTATTGCGTCTAAACTAAATTCTTTCTTTTTTAATGCCATAATAATAATTAATAATTGTTATAAAAAATATACATAAAAAAACGGGAACTTTAAAGGGTTCCCGCTTAATATTTTGTTGTTAATAAACTTAGAATGGTAGGTCTTCATCCACATCAGAACTAACTTGTGGGTCTACAGTTTTGTTAACTGTTTTTGTTGTAGATGCCATAGATTTTGATCCTCCCATTGACGTTTCTTCCTCAGAGTCATTTGAATAAACAAATCCTCCCTTTTCAGAACTCCATCGTGGTGTTTCTCCTCTTGCAATCGCCTCTAAATATTCAACCGGTTTTTTAGAATAAACATCCTCCCAAGTTAATGAATCATTTACCCAAGAATCCATAGTTTCTTTATTTCCGTGTGTTGGTGCCGGATCATCATACATAACCGTTTGGATTACTGTGTAAGTTGCCCCTTTTGGGGTTTTTGCTTTAGTTAACTCAAGTATTAAGTCTCTCCCATTATCTGGATCGGTAACGTCTCCTTTTGCTTTCCAAATTGGAATAATTTTGTCAAGAATTCCTTCTTGTTTGTAATTGTGTTTAAATCTCCAAAATTTAACTCCGTCGGATTCATTATCACGATCAATTACTTTAACGATATAAAACTTACGAGCTTTATATTGTGTTGCCAATTGTTTGTCTGATTCACGACCTGTTGACATAAGTTCCTCATAAACCTCGTTTAAAGGTGAACGTTCGTTATCATTTTTTCCTGGATCATAAAATTTTTGCCATTTACCATCAACACTTATTTCGTGGAACCAAACTTCTTTGAAGGGTGATGATCCATCAGTTGTAGGTAAAATGCGAATTGTCTTTTGACCTTGTTTCTCGTTGTCCTTTAAAAGGGCTGCGAAATATTTTTTCATTCTTTCTTCTTGTGTGAATTTTGAGGTGCCAGAAGAACCACCTTGTTTTGAGCTCTCATACTGAGCCAAAACTGCATCTAAAACATTGTTTGTCGCCATGTTGTAATTAAATTAAAAGTTTATTTGTAAAATATAAGTATAGAAAAGTGTTTAGTCAAATGTTTGTCGCCGTTTAAATAAAAAAAAAGGTCGAAATTTTCGACCTTATATGTTATGAATTATATCTGTTTAATAGTTCATCATCTTCATCCTCCATTGGTTGATTAAAAGATTTTTCAATGTCACTAGGACTAAAATTCTCAACATCATCTTGAGTTAAAACATATTCGTTTTTACCTGATGCCTCCATTTCATCTTTTTTATCGACAAAGAAGTCGGATAAACTTTGTTTGTAAGGACCTGAATCCAAACTCCTTAATTCTAATTTTTCTTGAGGTGTTTTAGGTCTATATTTTTCAAGTTTAGCATCCAAACCATCAATCTTAGTAACAAGACTATCCATCTCACCAAGTTTTTCTTCCATAGATTTAATCTGATCAAAAAGATTGGTAAAATATTCTTCTTGTTTGTCAGCCATTGTTTTTTGGCTATCAATTAGGTCAGTAATATCAATTTCTTCGGATTCTCCTTCTCCTTCACCTCCAATTTCCTCAACATCTGGATCATTCTTAACATCTATAGGGGCCGGTGCCGCTCCATCCGCAGGTGGTGGTGGTGGGGCCGGTGCCGCAGGATCTACAGGTGGTGCTCCTGCCGCAGGATCTACAGGTGGTGCTCCTGCCGCTGGGTCAATAGGTGGTGGAGCGTCTTGTTCCATTATATATTTGTTAATAGAGTTATATCTCGTTATCTCTCTTAATATTTTGTCATCAATTCCCATCTTATCCGTTTAATAATGTTTTTATACCATGTGTGGTCTCTACTTGTATTTTTTTAAATGCTCTCTTTGTATTGTCAACCCTTTCAATAAGACCATCTTTCATTCTTAGGGTATAACAATCGCCAGTATCGAGGTCACAAACTTCTTTTGTTCCATTTCCCATGTCTTTTTCAGACACTCTTGTGTTTTTACCAAGATAGTTGTCCAATATTAATTTAGTGTTCATATTATTTTTTATTATAAATATCGCGTTATGTTGAAAGTTTAACCATTCAACGAATCAAATAAATTAAAAGCTTCTTTAAATTCCTGTTTAACCAAGGCCACATTTTGTTCGGACATCTTAGACCAAACATCTTGATTTTGTTTTATTGGGTAGTAAGTTACATAAATTTCAGATAACGTATCTATTGAACTTTGAGCGGTTCCACTATTTCCAACAGTTGACGTAAACGTATCCACCAATCCTTTTGTTCTTTCAAAAACAAACTGAATAAAAGTATCGAATGATGTAAACTTAGCAATTGGGACATTTCTAGCAGTCCCTCTAGAAACACAATAATATTTTGTATCAATATAACTTGCAAATGCCTCCCCATATGTTTGGGTTAAATCAATTGTACTATAATTATTTTCATATGCTGATATACCTGTGGAATTTCCCGAATCAACATAAATAAAGGTAAACATGATTAATGACTGTAGAACAAATTTGTCTTCAACAAGACCAATAGATGCTAAATACGTATTAATATCATTATATAATTCTCTACTTGTTTTAGATGTTTGAGCCGGCACATCAATTGCCGTATATTGGTAATATCTTGGATTAATTGATTCGGCACAATCTTGGTTTTTAGTTAATTGCTCACTAGATTTAATATTTGCCAACACATTTTCTTGTTGGTTCAAAATATTATCCGAACTATTTAAATTTTTCTGTTCTTTCTCTTTAATTTTAGCCTCAATTGTTGATAATAACTTTACGTTCAATGTTTGTAAGAAATTATCAATTCTTGGTAAACTATAGAATGGTTGTCTTGACCCATCAAAGGTTGTTTCAAACCCACTTTCCGTAATATTATGAGTCACACTTCTAATCATATATGGCCCACTAAACATTGGTATATTTCTAATGTTAAAATACATCATAGGTTGTATTAAAGCGCACCCCATCATGTCAATAGAACATTCATAACTTCTATTTTTATATAAATTATATAGAGAAACACTTTGTGTTGATGATCTTGTGTTTCTACTTTGATTTGCCATTTGATTTAACATTTCCAAAGATTCTGATGTAGGTTTGCCAGGTGTTTGACTAACACTAAATTGTTTAAATATTTGTTGATTTTGTGATGTAATATCAACATTAAAACCAACGACTTTATTTGAGTTAGCCCAATCTTTTTTATCCATTTGATTTTCAATTAAGGGGTTATCACTTGCTCTTCTGAGGTCAAAAGCGTCATCCCTATACCTATAATCAATATTATCTTTCATATCCAAATGTTCACTTGGTTTGTTGGCATAGAAACATAAAAATTTAGGCGAACTATTTCTATAATCTACGTTTAAGAATGTTCCAAATAATGTATTAGCAAAATCTAAGGACCCATCAGGTTTTGGGGTTGGGTTTTTTAATGCGTCCTGCACATTGTAAAAATTAACATAAGACGGTAACATGAAGTGTTGAAAGTTATTTTGAACTAAAATTGTTGTAACTATATCTAACAAGTTATTTTTGTAAGTCCCTCCCTCAATTAGATTTTGTATTTCAAATATATCAACAAGTATTTTATCTCCAACATTTCTACTCGCCCTATCAACTAACATAACATCCTCAAATAATGTTTTGTTTTTAAAATCATAACCAGAAATCCAAGTATCATTTAATGCTTTAAACGTTTCCCACAATTCAGTCCTTGTTTGTTCTGTAAATCCAGCTTCAAGACCGGCTCTATTTGTTGAACCGTCACCTTCAATAAAAACGGTTGGTAATTCTTTCCTAACCTGAGGCATCATAATATTAATCACATTAAATATATAAGCGTCTGATTGATCAAAATAATCGTTCATCAACCCATAGAATTTGGTTAAATTTAGATTATTATCAACTAACTTTTGACTTGCATATATCTTAATTAAAGGTGCAAAGTCGGTCACATTTTTTTCATTAAACTGTACGTTTAGATCAACAAAAAAATCAGTTATATATGACCCATTATTGGAATATATTAATTTAGGTATTGTTGAGTTACCAACATAATACTCTAACGCTTTCCAAGTTTCTGGGTTTTGTTGTTTAGAGTTTGCCAATGTAAGTGATCCACCTTGTGTTGGTAATGTTCCATTTTCATAAGGACCATAAATAATTGGGTCTTCAAGGAATTTATTTGAAAACGTTAAAAACAATCGTCTATTAAACATAGATGGGTTACCATATTTAAATACAACATTATAATTAACAAAATTTGACAATATCTGTTGGAAGTTATCGTTTTGACTTGTTATAACACTAGATAAAACTGTTTCTGGCGATGTTCCAGTTGGCGTTTTAACTTTAAGTAATTCTCTCATTAAGTATTGAAAATTCTTATTTCCCTTATCAGATATTAGTTCTGTAGTCGCATTTGGATTTGCCATCTGATTTAAAAGTTGTAGACTTTGACTATCGGTAGTTGTTGGTAATGTATCTACGTAATCATAAATTGACCTACTAAAGTTTAAAAATTCAGATTCAAACCCATCTAATGTTTGAATATCAAAGGTTGTAAATAACTCCTCAATGTTCGTATATTTTGTTTGGTTACCAGTAATTAAAAAGTTTTGTTGTAGTTTTTCTGTATTAAAAATTTCCTTCATATATGTTTCAGGATTATTTTTAACAACCTTATCATTATCAAACCAACCATATTGTGGTGCATTCCAAAATAATCTAACAGAACCATTAAACATTGCGTTGTTATTTAATAATTCAACTTTCATTGTCCCATTTTTAAATGCTTCAACTTTTGTTTGATTTAAATTAGACCCAAATGAAGGTAAGGTATAATAACCAGTCCCATCTGTCGTTCTAACAACAACAGACCATGGTGTAACCCTCATACTTCTTTGACCATTATTAGGGTCAAAACCTGAAGTTTCAAATATGGTTGAGTTAGTAGTATTGATTAGTTTTAGTTTACCCGAAGTAATAAGTGGTTGTATCTGTGATGATCCAATTCCTTGTAGAAAAACATTTGCAACAACAAAATTTGATGTCGTTGCGGTTTGACCTGAGGATATTGAGTAAGTTCCAATTCCTCCATTTATACCTGACAACTGACTTAATATGGTTACATTACCATTTAAAGCCGCACCATTTAATATTGTGTTAGCAGATAATATATTACTATCAATCGCAGTAACCTTTAATGGTGAGTTGGCAACAATAAAGTTTGACGTAATTGCGTTGGTTGGTGTAATTAAATATGTCCCATTATCGTTTGTTGTTCCAGTTACCTGAACCCCTAAAGTTAAAGGCCCATTAGTTAATGGTCCAACAATAATAGTCCCACTTGTGATTCCACTACTTGTAAGATTAGTTATTTTAGCATAACTTTTTATGACAAAATTTATGTTTGTTGCAGTTATAGAAACTGGCATAATATAAGTTCCCGTTCCACCTGAGACACCAGATATTTGGGACAATATGCTTGTTGTTGTATTTAAGGACGGTAATTGTATTATAACATTTGGTTTAATAAAATTATAATCTATTGTGTTAACAGTTAAAACAGTACCGCTCATAGAACAAGTCCCCGAAACGTCAAAAGTTGTGCAATCACCACTTATTGGTGTTATCACACATTTACCCGTAACTTGTGTTTGACCACTAAACAATTTCAACCCTTGTAAAAATACGTTAAAGTCATCCGTTAATTGTGGGTAAAATCCCGTATTAATATCTGTAAATGGTTGAGTACCTGTCGTGTTTTCTAAAACAATGTCTCTTTGTGTTCCATCAATAAGTAAATTAAAACTTTTTGTTGCCGCAGAATTAACTGGATCCCAATTCTCTAAATAATTAAAGTTTTTCCATATTGGATCTAATATGTCTTCGCCACTTTCTTTATAAACTTTGTATCTGTGCCAAATAGCCCCATATTTTAATATCCAAGCGTATGGTAATTTATGAACCGCACCAAACTTCTTTAGTGTTGATAATATGTAATCCAAATCGGAAACCGATCCTTCTTTTAACGTTTTATATTTTTCTCTTAAAGTACCAAGTGGTAAACTATTTAAAAATAAATAAGCGGCTGTTTTATATGGATATTTGTCCCCTTGTTTATATCTAAAATTAAATAACCCCTGTTGTATCGCATTTATAAAATATGGGGTATTCAACATTGACGTTGTTTGATTTGGCGTAAACCAATTATTAGTATAATTTACATACTCTAAATTACCCTCAGTAACAACTTGATCCTCATATTTTCTTGTGTCATAAAAATCCTTTAGGGTTTCAGTTGTCGGAGTAACTATTGTATTTTCAAAATTAAAATGTGTAAATGGTCTCTTATCATTATTTGTGTCGGAATTTAAAAAGTTGGTTAATGTCTTATGTATGTTGTTATAAGATAAAACCATTTTTGTATCAAAAGATTCTTCAACATTATTTAAATATTTACCAT
>Ga0315288_10013219_pt1 | contig 10339 bp, 9 predicted proteins | sample YL17G11_20_MG_FD_203454 | JGI IMG/M metagenome (GOLD analysis project Ga0315288, IMG submission 203454) | Sediment microbial communities from Yellowstone Lake, YNP, Wyoming, USA - YL17G11_20 | ecosystem: Environmental > Aquatic > Freshwater > Lake > Sediment | place: USA: Wyoming | collected...
GCTGTTGCTACCGGAGGTAACGTAGCTCATGGAATAACTGTTAGCAAGACTATGACCAATAATGGAACTTATAATCCATTTGGGACATATCCATACATCATAAGCAGCGGCCCCACTACCTCAGGAACTATTGGCTGGCGAATCAATTTCACTCTTTGGGGTCCCAGTGGAACTACTACAAGTATCAGACTTTGGTATGGAGAACCAAACGATGAATATTTAATTCAGACTGGTACACTAGCCAACCCCAGTAGTGGATCACTTGGTTCCAACAATACCTCTGTCACCGGATTATCTGTGGACAGTGGAATCACATTATATTCTGTTACCTGGGTGCCACCCACTAGTATCACGGCAGCTGCTAATTCTAGATTTAATTTTACTTTGCAACCATTTTAGTCAGCCTAGCTAAAAATCGATTCTTTGATACATTAGTTTAATGACTGAATTCAAAAAAATACTATTTCTCGACATTGACGGAGTTCTTAACGGCCACGAATATAATACAGACGCAGAGTCCAACACTATCAAACATGAATGTGTTAAACATCTGAATAGGATCTTAGCAGAAACACAATGCGAACTTGTTATTTCTTCGGCATGGAGATACATGATCCATGGTGGTGCCATGACTCTTCAAGGTTTTGGGTACATGCTAAGAACTCACGGTGTGAAAAATGTCAAAATTGTTGGAATCACCGAAAAAGATACTCAGATGGAGAATCCGACAGAAAGAGGTCTTTTAATCCAACAATGGCTATCAAAGAATAAAGTAGATCAATACGCTATTGTGGATGACATGCAATTGGGATTTGATGGAATGCCATTTGTTAAAACCGATGAAAAGACGGGGCTGACCGAAAAAGATGCAGATCAGTTAATTCGTATATTATCAAAATTTGATAACATTGATATGTGAAACGTAATCCTATCAGCCCTAAACGTTTGGAATTCCTCACTGACTTTCTCCGTAAAAAGCTGGAGAAGGCAGGAGAATCAAGTCGATTCTCTTTATTGGAGCCCAAACTCAAACATCTAGGCATATCTGATCCATCTTCCAGCGGAGAATATTGTTCCTGGATTCTCAATCTACTACTCAAAAAAGACATAGACTTACCCGAGGATTCAGGAAAACTACTGGAACTGCTAGAAACTTTTCACAAAGTCAAAAGAAGACTTCCTGAAGAATTTAGAAATATCAATCGCTTCTCTTCATATTCCCAGCTGCGTATAACCTTACTTCCAATGCTCCCAACTTTGAAAAGTATTTCGGAATTGGAGCAAGAAGGATCTCAATTAATCGCCACGTTGCCTCTCGGGGAGGCCATTTACCAAATCTACCAACTAACCACGCCCGAAGCTGCCTCAGCCGCCGCCAAAAATTCTGGGTGGTGCGTCTGTAACAAAGAGACCGCCGCCGGATACTTAGAGGACGGCCCACTTTTTCTCATTACTCGAAACGATAGTAGATTTGCTTTGGCACACAACGAAAGCCATCAAGTGATGGATATTAACGATATCTCTATATCAACCAATGATGCTGAACACCACTATGCCGAAGTCCAGGAGTTATTATCTAAATTTCTTCCCCAATTCCTGTGCACTAAGCATCCTGGGCCCAACCCAACCGATATCGTTGACTTGAGTTGTGAAAATTGCGATGCCTATGGGTGCCTAGGCTGCAAGCACCAAGTTTGCAACGTTGATCCGGCTGAATGCCGAATTGAAACATGTCCAAAGCACAGCAGTAAATGTGTAGAGTGCGGTAATGCCATGTGCTCGGAACACACTCTGGACTGCTGTCGCGGCCAAAGAAGGGAACCCCCTAAATGTATTAATTGCGCAATGTTGTGTAGCCACTGCAATAGTAGGATATGTGATAACTGCAGTGTGCACCTAGAGTGCTGCGGTGAAAGTGTATGCGAAAATCATCATTTTGGAACGTGCGAATCGTGCGGCGGCTCATTTTGCGAAACCCATGCTGATTTTGAAACGTGCAATGCTTGCAATAGCTCAGCTTGTAGCGCTTGTAGAGAAGACTGGATTCACTGCGATAGTTGCGGATCCACAACTTGTGATGACTGCTCAGACAAATGTGCTATTTGTAGTAAGTTAATGTGTAATAATTGTGAACTACAGTGCGATGGATGTGGAGATACTGTCTGCCATCATTGCACCACATTTTGTAAGCCTTGCCAGGAGTCATTTTGTGATGAATGTAAGCATCACGAGTGCGCCGGAATAGCTCATTACGGGGATAGTTTTCATGGTGAAGCTTTTCTTTGCGGGGTTGCCACTCACGTCCCAGCCGAAGAGGTCGATGTTGACCAATTGGAAATCGAAGAATTTTGTTCAAAATGCATCGCTCCCTGCTTTAAGTGCGGTGTTGATATGTGTGAGGCTTGTGAGGAAGTATGCGAGTGCCCGCAACAGCATCGAATGTGCCCGAAATGTAATGCAGATAATGTGTGCACAGTTTGTGGGGAGACTACTTGCTATCCCCAGCAACATATTTCCTGTGCTTATGTTAGAAAACAGCTCAGGCGTCGTTGAGTTCGCCTAAAGTTCATTTCCTGTAAATATGCTGACATATTTTTCTGTGCCCGCATTGAACAACGAATTTAAATCAAGCTTTCTAACCTTATCTAAAGTTTCTTGACAATGTTTCAAATTAGCTTCTGCTTTGATCAAAGAGTCCTTTGCCCAAACGCAATATTGCTCACTTGAAGCCAGTATTAAAGCATGAGTTTTTCGCAATGCTTCCAAAGCCGTCTCTTTTGAAGAATAAGCTTTGTTTATTCTATAACGATACACTTTTTGTTCCGGATCTTGCTGCCAACCATCCTTCCAAGTAAATCTCTTTAAAGGCTTACCTTGGAAAACCATTCCCATATATCCAGCGCTCTTTTTTGCTTGACTCATCACTTCTACTTCTATTGCGGCGATTGAAGTTCCAGTAGATCCCTGCACCACATAAACGGTATCTCCAATTTCCATATTTCTCTCCAGCACCAGATTAGCACTAAGTATTTTTTTCACAATATCTTCCTCTTGATTTCTAACTTTTTAAAGGTATACATGAAAGCATGGTTAAAATTTACATAAACACCATTCTTCCTGCGGAAGAACTGACTTCCGAAAATTTTACGGAAGCCTTTGACGTGTATGCGGCTAAGTTGGAAAAACTTACAAAAATCTTCAAGAAGTTTTCAACCTTCATTACCAAAAATAAAATCCAAGTCAGAGACCCCGATGGGTTTTCTAGCAGTGGATCTTTTGAGGTAGATGAGATAGATGCTGCCCGGCTCAAAAAAGCTGGATATGTCTTCGATTACGAAGAGCTAGAATCAGAGCCGGAAATCCCTGCATTTTATATAGATAAAAATTTAGATGAAGTTTTGGCGGAAACTAAGGATAGCTTAGAAAGTCTAAACCTAGGAGACTTCCAGAGACCCACTAAAATCGAATTAGAGTTCCCCACAACCCCAGAGGGGGACATTGAAGAGACACTGACCTACAACCTGGCCGAGGTTCTAGACCCGAATATTGAGCTAGAGGGAGATCTCCTGCCAGGACACATGGTTTTGCAGATCCTCCCTCACGAGGGAGACACGCATAAGTATAATTTAGTCATGCTGGACTTCTATTCAGATCCTGCAGAATTTAATTTGGACAGAGAACGCATGGTCTTTTGTTACAAGGAAAAAGATGACGATGAGTGGCACGAAAAGCCGATTAAAGACGTGTTCCACAGTTTAAAAATTGCCAATGCTCTTTTGAGTAATATTGTAATCATGGTTCGAGATGAGCCTTTCTTGTTCGAAACGTTGGGATCTCTGGACCAAGATCTGCGGTTCCTCCAGCAATGGCTGGCGTTTGACTACGCTCTAGATGAAAATGAAGACGACGCCGAGGAGCCACCGGAGTTGGATCCTGATTTCGAACCCTAACTCTTGATCTGTTAATGTTAACGGCTAACATTCAAGCATGTTATTCAATTCAGAGCCTTCCAGTGGGAATTTAGACGAAATCCTTGCAGCACTGCTGCAGGCCGACACAATTGCCTCAGACATTGAAACCACGGATTTAGATATTCGAGAATGTCGTGTCACATCCATCCAGTTCGCCATAGAGCGTAATGGCGAGTTGATAGGATGGGTGATCAATCTTGACGAGAAAATCACATTAGAACTTCTCGCGGTGAAGTTCTCTCCCGTTTTCCAGGATAAAAATAAAACTATTATATTCCACAATGCGTCTTTTGACGTTCAAGTGCTGGCACTTCGTGGACTACACCTACGAACCAAGTTAGCCGATACCATGATTATGGCATGGCTCAACGATGAGGATCGTAAGCGTCACGGTAGCTATGGTCTCAAACAGTGCGTGTTAAAGTATCTTAACTACCAGATGTCTTCATATGAAGAAGCTCGTAGCTTATTTGGAAGCATGGATGATTATGCGGCTGATGATGCCAAACAAACATTACGGCTTTATCACTTCTTTAAGAAAAAGTTGAGCGAGGTCAAACTGGTCGATTGGTTTGAGCGTGTCGAAATGCCAGTTTCACGTATCTTAATAGAAGCAGAGATGCGTGGTGTTCAGATCGATGGTGAACAACTCAAAATCGTTAAAAAGGATTGTTATCTCAAGCTCGCTGAGATTCAAGAAGAGGTGTTTAAGTCCGTTGGTTACAAGTTTGATATAGCTTCTCCAAAGCAGCTGTCTCGCGTTCTCTTCGATGAACTTAAAATTGGAATTGGATCCAATGGTATTAACCAATTTTCGGAAAGAGGTAAGAACGGAGATTGGAGTACTTCTAACGAAGTATTGGAAGCAATGAAACGCGCGGGACACAAATTGCCAGATCTTCTACTGGATTATCGAGAGCTTAATACGAGGTTAAATGTATTTGTTACCCCATTATTAGATCGTTTTTACTACTCACCGATCATTCATCCTAGATTTGTTCAGACAGCAACTGTCACAGGAAGACTAGCTAGCAGAGACCCCAACTACCAGAATCTTCCCCGTAAAGGTGGCATTAGAAAAGCATTTATTGCAAGGCCAGGATATGTTATCACCACAATCGATTATTCGCAGGCAGAACTACGATTGATGGCTCATATGAGCAATGACCCTGTCATGATAGACATATACCGAAATAACGGTGATATTCATAAGAAGACAGCAGAGTCTTGCGGTATATCTAGACAAGCCGCCAAAGCCTGTGTCTCTGGTGATTCGATGGTCCTAACAGAACATGGTTTTCTGCGCATCGATGAAATAGTAGAAGGAGACGGACAGCAATCAAAAGTGATAGGTATCATGTCTGAAGATGGAAAGATCAGACCCACGGAATCTACCTACAGCCCTGGTCGTCAAGATGTAGTTAACGTTTACACAGAGTACGGGCTTAAAGTCACAGCAACCCCTGATCATGAATTCATGGTTATGAGCAAAGAAGGAAAAATAGTAAGAAAACGAGCAGATCAATTAGTTGCAGGCGATCCTACTATAATTATGATTGGTCGTAACATCCATGGAAATAAAGTAGATCTTCCTGATGTCGTTGTCAAAGCTGCTACTTCTTATAAGGACATAGAACTCCCCAAGAAAATGACCAAAGAATTTGCAAGATTTTTGGGATATTTCGTGGCAGAAGGAAGGCAAGAACCTAACGAGGGACCAAGCTACCAGATTCAAGTCGGTTTAGGCATTGAATCTGTAGAGATGATGAAAGATTTTGAGATGTGTTTGAAATTTTTTGTAGGAGATAGGTTTTCTAAAACATATTCTCCGCCCACTTTGAAGAGGAATGCAGCCTTTTATTTTGCAATAAATAGTAAAAAAGTAAGTGCTTTTTTAAATCTACTAGGTCCTGGAAAAACATCAGGAGACAAACGTATACCCCGTTGTATCAGAGAGGCTCCTTGGGAATTAAAGAAAGAATTTTTGCGAGCATACTTCGAGGGAGATGGAACGAACAAAAAACCATCCCCAAAAGGAGATGGGTCTTATACTGTGTCGGTGACAAGTAAATCGGAAACGCTCATAAGACAGATTCACGCAGAGATGGCTAATCTGAATATTCTTGGCTTTATGCATTCTGAGTGGAGAGATACGGATAAAGGCCAGATGGAATATTGGGTGTGGGATATTCGTCGGCAAAGAGATCTTCTCAGATTCAAAGAAATCGTCGGTTTTATTTCTCCGGAAAAAATAGATGCTCTGGACAGAGCATTAGTTAACAAATTAGTTAATAAAGCTAATCTTTATTTGGATAATGTCGAGGTTCTGCTAAAACCCATATATAGTAAAGTCAAACGACAATTAAAAGATAAGCTAAGAGAGGTGATTGGACGAGGACCCAATGCTTGTTTGAGTAACACAAATAAAGCCGATCCAGTTAGATTTGGAGATACTCGTTTAGAACTATTTAAGGATTTTCTCCCAGAAGAATTGAAACAATATCAAGAGGCTGGCATATGGACGGCGCAAGTAGAAAAAGTAGTGCCAGCAGGAGAAGCACTAGTGTATGATCTGTATGAACCAGAAAAAACCGCCATGGTAGTTGGATGTACCGTGGTTGCCGATTGCAATTTTGGCCTAATATACAGGATGAGTGCTAAGAGACTTCAAGCTCAGCTAGCGCTACAAGGCGTGATCATTTCGATAGAAGATGCACAATCATATGTGAAGAGATACTTTAATACTTACCAGAATGTTAGAAAATACCACCAAGCAGTGGAAAGCAAAGTCAAGGAGAGGCTTGTTGAAAATGGAGAGTTTGGTTGGGTTAAAACATTAGGAGGAAGATTCCGTCGTCTAGAGAAAGCGTTTTTGGAAAACCCAGAACTATACTACACAGCCATAACCATGGCAATAAATACAACTATTCAAGGCGGCGTGGCAGACCTCATCAAGGAGGGTATGGTCAAGATACAAGCAACATTTAAAGATAGGGGTTGGCTAGATGTTGAGAAGAACATCTGGGATGCCTGCATTGCAGGACAGGTTCATGATGAGCTTATGATTGAGTGCAAGAAAGAATTGGCCGATGAGGTTAAAAAAATAGCAGTCAAGGAGATGGAAGCCGCAGGAGAATATTACAAAATTAAAGTGCCTATGATTGCGGATGCAAAAATTGTGGAGAACCTGGACAAAGAATAGTCCATCTGTTGTAGGCAATCGCAGTTGTGATATATTCATTTTCATGAAAAATAAAACCAAAACAGTCGATATCAACCGTGGCTACTTCAAGCAAGGCGATGATTTTGGCGATGAGCTAAAACACGCCAACGGCAATGTGCCAGAAGCACTTCGGAGTTGGAGTAGAACACTAACCAACTACGCCGGCTACCTCAATAAACTAGCTTCTGCTATCTCTGGCGTAGAATCGGCAGCGCAAGGAGATACACACTACATAGGAATCTCTCTGCCCAGAGAATTAGCGGACGAGCTCATCAAGCAAGAGATGGTCCAGTATCACGAATTCAATTGTGGGGGATGTTCTCTGGACGAAAATGATTGTACTTGCGAGTCAGAAGATATTGATTAGAATAAAGCATGATCAAATATCTTTACCACGGAACTTCAACGCACTATCTCCCCCAGATTAGCCAAACTGGCATTCCCGCTTGTCTATCTGGATTCGGGCAAACAGGTCTATCAGGAGTCGGCTTGACCGAGTCACTAGATACCGCTGCAGGCTACGCCAAATCCACAGCTAAAAGCACTAGCAGCCAGCCTATCGTTCTCGTGGTCGAGGCTCGCGGCTCTTGGGCGGATTTGCGCGAATTAGATATTCCAGACGAAATCTATGATTTAGAGGCAGCCATTGATGGCGTCGATCCAGACAACATTCAAGAGTTTAGGGTGTGGTTTCGAAAATTTAGCAAGGATCAACATCCGCTGCCATTAGCAGCAATCTTAATGAATCGTTTTGATGGAGCTATCATCCGTTCTACAATAGATAAGGATGGCTGTCCAGAGTATGTTTACTTTTGGCCAGAGCAGTTAAATGTTGTAGACGAAATCCCTATTTCTTGAAGCGTCGCCAGCCAAAGAAGGCAGCAGCACCCAATCCCACACCTAACAAAAGGTGGGTGGTGTTGAGCCATTCTAAGCCGTCAAATCCAGAGAATGTGCGACCCTCTTTCATACCAGCTGACATGTAGTGCCAAAGACCGCTAGGAACTGTTCCAGCATTAACACCAGCAGCAACGTCAGGATATTTGTCTAGATAAGCCTTCTCATTCCAATTAGCCGGTGGGACGGTACCAGCGGGATAAGGCGGCATCACTGGAGGAAGTGCTGCGGTCGCTGCGACAGTTGCTGGAGTTCCTACCGCACCAGAAGTTGCCGCAGCAGTTGTTGCATTGGGAGGCCCCCAACGTATCTGCTTTTCGGCCAGACGTGCTTTTAAGTTCTGTAACTTTTCCGCATCTCTAGCATCTCTGTTCTCCAGACGTTGAATTTTCCGCTCTAGGCTTTCTATGCCATGTCTTCCGTGACCTCTGTGATGTCCTCGACGCCTGCCAAAACCTGCTAAAGCTCCTAACATATTTATTGCCTCAATAATATTATACAAAAAAACTTTAGATTAATAATAAAAAAAGGCCCCACACGGGGCCTTTCGTGGAAACCAGCAACTACCGAACTACTTGATAGTAGCCTTCGAATGTTCCTTTCCGTTAAAGGTCAGGAGAATATCCGCCACCTTCTTACCATCATCATCGGTTTCAATGGTCTGAAGGTGAATCGGGCGTGTCCAAATTTTGAACAGGTTCTTCAGGGTATCTTGCGCCTTGCTCATATCTAGCTCACGCTCTGCGTATTCATGGCGCAGATATATTTCCCCCCTATTTTCGTAATTGGCGTTTTCAATTTGTATTACGGGGCTACCTCCATTAGCCAACATGACTAACAGGCGATTCTTAATTTTTCGGAAGTCGTTGGAGATAGTATCCTGATTGGTACCAGGTGTCTTTTGGAAAGCAAAAAGACCTTCTTCGACACAGAATTCCGGAGTTAAAAAATCATCGATAAACGTCAGATCGTTATGCGTCTTGCGGACCTGGAAAATCTTTTCTTTGCCCAAACCTAGTTTTTTATCCCAGGTTTTCTTTTCCACCATATCTTGGCACTGGTCCCACTCCGGTCCAAATTGACCCCTGTTCCAGCGCTCCTCTATATTGCGATATAAGCCCAGACCAAGCCGGTAAGGATTCAACCCTTGACCAGCCGCAATGGCGCGGGATTGGCTGTCACAATAGTCAATGATGTCCGAATCCTCGGCTAAGTGGCCAGTCATAAACTTACTGTGGATGTAAGTGGCCCATCCTTCGTTCATGATCTTGGTCATGCGCTGCGGCGCAAAGTAGTATTCCTCCTCACGTATCATCCCCAAGATATCCTTCTGCCACTGTTCCATTGGAGCATGCTCCACGAGAAAACCAAGGATATCTCGATCAGGCTGCTCCGGAAACTTTTTACGAGCCTCGCGCTCTACTTCTTGCTTTTTCTTTTGTTGATTTAGAAATTCCTTGGTGTTGATGTAGCTATCCATGTAATCATTAGATTTCAGCCTAGAGATCGCATGATTTGGCTCATCTTCATTTTCGGACTTCGGGTAATAACGTTTGATGTGATCTTGGTATGGATCAATTAAGTTTCCGATAGAAAGGCAAATATCGATAAAGTCTTCAATACGTTGTTCGCCCCATTTTTGGGCAAGGCGCTTGACTCTGCTAGAGTTGTTAGCCATCTGATCAATCATCAGTCGATCAGTTTTGCCGAACCATTGATTGTGCTTGAAGAAGTCCGCGTGGCCGCAAACATGTATCATTACCAACTTCTGGTCTACCAGCGCATTGGTATTCAACAAATAAGCAATAACCGGATTCGTATTGATTACTAGCTCGTAGATTTTGCTGACACCATACTGGTATCGCTTGTGAAGGTCTTCGTACTCCATACCAAAGGTCCAGTGGTTTAGGCGCACTGGAAAACCAGTGTAGGCAGCAATACCATTAAGCTCTTTTGGGGACACTAAAACAAACTTAATTGGAAAATAGTCCAGGCCATACTCCTTGGACATATCAAAAATTTCTCTGGAAAGCTTCGTAAGCTCGGGAGTTAAGCTGTGTTGCTGGAAAATGTCTTTCATGGCCGCCCTCGTAGGGTTGTTTGGTCTAAGCATTATTACAGAAATTCTCAAGCATTCAACCCAAAAGTTAATTTAGCAATATATTGCAAAAAGTGCGGGCGGGGTAAGTACTTACCCCGCCCGCACCTCCAACAACCAACAGACACATAACCAGCGTTCTTCGGATCG
>Ga0315288_10013222_pt1 | contig 10338 bp, 15 predicted proteins | sample YL17G11_20_MG_FD_203454 | JGI IMG/M metagenome (GOLD analysis project Ga0315288, IMG submission 203454) | Sediment microbial communities from Yellowstone Lake, YNP, Wyoming, USA - YL17G11_20 | ecosystem: Environmental > Aquatic > Freshwater > Lake > Sediment | place: USA: Wyoming | collected...
TCACAAAAGAAAATGAATATACCTCAGCTAATAATAGGTCACAATTTAAATTAAAATCCACATGTAAGAATGGACATGATTATAGTTGCACATGGAATAATTGGATGAAAAATAAAAGGTGTAGAATGTGCTATGAGAAAAACAAATTTGATAATGCTGTTAAATATAAAGATGGTTGGGATTTATATTATTTTATAGTATGGAAATATACTGAGAAAAATTATAAACAATTTAAAAATATAATTAATCCAAACAATTTAAAAAGATCTATTGGTCATTACCATTTAGATCATAGGTTCTCAGTAGCTGAGGGATTTAAACTTGGAATTTTACCAGAAATCATTGGTAGTGTTAAGAATTTAGAAATGCTAAATCATAGTAATAATATTTCTAAAGGAACTAAATGTTCTATTGCAATCGAAGAATTATTTAATTTGTAATTTTAATCTCAAATGAGAAAGCCTTATAATTTATTGAAACTTTTACCTCTAATCCCTCTGATATCATCTTCTTTTTAATTCTACCAATACATAAGATACATTCTTTAATCGTATTTAATTTTTCTAAAGCGTCATGTGCATCAAGGTTAGTGGTAGTTATTGACATGTCGAAGTAAAAATTAACCCAAAAATATCTCTCATTACATGAGAATGTAGGTTCAATATTAAACGAATCTTTGATTTCAAATAGGATATCATCCAGTGTGTGTTTCAACTTCTCGATATTAAGCTGGTAATCTTCAATCGAAACTGCTTCAAAAAGTCTGAGATGCTTCATTATTTATATCCCTCGATTTTTCCCTTTTTATCAACTTGACCCATACCTTTATCTAAATCAAATTTAGTATCAAAGAAATTCTCAGTTTCACTAACAATCTTAGTAGTTGATGATATTGATGCCCAAGGACCAAGTTTACCAGAGCGAAACACACCAGACTCCATTGTACTATTTAAATAACCATCAACGAAATAGCAATTTATCAATTGTGAATTTTCTGCTTTACAATTTAGTAATTTAGAACCTTTAACTTCAGAATCAATGACATCACACTTTGTAAGTTGCATATTATCAACATTTGAGTTAATAAAGGCACAATTATCGAAAATACCATCTTGTACTCTACACCCAATAAAGTCATATCCACTTAAATTAAAATGTGCTTTAATGGTAGCATCTACTAATTCCATTTTTTGTTCTATTGTTGTAAAATTTATTATACAATCCTTTAAATCATCAACTGAATCCAATAAAGTAAATAACTTAGTATATAGCTTTGGGTAATAGGCATTCAGCAAATCATATTGATTAGATTGATCAACTTGCAATTCAATCGAAGGAAATTCAACTAAGAAATTATCATACTTTGCGAAGTTCTTAAATAATGAAATATTATTCTTTAAGTATTCTTCTAGCTCTTCAACGTCAGAATCAGTAAACCCAATATCAATTGAGTTCCAAACATTTATAATAAACTTATCTAGAAAATACATAATCTGACCAGGATCTTTTTCATAGTCTTTTCCACCAATATATCTAAATTCTAAACGAGCACTTTCATCATCTTCATTAATATGAAGAAAATTAATACCATAATATTTATCAGCCGGTAATCTTATTGAGTTTTTAATAGTATCTACCGATACATTAAAAAAGTCATACTCTTTATATGGTATAATTTTCTTAATTGACTTAGCATAAACATTATCTTTTCTAGTTGGATATAATTTATAAATCTCATCTTCATCAGTTGTTAGTATTAACTTAAGTATATTTAAATCATTAAGAGATTTATCGGCATCCTTTTTAAAAGAAACATTAAAGTGAATAGATGCTTTATCAGTTGTATAACCGTGCTCGTTAATAAAACGCAATATTTTAGATAGGTAGTACTTTGCGGTGTGATAGTCCATAGGACCCGTAATCAATTCAACCATAGAAGAACCACCTGATAAATCTGGTTCAATTTTAAAATTTTCAGCGTCTGGTTTAAAATCTGAGTGATATTGGCGAAATCCCCATACTTTAACGGGAGCCAAATATTGATTCAATAACTCTAATGTCTTATAATAAGATAAATTTTTCATAAAAAACTCAAACTCTAAACCTATAACGGCTGATTTAAGTATATTATGGTCATTTAGAAACTTCTCAGAGTATTTTCTCATAAGCTATATATAAAAAAGTAATTATCAATACTAAAATTTATATATACATCATATGATAATTAAGAATTATAAACTATTTCTTGAAGAGTTAGTCGGAGAAAAGCCAATAGCTGACTATGATGTTTACAATAAAGGTATGGCAATGTCATCATCCGATAAGCTATTCTTTTTAAATAAAGTAGATGCTGATGTTATCGTAGATTTTGGATGTGCTAATGGATTCATTTTACAAAAGATAAAAGAATCAAATCCAAATATTACTATTATTGGATATGACTTAGATCAAAATATGTTAGATGAGGCTAGAAAAAAAGTAGGCGATGATGCACTACTAACTACAAATTGGAATGAAGTACTTGAAGAAATTAAAAAACATAAATCACCACTACTTTTATTATCATCTGTTATACACGAAGTATATTCATATTCACATTCAAAAATTGTTAAGAAATTTTGGGAATCACAAGTATTTGGAAATAATTTTAAATGGGTTGCTATACGTGATATGATGCCAAGCATTGACATTAAAAAACAAATAGATTTTCAGGATGATTTAGAAAAGATTAAAGAAAAATCTGATCCTGAGATATTAGCATCTTTTGAAAAACGCTGGGGTACGATTGATAATTACCGAACAATGATTCATTATCTATTGAAATATAGATATATTGAAAATTGGGCAAGAGAAGTTAATGAAAATTACCTACCAATTACAGTTGAAACATTCAAAAAGAAAATACCAAATGGTTGGAGAATAATATACGAAGAAGAATTTAGTGTTAAATTTTTAACAAATCAAATTCGTACTGATTTTGACATCAACTTAAATGTTAACACACATGCTAAATTCGTATTACGCAATACTAAGTTTAAAAAATAAACTTTTATATATACACTTATAAAATTAGGCAAACCATATGAAATCTTTTCAACAATTTAACGAAAATAAAAGCGAAAAAACGCTACTAACGAATCTATTTAGTTTCTATTATAAGAAGTATAAAGATCAAGGTACCGATGTTATCGAAGATAAATTCCTTAAGAATGCAATGGATTTGATTTCAAATGGTGAAATAAGTGTTACCACTTTAGATAAGTTTATAGAGGACAACGGCATCGAAACAGTTAAACCAAAAGTTAAAAAGAAAGATTTATCAGTTAAAAGGACAAAAACAGGTAACTCCGGCAATTCAGCAAATACATCTTCTGGTTTTGGTAATTCTTGTGGCGGTGGTTCTGGTTTTGGTAATTCTTGTGGCGGTGGTTCTACAAGTTACTGTTAATAATATTAAACATGGATAAAATAAATATATTTGGTAGAGAAATCACACCAAGATCACACTATTGTCAATTATTCGACAATGAACCTTCACCAGTTAATGAACCATATGCTAACTTATATGTTAGATCAAAATTCTGCAATGCGAAATGTAAATTTTGTATTTGGGCAGATGATGCATCAGTATTCAATGAAAAGAGATATCTTGAAGTCTTAGAAGAAGTCGCATCTAAAATAAAGATTAAGAAAATATCATTCTCTGGTGGAGAACCAACAATGAACTTCAAAAGATTCAAACGCACTGTTCAATTAGCTAAAAAAATCACACCAGATTCATTATTCTCTGTTAATACTGATGGTCTTAGATTAAAAGAGTTATTTGACGATGAAATCATTGAATATTTTAATAGTGTTGCTCTTAGTAGACACCACTTTGATGATAAACTAAATAATGAAATTTTTGGATTTGACGCACCATCAACAGATGAGATACGAGAGATACAATCTAACTACTATAATAAAGAAATCTTACACTTTAGCTGTAATCTAATTAAAGGTTATATGGATGAAAAAGATAAGCTTTATCAATTTTTAGAATACGCATCTGACTTAGATGTTAGAAGTGTTGGTTTTGTCTCATTAATGCCGGTGAATGACTTTAGCAAGGAAAACTTCGTAGATTTTAAAATTAGAGATTTGGTTAATGATAGATTTAATTTAACTAAAGAATGGAAATATAAAAATATGTGTAAATGCAATAATTACGTTTATATACCAGAGAGTTTAAATAATATAGTTAAAGTTTATCAAAAGAATACATTCAAACCATTCGACATACTCGATTCATTAACATTTGATGGTGAGAATCTCAAAGTGGGTTTTACTGACGATGTAATTTATTAAAAATTAATTAATATATACATTATTAAAAAATAACTAACGCCATGATAATCAAAAAATTCAACGAATTAATTAACGAATCCAAATCAGTTAACGAATCTATGACTCTATATAGAGTAGTTCCTCTAAAGAATAAAGAGAAATTAGATGTTAATGAGCCAGGTAAATACTTTGTAGATTCTAAATCTAAAATCAAAGATCTAACTTTAAAAGGTAAGGCAAGTGATTATTACTTAATTACTATTAAAGCAAGCACTGAAGATATCGATAAAACTGCTTCCGATAAAGAATCAGAAGTACAAGGTACTAAAGTAGTAGCACTTAAAAGCGGTGCTGATAAAGAAGTTGTTAAGGTAGAGCCTTATAAAATGTCAGCTTAATTATGAAACATTTAAGAAAATTCAACGAGAATATTAGTAACTTACACGCATTTAAATTAGATGATGATTATTATCACTCTAGAAAAGGCAAAGACTTAATGGCAGTAACCGTTAAGACACTTCCATCTTGGGAAGAACACGAAGAATACCCAGAGTTGACATTTATATTAAATGCAACAAAGGGTTTTTGTGAATCCTGTAATGCACTTGATTATGGAACACCATTTTGCTCAACTCATTGTGATTGGTGTTTAAATTGCATGCAAAATATGGGAGAGGATGTCATAACAGATGAGGATGCTGCTCAAATATTCAAGTTAGCAGAAGAAAACGAATAAAAATCTATGAAGTACATTAGAAAATTCAACGAATCTAATAGAATAAAAGAATATTTAATTGGTTCAATTAAAATGAATGCAGAAATGTATAATTTACAAGTAGATAGTGATTTAGAATCTAAGTCACTTGATGAATTAGATTCTATTCTTAAAGACTTAGAGCTTAAGAAGCTAACAAAATTAAGCACTAAAGTCAATAAACCAGAAATTAAACACAAGCCATTTTTTAAAAATGGTGATATGACCGGACAGGTTGATGATGATGAGATGGATTATGATCAACACCTAGGATATTAAAAAAAGCCCTCAAATGAGGGCTTTTTTATTTATAATATCTTTTGCTTTTTCAAACCTTTGTTCATAATCACCATCGATTATTTCGTAATTTAAGCCACGTTTTTCCAGCTCTTGAATAATTCGATTAAAGTGCCAATCTCTTTTATGTGGGAATATTCTTTGACCATCATCAACCCATGTTATATCTGGCTTGGTAACTAAATATAAATCATATTTTCTTTGATATGAAGCATCAATAATCCAACGAGGACATTTAGTTTCATACATTTCACACCAAATCTGCGTCGCAATTAAATCGGTATCACATATTGCTATTTTATTAGCAGTACATATTAGATCATCTTCATTCTGTAACTGACCTGCAGCAATATGTGATAAATCTCTATCATCACAATTCACACCATATTTGTCACAATACTCACGACCATATTCTGGTATCCAGACTGTATTAAACTCCTTTGCTAATTTCTGAGCAAGTGTAGTTTTACCAGTTGATTCTGGTCCAATTAAGCATATTTTTTTAATGAAATACTCTTTAACATTATCTGGTATAAGGTCCCAATTCTCAAAGGCATTTGCTCTAACCGCAGTACCCGATACTGGATAAGCTGTTCTTTCTTTATCAACCAAAACATGTTGTATACCAAGTGATTTAGAAAATGGATCACCATAATCTTCTGATGTAAATATGGCATCTAATGAGTCAACATTGTTGTATACCGTATCATACCAAATTTGCCAGAAATTTTCTGGATCTTCTTCAGGATATTGTGGGTTTTCGTCAGTGATATGAATTATCTTGACGTTTGGAACTTGATTATAAATTTGAGTAAGCCACTTAGCTCTTAAGTACCCAGGAATTGGCTCACGTTCAAGTGAACAACATAATACATAGACTTGCTCAGATTGAGCCGCCGCAGTATCAATTAGATATAAATGTCCATTATGTGGTGGTAAGAACTTACCAAGTACTAAACTATTTTTGAATTTTTTCATTAGATGTCATACTTGACAGGATAATCAGTAACGAAAAACTTATACATTTTAAAATATTCAGTTTCACTCATACCCTTCATATTGACAATTTCATCTTTAGCCTTCTTGGCTACCTCATAGTCTTCTTTATTAACGGCATCTTCAATGATAGATAAATAACTAATGATATTGACAGCATCTTGCTTAGATGGTAGATTCATAAAAAGATCTCCCATGATAAGCTGGACTGTTTTATTTGGTGTTGTTACAATAGACTTTTTGTATTCTTCTACTTGTTTAGCAAAGAAATCAGTATCTATAATATCACCTTTAAGGCTAAAGTATAGGCACTTCAACATTTTGAATTCTGTTTCTCTCTCAAATATCTTAGCCAATTTTAGGCAGTATAGATAATTTACATCATTTTCATTTAAATTCATACTCATAGCTTGATTATATATTATTTAATTTCTTCCTTTTTCATTCAAATACAGCAAATAAGGAGGCGTAGATTGAAAAATACTACCATCATCAACATTCATAATGGTTAATTTACCCCTAAAAGCGGCACCAGTGTCTAGTAAAACTATATTAGTACCAAGATTCATTGGCATATCAGAATCTTCAATCAGATAAGTAGTTGGTGTATGTCCAATGTATATTTTATTATAAATGTTTTTTGAATTATAGAAGCTCTCTCGCATTCCAAAATAAGAATCTTCATCAGATACCTTCTCTTTTTTATCAAGCTTATTTATAGCATCTAATACCATATTCCTATCCCACATAAAAGTGTTCCAAGATTGTAACTCGATTGGTTCATTTAGATTAAACCCAGCGTGTGTATAGACATTATTATGAGTATCGATGTGATATTTAACACCACTTCTAAGAAAAGACTTAACCATAGCACGCTCAGTGGGGCTGGCTGCGTCTAATCTATCTTTGGTTATTTGACCACCGTGATGTAACCAACTAGTACCAGTACTCGACATTTTAAATGATAGCTGACCTCTTAGATAATTAAGAGTCCAGTCGTCATGATTGCCTCGAATATAGACCAAATGCTTGATTTTCATTAATTCTTCAATACACTCAATCGTCTCCGACCACCCATCACACACATCACCCAGGAATATGAGCATATCAGCCTCATAGTCGAAGCTAACGCCCTTCAGGCACTCAATTAGAGCTTTGTGGGCTCCGTGTATATCTCCTAGTACAAATTTACGCATAATGGGCTCTTAACCGTTGATAATACAAATATACGGAATTTTTTTGTATTATCCAAATTAATTTTTAATACGGGAATTTAATATATACTCTAAAATGTAACACTTTTTATGTATACAATAGAAGAATTAATAGATGTTGTGCAGGGTGAATTAACCATCTCTTGTGCTTTACCAAAAGCATTACCAGATGTTGAAATTCGAAGAATCATTGAGAATAAAGCACAACCGTGGTTCTACCAGAACTACCAATACGCAGTACAAAAGATGTACTATTTTATAGACCACACAGCGTTCAGCACAGACGAATGGACCAGATATCGCTATATACAACTACCATGTGAGATACAAACTATAACTTGGATATACCCAATTCGCAACATTAGCTTATTTAACTTGGGTATTAATTCACCAAACTTATCGATTAATATGGGTACTACAAACCAACCATATGTATCATCATATGTTACTACTATTGGTGACTTAGGTGTATACAAGGCTATTCTAAGCAGTTTCTCAGATATGTTAAATCAGTTCAGTAAATATACCACTAAATTCCACTATAATCAGATGTCCAATAGATTAAATATCTTAGGTACTAGTGGCAAAGGTGATGGTAATACACTTGGAACTGATGGTATTAGTCAGAATATGATACTTGAATGTTATGCAAACATTGAATCTGAAGCACTTTATTGTGATCCGCAATTCATAAAATACGTTACTGGCTTTGCTAAACAGCAACTTGGTAACTTATATGGTAGATTTGACTTTACTTTATCAGGTGGTGTTAAATATAATGCATCAGATTTAGTAGCACAAGGTAAAGAAGAAATACTTGAAGTAGTTGAATATGTTAAAGGTCAGAGCACGACTGGATGGTTCGTGATGACGAAACGATAGACTTTTTAAACTTAATATATAATATATGAAACATATAAAACATTTTAGTGAAATTAGTGAATCTAAAAAGATTAAACTACCTAAGAAAGAATTATCAGATCTTGATAGTGATGAATTAAATGATATCATACAAAAACATATTGTAGGTGCTAAAGTGATTGGTCATTTCGGTAATACTGATGATATACATTGTACCATTGCTGGTGCTGAGCCTGATGGTTCGAGTGGTTCAGGATTTACCGTATGGCTTAGACCAGATGACCAAAAGAAACAGTGGTTGGTTAAAATGAATAAAGGCGGAAAGAAAGAATATTGGAAGCAAAATTTTGTTGCTTCTAAATTAATACAAGCATACCAATCAGGTAAATTTACTATGGTAACCACAGGTGGTGGGTTAGGTGGTGGAATGGAAGATAAATATCTTAAATTTATATAATAAATAAAACAGGAAAAATATGAAAAAAGTTATCGCAGCACGTTTTATAGACGTAAGATCATTTGACAAACCAGGTTATTCAGAAAATGGTAAACTAGCAGAAGTTGCAATGGGTAGAAATGGACAAACACATGGTGTTATTAGACGAATAATAGAAGAAGCTAACAAAGAAGGTGTTGAATTATCTCTATATGTAGTTGATGGTAAAGCAAAAAATATCATACCAACTAAAGATCTAATCGGTGATATATTACAGATTTCGGATAGTCCATTCTGTGTTGAAATAGAAGATTCTAATAAATTTAATTTATGTGATATTGATGATATCGATATTAATGAAGCTTTAGTATCTAAAAAAGGCTTGAATGATTTAAAAAAAGTTGCATCAGCAACTAAGAAAGTTTCTAAAGCTGGTCGTACTAAATCTCAAGGTAATTTACTAGATAAAAATATCGAAACTGAAACTAAGACAATTTATAATGAGTCTAGTATTAAGAGATTTAATGATTTCGGTGAGATTGATGAGTGTTTAATTCCAGAGAATTCTCTAAGACAATTAGAAGATGTGAGAAAGGTAGTGCATAAAGAAATAGGTTCCGATATTGGTGAAAAAACAAGACTCAAAGGACCAAACATGGAGTATGATAGAAGTGCATTAGATGGTAAAATTGAAACATATGAAGAGTATGTTAAAAGTCAAGAGGACTATGTTCAGAAAAACAATAAGTGGGTGGTGAAATAATGAAATACTTAAAATTATTTGAAAATTTTGACCCATATGATGATGAACCATTATCAGATACAGAAAAACACTTTGGTAAACAAACACGTCTAGAAAAACAATTCTCTAAAATTGTAGTTGATGGCTTATCAAGCGAAGATGATAATACCTCAAGATTTTGGTCAACTTTTAATGCACTAAAATCTAATATATTAGATCTTATAGATGATGAAGATGTTACCTATAAAGAACTAATGCATCGAATAGTAGAAGGTGAAGATCCTCTAAAAGTAATGAATGATATCTGTTCCAATTTAGTATTCAAAAATATTACTTTAACACCCGAAATAAAGAGGTTACTGGCTAAGTTAAATTCTATTGACTTAGATAAACTATGAAATACCTAAAGCAATTTAAAATGTTTCTTGAAAAGAAAAGAGAATACGACTTTGGTTGTGTCTTAATTGAACTTGACTTTCCTGAAGATTTTTGGAATAATTTAATTAGCCAAATTGATGAAGATGATCTTTATAAACCAGAAGTAGAAAGATATGGCAAAGAGACAGAACCACATGTAACAGTATCATATGGAATTGAGAATGATGTTGACGATAAAGAAGTCGTAGATATTTGCAAATCATTCAACGGTTCTGATATCAAAATAACCTGCACTAATTTAGAGTGTTTTCAAAACAAAGAATTTGATGTAATC
>Ga0315288_10013224_pt1 | contig 10337 bp, 16 predicted proteins | sample YL17G11_20_MG_FD_203454 | JGI IMG/M metagenome (GOLD analysis project Ga0315288, IMG submission 203454) | Sediment microbial communities from Yellowstone Lake, YNP, Wyoming, USA - YL17G11_20 | ecosystem: Environmental > Aquatic > Freshwater > Lake > Sediment | place: USA: Wyoming | collected...
GTTGAAATGAAGAAGCTTGTTGAGAAGGCAAAGAAACTGCGTGAAGCAAGAGCCTAAATCAATTCATGAGAGCAAGAGAAATTCTACAGGAAGATTATAATCAAAGCCTACAATCGGATTTGAATAATCTTCTTGTTGCTGCAAAAGCAAACGGTGTCCAACAATTAAAGACGCAAGATATTGTTGATCAACTTTACGGAATGGGGTATTCGGTGGATATTAATAGTATTATGTCACTATTGAGTAACAATCCTACAATAATGAATGCAACCCCAGAAATGATTACTATGACTTCTCCAGAAGGTGCATCTGATGCCGCTGCCGGAACAAGTGATCAGGATAGTGCATCTCGTGTCAGCGATATGGCTGCAAAAGCTACAAAAATTGGATAAATTATGAGCTGCGATTTAACATCTACATCAAATTCAAATTCTGGTTTCCCAAATGCTTCTACAATGGGGCAACTTGCAACCAATTATCCCGTAGTATGGGACGAAATTTGCATGTTACAGAAGGCTATTCTTGCAGCCTCAAGCCAATGTCAGGTCGGTGGCGGTCAGATGTGTACAACTGTTGGTGGTACAACACCGATGACATTTGTATCGGGAATCACCGAAATTCTTGTCACAAATAGCAACACAAGTACAATTCCTGCTTACCAGACTATAACTACCACTGCAGGGCAGACAGTTGTAAATACAATTGTAAGTACCATTCCTATATCCGGTAACACTTCTTATCTCTTAGTCTATGTTAACGGTGTATTTCAGGAGGAAGGTGTATTACTTAATTACACAGTTACCGGCCCCAATCAAATTACCTTTGCTATTCCTCAAGCCTTAAATAATTCTATTGCAATTTATTCATATGCAACAGGTGTTACAATTGGTGGCGGCAGTGGATATTTCTCAGATACCCCTTCTGTCTTTTTTGTACCACCAGTTGGTGTAATTCCATCTATTGTTGCTACGGGAACAGTTACAACAAACGGTGGTAATATTCTTTCTATCAACATTACAAACGGTGGTTTAGATTATGAACCAGTTCCGGCAACAATGAGTGTAACCTCGTTCTTGGGCCTTGGTGCGGTATTGCAACCATTAGTTAATGCTGCGGGCGGTGTAGTAAGTGTAAATATTGTATCTGCTGGAACAGGATACGTACTCGGTGACACAGTTACTGCTACTAGAGCTGTTCTTCCTAATATTGCATATGTTAATGCTGTATTTCAAATTACATCACTAGATATTCTAGGCGGAATTACCGGAGTAGCAGTCTTAGTTTCGGGATCAGGATATCAAGATAGTGTTACAGAAGCAATAATTGTTTCTTCATTAAATCCATTAGTATCATATCCGTTGGGCACAGGATTCCAGGGAACCATCTTTACTGACGTATTCGGCACAATAACAAATGTTATTGTTGACAATGCTGGTGCCGGTTATGCTGTATATCTACCATATTTGGTGATTACTGACCCAGGAACAGGTGCAGTAACTCAAGTGACACTAAGCGGATCATCGGTAGCATCTATTGCGGTTCTTTCGCCGGGAACGGGATATACACAAGGGGCAACAGGCATAGTATTTAATCCACCAACAGCAGCATTACCAAACCCTCCTGCAAATCCTGCCGTAGTTGATATTGTTGTTGCTGAAAATACTTTTGGAACAAATCCTAATCTTTATTTTCAAGTATGGGCAGGTACAATAACTAATAAAGTCATTCAGCTTCAATTGAATGCAGTATTGTCATATTTCAAAGGTCTCGGGTACACAATTGTAATTCAATCAAACCCAGTTACAGGATCGACGATCGTCTGGCGAATCTGCTGGTAAAGCCTTGACCCTGTGATACTCTTTGTGTTACAATTTGTTAATGATAATACAAAAGAAATTCGATTATAAACCACTAAAACGAATCGATACTGACAATGGTAGACGATATATCGTTGGTGAAGGACGCCCACTCCCCTCTGTCACGACAATACTTTCAAAAATGAAAGATATGACTTATATTAGAGAGTGGCAGAAACGTGTTGGCATCGAGGAAGCTAACAAAATAAAAACTCAATCAAGTAGTCTTGGTAATAGCATGCATAAAAATCTAGAAAATTATATTCTAGGTGAAGATATGAGTGGAACATTTATGGCTCAAGCACTTGCTAAGGTTATAATCAAACACGGATTATCTAAGGTAGACGAAGTATGGGGAACCGAGGTTTCATTATATTCATCGGGACTCTATGCAGGTACATGTGATCTAACGGGGTTGCACGAAGGTAAACCATCTATAATAGACTTCAAGAATAGTCTGAGAGATAAGCAAAAAGAGTGGATCGAGGATTATTTTTTACAATTGGCTGCATATGCTCTCTCACATAACGAAATGCACGGTACAGATATTAGTCGCGGTGTTGTTATGATTGCTACCAGGGATGCTAAATATCAAGAGTTTATCATCGAGGGTGCTGAATTTGTTCATTACGAAACTATGTGGGCAAATAAAGTATGCGAGTATTATGATCAATACGGTTTGGCATAAATACATCACACAAAAGGATTTATATCAATGGCATCACCAGTTGTAGTATCAAGAATACAGAATCGTAGAGGTTTACAATCACAGTTCGACGCATTATATCCGCCGGGGTATACTGGCATTGGCGGATACGGAAGCATTATTGGATTTAATGCAACAAATTTTCCAAATGTTCTTATGCCCGGCGAATTGGCACTCTGTACAGATTCGCGTCAAATGTTCATGGGTAACTTAAATGCAGAATATATTGAATTAGCTGTAGAATCGGGCTTGGCTCTAAATCCACTAGTTATACAGCTACCGCCCATTGGTGTATTTACGGCAATTCCGGCACTTACATATGTTTCTACACCCTTCTTTACTTTGTTATATGATTTAACTGACGATCTGAGCCTTGATCAAAATATTCCCGGTACTGATTTTTCTAGAAACGGTTCATTACAGATTACAGCAGTTAAATATATTGTTGCACCACCGGCTGCAACATTAACAGATTCCGGAACAGAAATTAATAATGCATTACTGAGTACAATTAGCTTTATTGCAGAATATGATTTTACTCAAACTTTGATTGAAATTAAATATATGCATGATTTTCCGGGTAATCTAACACTCAGCTCAACATCATTAATCTGGCTTCCGTTCTAATATTATATCATGATTTGGAATACCATACCTAATGATGGGCGTCTACACCTCTGGAAGCTCCTCAGAGATGACCTAAAGGATCGCACTTTAGAGGAACAATTAACGCTGGTAGCACAATTCTGTTCATCAATCCCCTTTGGTGCTCGTACGCTTGATTATTATAGTCCAAAAGAATGGCCAACACCGTGGGAGATTTTGTTTCACGGGTCTTTTTGCACCAGTTCCATTAGTCTTCTAATATTCTACACACTTACACTTACACCGCTTGATGCCGTTGTTGAATTACACTTAGTTCAGGATGATGAGGGAATATTTCTTCTGCCAGTAATCAACGACCAATTTATCTTAAATTATGAATTAGGTAAGGTAAGTATATGTCCTGAGATTAAAAACAATTTTACGGTACTAAAAGTATATCATAAAGAACAAATTAAAACAATAACTTAACAAAAACAGAATAATATCGGTGTCGTTACGACACCGATATTTCATTTATCGGAGAAAAAATGTTGTACGAAACTTATATTGCAAAATCTAGATATGCTCGTTATATCGATTCTAAGAAACGCAGAGAGAACTGGGATGAGACCGTTGTTCGTTATTTTGATTTTATGCAAGAACATCTGAAAGAGAAACATAATTATGATCTAGAACCAGAATTGCGTAGCGAACTACAGAGCGCAATTGTTAATTTTGAAGTTATGCCATCGATGCGATCTTTAATGATTGCTGGAAAGGCATTAGAGCGCGATAATACCGCTGGATATAATTGTTCTTATCTACCAGTTGATGATCCTAAGTCGTTTGACGAAGCAATGTTTATTTTACTTTGCGGAACCGGTGTAGGCTTCAGTGTGGAAAGACAATATATAGCAAAGTTGCCCGAAGTTCCTGAAAAGATTTTTGATAGTGAGTCAACTATTGTTGTATCTGATAGCAAGGAAGGTTGGGCGAAGGCATTGCGTCAGGTTATCGCAATGTTATATTCCGGTGAAGCACCTAAGTGGGATGTCAGAAAGGTTCGGCCTGCCGGTACAAGATTAAAAACATTCGGTGGTCGTGCATCCGGTCCTGGGCCATTAGTTGAGCTCTTTAAATTTGTAGTAAAGATATTCAAAAATGCGCAAGGTCGCAAATTAAATAGTGTCGAATGTCATGACATCATGTGTAAAGTAGGAGAGGTAGTTGTCGTCGGTGGGGTTCGCCGCTCTGCTATGATTTCCCTATCAAATCTTTCTGATGACCGGATGCGTAATGCTAAAACAGGATCGTGGTGGGAGACTCAGAGCCAGCGTGCATTGGCCAATAATAGTGCTTGTCATACAGAAAGACCCGATGTAGGCATCTTCATGCAGGAATGGTTGTCGCTATATGAATCGAAGTCTGGTGAACGTGGGATTTTTAATCGTGAAGCTGCAAAGAATATTGTAAAAGCAAACGGTCGTCGTAATCCAGATCATGAGTTTGGCACTAATCCGTGTTCCGAAATTATTCTTAGACCATACCAATTCTGTAATTTGGCAGAAATTATTGTAAGAGCAGAGGATACACAGGAAGAATTATTGCGTAAGATACGAATTGCTTCCATTCTTGGTACATTTCAATCCACGTTAACACATTTTCCCTATTTACGTAAGATTTGGCGAGATAATACTGAACAAGAAAGATTACTCGGTGTATCAATGACAGGTATTCTTGATAATAGTCTATTAAACAATCCATCTGATCCAACATTACCAGCAAGATTAGAAGAATTGAAGGCAAGAAGCATAGTTATAAACGCCGAATATGCTGATATCCTCGGTATTCCTGTCTCCGCTGCTATTACTGCAATTAAACCGTCCGGTACTGTGTCACAACTTACAGATACAGCCAGTGGAATTCATCCAAGGCACGCAGAATATTACTATCGTCGCATTCGTGGTGACATTAAAGACCCACTAACAAAGGCTATGATAGATGCAGGCGTGCCATCAGAGCCCGATGTTATGAAACCGGGCAGCACTATGGTATTCACCTTCCCAAAGAAGGCACCTTCCGGAGCAATTCTCCGTTCACAGCTTGATGCTATTAGTCACCTCCATTTGTGGCTTGTATATCAACATCATTATTGCGAACATAAGCCATCCGTCACAATTTCTGTAAATGAAAAAGAATGGCCGGCAGTCGGCGCATTTGTTTGGGATCATTTTGATGAAATGTCGGGTGTATCCTTCCTACCTTACGATGGTGGCAACTACAAACAAGCACCATACGAGGATTGTACTAAAGAAGAATATGAACAATTGCTAGCTAAGATGCCATCCTCCATTGATTGGGACGGTATTATTGAAATGGAAGATAATGTCGAAGGTTCACAGATGTTGGCTTGTACAGCAGGTGGTTGTGAGATTTAGATCGCGGATTTTGTAACATGAGTCTACAATTACATGAAACAATAAAGGAACAACAATGTTAAAAATGCATAAACAGGATATACCATACATTGGTATCTTTAAAACAGCAGCAGGTGAGGAATTTATTGGTAAGGTTCTTGAGGAAACAATGATGTCTTACTCAGTAAAGAATCCACTTTGTATGGTAGCAACTCAAAATGGATTTCAATTTGCTCCGTTTATTATGATGGCTGATCCCGAACAGGCAATTAGCGTTCCAAAGCCTATTATTACAGCAATTCCTGCACCAAAATTGCAGGAACAATATGAACAGGCAATTTCACCAATTCAATTATTGAAGAAATAATGACATTCAAGGCAATTTGTAGAACAGGGGATATTGTAACAGGGGTTTGTTTCAATCACCGTAAACCAAGGGGCTTTTCGGGCACCTGGGATCCACATGCGGGAAACGTTGAGGCAAATTCATTACAGATTATTCGGGAAGGTGATCTCGGATCTACAAACTGCGGACATAAATTTAAAGCCAATGGTGGCTCTGATAACGTGATAGCAAACGGACTGAAATTGCAGAGAGTTGGAGATACGGTCACAGTAATCGGTCGCGGAAATGGCGTTTCAATTACTGGATCTGATAATACAATATCATACTAAACACAACACAAAGGAAATACATGAATAAATCTGGAAAGACACCATACGAAATTAGATTAGAACTTTTGCAACTTGCCCAAGTAATCCTTAACGAAAAACACAAGGCTGCCGCTGTCGGAAATAATGGAAGTAAGCAAACTACATTTCCAACAACGGAAGAAGTAATTGCTGAAGCCGAAAAATTGAACGGATTCATCTCCAAGGCAAATCAATCACATTGATCTTGACAGATTGATAGATTATGTGTAATATACTTGCATGATCAAACATTTACTAAATAAAATATCAGCTTGGATGGATTACAATCCACCAGGCGCCCTATCATCAAAGGGTTGGCGCCTCTTTAATAAAGAATATAAGGAGGACGCCCCGGTTCGTTATTGGTTCACGCACACTTTTCGTTATGCAATGATATTACCTATTAAATGGAAATACGAAAAAATAACAGATTGGGTTAGATATAGAACTACACATCGTTATCATGTTGTAAAGACAGGATTACTACCCGGCTGGAATGATGTTGATACTAAGATGTTACATGTCACCTTTAACATGCTCAAAGAATTTGTTGAAGTTGAACAAGCGTGGCACCATTATATGTGGTCAGATGAGCGCAAAGAAAATGAAACATGGTGTGAAAGACATATGCCTCTCTACCGTGTTTTCTTCCCGTTTAGACGCCCAGATCTTGGAATACAGCACCTCGAATGGGCTGCAACCTTAGACGACCCTTCATTACCACCTCATGAACGTTGCGATCACCAAGCGGTAGCCGCACGAGAAATCATGGCTCTCTACGATTGGTGGGTAAATAAACGTCCTGCAAGAAAAGACCTTGATGCACCGCCATATGACCATCAGGGACTTGATATCTTAGCATCTTTGGATGAGGATTTTGATAAAGATGCACCAGATTATCAAGCCCACCATGAAGCCATGGAGGCGCAGACTAAACTTGAGGAAGAATGGAGACAAGAGGATGACGAAATGTTTATTCGCCTAGTCAAAATCAGACATAACCTGTGGACTTAGAAAAAAGAGATCTCGCCGAAGAAATGTCGAATGATAGAATAGTCATTGAATATTTGCGAGATCGTGATATTGCAGTAGAATTTTATTCCGCCCTTTGTAATGTAGATTGGTATCCGAAGAAGCCACCACTCCCCGATGATGAACTCATAGTCTGGAAACTAAAGGGAGAAGAAGAGCCATATTGGTCTTGTTCTTGGCGCTTTGCTGGTGGATGTATTTCGGATATACGTAATAAATATCATAATACCAATGAGAACTACATGGATTTTTATTGCTCTGGAAATGAAGGAGTGGTATCGGATTTAGTTAAAGAATGTTTTGATAGAATGGGTTGGATACCGAAAAATTACTTAAATGAATAAACATAGTAGGATAAAATATGAAAACAATGAGAAAAGTAGAAGGCAGTAGTTCCATAGCCTCGTATGAATACGATGATGAAACATTGGTTCTTACAGTTGAATTCAAATCCAAGACAAAATACAATTACTATGATGTAAATTCATCACTGATAGTTAACTTTGACGGTGCTGAATCAAAAGGAAAATTCTTTGCCGCTAATATTAAAGATAAATTCCATGTCGAGATAGTAGAAGAAAGTATATATAAGGATGGTATTACCAATCCCCCAAACGCCGTGTGCCCCTTTCCTACTTCCGAGAAGCCGTGATCAAATGTGTAATTGGAGTTACTGCCGGTAGCTTCGACCTCACCCATGCCGGTCATTTTCTAATGTTTGAAGAATGCAAGGGACAATGCGACTATTTCATTGTCTTCTTGCAAACAAATCCACATATTGATCGCCCGGAGAAGAATATTCCCGTTCAAAGTACACACGAACGCTATTTGCAGGTCAGAGCCTGCAAGTATGTAGACGAGGTGGTGGTATATGAAACCGAACAAGACTTGTATAATCTTTTGTGTTCTGTTAAATTTGACAAGAGATTTATAGGTGCTGACTGGGAAGGTAAGGAATTTACTGGTTGGAATATTCCGGGGATGGAGAATAAGGTTGTCTTCAATTCTAGAAATCATGGATTCTCAACATCGAATTTAAGAAAACGGGTTTTCGAAGCCGAAAAGGAAAAATATGAACACACCACAGAAACCAAAAGACATACCTGATCCTGTATCTGTACCAGATGAGGAACAATTTGAGGAATTTCTTGAATGGACTCTTGCAGAGGAAGAGGAATTACTGCGGATTCTAAATGATCCAGAAAACGACGGTATGGATGGGGCAACATCGTGATAGAAATAATTAAATTTATTGTCTGGGCAATAAAGAAAATGTCAAGGGCAGACAAAATAATCTATTTAACTCTTCTATGGATGGGTATTTGCTTAGTTAATTTGTTTATTATTGGTATGAAAGCAATTCTTATATTCCTCTGCGGCTTTGTGATAATTGGTCTTTTATACTGTATATTATCCCTATATAATGCAATATCGGACTCGTGGAAAAGATATAAGTTTGAGAGAGAAACCGAAGCCCAACTAATTGTAGAAAGACTGAGGTGGCGAGCATGAGATTAGTTCAATTCGCAAAATGGTGTTGGGATAAAGGCGACGGATTTTCCCGCACTATTGTATGTTCTATCTTGTTCTGTGTTATTCCCTCCCTTATAGCTTCAATTTGGGTTGGTAAAATGGCAATACTATTAATTTCTGTTTGGTTTGGAGTGATATTAGCCGGATGGGTACTATATGGAATATTCTACTTTCTTAGAAATATATGGAATAATTTTAATGATGAAAATCCGACCGAAGACGTTGCTATTATGCGTAAACTAAAGGGTATTCCTACACCGTCGAGGAAAGAAGTCTACCCCGATTATGATTGATAGCTTGACCTAAAACATGCCTCTATGTTATATTAGAGGCTAAATACATACGCAGAGACAGACTTCTGCAGTCAAATAATTATTTGGGAGCCAAATATGACAAAACGCTATAAAGTAGCAGTCCTCATTGGACGCTTTGAACCTTTCCACAACGGCCACCTGGCAAATACACTTCAGGCAATCGATCTTGCTGAGAAAGTTATTATCCTAGTAGGTAGTGCTTTCCAACCACGCACACCTAAGAATCCATTTACCTATGCAGAACGCAAGGAAATGATCAACAACGCGATTATGATTGAACGCAATCGTGCAAATATCGCAATTTACCCACTTCCAGATTTCAAATACAGTAATAATAGCTGGATTGCCAATGTACAAAGTTCAGTGGCTAAAGAAAATCCAACTATAGCAGATCAGGACATCTGTATTCTTGGATATGATAAGGATGAATCTAGCTGGTATAATCATGCATTTCCCGAATGGGCTTTTGTCTCATTAAAGGGTTTTGTTGAATTCGGATCTAATCCAATTGATGCTACCAAGGTGCGTGAACTCTTCTTTGAAGGCCATACAGATTATATTCGTGGAGCAGTTCCGTCTATAATCTTTGAATACTTGACAGCGTTCAGGAAAACTCCCATTTATAGAGAGATGGTTGAAGAATACGATTTCTATAAGAATTACTATAAGGCATGGGCATCTGCACCGTTTGTTCCAGTATTTCAAACAACCGATGCTGTCGTAATTCAAGGTGGACACATACTTCTTATTCAGCGAGGATATAGTCCCGGAAAGGGATTGTGGGCTCTTCCGGGCGGCTTCATTAATCCCAAAGAGAGATTGCTAGACTGTATGATCCGCGAATTGGTTGAGGAAACAAAGATCAAGGTTCCGGAAATTGTTCTTCGTAAGGGTATTACCTATAACGAAGTATTTGATCATCCAGATCGTGATTTGCGTGGTCGCACTATTACCTCGGCATACTTGATTGAACTGGACGGTGGCAACGGTGAATTGCCGCGTGTAAAAGGTTCTGATGATGCAAAGAAGGCAAAATGGTTCAAACTGTCAGAAGTTGAAGAAATGGGTGAAGTGATGTACGGTGATCATGCACACATTATTAAGACAATGGTAGCGAGAGCAAAGAAATGAGCTTTTATGTCAAGATTAAAAGATTAAATGGTCTTAATGATCATACTATTCTTGGATCTTGGTTAAATCA